>OFMK01000672.1_pt1 | contig 33325 bp, 29 predicted proteins | sample 1541781 | NCBI WGS metagenome assembly OFMK01 (sample SAMN04209250, study PRJEB22552) | human gut metagenome | biome: gut; material: feces | host: Homo sapiens | place: USA: Oklahoma
TCCGACACAGACCGGAGAAGATGCACAAAAATATATTTCCCGGGAAAACTAAACTGTCTGTTAAAATTGCAGTCCCTTTTTGAATTTTTATAAAAAAGGGGTTGCATTTTTTTTTGTCGGTGTTATACTAACAACATAAGGGTTAGCACTCAATCAAGGTGAGTGCTAACAATATAAGATAAAATAAGACAAATTTCTAAATTATTTAGGAGGTAATATGAGTATGAAGTTAACACCATTGGGAGACAGAGTTGTATTAAAACAGTTGGAAGCAGAGACAACAACAAAATCAGGAATTGTACTTACAACCGCAACTCAGGAAAAACCACAGGAAGCAGAAGTTGTCGCAGTAGGACCGGGAACCGAAGATGTGAAGATGGAAGTTTCTGTTGGACAGAAAGTCATTTATTCCAAATATGCCGGAACCGAGGTGAAATTAGAAGAGGAAGAATATATTATTGTAAAACAGAATGACATTTTAGCAGTCGTAGAGTAAGAGAAGTATAATCGGAGGACAGAAATTATGGCAAAGGAAATTAAATACGGAATTGATGCAAGAAAAGCTTTGGAATCAGGGGTAAATCAGCTGGCAGATACTGTCAGAGTTACCATTGGACCAAAGGGACGTAACGTCGTGTTAGATAAATCTTTCGGAACACCGTTGATCACAAACGACGGTGTTACAATCGCAAAAGAGATTGAGCTGGAAGATCCATTTGAAAACATGGGAGCACAGGTGGTAAAAGAGGTTGCCACAAAAACAAATGATGTTGCCGGAGATGGTACAACAACCGCAACGGTTTTGGCGCAGGCAATGATTAACGAAGGAATGAAGAACCTGGCAGCAGGAGCCAACCCGATTATTCTTCGGAAAGGAATGAAAAAGGCAACAGAGGCAGCGGTAGAGGCAATTGCAGAAATGAGCAGCAAGGTAACAGGAAGAGATCAGATTGCAAAGGTAGCTGCAATCTCAGCTGCAGATGACGAAGTCGGAGAATTAGTGGCAGACGCTATGGAAAAAGTATCTAACGACGGAGTTATTACAATTGAAGAATCCAAAACAATGAAAACAGAATTGGATTTGGTAGAAGGTATGCAGTTTGACCGTGGATATTTATCTGCATATTTCTCCACAGATATGGAAAAAATGGTTGCAGAATTAGAAGATCCATATATTTTAATTACAGATAAGAAAATTTCTAATATTCAGGATATTCTTCCAATGTTAGAGCAGATTGTACAAAGCGGAAAGAAATTGTTAATCATTGCGGAGGATATTGAAGGTGAAGCTTTAACAACATTAATTGTGAATAAACTTCGCGGAACCTTCTCTGTATGTGCAGTCAAAGCCCCAGGATATGGTGACAGAAGAAAAGCAATGCTGGAAGATATCGCAATTTTAACTGGCGGAACTGTAATCTCAGAAGAAGTAGGCTTAGAATTAAAAGATGCAACCATCGATCAGTTAGGTCGTGCCAAATCTGTCAAAGTTGAAAAAGAAAATACAGTGATTGTTGACGGAGAAGGCGATAAAGATGCAATTCAGGCTCGGATCGGTCAGATCAAAGGACAGATTGAAGAGACAACTTCTGAATTTGATAAAGAAAAATTACAGGAAAGACTTGCAAAATTATCTGGCGGAGTTGCTGTAATCCGTGTCGGAGCGGCAACAGAGACAGAGATGAAAGAGAGCAAGCTGCGCATGGAAGATGCGCTGGCAGCTACAAAAGCGGCAGTGGAAGAGGGAATTATCTTCGGTGGAGGATCTGCTTATATCCATGCATCAAAGAAGGTTGCAGAAATGGCAGCAGATCTGGAAGGAGACGAAAAGACTGGTGCAAATATTATCTTAAAAGCATTGGAAGCGCCATTATTCCAGATTGCAGTAAACGGTGGATTAGAAGGTGCAGTGATTGTTAATAAAGTAAAAGAACAGGAAGTCGGAATCGGATTTGATGCGCTGAATGAAGAATACGGAAACATGATTGAAAAAGGAATTATTGATCCGGCAAAAGTAACAAGAAGTGCATTACAGAACGCAACATCTGTAGCTTCTACTCTGTTAACAACAGAATCTGTAGTGGCAAATATCAAAGAAGCAGAGCCGGCAATGCCAGCAGGGGCAGGAGCACCTGGCATGGGCATGATGTAGGCACTCCAGTTTTATAAATTTGAGTCTTGGCAAATCCAGGAAAAAGCCTGAAATCACAGGAAACTAGTGTAAGTCCAAGATTCATTCTACCAAAAAATCGCTCGGACCTTATGGTCTGGGCGATTTTTGAGTTAGGGGAGTTTTTTTAACAGTTCCTTTTTTGCTAATGGGAATGATATCAATTTTTTTAGTTCTTTGGTTCCGGTGCATGCAGCCCCAAAGAAGAAATTGACAGTGAATTCTGTATATGAAACAACGAAGATAGTAAAAGGCAAAATGACAAAAAGGGCATTGATTAAAATAAAGCTTGGAAAGAGGATCTATAAATCAAAAGCAAGTAAAAAAAGAAGTGCTAGTTTCGGTGAATACCGGTTCTAGCACTTCTTTTCTTTCATATTCTTATTTCCTGCAAAATTATCACTGTTCTATGTAAAAAAAGACGCACTTCATAATCCACTATTAAATAACAGGCAAATTTTATGCACCGATCCGTTGTCGTTGCTTTTTGTAATAATGCATATTCACAAATAATTGTGAATATGCTTGACAAAGCAGTGGGATTGTATTACAATTCATACATAAGTTACATATTCACAAATAATAATACATATGCACTGATATGGGAGGGAATCATATGTTGACAGACATGGGAAGCATTTTAAGAAAAGCAAAAAGAGAGGGATATGGAGTTGCAGCGCCCAATGTGTGGAGCTTAAATACGGTGAAAAGTGTTTTTGAAGCAGCAAAAGAATTACGTGCTCCGATCATTATAGACGGCGCGGGAATTCATCAAATTGAGGAAATTTCAGATGCGGTAAAATTTTATGCAAAAAAATTTCCGGAAGTTCCGTCTGCCTTGAACTTGGATCATGGCGGAGATTTTCAAGAGATCATAGCTGCGATTCGATATGGTTTTACATCTGTTATGGTGGATCGCTCAACCTTATCCTTTGAAGAAAATGTAAGAGAAGTAGCAGAGATTGTAAAAATTGCTCATGCGGTAGGCGTTTCTGTAGAGGCGGAGCTTGGACATGTCGGACAGGGATTTGAATATGAGACGACAAGAGATGCAGGACTGACGCGCAAAGAGGAGGCCAAGGCATTTGTAGAACAGACCGGGGTAGATTGTCTGGCGGTTTCGGTGGGAACATCTCATGGTACCTACAAAGGGACTCCTAAATTAGAATTTGAATTGCTGGCAGAGCTTCATCAAATGTTAGAAGTTCCTTTGGTATTGCACGGAGGTTCGGGAACCGGAGATGAGAATCTTCAGAAAGCTGTGAAGACGGGAATACAGAAAGTGAATTTATGTACGGATCTCAGCAATGCAGGTTTGGAAGCTTTAAAATCCTATTTAAGTATAGATTATGATCAGATCAAAAAAGACGGAAAGCTCGGGGAGTTTGGAAACCCTTCAGCAAATATGTTTGATTTATCCAATGCAATGAGAAAGGGATATAAAGAGCTTCTAAAACATTATATTTGCTTATTTGATGGGAAAAACAGAGCATAAGATTTATGAAAAAAGGAGAACATGATGATGAAGAGTGAAACAATGAAATTCGGATGTTTGGTTGAAAAAGGCGTAGCAGAAGTCAGAGAGCGAAAGCTGCCGGAGATCGGTGATTATGAGGTCCTGCTGAATATGAAAGCATGCAATATCTGTACAACAGATTATCAGCAGTGGATGGGGAAACGGGAGCATCAGGGATATCCGATGGCAGGTGGACATGAGGCAGCAGGAATTGTAGAAAAAATCGGTGCGAAAGTAACAGAATTTCAGGTGGGGGATTTGGTAGCAACAGGGTACGATGTGTGCGGACATTGTTCACCATGCCGTGAGGGGCATGTGGATCAATGTGTAGAAATGAGAAAAACATCACCGGACGGATACCGGTGGAGCTTCTTTGGATTTTCAAATTATTGTGTAAAGGGAACCGGCGGTCTTTATAAAATTGCAAAGGAAACGGATCCTTCTGCCGCTGCATTTTTGGAGCCTCTGGCAACGGTCATTCACGGAGCAGAAAAATTGCGCCTGCGTTCTTTTGAAACGATTGTTGTGATTGGCGGGGGAACCATGGGATTATTAAATGCACAGGTAGCGAAGGCATATGGATGCAGAGTGATTGTTTCCGAGATGATTGATAAAAAAATAAAGACAGCGAGAGAGATGGGATTTGAGGTCGTTGACTGCAGCAAAGAGGACCCGGTAAAAGCGGTGCATGAGCTGACCAATGGGGAAGGAGCCGATGCAGTGATTGTAGCTGTTGGAGTGACTTCTGCGAACACACAGGGAATAGAAATGCTGAAGCAAAATGATGGCAGGATGTTGCTATTTGCCGCGGGTTATCCGGCGCCGGAATTAAAAATCGATTCCAATACGATGCATTACCGGAAAATGGAGCTGATCGGAACATTCGGTGCAGATCATGTTGATTTTCAAATGGCAGCAAAAGCGCTCAGTGCCGGTGTAGTAGATGTTTCCCGGTTAATTGAAGAAAAGAAATATTCCTTGAGTCAGATTCAGAAAGCCTTCGAGGCGGCAAGCCAGCCGGGAATGTATCGCGTGAGCGTATTACTGGATGAATAAAAATTTCGGATCTGGTTGACGAAGGTTCTGATTGTTTTATATACTGAAAGGAAAGACTGGGGAGCCAGAAGTAAAGCAGATGGGAGATATGGAAATTGAGAGATGAAAGATTTATGATGAAGGTTGTAAAAATGTATTATAAAAGTGGGATGTCTCAAGTAGACATTGGGAAGCACTTAAATGTTTCCAGAATGACCATCGCAAGAACATTGGAACGGGCACGCAGGGAAGGGTATGTTCAGATTCAGATTCATTTTCCTCAAAACAGCATGGTGGACGAAGAAGAGGTTTTGGAGAGAAAGTTTCATCTGCAGGAAGCACTGATTGCTTATCCGAGAGATGGAGAGGTGATTGAAGAGATCGGATTTTTAACTGCGGATTATATAATCCGAGTTTTGAAAAATCATATGACTTTAGCGTTAACCAAAGGAATTACGCTGCAGAAAGCAATTTCTTATTTAAAGAATGATGTGCGTCTTCGGATGAAAAGATACAAAGATGTAAAGATTGTTCCCACGGCAGGAGCGAACAATCCTCCTGAGGATGCAGATGAGGCGTATCGGATGGCATATTCCAATTATTTGATTGACGAGACGGCAAGAATTTTAAAAGTCAGTGCGTATCAGATCATGGCTCCCTTGACTGTATCAGATCAGTTTACAAAACAGAAGATTATGGAAGAGTCATCTGTGAGTAGCGTTATGACGATGGCAAAAAATGCAGATGTGGTTATTTTCGGGATTGGAACTATGGATGACCAGAATACTACGATTCTCAATACCGATGAGATACCTAAGGAAGAATACGCCAGGATAAGAAAAAAAGGCGGTGTCGGCGAAATCCTATGTTATGGATTTGACAAAGACGGGGCATTGATTGAAGATGAATTTTATGATCGTTTGGTGAGCCTTTCTTTTGAGGAATTGAAAAAGATACCGGTTCGTGTAGGAGTCGCCTATGGAAAGGAAAAGAAAGACGCAATTCTTGGCGCGCTGCATACCGGGATTGTCAATGTACTGATTACAGATACCGAGGTGGCCCAATATTTGCTGAATGTCTGAGGAAATCTTTTGGCGAGTAAGAATTTTTATGGTGGTTGATCGTAAAAGAGACAAAGAAGAGTTCCATTCTTTGTCTCTTTTGCGACCATAAACTGAAATTGGATTCACTTTGTTTTAAAATGCGAAATTTAATTTCTTTAAAAGTAGACAAAAGAAATTAAATTTTGTATAATAAGACTGCCGCAATTTCAGAAATACTTTTCGTGGTAAATTGTAACATATGCAGACAAAAAATAAAAAGTACTTTCTTATTATACGATTACAAGGTATAATAGAAAGAAGATATCTAAGAAAGAGGTGGAAGTGGTGTATAAAATTGTCAAAAAGCAAAAGCTCAATAATTTAGTTGAGTTAATGGAGATTCAGGCTCCGTATGTGGCAAGAAAATGTGAACCGGGACAGTTCATTATTATACGTGTGGATGAAGAGGGAGAAAGAGTCCCCCTTACCATTGCTGATTATGATCGTGAGAAGGAAACGGTTACGATTATTTATCAGGTTGTTGGTTATACAACAGAACTGTTAAGCAAGAAGGAAGAAGGAGATTTCGTACAGGATTTTGTGGGTCCTCTTGGACAGCCTTCTCCATTGCATAAATGTGAGCGAGTGATTGGAGTTGCAGGCGGTGTCGGCGCAGCGCCGTTATATCCGCAGCTTCGCAAGCTGGCACGGATGGGAGTTCCGGTGGATGTAATCATTGGAGGAAAAAGTGCGGAGTTTGTAATTTTAAAAGAACTGTTTGAAGAATTCTGCGAGAATGTTTATATTGCAACAGACGATGGAAGTCTCGGAACGAAGGGATTTGTAACCAATGTACTGGAAGATCAGATCAAAGCCGGTGTGAAATATGATGAAGTCATTGCCATCGGACCATTGATTATGATGAAGAATGTTGTAAAGATTACAAAGGAATATGATATTCCGACAATGGTATCTTTAAATCCGATTATGATTGACGGAACCGGAATGTGCGGAGGATGCCGTGTAACTGTCGGTGGAGAGACAAAATTTGCCTGCGTTGACGGACCGGACTTTGACGGATTTAAGGTAGACTTTGACCAGTGTATGCAGCGTCAGGGGATGTTTAAAGAAGAAGAGCATCAATGTAAGATTGGAAGGGGGATGTAACCGTGGCAAATATGAGTCTGAAAAAAGTGGCAATGCCGGAGCAGGACCCAAATGTCCGCAACAAGAATTTTGAGGAAGTTGCCCTTGGATATACAAAAGAGATGGCGATGGAAGAAGCAACCCGCTGTTTGAATTGTAAAAACAAACCGTGCGTCAACGGATGTCCGGTCAATGTTCCGATTCCGGAATTTATTGAAAAGGTGGCAGAAGGTGATTTTGAAGCCGCCTATGAAGTCATTACAAGAGAAAATGCACTTCCTGCAATCTGTGGTCGGGTATGTCCGCAGGAAAATCAGTGTGAAGGAAAGTGTGTGCGCGGAATTAAGGGAGAGCCAGTTGGGATTGGACGTATGGAGCGTTTTGTCGCAGACTGGCATATGGCACATGCCAAACCGGCAAAGGTTGAGATTGAGAAAAACGGAAAGAAAGTGGCAGTTGTGGGATGCGGACCGGCAGGAATTACCTGTGCGGGAGAATTAATTAAGAAAGGCTATGATGTCACAGTTTTTGAAGCTCTTCACAAACCGGGCGGAGTGTTAAGCTATGGAATTCCGGAATTCCGTTTGCCAAAAGATTTGGTAGCAAAAGAAATTGAAAGTGTACAGGCGTTGGGTGTAGATATTGAAACAAACGTGATTGTCGGTCGTTCTGTTACCATTGATGAATTGATGGAAGACGGATATGAAGCGGTGTTTGTAGGAAGCGGCGCAGGATTGCCTAGATTTTTAAATATTCCGGGAGAAAATCATCTTGGCGTTTATTCTGCCAATGAATTTTTAACTCGCGTCAATCTTATGAAAGGCTATAAATTCCCGGAATGTCCAACACCGGTTAAGATTGGAAAGAAAGTGGCAGTTGTGGGTGCGGGAAATGTCGCAATGGACGCCGCAAGAACTGCAAAGCGTCTGGGCGCAGAAGATGTCTATATCGTTTATCGGCGAAGTGAAGAGGAAGCTCCGGCTCGTTTGGAAGAACTTCACCATGCAAAAGAAGAAGGAATTATTTTTAAATTCTTAAATAATCCGGCTGCAATTAAAGCGGATGAAAACGGTTGGGTCAATAAAATGGAGATCATAAAACAGGAATTGGGAGAACCGGATGCGTCTGGAAGACGCTCTCCGCAGCCAGTGGAAGGATCAAACTATGATCTGGATGTGGATACCGTAATTATTGCCATTGGTCAGAGTCCGAATCCACTGATCCGTCAGACCACTCCTGGTCTGGATACACAAAAGTGGGGCGGAATCATTGTAGATGAAGAGACGATGAAAACAAGCAAAGACGGAGTTTATGCCGGAGGAGATACCGTAACCGGCGCGGCAACTGTCATCCTTGCAATGGGAGCCGGAAAGAAAGCGGCAGCAGCAATTGATCAGAAATTACAAGGAAAGTAAAAGGAGGATTCCAAATGGGGAAAGCAATATTTCAGACCGACATTATCAAATTGGGGGAACAGGTAGATGCTTTTTTTGAGGAAGGCATGTTTGTTCTGTTTGGAGAAAATGTGCCGGAGACATTGAAAGACTTTTGTCATTTTATTGACCAGAAGCAAGTAGATGGAACAATCAAAAAGGGAGACAGACTGATCGTTGATCAGAAGGAGTATCTGATTACCGCGGTGGGAGATATTGCCCAGTCTAATTTGGAAACACTGGGACATTTAACCGTTGTATTTAGCGGTGCAAAAGAAGCAGGGCTTCCGGGAAGTATTTGTGTGGAAGCCAAACCGATGCCAAAGCTTTGCGTGGGAAGTAAGATTTCCATTGTAGAAGATTAGGAAATGTTTAGAAGAGATATCGAAGTCCTTGGTATCATTATCATAAGAGGAGTTATTGCAGCAGCAATAATTCCTTTTTCATTAATAAAATCAGAGAATTATTATTGACAGGACAGATTGGATTTGTTAACATATCTAAAAATATGACAATATACAAGAAAGTGAGGAAAACAATGGGTAAGTTAATTGGTGAAGGAATTACATTTGATGATGTGTTATTGGTACCGGCATTTTCAGAAGTAATCGCAAATGATGTGGATACACGCACACGTTTGACAAATAAAATTCAGTTGAATATTCCGCTGATGAGCGCCAGCATGGATACGGTAACAGAGCACCGTATGGCAATTGCCATGGCAAGACAAGGTGGGATCGGAATTATACATAAAAATATGTCAATCGAGGCACAGGCGGAAGAAGTTGATAAGGTAAAGCGTTCAGAAAACGGAGTTATAACAGATCCATTTTCATTATCACCAGAACATACCATTCAGGATGCAGATGATTTAATGTCCAAATTCCGGATTTCCGGTGTGCCGATTACAGAGGGAACCAAATTGGTGGGAATCATCACCAACCGTGATTTGAAGTTCGAGACAGATTTTTCAAAGAAAATTAAAGAATCTATGACTTCAGAGGGATTGGTCACAGCGAAAGAGGGAATTACCTTAGAAGAGGCGAAGCAGATTCTCGGACGAGCGAGAAAAGAAAAACTTCCGATCGTGGACGATGATTTTAATTTAAAAGGCTTAATTACAATCAAAGATATTGAAAAGCAGATTAAGTATCCGAATGCGGCAAAAGATGATCAGGGAAGACTGCTCTGCGGAGCCGGTGTCGGAATTACCGCAGACGTTCTGGACCGGGTACAGGCGCTGGTTAATGTCCATGTGGATGTCATTGTTGTAGATTCTGCTCATGGACATTCTGCAAATGTATTGAATGTCGTAAAGATGGTAAAAGAAAAATTCCCGGATCTTCAGGTAATTGCAGGAAATGTGGCAACAGGAGCAGGAGCAAAGGCATTGATTGAAGCCGGAGCAGATTGTGTCAAGATTGGAATCGGACCGGGATCTATATGTACAACCCGCGTAGTTGCCGGAATTGGAGTTCCTCAAATTACAGCCATCATGAACGCATACGAAGAAGCAAAAAAAGCCGGAATCCCGATTATTGCAGACGGCGGTATTAAATATTCCGGAGAAATTACGAAAGCAATTGCTGCCGGAGCAGATGTATGTATGTTGGGAAGTATGCTGGCAGGATGTGATGAGAGTCCTGGAGATTTTGAATTATATCAGGGAAGAAAATATAAGGTTTATCGTGGAATGGGATCTCTGGCAGCTATGGAAAATGGAAGCAAAGATCGTTACTTCCAGACCAATGCGAAAAAATTAGTTCCGGAAGGTGTTGAAGGTCGGGTTGCCTATAAAGGAACTGTCGAGGATACAATTTTCCAGATGCTGGGAGGACTTCGCTCCGGTATGGGATACTGCGGTGCAAAAGACATTAAGACATTGCAGGAAACCGGGGAATTTGTAAAAATTTCCGCGGCTTCTTTAAAAGAGAGTCATCCTCATGATATCCACATTACAAAGGAAGCTCCAAACTATAGCGTAGAATAAATGAAATAAAATGATAAAAAAATCGGTTTCTTAGGAAGCCGATTTTTTTATAGGAAATGTGATTTGCACAAAATTTTGATTATGAGTTCATTGCACAGGAAAGAAGCTCTTCTACATAATTCCAGTTGATCAGGCAGAACCAATTATTCACATAGTCGACTCTTCGGTTTTGATACTGAAGATAATATGCATGTTCCCATACATCCACCGGAAGCAGAGGCGTCGTATTTTTTCCCAAAGGAACGTCCTGATTTGCCATTTGTTTGATTTCTAACATTCCATCATGCAGAACCAGCCAGCCATAGCCGGAGCCAAATTGTGTTAAGGCAGCATTGGTTAAGTCTCTGACAAAGGTGTCAAAGGAACCGAAGGCGCTGTCAATCATTGTTTTTAAAGTTCCGGCAGGAGGAACAGAATCTTCAGCCGGCTTCATGCACCGAAAATAGAGCTGATGATTATAGACCCCGCCTCCGTTATTTTTGATTTCTGTTTTGACGCTGTCAGGTACTGTCAGCGGCTCAGTTAATAACTGTTCCAGAGTCATGGATTGAAGTTCTTTATAGGGTTCCAGAGCTTTATTTAATTTCTCCACATAAGTTGCAAGATGCTTATCATGGTGAAATTGCAGGGTTTCAGCACTGATAACAGGTTCTAAAGCATCGTAGTCATAGGGTAATGGTTCCAATGAAAAAGGATAAGTTTCATTCATTTTATTAATCTCCTTTGTTTTCTTTTTATTGTACGTGAATACAGAGCAGAATATTCAAAAAAGGTTGACTTCTTTTTTTTAGTGGAATATCATTAAATTACTTTGGCGACCGCTTGCAATCCCGGAATGTGTCTTTTGACACTTCCGGTGATTGGATAACAAAATTTAGACGGAAAAGGTGAAAAAATGATTTCAAAATTTAGTGTAAAAAAACCATATACGGTAATTGTGGGTGTTGTCCTGGTGATTATTCTGGGGATTGTCTCTTTTACAAAAATGACTACGGATTTACTGCCGAGCATGGAACTTCCCTATGCAATTGTCATGACGACATATCAGGGGGCATCTCCGGAGACTGTAGAGACGACGGTAACAAAACCAGTCGAGCAATCCATGGCGACAATTTCTAATATTAAAGAAGTAAATTCTATCTCCAGTGAAAATATGTCGATGGTCGTGATGGAATTTGAGGGAGATACGGATATGAATGCGGTATCTTTGGATATGCGGGAAAAGCTTGATATGATAAAGGGGTATTGGCCGGATGAGGTTGGAAATCCAACGATTATGAAATTGAATCCGGATATGATGCCTGTTATGGTAACGGCTATGGACTCAGATGAATTAAGTACCGCAGAGCTGTCTGATTTGATAAATGATAAAATTACACCGTCCATTGAGGCGGTCGACGGAGTGGCTTCTGTGAGCAGCACCGGCCTGGTCAAGGAACAGATCAATGCGATCATTAATGAGAAAAAAATAGAAAAACTAAACAACAAAATCCAAAAAGCATTAAACGGTCAGTTTGAGGAAGCACAAAATAAGATTGATCAGGCAAAAGCCCAGATGGAATCCGGAAAAAATACATTGGATGTCCAGCGCACTAAGGCGAATACGCAGCTGGCAAAAGCTCAGACGGCTTTGTCAGACGGACAGATGAGTCTGGCTCAAAAGGAAGTGGAAGTCACCAGTGCGATTACCAGCTTAAAAACACAGAGGACGGCATTGAATGTAACACTGAAAGCCTTAAATCAGCAGATTCAGAAGATGGAAGAGCAAATGAAGGTCTTAGACGGGGCAGAGAAACTTCAGATGGCTGCTCAGGTAAATGAGTTGAAGAAGCAGCAGAAGACAGCAAAACAATCGCTGAAAACCATGGATCAAAATTTAAAATCGCTGCAAAAGGCTTTAAAACAGATTCAGCAGGGAAAGAAAGAGATCCGCACAAATTTAACAGAATTTTCAGTACAATCTGCCGCTGCCAATCAGAAAATGACTATGGGAGAGATTCAGCTGGCACAGGGAGAATCACAACTTCAGAGTAGTCAGCAAAAGCTTGATGAAAGTAAAAAACAGGCAGAGGCTGCAGCGAATATCAAAGATAAGTTGACGGTGGAAAATGTTAAGGCGCTTTTGACGGCACAGAATTTTGAGATGCCGGCGGGATATATTACAGAAAATAATGTACAATATCTGGTTCGAGTAGGAGATAAAGCAGAGAATTTGAAAGAGCTTCAGGATATGGAGCTGATGGATCTGGGCATTGACGGAATTCCTCCGGTCAGACTCAGTGATGTGGCAGATGTAGCGATCATTGACAATGCCAATGACATTTACTGTCGTGTCAATGGTAATAATGGGGTCATTTTGTCTGTTCAGAAGCAGAATAATTATTCTACAGCAGATGTGGCACATCGGATTGAAGATAGAATGGCAGAGCTCACAAAGGAAAATAAAGGATTCCATTATGTGAATATTATGGATCAGGGAGTTTATATTGATATGGTAACCGGATCTGTCATTGATAATCTTTTGATGGGTGCCGGACTGGCAATTATGATTCTTCTGCTGTTTTTAAAAGATATCAAGCCAACCTTTGTTATTGCATGCTCGATTCCGTTAAGTGTCGTTTTTGCAGTGGTGCTAATGTATTTTAGTGGAATCACCCTGAATGTAATTTCTCTTTCGGGGCTGGCGCTGGGTGTCGGAATGCTGGTGGATAACTCCATTGTAGTCATTGAGAATATTTACCGGCTTCGCAAGGAAGGGGTTCCGGTAAAGGAGGCGGCAATTGTCGGGGCAAAAGGAGTGGCAGGAGCGATTACTTCTTCCACTTTGACAACGGTTTCTGTATTTTTGCCCATTGTCTTTACCACCGGGATTACGAGACAGCTGTTTGTGGATATGGGATTGACCATCGGTTACTCTCTTCTTGCCAGTCTGATTGTGGCAGTGACCTTTGTGCCGATGATGTCGGCAGGAGTTCTTCATAAGGTGACGGAAAAAGACAATCATCTGATTCATAAAGTTCAGAATCTATACCAGAGAGTAATGGGACCGATCTTTGGTCATAAGGTTCTGACGGTGTTTCTAACGATGGCTTTGTTCGTGGTCAGTATCGCCGGAGCTGCCAATCTCGGAACCTCTTTGATTCCAAGTATGGACAGTACGCAGATGACGTTATCTCTGAAAATGCCAACAGGCTCTTCCATGGAAGAAACTGCGTCTATGACAGATACAGTACTTCACAAGGTAAAGGAAATTAAGGATGTAAAGAGCGTTGCGGCGATGATTTCATCGGATAGTTCCTCCGGAATGGCATCCACATCCACAGGCAGTACGAAAGATCAGTCCAGTATGTACATACTGTTAAAGGAAAATAAGAAGAAAACCAACAGAGAAATTAAAAACGAAATTTTAAGGAAAACAAAGAAATTTGACTGTGAGATTCAGGTACAAGAATCCAGTATGGATATGAGTGCTCTGGGAGGAAGCGGAATTTCCATTGAGGTGAAGGGCAATGATCTTGAAAAGCTGCGGGAAATTGGTCAGGATTTTGCACAGATTGTGGAAAAGACAAAAGGAACGAAGAATGTGACCGATGGCAGTGAGGAAACAACGCCGGATATTCATGTTACAGTGAATAAGAAAAAGGCTTCAAAATATGGGCTGACTGTTGCAAGTGTGTATCAGCAGTTAAATGCTCAGTTAAAAGATGCTTCTCAGGCGACAACGATTTCTTTGGATGAAAAAGAATTTAGTGTGAATGTGGGAAATCGCGCAAAGAATACAATGACTCGCGATGGACTGAAAAAGTTTAAACTTACCGGAACTGTCGGCGGACAGAGCAAAGAGGTGAGATTAGATGATGTTGCCAGTCTGAGGACCAGCGACAGTCTCTCATCCATCAGCCGAAACCAGCAGGAGCGGATGTTAACCGTAACTGCGGAATTAAAGGATGATTACAATATTGGAAAAGTCAGTCAGGCGGTACAGAAAAATTTAACGAAATATAAAATGCCGAAGGGATATTCTTATTCCATGGGCGGTGAGATCGAATCCATTCAGGACACGACACAGCAGATTGGGTTAATGCTGCTGCTGGCGGTTGCATTTATGTATTTGATTATGGTTGCCCAGTTCCAGTCTCTGAAATCTCCGTTTATTATTTTATTTACCATTCCGATGGCTTTTACCGGAGGATTTTTGGGACTCTTGCTTGCAGGAAAAGATTTGAGTGCTATCGCCATGATTGGATTCGTTATGCTGTCGGGTATTATAGTAAATAACGGAATTGTATTGGTGGATACGATCAATCAGTTAAGAGAACAGGGATATGCCTTTGAAGACGCTATTTTAACGGCGGGAACGATGCGAATTCGTCCGATTCTTATGACGGCGCTCACAACCATTCTCGGACTTTCAACCATGGCAATGGGATTTGGTCAGGGCGCCGAGATGATGCAGCCGATGGCAATTGTAACAATCGGAGGATTGATTTATGGAACCCTTTTGACACTTTTGGTTGTTCCTTGCATTTACGGGCTGTTTCATAGAAAAGGCAAAGGAGAAAAAAAGAAAGGCGTATTGAAATTCTTACAAAAATATTAAAAGTAGGGTGTTTTCTTTACTTTTGCAGGAAGGGAAGATATAATAAATAGGAATCATGTCAAAAATTTGACATGATTCTTATAACATACGGCGGTTTTCATTAGGATGAAAATTGTCTGTCGAAAGGAGCAGACGATGAATCGAAAAGATAATATTTTAGGGTTCATACCAAGATATGCGGTGATTCCGCTAATTTCTGCCTTTGTTTTTAATACTTTGATTTATACTGGAACTATGGTTTTGTGCAAGGATTTCCACCATTATGATTTTACAACGTCTTTTGATCGAATGGTTCCTGTGATACCGGAATTTACCAGTATTTATCTCATTTGCTATATTTTTTGGGCATTGAATTATATTCTGATCTGCAGAATCGGAAAAGAGCATATGTATCGTTTCCTTGTGGGGGATTTTTTGTCAAGAGTGATTTGCGGTGTGATTTTTGTACTGCTTCCCACCACGCTGGTGCGGCCGGAGATTACAGGAACGGGCTTTTGGGATCAGGCGCTTCGCATGGTGTATTCCATTGATCAGTCGGCAAATTTATTTCCGTCTATTCACTGTCTGGTCAGTTGGTTTTGCTATATCGGCATTCGGGGAAAGAGGGAGATTCCTCAATGGTATCGAAGATTTTCGATGATATTTGCGTTGCTTGTGTGCGTTTCAACGCAGGTGACCAAACAACATTACATCATTGATGTAGCCGGAGGACTTCTTTTAGGAGAGGTCTGCTATTGGATTGGTCAGAAGACGCAGTGGTATCAGAACCTGTGGAAGGTATTTCAGAAGGTCAATGAAATTTTGGGATTTGAAAAGCAAAACGAGGAGGAACATCCAGGGAGATTATCTGAGATCAAGGGGTAGATTGTATGAAAAATAAGAAAACGATCATCGGCAATACATTGTTCTTTTTTGTGCTATTTGGTCTGACCGCCTATGCAGTCTTGAAAGGAAAGGAACTATCGGAGTTATCGGAAGTTTTAAAATCGGTGCGGCCCATATATTATATTGCCGGATTGGGATTGATTTTGATCTTTGTGTGCAGTGAGTCCTATATCATCTATCGGATGCTTCGACTGCTTCGATATGATAATGTTCCCAAGCGCAACTGTATAAAATATTCCTTTGTCGGATTTTTCTTCAGCTGTATTACGCCTTCTGCCAGCGGCGGACAGCCGATGCAGCTTTATTATATGAATCGTGACAGAGTGGATGTATCGGTGGGAACAGTGATCTTAATGATCGTAACCATTTTATATAAATTTGTTTTGGTATTTTTGGGAGCGCTAATTTTCTTATTTCGGTATCCTCTCATTACAAAATATATCGGGGGCGCTGCATTTTTCTTTTATCTGGGAATTTTTCTGAATGTGGCGTGTGTGACCTTTATGTTGATTCTTGTATTTGAGCCGACGCTTGCCTCAAGAATTGTTCTATGGCTGGTTCGCTTCCTGGAGAGAATTCACATTCTAAAGAAGAAAGAGGAGCGTCTGGAAAAATTTCAGAGATCTATGGTAAAGTATCATAAGGCGGCTTTGGTCATAAAGGAGCATCCGGTCTTTATATTTCGGATGTTTGTGGTGACACTGCTTCAGAGAATTTTTCATTTTTCCATTACCTATCTTGTGTATCGGGCAATGGGGCTTTCGGCACTGGGCTTTATGGATGTGGTTGCGCTTCAATGTGTGATTTCAATTTCTGTGGATATGCTGCCGCTTCCAGGAGGAATGGGAATCAGCGAAGGATTGTTTTTGAGTATTTTCAAAAAGATTTTTACAGGGGGGCTTTTGTATCCGGCGATGCTTTTGAGCCGGGGAATCAGTTACTACGCATTGGTATTGATCAGCGCTGTGATGACAGGCGTGGCGCATGTTACCATAAAAAGGAAGGAATAGAGGGAAAAAGTATGATAGGATTTTATAATGTATCAGTGATTTTAACGTATTTAGGTGTTGTCAGTGCTGTATTCGGAATGTCTCAGGCATTTCATGGGAATTTTAAGATTGCAATTTTATGTTTGATGCTTTCGGGGCTTACCGATATGTACGACGGAACCATTGCCAAAAAGATAAAGCGAAGTGAGGATGCGAAGAAATTTGGAATCGAAATTGATTCACTCTGCGACCTTGTCTGTTTTGGAGCATACCCGGTTGTCATTGGGTATTGTCTTGGCATGGACACGTGGTATGCAAAGATCATTTATATGATGTATATTTTGGGGGCGGTTATTCGTCTTGCCTATTTTAATGTAACCGAAGAGCAGCGCCAGGCGCACAGCAGTTCCAGAAGAAAACATTATCAGGGACTTCCGGTGACTTCTGTCGCATTGATTATACCGATTGTTTACCAGCTTCGACGATTTTTTTATCAGGAATTTCCGTACATATACATTGGGATGATTTTGGTGATTGCCCTTTTGTTTGTCATTGATTTTAAGGTGTTTAAGCCGGGAAAGAAATGTATGCTTGCGTTTGTTGTAATTGGAGCGGTGGTAGCGTTTAAGATGTTTTGCTGCTTATAAAATGCAAAATTTCATGTGCAGGGAAAGAGTTCGGTTTGGGGAACCAATGGGAAAAGGAGAGATTGGATGAAATATGCAGATAGAGACGGAAATGTTTATGAGGAAGAAAACGGACAAGATCGTTTGATCAGATTTCTTTATGAGACGGTGGGAGGACAGATTGGTCTGAAGGTTTTAACCAGACCCTGGGTGTCAAAGTTGGGGGGAGCTTTTTTAAGTTCTCCTTTTTCAAAATGTCTGATCCAAGGCTTTATCAGGCGAAACCATATTGCCATGAGCCAGTATGAGGAGAAAACCTATGGTTCCTATAATGATTTTTTTACGAGAAAAATAAAAAAGGGAATGCGCCCTATGCCGGAGGACAAATCCTACTTACCAAGCCCCTGTGATGGAAAAGTCAGTGTCTATCCGATTCGGGAGGATACCTCTTTTGTTGTAAAGGATACCAGATATACAGTGGAAACACTGCTGAGAGATCGAAAGATTGCCAGACGTTTTCAGGGAGGGTATGCGGTGATTCTTCGATTGACGGTGGACGATTATCACCGTTATTGCTACTTTGATGATGGAATCAAAAGTAAAAATCGGTTTATTCCCGGAATTTATCATACGGTGAATCCAAAGGCAAATGATTTTGTGAAAATTTATAAAGAAAATGCAAGGGAATTTACAATGATGAAAACCGAGCATTTTGGGAATGTGGTACAAGTGGAAGTGGGCGCTCTGATGGTTGGAAAAATTGTAAATCATCACGGCGCGGGAAGGATGAGACGAGGTCAGGAAAAGGGATATTTTGAATTTGGAGGTTCTACGATTCTTCTCTTTTTTGAAAAGGGAAAAGTCGAGATTCAGAAAGAACTTTTGGAGCGGACGCGGCTGCAATGCGAAACAAAAATTCTTCAGGGAGAACCGTTGGGAAAAGCGATCTAGGAGAAGATGGATGAAGCAAAGAATTATTTTTCATGTGGATGTCAATTCTGCTTACTTAAGCTGGGAGGCGGTTCACCGACTGAAAGATCTTGGAGAGGAAATAGATCTTCGGGAAATTCCGGCAATTATCGGCGGAGATGAAAGCCGCCGCCGCGGAATTGTTCTGGCAGCATCCATACCGGCAAAACAATTTGGCATTCAAACGGCAGAAACGGTCAGAGAGGCTGTGACAAAGTGTCCAGAGGTGAAAATCTGCCGTCCGGATCATGACATGTATCGGCGGTATTCCAGAGCGTTTATTGAGGAAGCATTGAAATTTTCACCGACTTTGGAACAATATAGTGTAGACGAAGCCTTTTTAGATATGACCGAGACCATAGGGGCTTATGAAAGTCCGGTGGCGGCAGCCAATCTTTTAAAGAATCAGATTCGTGACCGACTTGGATTTACCGTAAATATCGGAGTTGCGCCCAATAAGCTGTTGGCAAAAATGGCATCGGATTTTGAAAAACCGGATAAAGCACACACGTTATTTCCGGAGGAAATTCCGGAGAAAATGTGGCCTCTTCCTGTTCGGAACTTGTTTCTTGTGGGCAGAGCAACACAGAAAAAGCTGGAGCTTTTGGGTATCCGTACAATCGGAGAGCTTGAAAAATTAGATCTCGCGATGCTGAAAGCTCATGTGGGGAATAAACACGGACAGACTTTATATAATTATGCAAGAGGGATTGATTATTCTCCGGTGGAAGCAGAGGAAAGCTTGAACAAAGGGTACGGAAACAGTACCACATTGCCGAGAGATCTTTCAGATTTAAAAGAAATTGATCACGTGCTGATTTCTCTTGCGGAAACGGTCGCCCTGAGACTGCGCAAAGATAACATGAAAACTTCCTGTATTTGTGTGGAAGTCAAGGATACCATGTTTCGACGCAGGACTCACCAGAGGAAGCTTTTGGTTCCCACGGACATTACCGAGGAAATTTCTGCGGCTGCGAGAGAGCTTTACCGGGAAAATTATCAGGGAATGTCTGTAAGGCTGTTGGGAATTCGCGCTACCGATTTGAGCGGGAATGAATTTGCACAGATGGGATTGTTTGACCAGAAAAGGCGGGAGAAACTGGAGAAGCTCGATGCTTCCATTGATCGAATCAGAGAAAAATACGGTGAGAATGCAATTTTACGTGCCAGTTTTTTGGAAAAAAAGTGTAACGGTAAATGATATTATCTGGGAAATACAATAGTAAAACTGGAGGAGATGAGATGTCGTTTGAATTAGAGATGGAACAAGAACTTTCGCAGCAGCTGAGTCAGTTTCAGATACAGTCATTGAAAATTCTTTCATTTGACAATTATGAGATGGAGCAGTTTCTGCAAAATGAATTCGCAGAAAATCCTATGTTGGAGTATCAGCCCTCGGACAAAGAATTTTTTGTGAGAAAAGGGGCAAGGGCGGTCGAATCTCAAATGCAGTATCCGGAAATTGCGGATCAAGCTCCAAAAGATCCGAAAAGCTTTTTCATGGAACAGCTGAATCCGAAACATTATACCAAAGTACAGTGGGAGATCATGGGATATATGGCAGAGTGTCTGGAAGATTCCGGACTCTTAAGAATTCCATTGGAAAGTATCGGGAAAAAATTCGGTGTATCTGTGGAGGAAGTGGACAATTTAAGAAGAATTCTGACACAGTTAGAGCCGCCGGGAGTGTTTGCAGTTCATTTAGCAGAGTGTCTGAAGCTTCAGTTGGAACGGGAAGAGGAACTCAATGAAGATCTTCAATGCATCATTGAAGAACATTTGGAGGATATTGCGCTGGGGAAATTATCTGTGATTTCAAGAAAGCTCAGGATTTCCACGGCGCAGGTAAGAAAATATATATTTAAGATTCAACAGTTGAATCCAAGACCTTTTTTTGGCGCTTCCTGGGAAGCTTCCGAGTATATTGTGCCGGATATCATAATAGAATGGGAGAATGGAGAGGGAAGGATTTATTTAAATGACAGCTGGATCGGAGATTATTCTATCAATGATTATTATGTAAAAATGATGGAGCAGGCACAAGATTCCCAGCTGAAAGAATATTTTCAAAAAAAATATGAGCGATGCCGTTGGATTATTGAGAGTATTGAGCAAAGGAGAGAGACTCTTCTGAAAATTTCCGGGGCAATGTTAGAGCGTCAGCAGGATTATTTTAAAAAGGGCGGGAAACTGAAACCGATGACCATGCAAAATATTGCAGATGATATTAAAATGCATGTTTCAACGGTCAGTCGTGCGGTCAAAGGAAAATATATACAATATCCATATGGAACGGTCAGTCTTCGGGAAATTTTCGGAGTTTCTTATACCTTCGGAAGTCAGGAATGTACCTCGGAGGATATGAAGGATATGATTCGCAGAATTATAGGAGAAGAAGACGGTCAAAAACCTGTGAGTGATCAGAAAATTGCTGCAAAGCTTGAGAAAAAGGGTGTTAAAATTTCCAGAAGAACGGTGGCAAAATATCGGATACAGATGGGAATCCCGGGGGCTTATGAAAGGAAAGATTTAATAAAAAATTAACATTTGAAATACTTGATTAACATAATGAACCTTGGTATAATCGCATAGGAAATAAAATTTGTCGAAAGAAGGCGAAGCCGGAGGTTGTTATGAAGATCTTAAAACAGACAAGCAAATGGATGGCGGCAGCGGCGATAACAGTGATGCTGGCGGCGCAGCCAGTAGGGATATTGGCGGATGAGCAGAATCAGCAGTTAAAGGTGGTATATTATAATCAGGCGGATTATCCGGGTGAGAAAATTGGAGGAAGTACTATACAGGCGGCAGGATGCGGACCGACTGCAGTTGCGGTGTGTTACAGTTCTCTGACCGGAAAGAAGGCGGATGTGCCGAAAATGTGCGATCAGGCATACAAACATGGCTGGTATTACACCGGACAGGGATGTTCGCACAGTGTGGTTCCGGGATTATCAAAGCTGTATGGGTTGAATTGTAAAGGTCTCGGATACAGTAAAGATGCCGTGGAAAAAGCCTTGAGAGCCGGGCATCCGGTCGTTGCACTGATGGGACCGGGAGATTTTACAGACAGCGGACACTTTGTAGTTCTTACAAGAATGGTTGGAAAAGATCAGGTGAAAATTGTAGACGTGGGAAGCAGAGCAAATACTTATAAAACGTGGTCTCTAAAAGATGTAGTACAGCAGGGAAAACAAGGAGCCAATGCCGGAGGACCTTTCTGGGAAATCAGCAAGAAAGAAAAAAAGGTTCCCAAAAAGGATTATAGAGAAGAAGTTTTAAAAAGTCATGACCGCATTGATGCAGTTCCAGCTGCCATTGGAAAACTTGTGAAATAACAGAAAATTCATCGCTTGCATGAAGTTGTTATCTATGGTAAAATAAGAGAAATTTGACACAGTTATGATAAATGATACAAAAGATTCCGAAGATTCACAGAAGTCCTCGGAATCTTTTTTTGATATTAGGAACGTTTTCACTTTCCTGGATCAAAACGCTCCGCGGGATGCACACGATGTGCGGAGGAAGAGGAATTATCTGCTGTGTTCTGAAAAAATTTTTGCCGTGGTAAGAAAGAGAGGGGAAAAAGATGCTTGATATGATTGGGGATGGAATAAAGAGCTTTAACGAAATGGTGTGGGGATGGCCGATGCTTCTGTTGCTTTTGGGAACTCATGTTTTTCTAACAATCCGTACAGGATTTATCCAGCGGTATTCCATTACAAAGGGAATTTTATTGTCGGTGTCCAGAGAGCCGGATGCAGAAGGCGAAGTTTCACAATTTGGAGCGCTGACGACTGCGCTGGCAGCAACCATCGGAACAGGAAATATTATTGGCGTTGGAACAGCCATTGTACTTGGAGGACCAGGGGCAGTATTGTGGTGTTGGCTGACCGGAGTGCTTGGCATGGCGACGAAATATGCAGAAGCCTATATTGCCGTGAAGTTTCGAGTAAAAACAAGAGATGGGAGAATGTTGGGAGGTGCAATGTATGCCTTGGAACGCGGGCTGCATATGAAGTGGCTGGGAGTTTTATTTGCGATTTTCGCAGGATTTGCTTCTTTTGGAATTGGATGTGCAGCGCAGGTGAATTCTATTGCAGAAGTATGCAAAATAAATTTTGGCATTCCGTCTTCGGTTGTTGGCGTAGTCGTTGCAGGGCTGACCGCTATTGTAATTTTTGGCGGGATACAGTCAATTTCAAAGGTCTGTGAAAAACTGGTTCCGATGATGGCGGCATTTTACATAGCAGGATGTGCGGTGATTTTATTTATGAACTGCGATTTTATTATACCGGCAATCCAGACTATTTGCCGTCTGGCATGGGTTCCGGGAGCAGCTGCCGGAGGATTGGCGGGAAGCGGAATTCGAGCAGCTATGCGATATGGGGTTGCAAGGGGACTTTTTTCCAATGAATCTGGTTTGGGGTCTGCTCCAATTGCTGCGGCTGCTGCTCAGACGAGAAATCCTGTACGCCAAGCGCTGGTTTCATCAACCGGAACCTTCTGGGATACGGTTGTGGTATGTCTTATGACAGGTCTTGTTCTGGTGACGACAATCATGAAGAATCCCGCGATTCATATGGAATCTGTGACCAACGGAGGAGAGCTGACATCTCTTGCGTTTTCTCAGATTCCGATTCTGGGACCTGTGATTTTGACTCTTGGCATGTTGTGCTTTGCATATTCAACAGTGCTCGGATGGGCTTACTACGGAGAACGCTGCATAGAGTATCTGGCGGGAGAAAAGGTGCTGGTTTTATATCGAATTCTTTATGTAGCAGTCTCTTTCCTTGCCCCGGTGGCGGCATTGGATATGGTGTGGACGGCTGCGGATACGTTAAATGCTTTGATGGCAATTCCTAATTTAATTGCAGTGATCGCTTTGTCGGATCTTATGAGAAAAGATACGAAAAAGTATCTTCATAATCTGGATGCAAGAGAGCCTGTGCGCTAGCGTAGGCTTAAAAAATATAGAAGCAGAATGAAATTAAAAGGGGAACGAAAAAAGAGCAGATCATTCCGTTTAGAACAGACAAAACAACAGTTTCTTCGTTGGTGTATTTAAGAATCACAGGCAGCGTAGTATCTTCACTTGTTGCGCCTGCAGGAGCGATGCATGTGTAAAAATTTAGTTTTACAGCTAAAAGAGGAATCAGGAGGAACGAAAAAATTTCTCTCATAAGATTACTTAAAAAAGCAATACTTCCAAGTTCGGCACCGCCTAAGTTTCCGATCGTTACTCCGGCGAGACTGTACCATCCCATTCCGCTGGCGACAGCAGTTCCCTGCTCTAAGGGCATGTGAAGAAACACGGAGCACAGGAGTCCTCCGGTGACAGAGCCTAAAATGGTTCCCAGAGGGATGATAAAAATCCGAAGATGATAAGCTTTGATTTTTCGGACAATTCCCTGATACATCCCGACGCTGATGCCCACAGAGAACATCAGAAGATATAAAATAAAATCGGAATGTTCACTGAGGATAGAAATCACAGGGAAATTAATTTCAAAAATTCCGTATAAAAGACCTGCAAATAAAGCAAGAATTGTGAGTATAACCATCATTGCTCCGAAACCTCTTTCTTTTCCATAAATCGTTTGGTGAGAATATAAACGGATAGAATGGACAGGGAAACAGGAATTAAGAAAAAGAGAAAGCTGACCATTCCCAAAGAGATCAGATCCTTTAGAAAGTTTTCCCGCTGTCCAAGCATAACTCCCATAGAAAAAATTAAGAGCAGTGTACAAAAAAAGAAATTCGTTGATTCCAGTGTTTCAATTTTTTTGGCACAATAAAATGTCCTGCCAAAATTCCGATGCACATAATAATGATAATATCCAAAAAAATCACTCCTTCTAAATTTTAAAATATTTACAGCCTCTGTCACTGACGTCCGGTCTTTGGACGAATGGTATTATTCTATCAAAAAAAGAAGGGAAAGTCATTAGATTTTGTGGATTCTGTTGAAAGAAAATCCTTTGTCTGGGGAGAAATTTTGGTTTTTGTATCGAAGTATACAGAATTCATAAGAAATATGCAAAATAATAAAAAAAATTGTGAAAAACATATAAAAATATTTCCCAAAACATAAAAAGTGTGGTACAATAAATCCAATGACATATGATGTGACAGAACTTAAATTTAGGAGGTATTAACATGTCAACAAAATGGGTCTATAAGTTTAGTGAAGGAAATGCGGATATGCGCAACCTTCTTGGAGGAAAAGGTGCCAATTTGGCAGAGATGACAGGCTTAAATCTGCCGATTCCTCAGGGATTCACAGTAACCACAGAAGCATGTACCAATTATTATGAGTGCGGTGGAAAGATCAGTGATGAAGTAGCACAGCAGGTTTACGAAGCTATGGCAGCATTGGAAGAGATTCAGGGTAAGAAGTTCGGAGACCTTGAAGACCCGCTTTTAGTTTCTGTTCGTTCCGGAGCCAGAGTATCCATGCCTGGTATGATGGATACTATTTTGAATCTGGGATTGAATGATGCAGCAGTCGAAGGTTTTGCTAAGAAGACAGGAAATCCTCGATTTGCTTATGATTCTTATCGTCGTTTTATTCAGATGTTCTCAGATGTTGTAAAAGAAGTTGACAAAGCAAAATTTGAGGATGTTTTAGATGACATCAAGGCAGAAAAAGGCGTTCAGTTCGATACAGATTTAGATGCAGATGATCTGAAAGAAGTGATCAAGAGATATAAGGGGATCTATCGCAAAGCTTTAGGAGAAGATTTCCCTCAGGATCCAAAAGATCAGCTGTTTGAAGCAATTAAGGCGGTATTTCGGTCCTGGGACAACCCTCGTGCGATCTATTACCGCAGAATGAACGATATTCCTGGGGATTGGGGAACAGCGGTGAACGTTCAGACCATGGTATTCGGTAATATGGGAGATACATCAGGAACCGGTGTTGCGTTTACAAGAAATCCGTCCACAGGTGAAAAACAGATCTACGGAGAATATCTGATTAATGCACAGGGTGAGGACGTAGTAGCAGGTGTGCGTACTCCGCAGCCGATTACAAAACTGGCTGAGGATCTTCCGGATTGCTACGAGCAGTTTATGGAGATTGCACATACGCTGGAAGATCACTATCGCGATATGCAGGACATGGAATTTACCATTCAGGAAGGGAAGCTTTATTTCCTTCAGACAAGAAATGGCAAGAGAACTGCTACTGCGGCTTTGCGTATTGCATGTGAATTAGTGGATGAGGGAATGATTACCAAGGAAGAGGCTGTCTCAAGAATTGATGCCAAAGCTTTGGATCAGCTGCTGCATCCGAACTTTGATGCAGAAGCGCTGAAAGCAGCATTGCCGATTGGAGAAGCACTTCCGGCATCTCCGGGAGCAGCAGCAGGTAAAGTATATTTTGATGCTGAAACCGCGAAGATTCATCATGAAGCCGGATTGAAAGTCATTCTTGTGCGTCTGGAGACATCTCCGGAAGATATTGAGGGAATGCATGCAGCAGAAGGTATTTTGACAGCCCGCGGCGGTATGACATCTCACGCAGCGGTAGTTGCCCGCGGTATGGGAACTGCCTGTGTTGCAGGATGCGGAGATATTAAATTTGCAGAAGACGGCAAATCTTTTAATTTAGGTGGAAAAACAGTCAAAGAAGGAGATTACATTTCTCTGGATGGTTCTACCGGAAAGATTTATCTGGGAGAAATCCGCACAGTGCCTGCAAGCATCAGCGGTAATTTTGATCGTATTATGACATGGGCTGATGAGATTCGTACATTAAAGGTAAGAACAAATGCCGATACTCCGGCAGATGCATTGAATGCAGTAAAATTCGGAGCAGAGGGTATTGGACTTTGCCGTACAGAGCATATGTTCTTTGACGCAGAAAGAATTCCGAAAATTCGCCGTATGATTCTTTCTACGACCAAAGAGGCAAGAGAAGTTGCATTGAATCAGCTGATTCCATATCAGAAGAAAGACTTCAAAGATTTGTATGAGGTAATGGAAGGAAGACCGGTTACAATCCGCTTCTTAGATCCGCCTCTTCATGAGTTCCTTCCAAACACAATGGAAGAGATTACAGCTCTGGCAAAGGATATGGGAGTAACAGTAGAAGAGATCAATATGAGACGTGCAGCATTGCACGAGTTTAATCCGATGATGGGACATCGCGGATGTCGTCTTGCAGTGACGTATCCGGAGATTGCCAAAATGCAGACAAGAGCTGTTATGGAAGCTGCAATCGAAGTAAAACAGGAAAAAGGATATGATATCGTTCCTGAAATTATGATTCCGTTGGTGGGAGAAAAGAAAGAACTTGCGTTTGTAAAGAAAGTGGTAGTGGAGACTGCAGAGAAAGTAAAAGCTTACTATGAATCCGACATTCAGTACAAAGTAGGTACAATGATTGAGATTCCTAGAGCAGCTTTGCTTGCAGATGAAATTGCGGAGGAAGCTGAATTCTTCTCCTTCGGAACCAATGACCTGACACAGATGACATTTGGATTCTCTCGTGACGATGCCGGTAAATTCTTAGAGTCTTACTATGAGAATAAGATTTATGAATCTGACCCATTTGCAAGATTGGACCAGAGCGGTGTCGGTCAGTTGGTTGAGATGGCAGCGAAGAAAGGAAAGGCAACTCGCCCGGATATTCACCTTGGAATCTGCGGAGAGCATGGTGGAGATCCATCTACGGTAGAGTTCTGTTACAGAGCTGGATTAGACTACGTATCCTGCTCTCCGTTCCGTGTGCCGATTGCAAGATTAGCGGCTGCACAGGCGGTTCTGCAAAAGTAGGCAGAGTTCTCTTTTCTTAATAAGAATTGAACGACAATAAGCGTATCATCAGAAAATGATGATACGCTTATTTGTGATAGCGAAGAGCTGAAGTCCGGGCTTGTCCGCTTGGTCCATGCTATCGAGCTTCGTATATCCATATCATAGCAGCTGGAAACCGTGATAAATAAGGAAGGGAGACTTGCCTTGACATTTTCGGTGTCATTGTAAATAATAAAAGAACAGGTAAGTTGATTATAGAAATGATTCTGAATAGGAGAATCATCAAAAAAGGAGGTTTCTTATGGAAGAAAAGCTGCTAAAAGAGGTTATTGCAAAGACCAACGAATTAATCAAAGCGCCAACATGCAGTCCGGAAGCAAAAGAGGCGGCACAGAGATGGCTTAAAGCGGTAAAAGAAGGAAGGGAGGAAGAGGAAACCAAACGATATATTGCAGAACTTGAAGAAGATCTCATTCCTATTGACGGATTAATTGCATTTGCGGAATCAGAGGATGGAAGCAAAGTGTTTGGAGAGGAAAAAGCTCCTCAGGTGGCAGAACATGGAAGAAAAATCAAAGCACAGGGAGCAAGATATTGTGATTGTCCTGCTTGTGCGGCGGCAGAAACTATTTTAAAGAAATTAAAATAGCCAACAGAGACTGGACGGACCGGATTCCTTGGGATATAATGTTTTCCTACAGGGGGAAATGCTTATGAAAAAAGTTATAAAAAGAACGGCGGTCGTTCTTTTGGTTTTCTTATTGTATGTAGTGATCGGAATGCTGGCACCATTTGTCCATATGAAATCAGTTAGTCCCGAAAACAAAGAAAAGATTCGAGTGGAAGATTTTTATAATACTTCAGGAAAAAAGGGACCGGATCGCGCAAAGATTGTGGAAGATAACAAGGAGGCACTGGACTTACGCTTGGACATGATGCGAAAAGCCAAAAAAGAGATCATTCTCTCGACGTTTGATATTCGGGAAGGAAACAGTACCGATGATATTTTTTCCGTGATTACTCAGGCTGCCAGAAGAGGAGTGAAAGTAAAAATTTTGGTGGACGGTCTTTACGGAACGCTCCATATGAGTGGAAAAGATATGTTTCATGCGGTGGGCAGCGAGCCGAATGTGGAGATTCGTTTTTATAATACTCCGAATCTTTTAAAACCGTGGACGGTGAACGGATGTCTCCATGACAAATATTTGATCGTGGATGATCAGTATCTCCTGATGGGAGGTCGCAATACCTTTGATTATTTTCTGGGGAAATATCCTGGAAAAAGTGTTGGTTTGGATCGGGAAATTTTGATTGTCCGTGCCGGAACCGGAAAAGGCAGTGCAGTGGAGCAGGTGAAATCATATTTTCATCAAGTTTGGAATTTGGACGTATGCAAAGTAAAATTTGACGGGTGGTCCAAAGAACGGCGGTCCAAAAAGATTGAAAAACTGCTGGCGCATGAAAGAAGTCTTCAAAGTCCTTCCTTTGACTACAAAAAGATCACAGTGCCGACGATGAAAACGACACTTGTTACCAATCCGACACATATTTACGGAAAAGAACCAGTGGTATGGGAAACTTTGAAAGAGCTTATGTTGGATGCCGATCAAAGAATTATGATTCACACGCCTTATGCTGTCTTTTCGGAGGATATGTACGATGGAATGCGAGAGATCAAAAAAAAGATATCGGATACGCAGCTCATTTTAAATTCCATTGCCTCCGGTGACAATATTTGTGCTTCTGCAGATTATAAAAACAAAAGAGACGAGATTCTGGATACCGGTGTTTCTGTATTTGAGTATATGGGAAAATATTCCACTCATGGAAAATCTCTTGTCATTGATGATGATATTGCAATTGTGGGGTCCTATAATTTTGACTGCCGCAGTACTTATGTAGATACAGAGACGATGTTGGTTGTACAGGGAAAAGAAATTACCGCACAATTAGAAGAAAAATTTACGGATCTCAAAGAAGGTTCTTTAAAGGTAGACCGGAAAGGAACCTATCAGAGGAATTCCAAGGTAAAAGCGCGTGCGATGGATTCCGGGAAAAAGTGGAAAATCGATCTTTTATCGTGGGTGATTTCTGCATTTCGATATCTGGTTTAAAATGGAATAGAATCAAAAAAATCGAAGGTGTTCCTTCGATTTTTTTTGTGACAGTGATAAGAAAGATGGAGGGATCTGGGAGTGAAAGCCGGTTTGTCCGTTTTGTAAGAAATAGTTGACAAAATTGTGATTACTGTATATACTGTACATATACGGTATATAGAAAGTGACATGAGAGAGGAGATGAGTTTCTGAAGATTATTATTAGTAATACGAAGGGGCAGCCAATCTATGAGCAGATTTATCAGCAGATGAAGAATATGATTGTTTCCGGAGAACTTAAGGAAGGACAGATGCTTCCCAGTATTCGCGGCTTGGCTAAGGATTTGAGGATCAGTGTCATTACAACCAAAAGGGCTTATGACGAACTTGAAAAAGATGGTTTTACTTATTCTGTGGCAGGAAAAGGAAGCTTTGTGGCAGAACGGAACATGGAGTTGATTCAGGAAGAGAACTTAAAGAAGATAGAAGCTTATATGGAAAAGATCATTGAGTTATCAAAGGGATGTGGATTAACGTTGGAAGATTTGAAAAATATGATTTCAATTGTGGGAAAGGATGAACTATGAAAAATGCGTTGGAATTAAAAAATGTATCAAAAATATATGAAGATTTTCAGATAAAAGACATGACTTTTTCACTGCCTACAGGGTGTATTCTTGGATTGATCGGAAAAAATGGAGCAGGAAAAAGTACAACGATTAAAATGATTTTAAACACAGTTCACAAAGATGGCGGAGAAATCAAGGTTCTCGGAAAAAATAATGCCCATGGATTTGCAGCGATCAGAGAGAGGATCGGCGTTGTGTTGGATGAGGCAGGATTTCCCGAGTATGTCACCGTGGACCGAATCAACAAAATTATGAAAAATATTTATAAAAACTGGGAAGAAAAGACATTCTATTGTCTTGTAGAAAAATTTTCTATTCCGAGAGGAAAGAAAAAATTTCAGGATTATTCCAGAGGGATGAAGATGAAGCTGGCAATTGCGGTTGCACTGTCTCACCAGGCAAAGCTTTTGATTATGGATGAACCCACCAGTGGGCTTGATCCGGTGGTACGAGATGAGATTTTAGATATTTTCTACGATTTTACAAGACAGGAAGATCATTCAATTTTAATCTCTTCACATATTGTTGGGGATTTGGAAAAGCTTTGTGATTATGTTGCGTACTTGAAAGAAGGCAAACTGGAAATTTTTGAGGAGAAAGATCAGTTAATAGAACAATATGGGATTCTGAAAGCCTCAAAAGAAGAATTGGAAGCGCTTGTGCCGGAAGCCGTTATTGGGATTCGGGAGAACGAATACGGAGTGGAGGCTCTTGTAAATCGAGAGAAAATTCCTGTGGATTATGAAACGGAACAGGCGACTTTGGAGCAGTTGATTATATTTTGGGCAAAAAAAGAGAGGAAGTGACGGTATGAAAGGTTTGATGATCAAAGAATGGTATGGGGTCATATACCGTTTTCGGATGTTCATGATACTATTTGTGCTTCTGGCAGTGGCAGCGCCGCTGATGGAGAGGAATTCACAGATTTTCTGGGGACTTTATATCGGATTTATCGCGTCAATGGTACCAATGAATTCCTTAGCCTACGATGAGAGAAATGGATGGGATTTTTATAGTCAGACGCTCCCGATGACAAAAAGGCAGCTGGTATTTAGTAAATATCTGATGGGAATTTTATTTCTGCTTGCCGGAGTATTGCTGTATTTGGCTGGAACAGCAATCAACATTTTTGTAATGGGAAACGTAGTTTTGTGGGAACAATTGAAAATATTTTTGTTGGAAATTATGGTAACCGGTTTGCTTCCGATGGCGCTTACTACTCCTCTGAATTTTAAAATGGGAGTGGAAAAAGGCAGGATGACAATGATCATTGCCATTGCCGTGTTTGCCTTTTGTAATGCGTTTTTGCAGGAGACGATGAAAGTAAAAATTGATATTCCGTGGGCTGCAGAGACAGGAATTGTGGTGATGCTGATTTTATGGGGAGCATCCTGTGAAATTTCCTATAGAATTTATGAAAAAAGAGAACTGTAAATTCATGGTGCTTCGCACTGGACGGACTTTGTCCGATAAGGTATACTTTCTGATGAGGTGAAGTCAATGAAATTTATTCATATTGCGGATGTGCACTGGGGGATGAGACCAGATCGAACGAAATCATGGGGAAAAGTCAGAGAAAGAGAAATAAAAGAAACCTTTAAAAACGTGCTTTCTTATGCGGATAAGCAGCAGATTGATCTGCTGCTTATTTCCGGTGATTTTTTTCACGAACCGCCGTCCTGTCAGGAAATTCGAGAGGTGGATTATCTCCTTGGAAAGCTCCGAAAAACAAAGGTCGTCTGGATTGCGGGAAATCATGATTGTTTGAAGGAACATGATCCGCTTTCTCAGTATTCTTTTTCAAAAAATGTGACATTTTTAAAGGACCGATCAGTCGAAAAGGTTTCCTTTCCGGAATTGGATACTGCCATTTATGGGTTTAGTTACTGGAAAGAGCAGATTGAGGAGGCTTTGTATGATCAGATGAAGCCGGCAGGAACAGAGGGAATTCATATTTTGCTTGCTCATGGGGGAGACAAAAAACATATTCCTATAAATCGGGAAGCTCTAAAATGGTCGGAATTTGATTATATCGCTCTGGGGCATATTCATAAACCGGAAGTGATTTTTGAAGATTTGATGGCATATGCAGGGTCGTTGGAGCCTCTGGATCGTACGGAGACGGGCAGCCATGGGTTTATGAAAGGAGAGATTACAGAGGAAAAAAAAATCGTGGAATTTGTACCATTTGCCAAACGAAACTACGTCGAAATGGAAATCACAGTTTCGGAGGATATGAGCCGAGAGGAAATTGCGGATCGCATAGAGACAGAAATTTCTTATCGGGGAGAAGAACATATTTATGATATTTGGCTCAATGGTCAGATCGATCCTGAGATTTCACTGGATACGGAAAGGCTGCTGGAAACGTATAAGATTCTGGAAATTCATTTCAGGGCAAAAAGTATATGGGATTATGATCGGGTATCGAAGGAAGATGATCTTTTGCTTCAAAAAATTGCGGAACTATTAAAGGACGAGCCAAAGGCGCTTGCTTATGCGATGGAAGCCCTTTTGGCTTCTAAGGAGTGACACAATGAGAATCAGAGAAATATCAATTGACGGATTCGGAAAGTTTCAGAATCGAAATTACGGATTTTCGGATGGAATTCAGGTGATCTACGGGAAAAATGAAGCAGGAAAGACAACGATTCGGAGATTTATAGAAGCGATGTTTTTCGGACTGGAAAAAGGCCGGGGGATGGCGGCAAAGAGGGATCATTATACAAAATATTTTCCGATGCACGGAGGAAGATATGGCGGCTTTATGATTTTTGAAAAAGGCGGGAACCGGTATCGCGTCTGGCGCAACTTTCATGCAGGGGAGAGTAAGGTGCGGCTGTTTTTGGAAGATACCATGGAGGAGATTCCTCTTGCGGATCAGAGTCTGGCTCATATAATATATGAAGAGCATAAAAATGCTTTTGACGCGACTGTTTCTATGACACAGACGGATATTCGCACAGGCAGGCAGATGCAGGAGATTTTGCAGAATTCTATGGCAAATTTAAGAAGAAGCAGCAACACCGAGATCGACATTGGAAAGGCTCTGGATTATTTAAAGGCAAAACGCAGAAAAAAAAGAAAACATCCGGTTTTTTCCAGCTGCGACAGATTAAGAGAGGAACTTCAAAAAAAACCTTTTCATCCGGAAGGTCTGGAACAATGCAGAAGGCGGCAGGATCAGATTCTGGCTCAATTATCAATTCCGAAGAAACGCTCTTTTTTAGAAAGATTTCTTAGATGGATCAAAAAGTTGTTTGGAATTTCCCAAAACGACATGGAGCAGCTGGAGCTGCGTCACCGCCTGGAAATTCTCAAAATGGAGGAACAGCAGTTTTTAAAAGAAAAAGAACTTGCAGAAGAGCTTGAGATACAATACCAAAAAGCGATGGAAGAAAAAAGGAAAATTGAAAAAGATCTACATGATATAGA
>OFMK01000689.1_pt1 | contig 32871 bp, 29 predicted proteins | sample 1541781 | NCBI WGS metagenome assembly OFMK01 (sample SAMN04209250, study PRJEB22552) | human gut metagenome | biome: gut; material: feces | host: Homo sapiens | place: USA: Oklahoma
TAATGCTTCCTGCACCCAGGCAACTCCCGGTTCTACCGTATTTTGTGCGACTGCTGCTGAGCCGCTTGCTGTATGGATCACATCTCCTGCTGTATTCTGTACGTTAAAGCAGTCTGTTAAAATAATAATAAATGCTGTACAGAGACATACAAATACATCAATATAAACACTGAAAGAGTTCACCAGTCCCTGAACTCCCGGATGAGCACACTCTGTCGCAGATGCCGCCGGCACGGCTTCTCCCATACCTGCTCCGGAGGAATTTACACTACGTTTCACTCCCCACAATACTGCCGTTCCCATCATGCCTCCAAAGACCGCATCCATTCCAAACGCACTGGAAATAATCAATTTCAATGCTGCCGGAATGTGTCTGATATTAAAAAATATAATAACAATCGTTAATATGACAAACCCAATCGTCATAAAAGGAACTACAACTTCAGCCGTTTTCGCAATTCTTCGAATCCCTCCTGAAATGACAATGAACAATAAAACAGCGGCAATTGCACCTGTAATATATTGAGAAACCCCCAGACTCGTTTTGAATCCACTTGTAATGGAAAAGGCATGCGGAGCTACTGTTAAAATCGGAACACAAATTAACGTTAGCACTGCATAAACAAATGCCAATTTCTTTAATCCCATACCACGCTGAATATAGTAATATGCACCTCCACGATATTCTCCATCCTGTTTAATTTTATAAACCTGCCCCAATGCACATTCTGCATAGGAGATCGCTGTATCTAAAATAGAAGTCAACAACATCCAAAAAACTGCTCCGGGTCCTCCGCTCCAAATTGCAACTGCTACACCTGCCACATTTGCCGTACCCACACGATATCCGATCACTGTACAAAATGTTGCGAATGGCGAAATTCCTGCTTCCGAATCGCTGGAATTAAACAGTAGCTTGATTTGATGTTTTATATTCCTTACCTGTACGCCTTCCAACCGAATCGTAAAATAAACTGCTGATCCTAAGATTAAAAATATGATCGGATTCGACCAGACAATGTTATCAATCGCAATAAATAACTCACTTAAACCGCCCATCATTCCCTCCTTTTTACAGGGTATCCACAGGCATCCTTTCGAAGCAAAGATGCCTGCCTTATCAAAATCTCTTACCAGTCATGTTCAAACATTTCCTCATTTGCCTCAATATCCAGAGATGTATAACCACTTAACTTAATTGCACGTACCGGTCCTCTCTTTGTAGATTGAGGTACTTTATAAGGCGGAACCCCCAATTCTTGTGCAATAATACGTTCAATCGTCTTATTACAGTTCCGTCCCTGGCAAAGTCCCATTCCCGCTCTTAGCAAACGTTTTACTTCATTCACGCTGGTTGCGCCCATTCTGACCGCTTCGATAACTTCTTCTTTTGTGATTTCCTCACAACGGCATACATACATCTGATCTTCATCAATTCTATCAAGTTCGCTGTCAAAAGGAGTTTTCGTTTTATGATTGTCAGCCATCCTTGATTTATCTATGGAGATGTTTCGTACATCCATCCCAAACCCTTTTGGAACTTTTACCTCAACCACTGCTGTGCGATCATTGATTTTTGTCATAACCACACGGGCAATCGTTCCCATTGTGAGGAATTCACCTGCTCTACTTAGACAGAACACTTCCTGATCCTTTTGAGGAAGTGGATAGTATTCATACGGAATTGTTACTGTATCATATTCATCATTACTTAAATCCACCAAAAAGCATGCCTGACCGGGACACTTTGCAACACATAATCCACATCCGATACACTTTTCTGTGTCAACCACCGGTAAATTTGTAATCGGTTCTCCAATCGTAATCGCATGATGCGGACAAGCGGCTTCACATGGATTACACGGAATATTTTGTTTACATTCAATCACAACACATTTCTTTTTTGATAGAGCTTCCATTCCCGGAAAGCCTGGAATATCTTTTACTTCGTCAATATCTAAATAACCGTTCTTAGCAAGCATTATTCTTCACCTTCCATTCTTTCATCTCTTCGATAATCTTTTCTTTAGCATCTGCCCGCCCAGATCCAAATGGACCTGTCCGAAGCTGATTCAAAGAATTCCAAACATTTTCCTTCGCTTCCGCTGCCAATTCTTTATCAATTCTTCCAAGAGCTTCTGCTGCTGCGATTCCTGCCAATTTTCCTTCTTCAATCGCAGATGACGCTTCTTCCACACCGGAAGAATCTCCTGCAACGTAAATTCCTTCTTTTGTTGTCATCATATTCCTATCATGCATTGGAACCTGAGAACCAAGTCTTCCTGCATTTACAAATGTGACATCTGCCATTGATGGCAATCCAATATCCGGAGTTAACCCCACTGCAATTCCAATGGTATCACATTCAATGAATTCTTCTGTTCCCTTAATCGGCTGAAATTTATCATCTACTTTTGCTATAATGGCACCCTTTACTCCAGTCAAGTCTTCATTTGGTACCGCTTCTAAAATTGTATGTCCTGTATACATTGGCACACCGGCTCTTCTGATTTTGGCAGAATGTACCCCATATCCGCCTACCTGAGGAGCCGCTTCTACAATCCCTGCCACTTCTGTTCCCGATTGCAGCAATTGGTAACTTACAATCAAGCCAACATTTCCGGAACCGATCATTAATACTCTTTTTCCTACTCCAACTCTATGTACATTAATCATCGTCTGAATTGCACCTGCTCCGACAACTCCAGGAAGTGTCCAACCAGGAAAAGACAATGGATTTTCAGAAGCTCCCGTCGCCATAATAACCTTTTTGGGTTTGACAATCAATCCTTCTTCTCCATTCACAGCCAAAGCCACACCCTCATCATTTGGATAAATTCCGTAAGCTACTGTATCGAGCATAACTTCTACACCTAACTTTTGCACTTCATCCAACAGCTCTGTCCCGATATCAACACCTCTTGTCCCTGCTTTATGTCTTCTAGAACCAAAAAACTTATGAATCTGTTTAAATAACTGTCCGCCGGGTTTACTGTTTTCATCAACAACTAAAACACTTGCGCCGTATTTTGCTGCTTCAATTGCTGCGGAAAGTCCTGCTGGTCCTGCTCCGATCACAAGAATTTCTACTTCTTTTGCCATTCTTTATACCTCCCATTTTCCAAGACCATCCTGTGTCTCAACTACCATACCATCTTCTACCGGAGTAATACAGGTACGAACATTTGGATCTCCGTTCACAGTCATTACACAGTTGGTGCAACGACCAATTCCGCAAAAATATCCTCTTGGTTCATGATGCTTCGGACTAATATTCGCAACCTTAATATCATTTGCAAGGAGCGCTGACAAAATAGGTTCTCCCTCTTTTGCCGGAATCTTTTTCCCGTCAACTGTGATCCAAACTTCCTTTTTTTCTTTCAGATCACCTAAAATAATATGATTTTCTATTCTGGACATATGCTATCCTCCTAATCTTCCTCAGACTTTTTTAACCTGAAAATATTCTTCTCCGTTCATACATTTAATCGCATGTGCTGCCACTGCCGGACCAATACAATAACCGCAGAATCCTGTAACTGCATAATAAACACCCGGATAATCATCTACTTCACCGATATACGGAAGTCTCTCTGGTGTAAAGCCTTCAAAGCCAGACCAGCTACGAAGGATATTCAACTTCTTCAAAGATGGTATAATATCCTGAGCCTCTCTTACGTTAAAGCATAAACCATCAATGGACACATCTTTTCTTTCACTTGTCGCTAGATCTCCATAACCCTCACGTCCACCACCAATCAAAATAGATCCTTCTGCAGTCTGCTTCATTGTCATCGTTGGTGTTGTGATTGTATAGTCAATAAAATGCGGCGCTTTTTCTGTAACCGTAATCATATTATGCTTTTCTTCTAACTCGATGTGAACGCCCAGAGGATCTAATAATTTTGGAGAACGAATTCCACTGGAAACTAATATTTTTTGTGCATGATATGTTTCGGTTTCAGAAACCGCATAATAGCCGCCTTCCGAAGCTGGCTCAATCTTAGTTATAAGCTCATGATCTTTAAATTGAACTCCTAATTTCTTCGCTGCCATAAGAATGGAAACTCCAGCCTTCAGCGGATTAGAATATCCTGAAGTAGGACTAAAGTTCGCTGCAATTACTTCACTGTCTGCCATTGCAGGGACCATCTCAAATACCTCTTCTCGAGTTAAACGCTGAATTGGCAAATTGTTCTTTTCAAATCTTTCTTTTTGTTCATCTAGAATATGTAAATCTTCTTCTTTTAATATACAGTATAATCCACCGGTTCTGTGATATCCTACATCAATTCCATCCTCATTCTGAAATTCATTCCATAGTTTTGCTGATAATATATGCAATGGCAATGATTTTGGAGGTTGCTGCAATAATTCCAATCCACCGGCATTTACTCCGGAAGCCTCATTGCACGGATAGGTTCGATCCACCACCATTACCTCTTTTTTATCTTTTGCTAAGAGATATGCCGCACTGCATCCGACAATTCCCGCACCAATAATCAAATATTCTGTATTTTTCACAAGAACTCCTCCTTGTTTACAAACGATCTATTTGTAGTCTACCTAAGGTTTTTAGAAAATCCAGAGAATCCTCTGAAAGGATTCTCTGATACATGAAATAGAAATTTTTCCCGTACAAATCTCAAAAATTCATAACTTATTATTATGAAAGATTTGTCTTAGAGAGTTCTGCAATTTCACTCCAATCCAACACTAATTTCTTTTCTTCATCGCTGATTTCATGACGAGGCGGTAAACAAATTCCTTCCTCAAATCCCATAACCTCCTGAAGAACATATTTAACTGCCTGTGTAGGTTTTGGAAAACGTTCCGTCATATTAACAACTGGATATATTTTTTTGTAAATTTCCAATCCTTTTGCATAATCTTTTTCTACAATCATCGCATTATGGAAATCTGCTGATAATTTCGGAAGAATATTTGCAGTCATACTGATCCATCCAATCGCACCTGTGGCATATGCCTGATATAATAAGTAATCGCATCCACAAAGCACAGCTTTTTCTCCTTTTGCTTTTTCTGCTTCAAAAATATAATCTGTCATTACATCAATTGTCATAGAAGCATCTTTTACAATTTTTACATGATCCAATTCATACAATTTTCTCATTGTTTCTGTTTCGATCGGACTACTGCAATGAGGGTTGTTATATACCATAATATCGAGCCCTGAATGCTCATTGATATATTCATAGTGTTTGTAAATTTCTCCCTGATCCATACGATAATAGAAAGAAGGTAAAACCATCGCTGCATCTGCTCCTGCTTCACGAGCATTCTCCATCAGTTCTACTACATCTTCTACACGTTCTCTGGATGCTCCGACAATCACAGAAGCTCCAAGATTCTTAATATATGGCACCATTTCTCGAACATATTCTTTGTGTTCTTCCATAGTCACACTTTGATATTCACCAGCTGCCATTAACACACCGACACCGCCGATTCCATTGTCAATCATCCATTTTGCATGTGCTTTTGCAACTTCATAGTTAAAGCTTCCATCCTCTTTAAACGGTGTTACCATAGCCGGAAATACATGTGTAAATTTTTTTAAACTCATAGTTTCTTCTCCTTTTCTTTGATATATTATTACGTTAATTGTTCGCTATTGAAAACTTGAATCTTCATAAAACTGTTTCATACCATATTGTAATTTCATAGTTTTTTCAAATAATTTATCGTACGCATCCTTCACTTCTAAGTTTGGTTCATATGTAGATTCAGCATAAATAATTTCATCTGCTGCTTTTTCGCAGGATTCCCAAATTCCTGATGCAACTCCAGCCAAAATCGCAGCGCCAAGACATCCTGAACTTTCTGTTGTAGACATAATACTAATCGGAATTCCCGTGGCATCCGCTTTCAACTGACACCATACATCACTTTTAGACCCCCCTCCAAGAGCAATGATTCGTTCTACTTTTACTCCCAAAGGTTCCATCGCATCCATCATTCTTCTAAGAACCATGGCAATACTTTCCATGACCGCTCTCGCAAAATGATATTTATTATGTGCCAAGGTAATCCCAAAGTAAACACCTCTCTGATGATTGTCAGTATCCGGAGGACCTGATCCCTGCAAATGCGGAATCATCACTAATCCATCATTGCCCGGAGCAATTTTCATGATTTCTTTTCCAAGCTGATCAAATGCTGACATTCCGCCTTCTTCCTCAATTTTCTTTTCCATCTGACAAAACGTATCGCGAAACCACTTTAATACCATTCCGCCACTTGAAAATGCGTGCAGCATATACTTTCCGGGAATTGCACTTGCAAAACAAGGCATTTGCATATCGGGATCCAAAATCAGTTTATCTACAATTGCCACCGTAGACAGATTGGACCCTGTGCAATCTGTAAACGATCCCGGTCTGACATTGCCGACCCCCAAAGCTCCGCATGCCTGATCCAATGCCCCTGCATTTACAGTTGTTTTGGTACTTAATCCAAATAATGCCGCACCTTCCGGCGTAATATTTCCAACCTCTCCTCCCTGTTTCACAATTTCCGGAAGCTGATCTTCTCGAATCCCCAATAAATCCATCATTTCCGGCCAATACTTTCTCGTATTAATATCCCAATACATCGTTGTACAGAGAATAGAATCTTCACATACCATCCTTCCGGTTAACAGATAACTGAAATATCCCTTAAGTTGCACATATTTATAAGTCTTATGATATGTTTCAGGTTCATTTTTCTTTAGCCACAAAATTTTTGATGCCGGCCAAATTGCATCCATCCCGGGCTGTCCTGTATGTTTCTGGATATTTTCTTTTCCAATAGCTTTTTCGATAGTCTCTGCTTCCTGAGCTGCACGAATATCCATCCACACAATCGCCGGTCGAATCGGCTGATAATTTTCATCCAGACAAATAGTCGTTTCTCCCTGTGCAGACATTCCCACGGAAATAATATCATCGGAACAAACTTTTGCCCTTTCCATAGCGGTCTTTGAGGCAAGGATAAAGGTATCAATGTACTTTTGAGCATCCAGTTCCGCATACCCCGGCTGTGGTGTTTCTAATGTATATTCCACGGTTTTCGCTCCGCATTCTTTACCCTTTTCATCAAACACTGCCGCTTTAATTGCAGTTGTTCCAAGGTCCACACCTAAAATGTAACCCATATGCACCCTCCTTTCCTTTCTTCTTAATATTTCTTTAGTTACTTAAGTAGCCTAAAACATATTCCAGATTTTCACGGAAACCTCCATCTTTTACAAAATTCCTATTAAATAATGCACTTCCCATGGTATATTCCGCAACACCGGCTTCTTCCATTGCATCCATGCGTTCTGTCGTTCCAATGCTTCCTGCAATACAAACTTTCTCTGCTCCAACTGCATCAATCACTGCTTTTGTAAGTTCAACTGCATCTCCATCAGCATAACGATAGGCTGTCAAATCAACTCCTGCCGCTCCTTTTTCAATACACATTTTTGCAGATTCAACTACAGATTCAATACTTCCTTTAAGCTCTACCGGGCTTCCTCCAACCTTCCCGACAAAAGGACAATATTTCAAATTATGTTTCTTAGCATATTCAAACACGGAGTCAAACGGCAAAGTTCCTGTTAAATAATCAAATCCGCACTCGTAGGCCAATTTCGCACCTTCTAAGCATCCTTCCTCGGTATAAGTGACAACTTCAATATAAGTTTCTTTTCCTGCATCCTTCATCGCTTTTGCAAGTTGAATCATTTGATTCTTTTCCAATCCTACATCCTTAAATCCCCATTTTTTTGCATCCAAATCTTTACACTCTTCAAATACTTCTGCTGCATTTTTAACTGTAATATCATTGTTGGTTAACATAATAATTAATTCTGCTGCCATCTCTTATCTCCTTTTCCTATTCTGAAGGCGCCATACTCCAACTGGTAATGGATATTTCATCCCCAATATTCGTTAACTGATGCGGTTCTCCCGGCGGAATAATCTGTGCATCTCCTTCATTTAATTGATATAATTTATCTCCACATCTTAAAAGGACCGTACCTTTCACTCCATAAAATACTTCATGAGAATTCTGATGTCCCGAATCCACGGCTCCCGTCTGCCCCGGATGAAGCTGAGATGTTCCAAAAGTTATTTTTTCTGTTTGAAAATATTGTCTGCATACTTCAACTCCTTCCAAAAACATCTCTGCCTGTTCAGCTTTTACCGTCTTTGTTTCCATTCCGTTTCTCCTTTCTTGTTGATAATTGTATTTTACCAGAAACAATCATCGTTTACAATCGTTTTTTAATTTTATTATCATTTTTGTTAATTGTTTATAATTGATATTCGCTTTTTTTGTGCATTTTTACAATTTATATCCGTTTAAAATCATCGTTTTTCATTTTTTATCGTCTTTTATCATTTTTTCTATTGTCTTCTTTCTTGAGATCATCTATAATAAAATCAGAACATCATTATTCAAACGAAAGAAGGGATCGATCCAGTGGCAAAATCAACAAATGCTCAATTTTCAGAAGAGCGTGAGCAAATTATTATGGAAATTTTAGAAAAGCAGGGAAAAATCCGTATTACAGAAATTACAGATATCTTAGGCATCGCTCCGTCAACCGCACGTTTGCAGCTTCAAAAAATGCATGATAAAGGGATGTTACTCAGAACTCATGGCGGCGCCATTATGATTGGAAATTCAAATACTAAGAAAAAAGAAAAAAATTTTCATGAAATTTCTCGAAAGGATAAAAAAACTAAAATCGCAGAGGAAGCTCTTAAGACCATTCATGACGGAGATTACATCGCTCTAAGCAGCGGTACCACTACTTTTTTACTAGCTTCCATGCTTCATGACAAAAAAGAACTTACAGTTGTTACCGATTCCCTGCCCGTAGCATATGAATTATCTGACAATTCAAATATCACTGTGTATATTTGCGGTGGATGGATTATGCACCGCAATCGTGCCTGCCGAGGTATCACTGCTGAAAATTTTTTCAAGGATCTAAGAGTTGACAAAGTTTATTGCAGTGTTGATTCTATTAATATCGATTATGGAATTACATCCGTAGATTTTGATCCAAGAACGGAAAGTGCTGTATGCCGCTGTGGGAAAGAATGCTATGTACTTGCAGATTCCACGAAATTTCATGTCAAACCTTTTCTTGATAAGGTAATGAATCTTTCTGAAATATCTTATTTAATTTCAGATTCTTCTCTGGAAGAAAATTATATTCAACTTTTGAAAAATAAAGGAATTCAGGTTTTAATAGCAAATTGAACATCACCTCAAAAATTTAGTCCAAAAACAAAAGATAATTGATGAAAACCAAATAAGGATATCCCACGAAAATATATGTTTTTCATACATACATTTTCGTGGGATATCCTTATTTTCAGTCCGTGTGCCAAAACAACTTTTCAGATCTATATTAACCCTTGTTCCTTGCAGTAATAATAAATTCCATCTTCTGCAGCACTTCCGCAAATCATATCCGCAGCTTTTTTCACATTTTCTGTAGCATTTCCCATGGCAATTCCACATCCCACCGCCTGCAGCATTTCAATATCATTGGTTCCATCGCCAAAGGCAAGCGCCTGATCTTTCTTAAGATGGAAATACTCTAAAACTTTTGCAACGCCAAGTCCCTTTCCGCCTCCGGAAGGAATAATATCTGCTGCACGCGTCCACCACGCTGTGATTTCGGCTCCTTGAACTCCCTTTAAAATATGTGGATATTCCTCCTTGCGGCATCCAAGCATGATCTGATAAATTTCCTCCGCTGCCAATGCTTCAAAATCCTCCGCCAATTCCACTTTCTGTTTGGAAATCGCATAATAGTCTACCAAATCCTGATCTCTTCCATTTGCTCCTAAACGGTCCAACGCCGCAAGCGAAACCGGACGCCCGATTTCTTTTGTGTTCTCAATGATTTTTTTTACATCAGGAGCAGGAATGGGGTTTTTAAAAATCACCTCCTGTCCTGTATAACAGTAGGAGGCATTATACGTCAAAAAAGCATCGAAGCTGATTCCCGGAAATCGAGGAACGCTTCTCGGAGGCCTTCCCGTCGCAATACAAATACGAATTCCGTTATGCTGCATTCTGTTCAGTGTTTCCAACATTTTGTTGGAGATTTTCTTTTTCTCCATGTCGATCAAAGTTCCATCAATATCAAAAAAAACAATTTTTATATTTTTCATGTCCGTCAAAGACTCCTCCCATTTTTCCTGTTTTTTCTATTATAATCGATCTTTCTTTTCAGTTCCACTCTTTCTGACTTGGTCCATTCTGTCTCTTGTGATAAAAACATAAATTCCTCATGTTTTTATCACATTTTTTTCACATTTTCCGGCTATACTAAAATCATAGCAAGTAATCAATAGCACAACTTACTTAGCTAGAAACTTTTTTTCATACTTTTTCATAATGCCGGAGACACCCCTCGTCTCCGGTTTCCTCATTTCTGAGCATATTCCCCATAATACTTGGTAAAAATAATGCGAATCACTGGAACATTCCAGGATTGAAAGTGGTGTACAGGACCTCGGACAAGCCCGTTCTTTGGCTCATCGCTGTCACAAAAGGGACCTTAGATTTCTCCAAGGTCCCTTTTTTCAAATTCAATCATTCCTTTTACCTACCGGTCATCCATCGGCACGTATTCCTTTTCATCCGCAATGCTCTGATATGCCGGACGCATAATCTTATCAACATTAGTTAATTCTTCCAGACGATGTGCACTCCATCCGACAATTCGTGCCATTGCAAAGATTGGTGTAAATAATTCTAACGGAATATCCAGCATACTATATACAAAGCCACTGTAAAAATCCACATTGGCGCTGACGCCTTTGTATATTTTTCGTTCTTCTCCAATCACCTTTGGCGCCAGAGTTTCAATTTTGGAATACAATGCAAAATCTTTTTCCCTTCCCTTTGCCACTGCCAATTTCTCGACAAATCCTTTGAAGATCTGGGCTCTCGGATCCGAAATACTGTACACTGCATGTCCCATTCCGTAAATCAATCCTTTTTTATCAAAAGCCTCTTTTCGCAGTAATTTTCGCAGATATTCTTCTACCTGCGCCTCATCTTCCGTATCTTTCACATGAGCGCGGAGATCCTGCATCATTTCCACAACTTTAATATTGGCTCCTCCATGTTTCGGTCCCTTGAGAGATGACAGAGCCGCCGCAATCACAGAATAAGTATCAGAGCCTGCAGATGTCACCACATGTGTCGTAAAGGTAGAATTATTTCCCCCTCCGTGTTCCATATGAAGAACCAGGGCAATGTCCAATACTTTGGCTTCCAGTTCCGTATAAGCTTTGTCTGGCCGGAGCATCCGCAAGATATTTTCCGCCATAGAACAAGTTACATCCGGGCGGTGAATGTACAAGCTGTCGTCATTGATATAATGGTTATAGCCGTGATAACCGTAAACGGCCATCATCGGAAATACACTAATGAGCATCAGACATTGACGAAGTACATTTTCCATAGAAATATCTGATGTATTCTCATCATAAGATGCCAACGTCAACACACTCTTTGTCAAAGTATTCATAATATCCTTTGATGGCGCTTTTAAAATTACGTCACGGGTAAAATTTTTGGGAAGCGTCATACTGGAAGCTAAAATCTGGCGAAATTCTTCCATCTGTTTACGGTCCGGCAGTTTCCCAAATAATAACAGATATGTAATTTCCTCAAATCCATATTGGTTTCTTTTTTTAAAACCGTTGACTAAATCGTAAATATCATATCCTCTGTAAAATAATCTTCCATCGCAAGGAATCTTCTTTCCGTTTTCCGTTTTACTGGATTGAATACATGAAATATTCGTCAGTCCTGCCAACACTCCAACACCATCTAAATCCCGCAGACCACGTTTAACTCCCAGTTCTGTATACAATTTCTTATCAATTTCACAATTATTCCGGCAGACCATCGCCTGGCGATTTAAATATTCGTTCATTTCTTCTCTTGTCTTCGTCATGGTTTCCCTCCTTATTTCCAGTCTCTTCTCTTTATATTTTTTTATCATATCTTTTTATTTGATTTTTGTCAACTATTGATTTTTGTTAATTGAATGTTATAATCATGTTAAAATATTGAAAGGAAGAAACCCCCATGAAAAATATATCCGCACTGTTTGAAATTTTCCCAATTTGTCAAAAACTTTTATTAAACTCCATAGATCTTCATTCCATTGATCTTACAAGAACTCAAATATTCATTTTGTTTTCCTTATCCTCCAGAGAACGGCTCAATATGTCCCAATTATCTTCTTACCTGGCTTCCTCCAAAGAGCAGACAACCCGCGCCGTTACCCCTTTGGTTAAGGAGGGATTTTTAAAACGATTCCGAAGCGAAGAAAACCGCAAAAAAGTTTATGTACAGTTAACACCAAAAGGAAAGGAATTCATCCAACAGGAACAAATTTTAGTGAAACAACGTCTTTCTGCACAATTTCAGACCCTATCCCAACAGGATCAGGAACAGTTTCACAAATCAGTGGAGACCATTCTCTGTCTGTTAAAAAAATTAGAAAAAGAACTTTAAGTTGATTATTTCTTTACGAACTTTTCCCGGTGGAGTATACTGATCATATTAAGATTTTTTGGGAGGTTTTTATGAAAGCTGATTTACACTGTCACACTGTATTATCTGATGGCGCTATGGATATTGACCAGCTCTTACATTATGCGAAGCGAATTGATTTGGATTACGTTGCCATTTCCGATCACGAATCCACCCACTCCATTCCCGCTGCAAAGGCTCTGGGCGAAGAGCTTGGTCTGCAGATCATCCCCGCTGCGGAAGTGAATGCATACCATAAGGAAACCGGAATTAATGTACATCTTCTGTGCTATTATCCCATGGATTTAAAACGCCTTCAGCACCATCTTGACAAAGATTTAAAGGTCTTTTCCGACTCGGTCGTAAAATCTTACCAGTCACTGATGGAGCAATATCCGGTCACCATGGATCAGCTTTTCGACGCTTCCAGACGAAGCACCGGCATTTATTATACTCATATTATGCAAGTTCTGTCTTCCATGGGATATACAAAAACCCCAATCGGACAGCTGCATGATGAACTGTTCCATTCCGGAAGCCCTCATAAGTTTCCTTATCAGTATATGGATACCTCACAAGCCGTCCAACTGATCCGCTCCTGTGGAGGAGTTGTGGTTTTAGCTCACCCGGGACAATATAAAAATCCTATGTTGATGGAAATGATGATAGAAGAACAATTATTAGACGGAATTGAATGGAACCATCCAAGGAATGATTCCAAAACAAGAGAACAGATTGAACTTCTGTGTCGCGAACATGATCTTTTTATGACCGGAGGAACCGATTTTCATGGTCTGTATACCAAAACTCCTTACCCTCTGGGAAGTTTCCTCTGTCCTCAGGAAGGACTGGAGCGGCTGATTGACGCAGGCCAAAAAGCCAATACCGCCTATCTGCAGCAACAGGCTGCCTCCAGTCCCATTCATTAAGTCCGGCATACAAAGGTTTGCAAGAGACTGTCTGCTTCCGTACAGTCTCTTGCAATTTTTCACTTAAGGCTCCCCGATACTAAGAATTGTTCTTCAAAATACTCTTTGCAACACTCAGTCCATTGGCAGATGCCTGCTGCAGTCCTCTCGTGACAGATGCACCGTCACCAATCGCTCGAAGCCCTTTGATATTTGTCTCAAAGTCCTGATTTACCAAGATTTTATTGGAATAAAATTTTACTTCCACTCCGTAAAGCAAAGTTTCATCACTTGCCATTCCCGGAGTTACCTCATCCAATGCGTAGATCATTTCTTCAATATCTTTCATCAAACGATACGGAAACACAAGAGACAAATCACCCGGTACTGCATCCTTAAGAGTCGGTGTAATATTATTGCGAATCAAACGCTCCTCTGTGGTGCGTCTTCCCCGCACAAAATCCCCAAATCTCTGAACCAGAATCTTCCCATCACAAAGCATATTACTAAGCTGCGCAATATGTTTTCCGTATTGAATCGGTTCTTTGAATGGCTTTGTGAAATTTTTTGAAACCAATAACGCAAAATTCGTATTCTTTGTTTTATATTCTTCTCCTTTATAGGCATGTCCATTGACAACAGCAAGACCGTTTTCATAATATTCTGTTGCCACTTCTCCGGATGGATTACTGCAAAATACCCGAACCTTATCATCAAACGTCGGCGTATAGTAAACCAGTTTTGCCTCATATAAACTTTGATTGAGTTCTTCCATAATTTCATCCCGAACTTCTACGCGCACACCGACATCCACCGTTCCGACACTGGTTTGAATCTCATATTTACGGCAAAGATCACTGAGCCATTCAGAGCCCTCTCTGCCAACGGCAGCTACAATTTCTTCTGCATACAATGTTTCATTTTGCTCTGTCACTATTCCATATGCCGTTCCGTCTTCGATCAGAAGATCTTTCACCATTGTGTCGAATTTCATCTCCACACCCATATCCAACAGGTATTCCTGAAGTCTGGAATAAATTTTATAGCCTTCTTCTGTTCCGAGATGACGAATCGGACATTCAATCAGTTTCAGATTTGCCTGAATCGCTTTCTTTCTGATCTTTGCAATCGCATCCTCCTCATCCATCCCATATACTTTTGTGTCGGCGCCGAATTTTAAATAAATGTCATCGGATTCTCTTAAAAGCTCAATGGTTCTGTCATATCCTAAAATCTCAGGAAGATTCCCGCCAACATCCGGAGACAGCGATAACTTTCCGTCAGAAAACGCCCCGGCGCCTGCAAAACCTGTTGTAATCGAGCAGGGCTTGCAGCCTACACACACCTTGGTATTACGCTTCGGACACTGGCGCTTTTCAATCCTCCTTCCTTTTTCTATCATCAGAACTTTTAGCTCTGGTTTTTTCTGCATCAATTCATAGGCACAAAAAATTGCCGAAGGCCCTGCGCCAATCATAATTACATCATATTGCTGTTTCATTTCTTTCTCCTTTTCTGCCGACATTTTTTTCCATAATTAACCGAGGCAGACCTCCATACTTTTCAAGCCGCTTCGCCTCCCTGTAACCTGCTGTCAAAAAATTCCTTCTGCTGTATTGATTTTGGGGATGAACCGTTGCCAGAAAACAATCATATCCTTCCATAAGAAGTCTCCGCTCTGCCTCTTTTAGAAATCTGCGCAAAATTCCCTGCCCCTGTGCACTTTTCGTCACAACTGCAGAATCCATATGCGCTGTCCGATCCAGCAAATCCACAGGATATCCAAGATCATATCCCAGATTCCATGATTGTCTCCCCGGCAAATCTACAATAAAAAATCCCAGAATATTTTTTTCTTCAGAAGCTTTTAATATAAATCCCTGATCGTTGATTCTCCTCCTCACATAAGCAGCATCATCCGCCGCAAACCAGACAGGGTCCTTTACAAGGCATTTCGCCTCTTCCATCAATCGCATGATGGCATTCAGATCCTCCATTTGCGCTCTGTTGATCTTTAACATTTTTTATCATATCCTCCTCTTTTTTATTTTATCACAATCCTCGTCCATTTTATTTAAAATCTGTATTTTTGTGTGGTATACTAAAGAAAAAAAGGAATTTGTACTTATGATCAATCGTTTATGTCAAAAGTTAAATCACTCTATGGAAGTTCGTCAGACATTAAGCAGACTGCGTCAGGAAATCAAGGACCCTGACAAAAAGAAACTGCTTCTTTCATGGATTGAGGCTGGTAGTCTATCCCTTGCCGGCTTTTTATCCAGCGAGGATCCAAAAACCAGAAAAAATGCCGCTCTTCTCATTGGAGAATTAAAATTATGTTCCTGCATGGACCCTTTGTTTTCCGCTTACCAACAAGAAACTACACTTTTTGTGAGAGACGCTTATTTAACTGCATTGCGTTCCATGGATGCTTCCCCCTATTTGTCTGCTCTCAAACAACGGTTCCAAACACTTTCCTCCTATCAGGCTCCGCCGGAGGAACAAAAGCATATTCAAAAAGAGCTTCATGCCCTGTCCGACTGCATTCAATCCCTGGAACCTCAGGCAGGACATTCATTTCACAGTGGACGTCAGACCTTCCACTGCCTCCTCCGAACCAATCCTTTTTTTCCGGAAATAACTCAGCAGCAAATTGCCGATCCTCATGCTTCGTCTTCCCGTCTCGGAGTTCAGGTTAAAACCAATCACTTAAATCGACTGCTGTCCATCCGGACCTGGCAGGAACTCCTGTTTCAGATTCCCGGCATGACTTCCTGCAAGCCGGATCCGGCTGTAATTGGCAAAACCATTGCCAAATCTGACCTTTTAGAACTTCTGCTGCGCACTCACGACGGAGAGTTTCCGTTTTTCTTTCGGCTCGACATCCGAAGCAAAATGTCTCTCTCGGACCGCAGTCGTTTTGCCCAGAAAACAGCGGCAGCCTTAGAAGCTTCTACGCAGAGAAAGCTCATAAATTCCACCTCACATTATGAATTAGAATTTCGATTGATTGAGGGCGCATCCGGCACTTTCTATTTACTGACAAAATTTCATACGCTAAAGGATCATCGCTTTGCCTATCGAACAGAATTTATTCCTACCAGCATCAAACCTGTCAATGCAGCGCTTCTGGTGGAACTTGCAAAAGATGAAATGGCTGCCGACGCACAGGTTCTTGACCCTTTCTGCGGAGTCGGCACGATGCTCATTGAACGTCAGAAGGTCAGAAAAGCAAATACTTCTTACGGAATCGATCATTCTCCCGAAGCAATCGAAAAAGCCATCCGAAATACGGAAAACGCAGGACAAGTAATTCATTATATCAATAAAGATTGTTTTACTTTTACCCATTCGTATGCCTTTGATGAAATTTTTACAGAAATGCCTTACGCCACAGGAAAAAAATCAGAAGCGGAAATCTATCATATTTATCGAAACTTCTTTCCGTTTGCCAGACGACATCTGACACCGGAGGGCACTATAATTTTGTACACAAGAAACCGTGAATACATCCAAACATTTGCCCCAAAGCATCAATATCACATAATCAAAGAATATCTTATCAGCAGAAAACCAGAGACTTGGCTGATCATTTTAAAATAGCAGCTTTCTTCTGCACATGATGTACATCCCTGCAGAGCATTTTTATTTGGCAGGAAATTTTTAGAAAGTAAGCGGGCGTCAAGGTCCCGGACAAGTCCGGACTTTGGCTCATCACTATCACAAATAAAAAGGAGTTGCAGTCAAAGCATTCCGCCGCTTTAATCTGTAACTCCTTGTTTTCTTTATAATTTCTAGTCTCTTACCTTGATGTGAACTTCTCTTAATTGCTGTTCCGTAATTTCATTGGGCGCTCCGCACATTAAATCCTGTGCCGTTCCACTCATCGGGAATGCAATCACTTCACGAATATTTTCTTCATTGCGAAGCAGCATAATCATACGATCAATTCCCGGCGCCATTCCTGCATGAGGAGGAGCTCCAAACTGGAATGCATTATATAACGCGCCAAATTTCTCTTTTAAGGTTTCTTTATGATATCCGGCAATCTCAAATGCTTTTTCCATAATTTCCATATCATGATTCCGCACAGCTCCGGAAGATAACTCGACTCCATTGCAGACAATGTCATACTGATATGCCAGCAATTCCAGCGGATCTTTCGTATTCAGCGCTTCCAATCCCCCCTGCGGCATAGAAAACGGATTATGCGTAAAGCCAAGTTTTCCCGTCTCTTCATCAATCTCATACATCGGGAAATCATTGATATAGCAGAAACGGTATGCATTCTTCTCTAATAGATCCAGACGTTTTCCCAATTCGTCACGAATCTGACCGGCATAGATACAAGTTGCCTTTTCCGGCGCAGCAATAAAGAAGATGGTGTCTCCTTCCTGAAGTCCTGCCAATTCCGCCAATTCTGTTTTCATGTCTTCCGGAATAAACTTATCTATCGGTCCTTTATATTTCATTTCTTCCTTGACTTCCAGATATCCAAGTCCACCCATACCGATGGACTGTGCAAATTTCAAAAGCTTCTCATGCTGCCCTTTGGAAAGCTTCGCATGTACGTTGATGGCACGTACCGTCTGCCCATGAAAAGGTTTAAAACTGCATCTCTGGAAAAACTCTGTGACATCAAGAATTCGCAGAGGATTTCTAAGATCCGGCTTGTCTGTGCCAAACCGAAGCATCGCTTCCTTATAGCTGTAAATCGGATATGGCGCTTCCGTAATATGACTTCCCTCCGGTGCAAATTTTTTAAATGCCGCTGTTAATACTTCTTCTCCGACTTTAAACACATCTTCCTGTGTTGCAAAACTCATCTCGTAATCCAACTGATAAAATTCTCCCGGAGAGCGATCTGCTCTGGCATCTTCATCACGGAAACACGGAGCAATCTGATAGTATTTATCAATTCCTGATACCATCAAAAGCTGTTTGTATTGCTGCGGCGCCTGAGGAAGCGCATAAAATTTTCCTTTATATCTTCTGGATGGAACTACATAATCGCGGGCTCCTTCCGGAGACGACGCACAAAGAATCGGTGTCTGAATTTCCACAAAGCCCAGTTCCTCCATTTTATCCCTCAGGAATCGAATGACCTTTGAACGGAATAAGATATTCTCTTTTACCTTTCTATTTCTCATATCCAGATAACGGTATTTCAGACGCACATCCTCACGAATTTCCTTGGATGTTGCAATCTCAAAAGGAAGATCTCTGTAAACTTTTCCTAAAATATCAATTTTGTGAGCTTCCAGCTCAATGGTTCCCGTTGGAATCTTCGGGTTATAAGTTTCTTCATCTCGATGCTGTATCATACCTTTAACTGACAAGCATTCTTCTTTTCTTACATGCGCAAGCAGACTGGTATCTCTAAGAACTACCTGCATCACTCCATACATATCACGCAAATCAATAAAAGATACTCCGCCATGATCCCGGATATTTTCTACCCATCCGGCAATCCTTAATTCAGATCCGATATCACGTTGGGAAATCTGATCCATGGTTCTTGTCCGGTACATCTCTGACATTTTCTTTCTCCTTTTTTCAAATTCAATTCTCAAATATTCAAGGCAGTACGATGCAGCAAAGCGTTTTATAATATATAGGAAAGTTTTTATTTTCCTATATATTATAAAAAAAGTCCGTCCTGAAATTAAATTTCAGGACGGACTGATACTATCCGCGGTACCACCTGATTTACTGTTCTCACAGTCTCTCTCGTGTGTCTGTTAACGCCAGACGTACGTCGCACCTAATAACTAACAGCGTTCAGCTTGATGCTCAGGAGTGTTCTTCACATAAATTCACTTTACAGGGTTTCCACTGTCTCCTGCTCACTGGGAACGATAAGTTATGCTACTTCTCTCCGTCATTGCCTATTGAACTATTATACGTTAGATAAATCGCTTTTGTCAACAAGATCTTTTTTCAATAATCCAATCAGCAGCGCGGTTGCAACAACTCCGATTGCAATCACTACCAAAAACATTGCGATATTTTGTACTACCGGAAGAACAAAAATTCCTCCGTGCGGAGCCGGAACTCCCACATGAAATGCCATAGACAGCGCTCCGGTCAGTCCTGCTCCTGCGATCAGCGATGGAATGATCGCTTTGGGATCTCCCGCAGCATATGGAATCGCCCCCTCACAAATAAACGATAATCCCATAATATAGTTGGCTTTTGCCGCATTTTGTTCTTCTTTTGTAAATTTCTTCTTATAAAGACTGGTTGCCAGCGCTACGCCCACTGCCGGCACCATTCCACTGGTCATAACCGCCCCCATAATCTCATAATTGCCTGATTCCAGCATTGCAATAGAGAAGGCATACGCGGCTTTATTGATCGGACCTCCCAGATCGGCAGCCATCATCATACCGAGTACTAAGCCAAGAAGAATTCGATTGGCGCCGCCCAAATTATTTAAGAAATTGGTAATGACCACATTCACTTGGGACATTACAGGATTTAAAACAACTACGATCGCCATTCCCACAAGAAAAATGCTCAGCAGCGGATATAAAAGAACGGGTTTTAATCCGTCGAGAGATTTTGGAAGACCGGAAAAAAGTTTCTTTAATCCCAATACTACATACCCTGCCAGAAATCCTGCCGCTAATGCTCCCAAAAAACCACTTCCGCCGTTATAAGATAACATTCCGCCAACCAAGCCCGGCGCCAGCCCCGGGCGATCCCCAATGCTATATGCAATATATCCGGCTAAAATCGGAAGCATTAAGCCAAAGGACGCATCTCCTACCTGTTTGATCCATGCAGCAATCTGATGAAATTGTTCACTGTCCGCATTGGCAGAATTGATTCCCCACAGAAAAGAGATTGCAATCAAAATTCCTCCGCCTACAACCAAAGGAAGCATATTGGATACTCCACTCATTAAATGCGTATAAATTCCCCGTTTTGGTGTCACCATCTCGGCGTCATCCTCTGTTTCTCTGTGAAGCTCCGCCTTTAATGCACGCTCAATTAATCGTTCCGGCTCCTTGATTCCCTGAGTCACCGAAGCAAACACAACTCTTTTCCCATTAAATCTTGCCGTTTTCACCTTCGTATCTGCTGCCACAATAATTGCGTCTGCCCCTCGAATTTCTTCCTCTGTTAAAAGATTCTGCGTACCGGACTGTCCGTTGGTTTCTACTTTTACTTCCATTCCCATCTGCTTTGCTGCTTTTTCAAGATTCTCCGCAGCCATATAGGTATGAGCCACACCGGTTGGGCATGCGGTAACCGCCAGTATTTTCCTCTTCTTTTCCGCTCTCTCCATCGTTTCTTCTCCTTTTTCATCCAGCTTTTTTAGAATTTCATAAAGCTTTAAAACGGTATCTGCTTTTTTCAGCTGCTCTACAAACTCCTCGTCTACCAACTTCCTGGAAAGCGCTGCAAGATATTTCAAATGCTCTTCTCCTGCATGTTCCGGTACCGCAATCATAAATATCAGAGAAACCTCGTTCCCTTCCAGACCTTCATAATGAATCGGATGCCTGGATTTGAAAAAAATAACCGTTGGCTGCTTCACCACATTACTTTTTACATGGGGAATCGCCACCCCATTTCCGATTCCTGTCAGAGATAAACCCTCTCTTTCCCACAGTCCCTGTTCTACAACGGCTTCTTCTCCCGATTTTATTTCTCCACGTTCTGTTAAAAATAATGCCAGACGGTGAAAACATTCTTTTTTATCCTGAATGTCGTCCACAATACATATATTTTCTTTCCGAATCATTTCCATAAGCTGCTTTCCTCCTATTTTTCTTTATAAATCACAGAAAACTCCTGAAATAAAGCGCTTCCTTCTTCATTGATGCCCCAAAGTGTTTCTAAGTTCTGAAGTACCTGATCTTTTGGCATTTCCTCGATTTCTGTTTCTGTTCCTATCAATGTTTTGATAAAATATAACCCGTCCGTAATATCATGTCCGTTCTTTTTTTGTTGAAGAAGAGGCTTCACGAAGCGTTCTTCCAGCGCCAATTTCCCCCATAAATTTCTTGCCACCGTAGAAAGTTCTCTTGGTATCTTTTCGTTGGAAAGTCTTCGTTTGTAAATCGTCTGCCATTGTTCCAGCTCTTCTTCCGGTATATGATAAGTTTCATGAAGCAGACTTTTTAACAGCTCCATAAATGGCTGCATGGTTCTCTCAATTTCTGTATCTGTCACTGCCTCATAGAGATAATGATATCCTGATTTTTTTGCAAGAAATGACGCTGCATCCGCATAAGAGTTCAGTAAATATCTTTTCCGGTAAAAATGCCCTTCAATATTATCAACGCTGTCAATTTGGCGGATCTTTGTCTCTGGAACAACTCTTTGATCCACACTTAATTCATAGAAACTTTCACTGACCACCGAACCGGCTTCTGAATCCATCGAACAAATCCGGTCTACTATGGTATTTGGAATTTGAAACTTCTTTACATTTTCCTTTTGTTTCTCCGTCGCCTGTTCCATCAAAAGCTTTTGAAAACAGGTGCCTGCATGCTCCACATTTTCACAGCAGATAATCAGTTTCCCTGTGCCATCTTCCTGTCCCCATGCCTCTAAAATAGGTTTTACCAGGTACTTTAAATTTTCCCTCTTTACCGATGTGGTAATTACAGATGTCTCTCGCAGTTCCTTTTGCAGTAATTCTCCTTCCGTAATTGAAGAAACAGCACATCTTACCGGAATATGTCGAAGGATTCCCTGATCGGAAATCAAAAGATCATATCCTTTCTGTTCCTTCAAAATTTCCAGGACCGTCTCATTGGTATCCACCGCAGTAACCTCTTTCCCGCTTTCCGTCAGCAAAGGAATCACCAAGCCTCTCCCCAGTGCTCCGCATCCAAAGTGGACCACTTTATTTTTTTCGTCCATGACATAACGCCCCTTTCCCTTCGATTTCATAAAGCCGCTGCTCTGCCTGCAAGTTCCATCCGTTCTGCGTGACTTCTTTCATTCCTGCATCATACGTTTCCATTTCCTTTACAGGGATTAATGGCAATTTAGTAAGCTGCGGATACACAATGACTTTTCCCGGAAATCTTCCGCAGGCAACCGCCTGGACGGCATCCTTTAAGGCATAGAAGCCTGCCACAGCCATCACATTTTGATCCAGCCGATACTGTCCTTTTTCTATTTTTTTCAATACCTGCTTTTCATCGTCCACAGCAGATCCGCTGCTGGCATTGATTCTTCCGCAAAAGCTCGCTGTATATCCGATTGGAAGATGGGCATAGCTGCCGTATTTTGTCCCGGAGAACAGAACAAGCATTCCATTTTTTTTCAAAAACGGCACTGCCATCTCCACCGGTTCCACTCCCGGAGCCGATACAATCACGTCATCAAACCCATCCTCTTGGCAAAGAGCATACAGTCGTTCCTCCCATCCTTTCTCACTGGTTGCCACAATCTCTAATTGTTTTCCATGTTCTGCGGCAATCTGTGCAAAGTCTTCTTTTAATGATTCCAAGCGATTCATTCCCCTTGCCGTTACAGCAATGAGTTTCGGTCCGTTTTCCATCATCAGCGCCCTCAGTGTGTGGATTCTCCCCATAGCGCCTGCTCCGCCCATAATCAGCATTTTTCCGTTTTCTTTCAGCTCATGTCTCTGCTTTTCCTTTTGAAATCCATCGGAAAGACGTTTGGTATTTGTTCCAAGCCAATTGATTTTTCCATAATGGACTTTTGCAATATCCACCTGCACTTTTTGCTCGGTGACAGCAGACGGAAGCCAACAAAACAGCCCATCAGAATTCATATGATCAAGGATCAGCTCCAATTCCTGATCCTCGATGTTTCCCAGAATCAAAATATCATGAAATCCATGTTCCGCAGATAGAACTGCCTCTTCCAAAGATGAAAAGCATCTCATATTTTCAGGATATTCTTTTGTTGCTTTTCCCTTGATGAACGCTGAGATCTTTGAATGACAAAGATCCTTATCAAGAACAAAAGATTCATCCCCCTCGTTCCCGATATAAAGAAGCAGCGCTCCCTCTGGCTTAAAATCTTCTCTTCCCCATCTTCGATAAGCAGCTTCCACACAGGCGTTTGGCTCCAGCTGCGCCACCGACGCATAGCTTAAATCTTCTTTTACCGGAAATACGGTTTCTCCCTGATCGGAATAAAAGATCGGTTTTTTCAATAATACATATTGCTGCATTCCCCCATCTGTGTTGACTCCCATACAGTACCGGACAGAATTCATATAGACATCCGGCTGCACTCCGACCCTCATTCCCGGTTTCCACCGTGATTTTAAATTTTCCCCGACTTCCACAATCGTCAATGACAATTCATGCCCTAAAACTGCCGGAGCATTTTCAAAATCACGGTCTTGAAACAGTGGATATTCATTTCCCATCCGCATCATTTTAATATCCGATGCGCAAAGCGCCAATGCGTCCACTCTTGCCAGTATCTCATCTTTCCCGGGAGATTCCATCTCTCTGATTTGCGGCTCTCCGTTGGTCCCCAAAGACTGAATTCCATCTCCGTGATAATACCAGACCATATTTTTCCCATCCATAAGCTTCTCCCTTCCGATTTTTTGTCTGCCGCCTTACGGTTCATAATGTTCCCAGATGTCTTTCACTGTCTCCGGTTTTGTAACAAAAGCAAACAATTCCGGATCTTTTTCATATTGCGTATAAATCGGAACTCCCTCTGTCAGATGAAATTCCGGGTAACTGCGCGCCTCCACAATTTTAAAATCTGAAGTATGATAGGATGGATTGGGTTCAAATACTATTTTTTCATCTTTTACCTTCGGAAAATAGGCAACACCTCCGTGCTCTCTGATTTCCTTATACTCAAACCCATAGTCTCTGACACACCATGCTCCGAACAGCATCGGTTTGATTGGATCCGCATTGATCGTACAGTGCGCCCATCCAGGCGGTACAATAACAACCTGCCCTTCTTTGGCATGAACAGCAAAACAACGCCCCGGATTATCTTTTGCACTTTCCTGCATGTAAATGTATGCCTCTCCCTGCCAAATTTCATAAACTTCACAGGTAGACGCCTGACAGGAAGGAGAAATCGCGTGAATATGCCCCTGACTGCGAATCGGTTCCTCTCCAAGGATTCCGCTTCCAAAAATCATAGCGCCGTATAATAAATTTCGCTTTTTTAAATCTTCCTGATGCTCCTCCTTTCCCACATCCATTGCAACAGCATAGACATACTCTGGCCCTTCTACCTGCGGGTTGCTTAAGCTTTTCCGAATATCATCCAATTTTCTTTTTTCTGTTTTAGGTCCAAACACGCCGTCTCCATAAATAAATTCCATGGCTTCTGTGTCTGCTTTCAACGGAAATCCTGCGTTCATTTTTCTCCTCCTATCCTCTGACTCTGGCTTTGATCACTGCAATTTTTTTTCCTTCGGATCTTCCGTACGGTGCAATCTCATATTCTTTTACACATTCCGGTATCACAAAAGTTTCTGCATAATGTACAATATACGGAGAAAAACTTCCGTCGGTAGAAATCACAACTGCTTCTTCCCCTTCAATCAAATTCAGCACATTTACCGATTCCTCACAGAAAAATTTCTGTTTTGCATCAAACCAGTATCTCGTAGTTTCTATAAATTCCAATTCATGCAGTCCGGTCTGTTCTACTGTGCAATGCTCGGTTTTCTCCAAAGTTTTGACAGGACTTACCAAATGCTCTTTGACCCAGTCGGTGGTTCTGTCATATTGAATGGAATCTGCCCCCCGGTCTACATTGATCGGACGTGGTTTGCCATCCAGACCGACTCTGCCCCAATCCCATAATTTCATCGTAAAAATATAAGGGGTGGCGCTGATTTCCAATACCATTGCCTCACTTCCGGAACAGTGAATTGTACCTGCCGGAATTAGAATATGATCATGTTTCTGAATCGGAATTTTATTAATATACTTGGTATCATCAAATATTTCCTCTCCGGTTTCTGCCCGTTTTAATGCCGGAATCAAATCTTCTTCTGTAACGCCGTCCTTCACTCCCAGGTACACGCAGGCCCCTTCTCCGGCGTCTAAAATATAATAGCTTTCATCTTGAGTATAATGCATCCCGAAATTTTGCTGGATATATTCTGTCAAAGGATGTACCTGCAGCGACAGATTTCCTCCGCCCATGGTATCCAGAAAATCAAAACGAATTGGGAATTCTGCCCCGAAACGTGAAAACACTTTGGCTCCCAGCAGTTCCTTTGGTTTCCTTTTTACCAAATTTATGGCAGGCATCTCAATGGTCACATCGCCGAATTTTCCGCAAATCGCATTTTCTTCAGGGACCCCGTCAAAACACCATGCAAAATTATGCTCCTTTCTCTTTAAACCACATACTTCTTCCATCCATCTGCCGCCCCAAATCCCTTCATCAAAATACGGAACCAGCCGAAACGGTCTTGCTGCAAATTGCCGAAGCATCTCATTCAGAGCCTTTTTGGTCATCATTTTCGGATGGTTCGTCTGATTCATATCCAAAAAGTAATCGATCTGATCAAAAATACTCATTTTATGACGGTCCAGCATTCTCCATTCTACAAAATAGCCGCGTTTGTATTTTCTTAGAATCTCTTCCTCATAGTTTCCAGCCCCCCAGTTATCCAGTTCACCACTTCGATATCGAAGCTGTATCTCCCATCGGCTGATATCTCCGTACACCAACAAATCTGCTTCTGTAAACAGCGCCGCCCCGATTCCGTAAACTACTATCAAACCGCAGTCAAACGCTTCGATCTTCTGACGCAGTTCTTCAACTCTGGACGCATCATAAAAATCTTCCATCCCTTGTGTTCCTAAAACGCCAAATACTCTGTCATCTGTAATGTTATATTCTAATTTTAGTTTCAGGACTTCTTCTTCCCATTTCGCTTCTTCACAAAAAATTGTTTCATCCGGATAGAGTCCTTGGATGATCATCTCAATTTCGGATTGTCGGACCCCATGATAATAATCAAAAACAACAACTGTTTTCTCTTTTCCCAGATCTTTTATTTTTTGATGTAACTCTCTGATGACAGAATCCGCATTTTCAAACGCCTCTCCTTCCATATCGTTTATTTCCAGACACGGATACTTATCATAATTTGCCTGTCTTCCCTGAAAATACATTTTCATCCTCCTTATACATCATATTGTTATAACCTTTATTTTTATTTCATTATAATGTTATGACAAATAATTGTCAATAGATTTTTTAAAAATAAGAGAGGAGCGTTTTTGTGATATAGGAAAGTCAGAACTTTCCTATATCACACAAAAAAAAGACTGTCGCACTGACAATCTCTTTTCTTCTTTATTTTGTCAAAACCAACGAATACTTGTATTTATCCGCTTTATAATATGCACGCACATATTCCACATGGTTTCCATTCTGATCAAAAGATCTTCTGGAACGCAGCAACACTGCTGTTCCCTGCTGAATTTTTAAATCCTCACTAATTTCTTTGTCAACAAATCCAACTTCAATATCTTCGTAGGATTTGCTGACCACAATCCCTTTCTCCCGTTCCAGATATTCATACAAAGACCCCCGGTAAACTTCCTCGTCCACACTTAAGTTTAAAGCGGACGGAAGATAACTGCTCAAACTGCAGAAAGGTTCTCCGTCAATATAGTATACACGATGCAGCAAATAAACATTCTTTCCCTCTTCAATGCCTAAAGCTTCTGCAACAAGTTTGGAAGCTTTCTCGATGGAAATATTGATGGAATGTATTGTATATTCAATTTTTTTCTGCTTCATCTCATTGGTAAAATTACTTAATGTATTCAGATTTTCCGTAATCTTTTCTTTTAGAATCCGAGTTCCTTTTGCCCGTTCCCGAATCAAATATCCCTCGCTTACCAATTCATCCAGCGCCTGGCGAACCGTAATTCTGCTGACATGAAATAATTCCTGAAGTTTTTTCTCTGTAGGAATCTTATCCTTATAAACGCCGGATTCAATCTCCGATAACAGAATCTCTTTGATCTGTGCATATAACGGATTTTCACCCTTTCCGCTTTTCAAATCATATTTTCCCATATTGTGCAAAATCCTCCTGTACTTTCACATTGCCGTTATCTATATTATAACATTATAACAAAAAACGTCAAAGAAATTTTTCAGTACCCAAAAATGCTCTGTATTTTTTTGAAAAATCCGGCAATACTCTCTTTAGATCTAGAAAAGGAGAATTATAATAATGTCACAAAAAATTATTGTCGTCGGCGCCAACCATGCCGGTACGGCTGCTTTAAATACAATCCTTGATACTTATAAAGATGTAGAAGTTTCCGCATTTGATGCCAATTCTAATATCAGTTTTTTAGGCTGCGGCATGGCTCTTTGGATTGGCGGTCAAATTTCCGGTCCGGACGGACTGTTTTATTCAAATAAAGAACTGCTGGAGCAAAAAGGCGCTGCTGTTCATATGAATACCCGTGTGAACGCCATTGATTTTAACCGCAGGGTTGTCAAAGCAAAATGTTCCTCCGGAGATTATTATGAAGAATGCTACGATAAACTGATTCTTGCTACAGGCTCCATTCCTACCTCCCTTCCAATCCCGGGAATGGACCTTGAGAATGTTCAATTTGTAAAATTATATCAAAATGCCCAGGATGTCATAAAAAAATTAGAAAATCCGGCAATTCAAAATGTTACCGTCATCGGAGCCGGTTACATCGGCGTAGAACTTGCCGAGGCTTTTGCGAGAAATGGAAAAAAAGTCACCTTAATCGACTCTGCTTCCACCTGTCTCTCAGCCTACTATGATGCCGATTTCTCCCGAAGAATGGAAACACAGCTGCGTTCTCATGGAATTCATCTGGCATTTCAAGAAAATGTCGAACGATTGGAAGGAAACAAAACCGTACAGAGAGTGATTACAAATCAAAATGTTTATGCTACTGATCTGGCTGTATTCTGTGTTGGTTTCCGTCCAAATACATGGCTCGGAGACGGCATTCTGGAAAAATTCCAAAATGGCGCCTATCTGGTAAATCAAAAACAGGAGACCAGTGTGAAGGATGTCTATGCCATCGGAGACTGTGCCACCGTTTATAACAATGCCACACAGCAAACAGACTACATCGCCCTTGCCACCAATGCAGTCCGCTCCGGTATGATCGCTGCACACAACGCCTGCGGCACATGCATAGAATCTCCGGGAGTACAAGGTTCCAACGGCATTAGTATCTGGGATCTCAAAATGGTCAGCACAGGATTATCTCTAAAAAAAGCAAAAAAGCTTGGCTATGATGCCGCGGCTGCAGATTATGAAGATTATCAAAAAGCCAGCTTTATGGAAACCGAAAATTATCAAGTAGCCATACGGATTGTATACGATAAAAAAAGCCGCCGTATTCTCGGCGCCCAGCTGTGTTCTGAATATGACATTTCCATGGCGATTCATCTGTTCTCGATGGCAATTCAGGAGCATGTAACCATTGATAACTTGAAACTTTTTGATTTGTTTTTCCTTCCCCATTTTAATCAGCCCTATAACTATATTACAATGGCAGCTCTCAAAGCTCAGGATGGATCCTCCAAGACGGATCAAACAATGGAATCCTAGACTGACAGATGAATTTCCTGTTCCTCCAATAACGATTCCACAGCTTTTTCATAGCTTCTGAGATTTTGAGACTTACGAATTTTCTTTTCGTATTTTTCATAATTTGTAAAAATTGTCACAGGATTGCTCCAAAAATCTTTCATTTTAAACAAAATATTTTTTTCGCCGGATAAAGACTTCCCATATGCTTCATAGACTCTGTCATGCAGCGCCTTCAGCTTTCGTTTGGACAAAGGTTCTCCTCTTTGAATCCATCCAATCAGGGATGGATTTCTTAATAAGCCTCTGCCAATCATAACACATTTCAAATCCGGAAACTGTTCCGTCAGGTGTTTGTAGTCATCCGCTGTTACAATATCCCCATTGTAACACAGCGGATGACGACTGATGGCAGTGGCCTTCTGAAAACAATCCCAATGAGGCTTCCCTTTATAAAATTCTCTCTGAAGCCTCGGATGAATGATCAATTCATGCAGCGGATGCCGATTATAAATTTCTAAAATTTCTTCAAACTCTTTAAGATCCGCCATTCCAACCCTTGTCTTCACAGAAATATTCATATCCAGCGCGTCAAAAATCTTTGTCAAAAAAACATCCAGCGCTTCCAGATCTTTTAACAAACCAGATCCTTTTCCTTTGGAAACCACTGTTTTGGACGGACAGCCGACATTCAAATTAATCTCATCGTATCCCATGATCTTCAGCTCTTTTGCAGCTTTTACAAATTCCTCCGGTTTCTTTGTCAGTATTTGAGGAACCAAAGGAATTCCCGGATTATTTTCCGGCAAAACATCCAGGAGCTCTCTTGTCCGAAAGGTTCTCCTGCCGTTGGGCATAAGAAATGGTGTAAAGTATTTATCAATTTCTCCGAAACATTCTTCATAGGCGTTTCGATAATGATAAATTGTAATTCCCTCCATTGGCGCAAAGTAAAACTTCATTTTCTCTATCCTCCGATGTCTGTACTTTTTTGGGAAAATATGCTATGATCCCTTATGTATCTGTGTTTGCAGATCTATCAATAGAACACTTTAGAAAGGTTCCTCTATGTTAGAAATCATAAAATCAATCAATGATACTGTCAATAACTTTATCTGGGGAGTTCCCGCTATGGTCTGTATTATCGGCGTCGGACTTTTATTAAGTTTTCGGACAAGATTTCTCCAGATTCGTAAATTTCCCTATGCGCTCAAAGAAACCATCGGACGAATTTTCCAGAAGCAAACTGCCCGCGAAGGTTCCATGACCCCATTTCAAGCTGTTTGTACGGCTTTGGCTGCAACCGTTGGTACAGGAAATATTGCAGGAGTTGCCGGCGCCATCGCCATAGGCGGTCCCGGTGCGGTTTTCTGGATGTGGGTTTCTGCATTTCTTGGAATGTGTACTAAATTTTCGGAAGTTACTCTGGCTGTTCATTTCAGAGAACGAAATCCTCAGGGAGATTACGTTGGCGGACCAATGTATTACATCAAAAACGGTCTGAGCAAGCGCTGGCACTGGCTTGCATATCTTTTTTCTGCCTTCGGTATCTTAACTGTCTTCGGAACCGGAAATGCAACCCAGGTCAACACAATTACCACTGCAGTGAACTCCGCTCTTTTAAATTTTGACCTCATTTCTGATGCGGCACTCCCTGCAAGCAATCTGATCATCGGCATTCTTTGTGCCGTTCTTGTGGGATTGATCCTTTTGGGCGGCGTCAAAAGAATCGGACAGGTTACAGAACGACTCGTTCCGTTTATGGCAATTATTTATATTCTTTTATCTCTCGGAGTGATCATTTTTCATATTGAAAAAGTCCCGGAAGTTTTGTATTCTATAATTAACGGAGCGTTCCATCCCTCTTCTGTCACCGGAGGATTGGTCGGAAGCTTTTTCCTGAGCATGAAAAAAGGAGTTGCCAGAGGAATTTTTTCCAATGAAGCCGGTCTTGGTACCGGTTCCATCGCACACGCCTGTGCAGATACCAAAGAACCGGTAAAACAGGGATTATTCGGTATCTTTGAAGTATTCACTGACACCATCCTTATCTGTACGATGACTGCCCTTGTAATTTTATGCAGTCAGGTTCCAATTACCTACGGTGTTGATGCCGGTGCAGAACTTACAATATCAGGATTTACTGCAACTTACGGAAACTGGATTTCTGTTTTTACAGCGGTTGCACTGTGCTGCTTTGCTTTTTCTACCATCATTGGATGGGGTCTTTACGGGGCACGCTGCATCGAATTCCTGTTCTCTGTGAAAATAATCAAACCATTTATGGTCGTCTACTCTCTGGTAGCTGTTCTCGGCGCTACTGTTGATCTCGGCATGCTCTGGAGTATTGCAGAAACTTTTAATGGCTTGATGTCCATTCCGAACCTGATTGCCCTGTTCCTGTTATCGGGAACGGTTGCCCGCCTGGTGAGAGAATATTTTTCAAAAAAGGTGCTCCCATAACTTTTTAATTACAAATCAGCGAGGTAAAAATAATGAAAGAAATGAAACCAATCAAAGAAGGCAAAGTCCGTGAGATTTATGACAATGGCGACAGCCTGATCATGGTTGCAACAGATCGCATCAGTTGTTTTGATGTTATCTTAAAAAATGATGTCACAAAAAAAGGAACCGTTTTAACACAAATGTCTAAATTCTGGTTTGATATGACAGAAGATATTCTTCCGAATCATATGCTTTCTGTCGATGTCAAAGATATGCCGGAATTTTTCCAGCAGGATCGTTTTGACGGAAACAGCATGATGTGCCGCAAGTTAGAAATGCTGCCGGTTGAATGCATTGTGCGCGGATACATTACCGGAAGCGGCTGGGCAAGCTATCAGGATAATGGAACGGTATGCGGAATTCAGCTTCCGGAAGGATTAAAGGAATCTGATAAGCTCCCGGAACCAATTTACACACCGTCTACCAAAGCAGAGCTTGGCGATCATGATGAAAATATTTCCTTTGAGCAAAGCATTGATGTGTTGGAAAAACAATTTCCTGGAAAAGGACAGGAATACGCAGAAAAGCTTCGCGACTATACCATTGCTCTTTATAAAAAATGCGCAGATTACGCTTTGAGCCGCGGCATTATCATTGCCGATACAAAATTTGAATTTGGTTTAGATGAAAATGGAGAGATTGTTCTTGGGGATGAAATGCTGACTCCAGACAGCTCCCGCTTTTGGCCGGCAGAGGGTTATGAACCAGGTCATGGACAACCTTCCTTCGACAAACAGTTTGCCCGCGACTGGCTGAAGCAAAATGACCATGATTGGAAGCTTCCTCAGGATATCGTTGACAAAACCATCCAAAAATACCTGCAGGCATACGAACTTTTGACTGGTGAAAAGCTTTAACATAAACTTATAGATATTACTTTTGCAAAAAGGTGTCCGGCGGATTTTCCGCTGAACACCTTTTGTTATGATATGGAAAAGTTCTCACTTTCCTTCTTCGGTTTTTAACTTTTTGTAAAGACATATTTTTTCCCATGAGAAAGTGACGGTTCAAACCGATAGCCATCCCATTGAAATTCTTTCAGCGGTTCCGGTGTCTCTATGCGGTTCTTCACGATATACCGAACCATCTGACCTCTCGCCATCTTTGCCCACGCCACAATGGTTTTTAATTTTCCGTTTCTCATAGTTAAAAACTCCACATCCAGAAAAGGATCTTCCGGTCTTAGGTATCTGCGGATGGTTTTTGCATATTCCTCTGACGCCAGATTCACCACAAGATCTCCTTTTTGATACAGTTCTTCATAGAGATCTTTTTCCCAGAAGCGATACAGCGTTGGTGTTAGAATATAAATAGTACAAAATAAACATGACCATTTTCAATAAATCG
>OFMK01000690.1_pt1 | contig 32752 bp, 34 predicted proteins | sample 1541781 | NCBI WGS metagenome assembly OFMK01 (sample SAMN04209250, study PRJEB22552) | human gut metagenome | biome: gut; material: feces | host: Homo sapiens | place: USA: Oklahoma
TAAATCTTATTTTGCTAATTTTTTAATATCTGCTCTTTGGCTCATCGCTGTCACAAAAACCCAACTGCCAAAATGCAACTGCACTGGCAGCTGCCACATTTAAAGAATCCACTCCGTGAAACATCGGGATTTTCATTGTATAATCACAGCGGTCCACCGTCTCTTCCAACAGCCCAAATCCTTCGGTCCCCAAAACAATCGCCAGCTTTTCCTCTTGTTGTAATCTGGGGTCTGCAATGGACAGCGCTGTCTCGTTTAATGCCATGGCAGCCACCTTAAATCCCTTGTCTTGCAGAAAAGAAATCCAGTCCTTTGAATTCCCGGACTTCTCGTTCAGAAACGTCCACGGAATCTGAAATACCGTTCCCATGCTGACACGAACAGCCCTTCGATACAACGGGTCACTGCATCCTCCGGTCAGCAAAATTCCACCCATGCCAAGAGCCGCTGCCGAACGAAAAATTGCCCCCACATTGGTCGGATTCATAACGTTTTCCAAGACCACGATCCTTTTTGCATGTTTACAGACTTCTTCTGCTGCAGGAAGTTCCCGACGGCGCATAGCGCACAGCATTCCTCTTGTCATTTGAAATCCCGTCATCTTTTGAAACAGTTCACGCTCTAATATATAGACCGGAACATCTTCCCACTGCTGTGTCAGAATTTTTGCAGCATCCGTCCACTGCTGTTTTTCCACAAGAAATGATATTGGAATATATCCGGCATCTAACGCGGTCTGAATGACCATAGGACTCTCTGCAATAAAAATACCCTTTTGGGGCTCGTGATAGTGTAATAGCCGGCTTTCTGAAAGTCTTGCATACATATCAAGCTCCGAAGCCTCAAAATCTGTAATTTCCATGATCTTTCCTCCGATTGGTTCTCCTACTTTATTACCTTAGCAGATCCAAACGCAGTTGTCGATAGAAAATCCTCTAAAGAATTTTGTAATGAGGCTTTTCTTCCTGAAATAATTTATATCTTAAGTAATCGTCCATAACAATGGCAACACTGGAAACCAAAAACCATAAAAATGAATAAAACAGACAAATCTGTCCCATAAAATTATAGGGAAGATTTGAATAGTCCCAAATATCCATTTTCAGCCATACATTTACAATTAAACCTGTTGTAAATTCCAACGCAGTAATAATCAAAGAGGATAACACCATTTGGCTTATAAAACTCATTTTTATCTTCACATTTTCATTCAGCAGACCACAGCATACAAAACACGCTCCGCCGCATAAAAACATGGTATAGTGAGAATAACCGCGCACCAGCACTTCCAGAAAAAAATAAGCCATTCCTCCGATGCCAAATAAAATTACATGTTTTTCAATTCGATACATCTTCTCCATATTCTATCCACCTGTTTTTTCATACTTATTGTATTGTGCGTGTTTTCCAACATTCCTATTCACAGCATCTGCTTTTCCGAAAAAATGAAAATTTTATGGAAAAAATTCGCGCTTTCGTGTAGAATATAAAAGGAAATACATTTGATTTTATGAGGAAAAAGAAATTATATACAGAAAAGAGGAAAATTTTTATGGCACAATTATGGGGCGGGCGTTTTACAAAGGAAACAGATCAATTGGTTTACAATTTTAATGCATCCATTTCATTCGATCAAAAGTTTTATCGTCAGGATATCCGAGGCAGCATTGCTCATGTGACAATGCTTGCAAGCGTCGGCGTTTTGACTTCTCAGGAGCGGGATACCATTCTTGACGGTTTAAATGGTATCTTAGAGGATCTTGAAACCGGTGTTTTGGAAATTACCAACGAGTATGAAGATATTCACAGCTTTGTGGAAGCAAATCTGATCCAGCGCATCGGCGATGTGGGAAAGAAACTCCACACAGGACGCAGCCGCAACGATCAGGTTGCTTTGGATATGAAGCTTTACACACGAGATGAAATTCTGGAAATCCAGCTTCTTTTGAAAGAGTTTATGAAAACGCTTCACCAGATTATGAAGGAGCACATTGATACATTTATGCCTGGATTTACGCATCTTCAAAAAGCACAGCCGGTAACTCTGGCTCACCATGTGGGCGCATATATGGAAATGTTCAAACGAGATTATGACAGACTCGGCGATATATTCAAACGTATGAATTACTGCCCTTTAGGCTCCGGAGCGCTGGCAGGAACGACCTATCCTCTGGACCGGGAGCAGACGGCTTCTCTTTTAGATTTTTACGGACCAACGCTAAATAGTATGGATTCTGTTTCTGATCGTGACTATGTGATTGAATTACTCTCTGCGTTATCTACCATTATGATGCATCTGAGCCGTTTCAGTGAAGAAATTATTATATGGAATTCCAACGAATACCAGTTTGTCTCCATTGATGACGGATTCAGCACTGGAAGCAGTATTATGCCTCAGAAAAAAAATCCGGACATTGCCGAACTTGTCCGCGGAAAAACAGGTCGTGTATATGCCGCTCTGACTTCCATTCTTACAACAATGAAAGGAATTCCTCTGGCATACAATAAAGATATGCAGGAAGACAAAGAGCTGACGTTTGATGCTATCGACACTGTAAAGGGATGTATCTCCCTGTTCCACGGAATGATGGAAACTATGACCTTCCACAAACCGGCAATGGAAGCAAGCGCGAAACACGGCTTCACCAATGCAACCGATGCCGCTGATTATCTTGTTAATCATGGTGTTCCATTCCGCGATGCACACGGAATCATCGGCAGGCTGGTTCTTCTTTGTATTGAACAAAACAAATCTCTGGATGACTTATCTCTGGAAGAATACCAAAACATTTCACCGGTATTTGAGGAGGATATTTACGATGCCATCAGTATGGAAACTTGTGTTGAAAAACGAAATACCATCGGAGCTCCCGGACACGCTGCGATGGAAAACGTGTTAAAAATCAACGAAGATTATCTGGCTTCCCTCAAATAGCAAGGAGTTTCTATGAAGAAAAAAATCTTTCTTTCGTTCCTTCTTCTCTCCCTGACACTTTTATGGGGATGTGGAGTGGAACTAACCGGAAATGTATCTTTAAATAAAGATTTTTCAGGTACAAGAACGATGTCTTGTACCTTTTCTTCCAATGATTTTCTTCGGAACTTTCAGGGGACAAAGGAGGATTTGGATCAATTAATTGAGGATTCCTGTCCAGAGGTTTTGACCTATAAAAAATCCTCCAAAGACGGCATGTACTCTTACACTTTTTCTCTAAGTTTTTCCTCTTTCAAAGATTATCAGAAGAAAACCGAAGAACTTCTCCACTTTGCTCCTGAGATCACATACCAATACGGGGATTCTCCATTTGTATCCGGACTCATTTATAAAGAAAATTTTTCTTCCAAGGATCTGATGGCATGGCTTTACACCGCCCTTTATGAAAAAAAATACATTGACAATAACTCTGTCGATGATTTGTGGGACTTAAAAAAGACAACCATCTCTTTTCTCGGAAAAACCTATGAAACCTCCGGCAAAATTTCTATTGATGAGATGAAGTATGCCGAACTTTCTTCCATCCGGATTCACACGGAACCAAAGAGTGACGGAACCCTTTCCCGCACAATCCGATTTTACCTTCCACAGTCAACCTTAGATCAAAATCTCGGTAAGATCCGCCGTTATTTTCAAGGACATTCTGTCTCTTGGAGCGGAAACAGTGATGGAAAAATTTTATCCGTTACTTTCTCTGCGGATAGTTTTTCTAATTTAACAGAAGAGACAAGAAAGGTTCTTCACTCCAAAAATTCTTTCGGAACCTATAAAGTGATCTGCAAAAAAGGAAACCCATTCCAGTTTCAGACTGATTATAAAGAATCTCTGGACTTTTCCAATTTCGTACAAAAAAAGGGAACGGTTCCTGTGGTATATACCTTTGAAAATCAAACACTCCTTGATCAAGCAATCAAAAAAAAGGAAATCACGTTCTCTTCTGAGCACACACAAAAGCTTGCTGGTTATGAAATCGTAACCGTATGGAATAACAAAAACGATCTTCGCAGAAAGACAAGGCTCACCTTCGATTCCTCCTGCAGCCGGCTTCAACTGGCAAAACTAAAGGAAGCCTTTCAGGGTGAAACCATTTCCGATGTTTCCATAACCGGAAAGAAGAAAAAAGTTCTCTCTTTCCAGCAGCAAGGTTCTGTGGATGCCTGCAGTCATGATCTTTCCAACATCTTTCAGGGATCTTCGCTGACAGTGAAAGAGAGTTCTTCACTTTTTCATGGAACCTCCACAACCTTGGAAGAAAAACTTTCGCTGCCTGGCAAAGAAGACGAAATTTCAGGGACCTACACCTTTGTGTCCGTTCATCCAAAACAAAGTGTTCATGTAGCAGTCACACCGAAAGATCAGATTCAAAATTCCAGTTCCCAGAATACCTCGAATCGTTTTGCTGCCTCTCTAATTGACTCAAACGAAACGGTTCAAAAGCTTTACACCTATCAGCTGAAAAGCGATAAAATTAAAATATCTTTTCAGGGAAAGGTATCTTCCAGTCTATGGACTTCTGGTTTAAAATGGCTGATACCCCTGGTTTTTCTTCTTGCTATCCTTATATTGATTCCTTTAAAACAGAAGGATCTCATCCAAAAAGGAAATCAGGCAAAAGCTGCTCTGGAACAATGGATCAAACGGCATCGGCTTTAAAAAGAAAAAGCAGGTTCTCATCATAGCAGCGCCCCCCCCAAAAGTCAAACAGCTTTGTGAGCGATTCCTGATACTCACATAACGTTCAACCATTGGAGGCTGCTGTAAGAGTTCCTGCCTTATTTCTCATCTGAAATCTCTGCGCCGTCTGTGTCCGTCTTGATACAGACATCTAATTTTTGATACGGAATTTCAATTCCGTGTTTATCGAATCGAGTTTTAATCTCTTCATTTAATTCCCATTTGGTCGCGACATAATCCTCTGTGGATACCCAGCAGCGAATTCCCATAATGACAGCGCTATCGGACAAACTGCTGACAAAGATGTTCACGCCCTCCTGATCAAGAATTCTTTTCTCGTCTTTGGCAATTTCTGAAAGTATTTGTTTCACTTCTTTGATATCTTCGTCATAAGAAACTCCAATGGTTATATCAATGAGTCTGCGGTCCTGTTTCGTATTGTTAACCAAGCTGGAATTACTTAATGTTCCATTGGGGATGACAATCACCCGATTGTCAATGGTTTTCAGTTTTGTATAAAAAATATCCATTGCCGCAACCTGTCCCTCGCAGTCTGTGCCTGAAACAACAATGTAATCTCCCACCTGAAACGGCTTTAAAATCAGCAAAAGAACGCCTCCTGCAATGTTGGACAAACTTCCCTGCAACGCAAGACCTACCGCTACGCCTGCGGAACCAAGGATCGCAATAAAAGAACTGATCTCTACTCCCACATGAGCAATTGCCATAAAAATAACAACGCAGCGCAAAGCGATCTTTACAAAAGAACAGGAAAAGGAAATGACTCCATAGTCAATCTCTGCCCTCTCCAAAGCTGCTTTTATTAAATTGATCAAAACTTTAATCAGCTTAAATCCGATAAAAATAATCAAAAACGATACAATCAGCTTTCCAATCAAACTAAAAGCAACATCCAAATACTTCTCCAATAATTGGCTCCAGTTAATATTAATCTTTGATAACATCATATGCTCCTCTTTTGTTTGTAGAACGAGCGGACAAATCCGCCAAAAATTTCCGATACCAGAAAATATAAAGAAACACGTAAACATCTACGTGTTTCTTTATGATACCTGTTTCAGGCCTTGGATGCAAGGCTTATTTCCTGGTAATATATCCCTTTGCTTTCAGTGTCTCTGCACAAAGTACGGCTCCTCCTGCAGCGCCGCGGACCGTATTATGAGAAAGTCCCACAAATTTATAATCATAAACAGTGTCTTCTCTCAAACGTCCCACAGAAACACCCATACCGTTTTCATAATCCACATCTGCCTTTACCTGTGGGCGATTATCTTCCTCCAAATATTGAATCATCTGTTTTGGCGCGCTTGGAAGCTCTAATTCTTGTGGAAGTCCGCTGAAATTCACTAATTTTTCAATCAGCTGTTCCTTTGTCGGATGCTTTTTAAACTTCACAAAGACCGCTGCAGTATGCCCATTCAATACCGGAACACGAATACATTGTGTTGTAATTACAGGTGTCTCAGCTTTAACAATCACACCGTCTTCGATGTTTCCCCAGAGGCGAAGAGGCTCCTGCTCACTTTTTTCTTCCTCTCCACCGATATATGGAATAATATTCTCCACCATCTCCGGCCAGTCTTTAAATGTTTTTCCGGCGCCTGAAATTGCCTGATAAGTAGTTGCGACAACCTCATATGGTTCAAACTCTTTCCATGCGGTTAATACCGGCGCATAGCTCTGGATGGAACAGTTTGGTTTTACCGCAACAAATCCTCTGGTCGTTCCCAAACGTTTTTTCTGACTTTCAATAACTTCAAAATGCTCTGGATTAATCTCCGGAACCACCATCGGAACATCCGGTGTCCAGCGATGGGCGCTGTTGTTGGATACCACCGGAGTCTCTGTTTTGGCATAAGCTTCTTCGATTTTCTTGATTTCATCTTTTGACATATCCACTGCGCTAAACACAAAATCAACCGTTTCTGCTACCGCTTCTACTTCATTTACGTTTTTTACAACCATTTCCTTCACTGCATCCGGCATCGGCGTATCCATTTTCCAACGGTCTCCTACCGCCTGCACATATGTCTTTCCCGCTGAGCGCGGACTGGCAGCCAAGGTTGTTACTTGAAACCATGGATGATTTTCCAACAGAGAAATAAATCTCTGACCAACCATACCTGTCGCACCTAAGATTCCTACTTTTAATTTCTCATTCATTCTAATCCTCCTTACAGTACTCTCACGCGTACAACGCCTTCAATTTCTTTCATTTTTTGAATGATATCCTTGGAAGGTTTCTTTTCTACATCAAAGATAGAATATGCCCAATCTCCCTTAGACTTGTTCAGCATATTGACAATATTATGATCGTCCCCAGCCAAAATTGCCGTTAACTGACCAATCATATTCGGAAGATTCTTATGATGTACTGTAATACGTGCTTCAGAATCGATTTCACCCAAATCACAATTCGGATAATTTACAGAATTTACAATATTACCATTTGCCAGATAATTCATCATCTGCTCTACTGCCATTTCGGCACAATTCTCTTCTGATTCTTCCGTTGACGCTCCAAGATGCGGAATGGTAATAATTCCGTCCATGCCGGCAACCTCTTCATTTGGAAAATCGGTTACATAATGCTTCACTTTTCCAGATTGCAATCCATCCATCACCGCTTTATTCTCTACCAGTTCACCTCTGGCAAAGTTTAAGATGGTAACACCCTCTTTCATCTTTGCAATTGCTTCTTTGTTAATCATTTCCTTTGTGGAATCCATATAAGGAACATGTACTGTAATATAATCACATTTTGTATAGAGTTCGTCTAAAGAACTGCTGTGATTTACCATTCTGGATAAGCTCCAGGCAGAGCGCACAGACACATAAGGATCATAACCATAGACTTTCATTCCCAGGCGATTGCAAATATTTGCTACCAGAACACCAATGGCTCCCAGACCGATCACACCGATGCTTTTTCCCTTTAATTCATTTCCGGCATATAATTTTTTCTGTTTTTCCACAACCTTTGCCAGTTCCGGAGTATCTGCATTTTCTTTTACCCAGTTATATCCTCCGATAATATCACGAGATGCAAGCAGAAGTCCTGCTACCACCAATTCCTTTACACCGTTGGCATTTGCGCCCGGAGTATTAAAAACCGTAATTCCCCGTTTTGCATATTCTTCTAAAGGAATATTATTCACTCCCGCGCCTGCTCTTGCCACTGCCAGAAGACTATCCGGAATCTCAAGATCGTGCATTCCTGCACTCCGAACTAAAACTGCATCTGCTGCACTTAAATCATCAATAACCTCAAATTCACTTGTAAATAAATCTAATCCTTGCTTTGAAATGGGATTCAAACATTTTACTGTATACATGACTGCTCCTTATTTATTCTCTTCTTCAAATTTTTTCATAAATGCAACTAATTTTTCAACACCCTCTTTTGGCATTGCATTGTAGATACTTGCACGCATTCCTCCAACCGTCCGGTGTCCCTTTAGATTCTCAAATCCTGCTTTCTTTGCCTCCTGGACAAATTTTGCATCCAGCTCCTGATCTCCTGTCACAAACGGAACGTTCATTAAAGAGCGATCTTCTTTTACAACCGTACCTCGAAACATCTCGCTCTGATCCAAAAAATCATACAGAATCTTGGCTTTTGCTTCATTTCGTTCTTTCATAGCTTCCAGTCCGCCCTGCTTTTTGATCCACTGAAATACTTTTCCGCAAATGTAAATGCCATAGCACGGCGGAGTATTATATAAAGAATCTGCATCTGCCTGTGTTTTCCATTTTAACATGGTCGGAGTTCCGGGAAGGACGTCGTCAGTTATCAGATCTTCTCGAATAATACAGACAACAACGCCTGCAGGTCCGACATTTTTCTGTACCCCAAAGTAAATTACTCCAAAATCTTCCACATTCACCGGCTCGGATAAGATGCAGGAAGACATATCAGCCACTAAAATTTTCCCTTTTGTATTCGGGACCTGCTGATATTTCGTTCCGTAAATTGTGTTATTGTAGCAGACATATACATAATCCGCATCCTCAGATACCGGAAGATCAGAACAATCTGGAATATAGGAATAGGTTTTATCTTCAGAGGAAGCTAAAATATTTACTTTTCCATATCTGGACGCTTCCTGATATGCTTTTTTTGCCCACTGTCCTGTTATAATATAATCTGCCACCTTATTTTTCATCAGATTCATCGGAATCGCTGAAAACTGCTGAGAGGCTCCGCCTTGAAGAAATAATACTCTGTAGTTATCCGGAATGTCCATCAAATCTCTTAAATCTGCTTCTGCTGTCTTGATGATGTCATCAAACATTTTGGATCTGTGACTCATCTCCATCACAGACATGCCGCATCCCTTATAATCCAACATCTCATCTGCTGCCTCTTTTAATACCTCTTCTGGCAAAACTGCCGGTCCGGCAGAAAAATTATACACTCTAGCCATTTCTCATTCTCCTTTATTTAAAATTATATTATTTTTTACCTTCCAAATCTGATTGATCAAATGCTTCTTCAATCGAGCCTCCCGGATTTACCATCGGCCATACTTTATCATCTAAATCAATATGGCAGTCCAAGACGGTCGGCTTCCCCGCATCCAGCGCTTCCTGAAACGCTTTTTTAAATTCCTCAATATGCGTAATTTTCTTTGCTGCAACTCCAAATCCTTCTGCAACTTTCACAAAATCAACAGAATCCTGCAGCGTTGTATATGAGTATCTTTCTTCATAAAATAAATCCTGCCATTGTCTTACCATTCCGAGAACTCCATTATTTATAATAACTTCAATAACCGGAATGTTATATCGTGACGCCGTTGCAAGCTCATTCAGGTTCATGCGAAAACATCCGTCGCCCGCGATATTTACCACAACTTTGTCCGGATTTCCGACTTTCGCTCCAAGGCTGGCTCCAAGACCATATCCCATGGTTCCGAGACCTCCGGATGTCAGCAGCTTTCTTGGACGATCATACTTATAAAATTGCGCCGCCCACATCTGATGCTGTCCAACCTCTGTTGTAATAATTGCCTCGCCTTTTGTCATCTCATAAATTTGTTCTACAATCTCAGGACAAGTCAATCTGCCTTTTTCGTACGTCATTGGATATTTTTCTTTGTATTCCTCAATCTCTTTCACCCAAGCGTCATGGTTTTGCTGCGTCAGACGCCGATTTATCACTGTCAGAACCGCCTTAATATCCCCTATGATATACGCCGGGGTTCTAATATTTTTATTCACTTCCACAGGGTCAATGTCGATTTGAAGAATTGCCGCGTTTTTTGCGAAGGTATCTGGATTTCCCAGCACTCTGTCACTGAAGCGAGTACCCACTGCAATTAAGAGATCACAGTTTGATACTCCGAGATTCGATGTCTTCGTGCCATGCATTCCAATCATACCTGTATATAAATCATTAGAACCGTCAAACGCACCTTTTCCCATCAATGTATCACAGACCGGACAGTGGACCTTTTGCACAAATTCTCTTAATTCCTGTTCCGCATCCGAAATTACGGCTCCGCCGCCCACCAATACATAGGGCCTTTTTGCCTCCTCAATCATCCGAATTGCCGTCTGGATATCCATCTCACGAATCAGTTCGCTGGATCGTATAATTCTTTTCGGTGTTTCTTTTTGATACACCGTTTTTGCCGCAGTAACATCTTTCGGAATATCAACCAACACCGGTCCCGGTCTTCCGCTTTTTGCAATTTTAAAAGCCCGTCTTATAGTATCCGCAAGATCTTCAATATCTTTTACAATAAAATTATGCTTTGTGATCGGAAGCGTGATCCCCGAAATATCAACCTCTTGAAAACTGTCTTTTCCAAGAAGACTGACTCCCACATTGCATGTAATGGCAACCACCGGCACAGAGTCCATATGCGCCGTAGCAATCCCGGTCACAATATTTGTAGCTCCCGGACCGGAGGTTGCAAACACAACGCCCACTTTTCCGGTGGATCTGGCATACCCGTCCGCCGCGTGGGACGCCCCCTGTTCATGAGAAGTCAGAATATGGGTAAATGTATCTTTTTGTTTATACAGTTCATCATAAATATTTAAAATGGCTCCGCCCGGATACCCAAATACCGTATCCACACCCTGCTCTTTTAAACATTCCAAAACAATCTGAGCCCCTGTCAATTGTTTCATCTTTTGACCTCTTTCCTAATTCTATTTCTGATTGATCTCTAAAATTGCCCCGCGATTTCCAGATGTAACAAGCGAAGCATATCTGGCAAGATATCCTGAAGTTACCTTTGGTGTTCTTGGTTTCCAATTTTCTCTTCTTTTTGCCATCTCCTGATCGGATACCTTTAAATTCAACGAATTTGCATTAATATCAATGGCAATGATATCTCCCTCTTCTACCAATGCAATCGGTCCGCCAACTGCTGCCTCCGGCGAAACGTGTCCGATGCACGCTCCTCTGGACGCCCCGGAAAATCTGCCGTCTGTAATCAATGCCACACTGGAGCCAAGTCCCATTCCCATAATCGCTGAGGTTGGATTCAGCATCTCACGCATGCCAGGTCCGCCTTTCGGTCCCTCATAACGAATGACAACCACATCCCCAGGCTTAATTTCTCCGCCCTTGATTGATTTGATTGCATCTTCTTCACAATCAAAGACTCGCGCCGGTCCTTCCATCTTCAACATCTCAGGCGCTACTGCGGAGCGTTTCACCACGCCGGAATCCGGTGCAAGGTTTCCCTTTAACACGGCAATTCCTCCTGTTTGGCTGTATGGATTCTCAATCGGACGAATTACATTTGGATCTTTGTTCTCACATCCTTCAATATTCTCCTGAACCGTCTTTCCTGTTACCGTTATAAGATCTGTGTGCAGCAAATTCTTCTTATTAAGTTCATTCATCACTGCATACACTCCGCCTGCTTCATTCAGCTCTTCAATATATGTTCGGCCTGCCGGAGCCAAATGACATAAGTTTGGTGTTTTCGCACTAATCTCATTGGCTTTCTCCAGATCCAAGTTCACCCCTGCTTCATGGGCAATCGCAGGGAGATGAAGCATACTGTTTGTACTACATCCAAGAGCCATATCCACCGTCAGCGCATTCTCAAATGCTTTTTCCGTCATAATATCTCTCGGTCTGATATTTTTCTCCAACAGCTCCATAACTTTCATTCCCGCGTGCTTTGCAAGGCGGATTCTCTCAGAATAAACTGCCGGAATAGTACCGTTGCCCTGAAGCCCCATTCCCAAAACTTCCGTCAGACAGTTCATCGAATTGGCAGTGTACATTCCAGAACAGGAACCGCACGTTGGACATGTTTTATTTTCAAATTCGTCCAGCTCTTCTTTTGTTATTTTCCCTGCAGCATAGGAGCCGACCGCCTCAAACATACTCGATAAGCTGGTTTTGCATCCGTTTACGCGCCCTGCGAGCATTGGTCCGCCACTGACGAACACTGTGGGTACATTGACACGGGCCGCAGCCATCAAAAGCCCCGGTACATTTTTATCACAGTTTGGTACCATAACCAGTGCATCAAATTGATGCGCCAATGCCATACATTCTGTGGAATCGGCAATCAGGTCACGAGTCACCAAAGAATACTTCATGCCGATATGCCCCATCGCAATTCCATCGCAGACCGCAATTGCCGGAAATACTACCGGTGTTCCGCCTGCCATTGCCACACCCATTTTAACAGCTTCCACAATTTTGTCAAGATTCATATGTCCCGGTACAATTTCATTATACGAACTAACAATCCCAACAAGAGGTTTCCTCATCTCTTCCTTTGTATAGCCTAATGCATGAAACAATGATCTCTGAGGAGCAAATGCTTCTCCTTCTGTATATGTATTTCCCATAATTACCTCCTAATTATCAGCAAAATTTATTTAATTTTTTCAATGATTTTTTCACCCATTTCTTTACATCCAACCTGCTTCATTCCCTCAGACATGATATCAACGGTACGCCATCCCTCCGCAAGAACTTCTTTCACTGCTTTTTCTACAGCATCTGCTTCCGCATCCAGATCAAACGAATATCTCAGCATCATCCCAGCAGATAAAATCGTCGCGATCGGATTGGCAATATCTTTCCCGGCAATATCCGGTGCTGATCCATGACTTGGCTCATACAAACCAAAGTTTCCTTCCGCCAGACTCGCAGAAGGCAACATTCCGATGGAACCTGTGATCATACTTGCCTCATCGGACAAAATATCCCCAAACATATTTTCTGTTAAAATCACATCGAATTGCCCCGGATTATTTACAAGCTGCATTGCACAATTATCTACCAGCATATGTTCATACGTCACATCCTCATAATTCTTTGCAACCTCTTCCACCACAGCTCTCCAAAGTCTGGAGGAATCCAAAACATTGGCTTTGTCAACACTAATCACATGTCGTTTGCGTTTCCTTGCAATGTCAAAAGCTTTCACTGCAATCCTGCGAATCTCCTTCTCATTATAGGACAAAGTGTCCACGGCTGTCTTCACCCCATGAACTTCTTTCGTGGATCTCTCCCCAAAATAAAGTCCTCCAGTGAGCTCTCTCATAATTACCATATCAAAACCATCACCTATGATCTCATCTTTTAGCGGGCATGCCTGCTTCAACTCATCATACAAATATGCCGGACGTATATTGGCAAACAATCCCAAAGATTTGCGAAGCTTCAAAAGACCGGCTTCCGGTCTTAACTCTGCCGGCAATTGATACCATGGCGATGTGCTGGTATTCCCGCCAATCGATCCCATCAACACCGCATCACTGCTTCGGGCAATCTCTAATGCTTCTTCTGTTAATGGTTTCCCGTGAATATCAATGGAAGCTCCGCCCATCAAAATCTGCTTATAAGAAAAAGTGTGTCCAAATGCCTCTCCAACCGCATCTAAAACACGCATAGCTTCTGTAACAATTTCCGGACCAATTCCATCTCCTTTGATCACTGCTAAATTACAATTCATATCGTCCTCCTTTTCTATCATACTTTCTTATATCAATATATCGCAACTCGTCATACTCAGCCTCTCAACAGCAAAACCAAAAGTGCTCCAAGGCAGCTGGCACATGCAACTGTTACGATATTTTTTTCATTATATGCAAAAATCACAGCAATTGCAAATCCAATTGCTGATGCCACCATATCTCCCGTCGCATAAAAAACTGCCGGTATAATCATAGATGCCAGGACAGCATATGGAACATAGAATAAAAACGACCGAAAAAAACGATTTTCAATCTTTTTCTGGATTGCTGCCAACGGAATTGCTCTTATTAGATAAGTAGAAATTGCCGTCGCTGCTATATATAACAAAAGCGTACTAATCTTCATCCGTCTTCTCTCCTTCTACCGGAAATAAAATGGCCCCAATGGATGCGGCAATCAGTGTGCAGATAATAATCACAAAACCGCTGGAAACCTGAGATAATCCTGGAAGATACTGAAACATCAGACTGATCAACACAGAAATTAAGATCACCGCCACAATCGGACGGTTGGTTTTTGCCGGAGGAACGATAATTCCAATTAACATCCCGTAAATTGCGACTCCAAGCGCATTTCTTATGACCACCGGAAGAATTTCACTGGCTGTGGCGCCCAGGAAAGTTCCCACTGTCCAGCTAATCCAGGGAATTGACATCAAAGCGTAAAAATATCTCGGTGTAATTTCTCCCGGTCTTCCACAGGAAACCGCAAAAATTTCATCTGTAACCGCAAACGCCATGGAACATCGGTTCCAGTTCGTGGCGCTTTCCACCAATTTCTGTCCGATCGCGATGGACATAATAGAATATCTTAAATTAATAATAATCTGCGATAAAATCAGCTCGACAAGACTCCCTCCTGCTGTCATGGAAATAATTGCCGCAAACTGCCCTGCAGATGTCAGACAGGTGGCTGAAATCAGGGTTAAGGCCCAAACAGGAATTCCTTTTGACGATCCCGCAATTCCGAAGGCAAAAGACACCGCAACATATGCCAATCCAATGGGAATTCCATCCACCAATCCCTGTCGAAAATCATCATGTGCTTTCATTTCATACTCCTAGAGTTCAAAATAATTCGATCTCTGGACAAAATTACAATAATCTCCAAAAATCGAACTTATATAATAGAATAACACATTTATTGACAGAATGGAAATAAAATTTCATGAAACTAATGGTAAATCTATCTTTTCGTTGAAAACCTGCGAAAAACATAATATAATGAAAAAAAATAAATGATAGGGGATTCATTATGTTAAAAAAGAAATTACTATGTTTTGGACTTTCCGTCCTGATTCTTTTTTCCGGCACTGCCACCACTCCGGCAGCAGTAAAAGCGGGAAAGTTTTTCAAAATTCAATACACTCACAATAAAAAATCTTATTCCAAAAAAGCCATTGACGCTCGTTACAACAACAAAATTATTAAAACCAATATGCCGGGCTTTATTGACGGTTCCACTTCTTTATACTCTGCATATTGGATTTTTGGGCGCTGTTCTTCCCTTGGCACAAAATATTCTTATTCAGGAAAAAATCAGCGTATTACTTTAAAACGAGGCTCTAACACTGTCGTAATGACGCTTAATAAAAAAACTGCCACATTAAATGGAAAAAAATTTACTCTTCCGGCAGCCCCTCGGAAAATTCGTTATATTGCAAAAAAGAAAAATTATATTATGGTGCCAGGAGATATTATAGCAAAAAAACTAGGGCTCCAGTATAGCTGGAATAACCGTTTATTATCCGGACTGATTTCTAAACCATCTGGAAACAGCAGCAATACTTCCAATAATACACCGGCTCCATCCACTCCTTCCAATTCCGGACCTGGCACAAAGATCACGGCTTCTGAATCCAATTATTCCATCCGAATCAAGAAGCCTTCCGGCTTAAATGCCTCATCTATTACCGCTAACGATGACTATTGGAACAAGAGAATGCAGATTATCATCAATGGAGATTTCCGTTCGCATTTTTCTTCCGCTTCCAACCGTACCATCCGGGAACCTCTGACTTACAGTGTTTCCTACAGCGGCGGAAAAACTTATATTAATCTAAAAACTTCCTCCATCAAAGGATTTAGCATCACACAAACTTCTTCCTATATATATGTCAAATATGCTGCACCGAAATCCATGTTCCAACGTGTTCTTGTCATTGATGCAGGTCATGGTGGCTCGGATTCAGGAGCAACAGGTTCTGGATTCGCTGAAAAAAATATGACTTTAAAAATTGTCCAAAGCATGAAAACATCCTTTGACAAAAACAGTACTTATAAGGTCTACTACACCAGACTTTCCGACTGGTATCCGTCTCTTTCTTATCGCTATAAAATGGCGAATGAGGTAAATGCTGACCGATTCTTAAGCGTACATATTAATTCCGCTGAGAATCCGGCAGCAAAAGGAACAGAAACACTCTACAAAAATTATAAAACCTACGCACAAACCATTCAAACCGAAGCCTTATCAGCAATGGGATATGCAAAAAACGGATCTTATGATCGTAACTTAAAATACAGAACCGATCTCGCAGTGTTAAATGGACCAAAGATGACAACCGCATTGGTAGAAATGGGATTTATTTCTAATAAAACCGAAGCTTCCAGAATTAATTCCCGCACCACTTCCATCGGTACAAGCCTTTATCGGGCAATTTGCAATTCTTTTTAATTCTATGCAACATCTCTCTTCTATCTGCAAATGGGATGAAATAGAACTACACTTCATTTCATCCCATTGCAAATCTTGTAATAAAATCACCTCTCCTCAGATCGATATCCTCTTTTTGTTAAATTATTTTTAAGTTTATTGCAATATTATTACAAATATGCTACAATTTAAACGAAGAAAGGGGAGACTTATCGAATGAAATCAAAAAAAGTTTTATCATTTTTACTTGCAGCTGTCTTAATTTTATCTGTAGCCCTTCCAATCACGGCGGCAGGCTATGCTTCTGTTGGTAAAACCTATACGTTAAAAATTGCCGGCAAAAAACAAAAGAAAAAAGCACGAGCTGCAGCATACCAGGGTTCTACAATTAAAACAAGAGCTCCTGGATTTGTCCGCTCTAATACATCCATGTATTCTGCCTATTATGTATTTAAAAAGACAAAAGCACTCGGAACTTCCTATCAATACTCATCAAAAACAAAAAAGGTGACTTTAAATCGCGGTTCCAAAAAAATTGTATTTACTCTGGACAGCAAGTATGCTTATGTTAATGGAAGCAAAAAGACACTTCCGACTCCGGCTCGTAAAGTTTATTCTTACGCTCAGAAAAAAAATTATATCTATGTTCCGGGAGCTTTTTGTGCAAAATATCTCGGACTGGGATATACATGGAATTCCAGCAAACAGACCGGAAATTTTTATCTTCCATCTTCTGAGACTGCCGGAGGAACTATTAAAATTAAATATACCAGCACCAACAAGGTTTACAATAAAACCTCGCTCAATGCACGTTATAATAACTCTGTAATCAAAACAAACATGCCAGGATTTCTTGACGGATCGACTTCGATGTATTCCGCATATTGGATCTTTGGGAAATGTTCTTCACTGGGAACAAAGTACAGCTATAGCAGCAAGACAAAGAAGATCACTCTAAAGAGAGGTTCCAATACAGTTGTAATGACTCTGGACAGCAAGAAAGCAACGTTAAATGGAAAATCTTTCACACTCCCGGTGGCTCCCAGAAAAGTTTATTCCTATAACCGAATGAAAAACTATATTATGGTTCCCGGAGAAATTGTTTGTCAAAAATTAGGATTAAACTATACCTGGAATAACCGCCTGTTATCAGGGCTCATTACAAAACCAACTTCAAGCGGAGGCAGCTCCTCATCCGGCAGCAACTCCAGCAGCGGAAGTTCTTCTATTACATTGGGCAGCAAAACAAAAATAACGGCCTCTTCCAGTAATTATTCCGTTCGGATTAAAAAGCCAAGCGAATTAAGTAATTCTAAAGTTACTGCGGATGATGATTATTGGAACAAACGGCTTCGCCTGATCATCAGCGGAAATTATAAAACTCATTTTTCGTCTTCTGCAAACCGAACCATCAAAGATAGTTTGTCCTACAGTGTTTCTTACAGCGGCGGAAAAACTTATATTGATTTAAAAACTTCATCTATCAAAGGATTCAGCGTAACACAGACATCCAGCTACATTTATGTAAAATATGCAGCACCGAAAAGTATGTTTCAGAGAGTAATCGTCGTCGATGCCGGACATGGCGGTTCTGATTCCGGCGCAGTCGGAAGCGGTTATTATGAAAAAAATATGACACTGAAAATCGTACAAAGCATCAAAGCCAACTTTGATAAAAATTCTACCTACAAAGTTTATTACACTCGATTATCTGACTGGTATCCAAGTTTGTCGTATCGCTACAAAATGGCAAACGAGGTGAGTGCAGACCGTTTCCTTAGCGTACATATTAACTCTGCAGGCTCCAGTGCAAAGGGTACGGAAACACTGTATAAAACTTATAAAACTTATGCAAATACCATTCAGACCTATGCTTTGCAGGGAATGGGTTACTCTAAGAGCAGTTCCTACAATCGCGGGCTGAAATATCGTACAGATCTGGCAGTTCTGAATGGACCAAAAATGACTACTGCACTGGTTGAAATGGGATTTATCTCCAATAAAACCGAAGCTTCCAGAATCAACTCCAGAACTTCCACCATTGGTTCAAATCTCTATCAGGCAATTTGTCATTCTTTCTAATAAAGCAAAACAATTATTAACGGAACAATATAAAAAGAATCTCTCTTTTGAGGTTCTTTTTTCTTGCAATAGTATTACAAATATGTTACGATTTATCGGAAAGGAAGATGAAAATGAAATTACAAAAGCTATTTATCACAGGATTATCTATAGTATCACTCTTAGGTATGGCATCTCCGGCCCAGGTGTCTGCGGCGCCATATGCAACTGCAAAAAGAACCTATACTCTAAAAATTGCAGAAAAAAAGCAAAAAAAGAAAGCTCGCGGGGCCATGTACAAAGGAAAGACTTTGAAAACCAAAGCACCTGGCTTCGTTCGTTCAAATACATCCATGTATTCTGCCCACTATGTTTTCAAAAAGGGGTTGGGCGTTTCCTACTCTTATTCATCCAAAACATGGAATATTACCTTAAAACGCGGCTCCAAAAAAATCACTATGAAACGCGGCAGCAAATACGCTTATGTGAATGGTAAAAAAACAAAAATGCCGACTCCGGCTCGCAAAGTCTATTCTTACCGTCAGAAAAAAAGCTACATCTATGTTCCCGGAGAATTCTGTGCCAAACATTTAGGATTCCAATATTCATGGAACAGTAGATCTTATACCGGAAGTTTTTCTATAAAAAACACAGGAGGCTCTTCTTCAAATTCCTCCACCGCAGCGAACAAAGGTGAGCAATACGTTCGGCTGTCAAAACCTTCCGGATTGTCCTCCAACAGTATTACAACGACAGATGATTATCACAATCGGCGGCTTATTGTAAATATAAAAGGGAATTATTCTTCTTTTTATTCAAATTCTCAAAACCGCTATATTACCCCGGATTCTGATTTCTATTCCTATTCGGTAAAATATACCGGAGGATACACGAAGATCTATATTCGACCTCGAAAAAAAGTAATCAAAGCATACCAAGTTACACAAACCAATGACTATATCAAAGTTCGCTATGCTTCTCCAAAATCTATTTACCGCAAAATTATTGTGTTGGACGCCGGTCATGGCGGGTCTGATTCCGGTGCAGTCTCTTATGGATACAAAGAAAAAAACATGACATTAAAAATTGTACAGGAAGCAAAACGATATTTTGATAAGGATTCGAGCATCAAAGTATATTACACGCGTCTGTCCGATACTTACCCGAGTCTGACTGAACGCTCCGATCTTGCAAATAACGTGGGAGCAGACAGATTTTACAGTGTACATATCAACTCTGCAGGCTCCAGTGCAACCGGTACAGAAACGCTTTACAACTCAAAAGGCTACAAATCCACTTCCGGTCTTACCAGCTACAGATGGTCTTCTGTAATCCATCCGTATATTCGCTCTGCCACAGGCTTTAAAAACCGTGGACTGGTAAACCGAACCGGCTTGGCAGTACTTCGCCATACGAAGACAGCCTCCACATTGACAGAAATCGGATTTATCTCCAATAAGTCTGAAGCAAAGAAGATGAACGCAAATTTATCCAACTATGGAAAAGCTGTATATAACAGTGCTGTGGCTTCCTTCCATAAATATCCATCCAAGCGCTGATACATAAAATCATCCGGTCAATCTGCCGATCCCAAAAAATCAGACTCAAAGGCTGATATCATCGGGATCGGTTTTTTCCTCTTACTTCATTTCATAATATGGGATTACCAAGTACATTCCCTCCTGTATCTGCTCATCATAAATATGATTGGTATCACAGACCTCTTGTATATAATCTTCAACAGTGCCATATTCATCTCCCATATATTCTCTGGCAATCGACCAGAGGGAATCTCCTCTCTGAACCTGAATGCTTGTAAACCTCTTCTGCGCACTTCCTTTTGCATCCACAACAGAACGATTTCCAAAAACTGCGGACCCCGCCGCCAAAAACATGACCAACGTCAATAATACAATAACTGCAAACTTCCATTTCATACTCATTTCTGAATTCCTCCTTTGTGCAGCCGAACATTTGTTTCTATTACCATTATAATGCTCGAACATTCGTTTGTCAATCATTTTTCCGAAACTTTGTTCGGGAACACTTGTTTCTCAAGGAAATCTATGGTATGATAATCGTAGTTTATATATAAATAGGAAATATTACGGAGTCTTGCAGATGTATCAAAATCCTGCCGGATTCCAGACATCAATACGGAGGATCTTATGGCAAGAGAACAGTTAAGCAGCAAGCAGCAGCAAATTTTAGAATTTATCAAACACCGCATTCTGGATAAAGGGTACCCGCCGGCCGTTCGTGAGATTTGCGAAGCCGTTCAATTAAAGTCTACTTCTTCTGTCCATTCTCACTTGGAAACCCTGGAACGAAAAGGATATATTCGGCGAGATCCCACCAAACCGAGAGCGATTGAAATTATAGATGAGGATTTTAATTTATCAAGACGTGAGATCGTACATATTCCGATTGTCGGCACCATCACTGCCGGACAGCCGATCCTGGCAGTGGAGCAAATCGAGGACTACTTTCCGATGCAGCCTGACTTTATTAGCAACAAAGATACTTTTATGCTCCATGTCCGGGGGGAAAGTATGGTCAATGCCGGTATCTATGACGGCGATATGGTAATTGTGGAACAACAGGATACTGCAGAGAACGGGGATATTGTAGTGGCTATGATAGATGATTCCGCCACAGTTAAGACATTTTATAAAGAAGACGGATATTACAGACTGCAGCCTGAAAATGACGCCATGGAACCGATTCTTACCGACAAAATATCAATTATCGGAAAAGTTGTCGGCTTATATCGTTCTATGAAGTAATTTTATCACATTATACGAAACTATATTCCAAACGTGCAAAAATCATGGATAAAACAATCCATGATTTTTTCGCTTTTTCTCTGTAATTTTTATAAAAATTCTAATGAACATTTCCAAATAGATTTAGAATTACACTTCCAATTACAATCAGTACAATTCCCAACACACCGACCGGAGACATATGTTCTTTTAATACGAACACAGAAATGCATGTTGTCACAACAATTCCGACTCTGAACCATGTCGCATAGGCAGTCCCGAGATTCAATTTGGGAATCGCTTTTGCCAAGCACGCAAAACAAATGGTATAGAGAACAATACAGCCCATGGTAGGATAAAGTTTTGTGAAGCCTTCCATATATTTTAACAAACTGGTCGCAATCAACTCCAATAGAATCGCTCCTATTAAAAAATATAAGACATTTTTACTTTTTTCTCCCCATTTTCTTTCAATCCCGTCTGTACAATCGTTTTTACAACGTATGGCAACCATACATGTGCATCTATAAATTCAAATTCAATTCCCCCAGAGAAATTTCTTTTCCGTCTCTCCAAATTCTCTCTAAATCATAGAACAGACGATTTTCTTTATCAAAAATATGAATGATAATATCAGAAAAATCCAGAAGCACCCAATTTCCCTGTCGGTATCCTTCCATCTGCTTCATTTCATACCCTGCCTTAAACAGTTCTTCCTGAACATTATCCACCATTGCCTGAACCTGATTTTTATTCGTGCCATCCGCAATTATAAAATAATCCGCAACCACTGAAATTCCACGAATATCAATTACTTTCACATCTTCTGCCAATTTGTCGTCCAATGCTTTATATGCGATTTTTACCATTTTTAATGATTGTTCCATAATTTCACCATCCTTTTGTCTCATGCCTTGTTTTCATCTCATAATACTGACAGGTCTCTTCTGTTCCCTGATCTATTTTCTGTCCGCATTGTTTCAAATATGCGATTGTCCGGGTCAAGATTTTATAAGTACATTTCTCAAGATCACAGAACGCAAGTTTCCGAATCTCAGATAACCCTGGAATCATCTTACGGTTGGGCTCAATATAATCTGCAATAAATACAATCTGTTCCAAAAGCGACATCGCCATTCTCCCTGTCGTGTGGTATCTCACTGCACTGAGAATTTCTGAGTCATGTTCTCCATATTCACTCTTCGCAAGAAAAGGAGCCAGTGCCGAGTGCATCAGCTGGGGGCTGTCCGTCAGAGCCCCTTCCAGGCAAAGACCATACTTCCGGCATAAATCCCTTTGTTCCTCCAGCGAAAATCCTTTTGCACAATCATGCAGCAGACCGGCGCGATATGCCTTTTCCAGATCTTCGTCAAAAACCATTGCCATAGAAGCTGCCGTATAGGCGACTCCCAGAGTATGCCGGTAACGTTCCGGTTTCAAAATTTTTTTAAGCTTCTTCTCTATTTCCATTACCTTCATATAAATCATTTCTTTCTATATATTCGATTACCTGTTCCGGCAGGAAGAAATGAAGGCTCTGCCCTGCCTTTCTTCGCTTTCTCAGCTGATGGGATGAAATTTCAATGCTTGGGCTATTTAAATGATAAATTTTTCCATTATATTTATCCTCCAAATAGTCAATCTGTGCATCCAGAGCACTTCTGGAATCATTGCGCGTGGCAACTAAGATATCCGCCATAGATAAAATCTGATCCGGATCCTTCCATGTTTCAATCTGATATAAGGAATCCGCTCCCATAATAAAATAATATTTACTGTCATGATTTTTCTGCGTTAATTCCCGCAGCGTATCCACTGTATAAGTAGTCCCCGCTCTCCTTAATTCTAAATCACTGAATGTAAAATACGGAAAATCCGAAATCGCAAGATTTATCATATCAATTCGATTCTGCTCCGTAACTTTTCCGGAAATTGTTTTATATGCCGGATTCTTTGTCGGCATCACAAGAACCTGATCCAAAGCAAACTCTTCTTTGGCAGATTGTCCGAGAATCAGATGCCCAAAATGAATGGGATTAAAGGTTCCTCCGAGAATTCCTATCTTTTTCATTTCATCTCCCAGTTCTTATTTTTCAGCCTTTGGCAATTCAATTTTTCGATTCTGCTTTGATTCTTTGTATAGCACAATCTTTTTCCCAATCACCTGAACTACCTGTGATCTTGTGCGCTCTGCAAGTATCTGCGCCAAATCTTTCGGATCATCCATACAATTTTGAAGAACTCCTACTTTTACCAGCTCTCTGGCTTCCAAAGCATCTCTTACACCATCCACCAATTCCGGTGAAATACTTCCTTTTCCGATATTAAAAATCGGATTGATATTCATAGCAAGACTTTTTAAATACGCCCTTTGTTTACTTGTCATGGTTTCCTCCCTATTTGTAATAATCAAACTCCAAATCATAGAGACGCACCGTATCGCCTTCTTCGATTCCCAGTTCTACCAGCTGTTCAATGACACCATTTTCTTTCATAAATTTTTGGAAGAAATCAAATCCCCGTTCCGATTCCAAATTGGTATATCCAAGCATCCTTTCTACTTTCGGTCCTTCAATCGTATATACCCCTTCCTCCGGATGTCCGACGATAATTCCACCTTCTTCTTCTCCAAAGTTTAATTCGTATTCCTGTTCAAATTCTGTAGCGCCCTTTGGCAGCGTTTCCAATAATCCCTGCACATGCCACAAGAGTTCTTTCACGCCCTCTCCGCTGACTGCAGAAATTGGAAAGATTTGAATTCCTTCTGGTTCAAACTCCTCTTTCAAAAGATCTATAACTATTTCCCGATCTTCCGGTGCCATTGCATCCATCTTATTGGCCGCAATGACCTGAGGGCGTTCCAAAATTTCTTCATTGTATTTTTTCAGCTCATCCATAATTGCATGAATGTCGGCAATAGGATCTCGTCCTTCCACAGAGGCTCCGTCTACCATATGAATCATGACCTTTGTTCGCTCAATATGGCGCAAAAACTCAAATCCAAGCCCAACACCTTCTGACGCCCCTTCAATAATCCCCGGAATATCAGCAATGACAAATCCTTTTTGACCGTCCATATCAACCACACCCAAATTGGGATTCAAGGTGGTAAAATGATAATTGGCAATCTTCGGATTTGCATTGGTAACTCTTGACAAGAATGTAGATTTCCCCACATTCGGAAAACCTACCAGCCCTACGTCCGCAATCACTTTCAATTCCAGCGTAACCTCGATCTCCTGTGCTTTTCCGCCCGGCTGAGCATATTTGGGAGCCTGCATTGTGGGAGTTGCATAATGTTGATTTCCTTTTCCTCCACGTCCGCCTTTTAAGAGAACAACCGGCTCCTTTTTATTTGACATATCCAGAATTACTTTTCCTGATTCCTTCTCTTTTACCACAGTCCCTGCCGGAACCTTTAAAATAATGTCAGCGCCGTCTGCTCCGTGACATCTTCTTCTGCCGCCTTCCTGACCATCCCCGGCTTTGAATTTTCGTTTATGGCGATAATCGGATAACGTATTGATTCCTTCATCTACAACAAAAATAACATCGCCGCCGCGTCCGCCGTCACCGCCGTCCGGTCCGCCATTCGGCACATACAGCTCTCTTCGGAAACTAACATGGCCATCGCCGCCTTTTCCGGATCTGAGAATAATATTAGCTCTATCTGCAAACATTCCTTTATCCTTTCTTCTTCAGGAAAATTTTTTATATCAAAACAAAGCGAACAAGTCCACTGAATTGCTGCATCCCTCAATTTTACTTCTGGGATCTGCTTCGCTTTAACTCTAATTATATAAAAACGGCTCCAAATATGAATTTGAAGCCGCGATTGCTGAATCTCTGCGGATCTGTACTACCTTTGCAATTACGCAACCGGATGTACAGAACACTGTTTTTTATCTCTACCTTTTCTCTCGAAACGAACAATACCATCTGCCAGTGCAAATAAAGTATCGTCCCCGCCGCGTCCAACATTAACGCCAGGATGAATCTTTGTTCCTCTCTGTCTGTAAAGAATATTTCCAGCTTTTACAAACTGTCCGTCAGCTCTTTTCGCACCTAATCTCTTAGATTCAGAGTCACGACCGTTCTTTGTAGAACCAACTCCTTTTTTATGAGCGAAAAATTGAAGGTTTAATTTCATCATGGTCTTACACCTCCTCAAATGTTAAATCGATATATTCCTCGTAATTCTCGTCATCAACCATTGTCTGTAATCCCAGAATCATAGTCTCCAACAATAGTGCCGTCTCTTTCGTCGGGGTTCCTTTCACCCTGTAACGAATGGTTCCTGTCTCTTCATCCGCCTCTAAATCCGCTTCATTCTTTGTGAAAGCTTCAATGGCATTTATCGTGTTAATCGTCAGTACAGATACTGCCGCGCACACAATGTCTTCTCCACTTTCAGCGAATCCGGCGTGACCGCAGGAATCGAATCCGACACATTCATGTTTTTCATTTTTATAAATGATGATGTCTACCATTACGACACCTGATTAAGCATTGATTTTCTCAATCTTAACTGCTGTGTACTGCTGTCTGTGTCCGTTTTTCTTATGGTATCCAGTTTTTCTCTTATACTTGTAAACGATAACTTTTTTAGCTTTTCCGTTCTCGATTACAGAAGCTTCAACTGTTGCTCCGGCTACTGTCGGGTTTCCAACTTTTAATTCATTATCGCTTACTGCAAGAACCTGGTCGAATGTATAAGCCTGTCCAGCCTCTACACCAAGTTTTTCTACTCTAATGATATCGCCTTCAGCTACTTTGTACTGTTTACCACCTGTTGCTATAATTGCGTACATATGGCACCTCCTATTATCATTACTCGCCAATTACGGTGATTGCAAAATGCAACTCTTATAACCTCATTGTGCGGCATCTTTTGTATTATAACACTCCGATAATACCTCGTCAATATATTTTTGAAATTATTTTATTTTTCTTCACCTTGTTTCTGTTCATTCAATTTGTTATAACAGTATCCGATGATATCTTTTCGAGTGATAATTCCGATAAAATTCTCCTGGTCGTCAATGACCGGAACGAAATTCTGGTCCATGGCGCGAAGCATCAAATCTTCCATGTTGGCATCCGCCCGGACTGCAAGATAGTCAAGCTTGCGGTCAATCTCCGTAATCGGAATGTATTCCGCTTCTTTTAAACTTAGATTATACTTATTTTTGATTCCCCACAGGAGGTCTCCTTCGGTAATCGTTCCGATATATTTCCCATCTTTATTCAAAATCGGAATGGAAGAATATTTATGGTATTCCATCTTCTGAATCGCCTGTCTCAATGTGTCTTCCACTTTTATGTACGCAATCTCACTTTTCGGTTTTAAAAAGAATAAAATGTTGCTCATCTTGTGTCTCTTCTCCCTTTTAACCAAATCTTACGGTCTAAGCAGAGCGCTTCGACCTATACTGAATCGTTGCCAAGAATTTGCTTTACCAAATCCTCTGTAAATACTTCCCCACGTATTCCAAGCATTCTCGCTGCTTCCACATTTTCCTTCCGGTCATCCAGAAATAACGCCTGCTCCGGAAGAATCGAATAGCGTTCTAAAAGACATTCGTATAATTTCCTGTCCGGCTTTATGCACTTTTCTTTGTAAGAGAATACTCCGCCGTCAAATTCTTCGATAAAGGACAGCGTTTCTTTTGATTTCATGTACATGTCCTCCGAATAGTTGGATAGATAGTAAACTTGGAATCCTTTTTCGCGGAAAAAGCGGATGAGTCTGTCCGTATAAGAATACTTCTCAATACATTCTCCGAGTCTTTCGAAGACCATACGGATTTCTTTCTCATATAACGGCGCTCCTTCTATGAATAATCGCAGTTCTTCTTCCGGAGAAATTCCCGCGTCTCCCTGCTGCCATGCATCGCTTAGAAACACCGCATCCGCCACTTTCCTGTACGTTGTCTCATCAAATTCAAAAGATGAAAGAAATGTTTCCCAATCATACTTTACAAGTACATTTCCTAAGTCAAAAATTACCGTATTCATTTTCATAGTCTATACCCCATATTCTTTTATTCCAAGAGATTATCCTCGGAATATCACGTCCGCAAACTGTGCGTCTGCCGCCTTTTTTAAATCCTCCGGAACAATCTTTAGCTGCATTCCGATTTTCCCGCCGCTCACAATCATATGATCCAACTGTTTGGCAGATTCATCGATGACTGTCGGAAACTGTTTCTTCATCCCGATGGATGTGCAGCCTCCGCGTATGTAGCCGGTTACTTTTGTCAAGTCTTTTAAAGGAAGCATTTCCAATGCTTTTTCCCCGACAATTTTCGCAGCCTTCTTAAAGTCAATCTCTTCTGCAATCGGAATGACAAAAACATAATTTGCCTTACTCTTTCCTACGGTTACAAGAGTCTTATACATCAGCTTCGGGTCAATTCCAAGGATTCTTGCGGTCTGCATTCCATCTGTAAATTCGTCACACTCATAAGTCATCGCCTCAAACGGAATCTTATGACTCTCCAAAATGCGCATGGCATTTGTCTTTGGTTCTTTTTCTTTCTTCGCCATCGTATCACCTTTCCTTAACCGTTTCGTTTTTCGTTCCACGCCTCATGCAACGGTTTCCGCACTTTTTTTCTCGTCACTTCCACGAGCTGCAGTTTCGTCATATCTACCAGAGTAGTCTGAATCGGGTCCTGTCGGAGATAGCCGTTGAATAATTCCAGAAGTTCCTGCATCTTCTCCTTATGTTCCAGGTTCACAAAATCAATCAATATAATTCCGGACAGATTGCGCAATCGAATCTGTCTGGCGGCCTCTCTTGCAGCTTCTGCATTGATTTTAAAATACACCTTGTCATCTTTCTTCTTACCGATGCATTTTCCCGTATTCACATCAATGACCGTCAACGCTTCCGTCGGCTGAATCACAAGATAGGCTCCTGATTTCATCCACACCTTTTCTTTCAATGCGTCTCTTAACTTTGTCTCTATACTATAGAGCTTATGAAGCGGAAGAAGCGCATCTTCGTAAAGTCGAAGCTTTTCCATGTCTTCCGGCTGAAACTCTGCCAGATAAGCGCTGATTTCGTCATAGAGCGTTTTTTCTTCCACCAGAATCTCCTCAAGCCCTTCCTGGTAAATGTTCTTTAAATCCGTAAGATAGGCGGAAGGCGCCTCCTTCAGACAGCTAAAGCATACTCTCGTTGATGCGGTTTTTTTCAAGGTTTCGTATTCCTTCACGAGACGCTCCGCTTCTTTTTTTAACTCCTCGAAAGAGCAGTCTTTCGCGTTTGTGCGAACGATAAAACCGTATTCAGAAGAAACGTAAGGAGTCATCTGCTGCATAAGCTGCGCTCCTTTTTCCCGACTAAGTTTTCCTGAAATTCCGATTCTTGTATCCCCCTTTGTGAGAACACAATACTTTCCGGCAAGGGAGATATTTCTCGTTACGGAAGGCTGCTTCGTCTTCATGGCTTCCTTGCTAATCTGCACCATAAATTCGTCCCCCACCCGGATAGGAAGACTGCCTTTTTCATCCATGTTATAATAGCATTCCATCCCCGCTCCGATTTCAATAAAAGCGGCTCGGATGTTGGAAACAATCTTCTTGACTCTCCCGATGTAAATGCTTCCGAGACGATAAGGCTCGTCGGATAGCTCGCTGACATGAAATTCTGCAATCTCGTCATTTTCAAGCAGAGAAGTTACAATCTTCTCCTCGCAAGTCGTTATAATTAATTTACGCTTCAATTTTCTTTCCTAAACTTTCCAGGGAAACAAAATGCTTCTCTTCTTCTGTACCTGTATTTGCATACACTTCCAACCGATGATGCAAAAAAGAAACGTCATCTTTGTCAAGACCGAGATAGGAGGTAAACGCTTCCATTACAAGTCCTGGTTTTAAGTTCTCAACGCTTCCGGTTGCGAGAAACATGTAAATGCTCTCTTCCCGCACCTCAAATTGATAAATCATCGGTTTGATATCGACTTCTTTTTCACTCTTTTTTGTAGCTTTCCAGATTTTAATCTCATCTTGTGCAATGAAAGAAGCTGCTTTTTCTTTCCAGTCTAATGGAAACGTTCCACTCTTTACGGTAGAAAGATAATCTGCCGCAGCAACGATTGACATTCCTGTTTCTTTCTTATTGTCTGGAATTTCTACAAAACTTACAATTTCGATTCCTTCAACCATTGTATCATTCAACTGCTTGACAGCCGCATCTGACGGGATACTTTCTGTCAGCTCAATATCAAAATATTCTCCGTCGCTTGTCACTCCTACGCCAAGCGGATTCGCAAAGGACATAATCATGTGCGGACTATATCCTCCGGTAAAGGCAATCGGAATATCTGCACGCCGCATTGCCTTTTGAAAATAACGCATAATATCCAAATGTCCGATGAACTTCATGGCGCCGTATTTTCGAAATTTAATTCTTGCCTTCAATGCAGACACCTCCTCCCCAGATTGCCGCTCCACATCCGGAACATCCCTGCCGGCAGTTCGGCGTTACTTTTCCTTCCATGGCGCGCTCCCATTCTCTTCGTAAAAATTTCTTTGTCACTCCGATATCAATAAAATCCCAAGGGAAAATCTCGTCGTCGCTTCGTTCTCTTAAATTGTAGAACGCAATATCGACACCTGTATTTTCGAATGCCTGCATCCAAAGGTCATTATGGAAATATTCGCTCCATGAATCGAACAGACATCCGAGACGATATGCTTCCACAATGGTTTTTCCAACCCTTCTGTCACCCCTTGCAAAGACGCCTTCCAACACCGTAACGTCCGCTTCATGCCAGTTGTATTTCAAGCTCTTTCGGTTTAACTGCTCTTTCATCTCATGATTCACAACATGCGCTTTGGCAATATAATCCTCTTTCGTGCACATCGTCGCCCACTGGAACGGGGTAAACGGTTTCGGAACGAAAAATGACGTACTTGCCACGATTTGGCACTTTCCGTTTCTCTTATCTTTCGGCACTTCATAATAGCGTTTCGCTACTTTTTCCGCAAGGTGGGCGATGGCTTTCATATCTTCTTCCGTCTCTGTCGGAAGTCCAAGCATAAAGTAAAGTTTGACACGCTGCCATCCGCCTTCAAAGGCTTGTCCCGCGCCTTCCAAAATAATCTCTTCCGTCAATCCTTTATTAATAACATCGCGAAGTCTCTGGGAACCTGCTTCCGGTGCAAACGTAAGACTGCTTTTACGAATATCCTGTACTTTACTCATAACATCCAGAGAAAATGCATCAATACGAAGAGATGGCAAAGAAATATTGATTCCTTTCCCTTTAAACTCGTCAATCAAAAACGTCACAAGTCCTTCTAAATCCGTATAATCACTGGAACTTAAAGAACTGAGAGAAATCTCTTCATGTCCTGTACTTTTTAACATATGATATGCGTATCGCTTTAACGTCTCCAAATCTTTCTCTCTTGTCGGCCGGTAAATCATTCCAGCCTGGCAGAAACGACATCCGCGGATACATCCACGCATAATTTCAAGAACTACACGGTCCTGGGTTACTTTAATAAATGGAACAACCGGTTTCTCCGGATAACAAGCGTCTGTAATATTCAATACCATCTGTTTTTTGATAGTTTCTCTTGCATGAGAATTGTTCGGACGGAAGGACGCAATGGTTCCATCCTCTTTGTATTCCACATCATAAAATGCCGGGACATAAAGTCCTTCAATCTCAGCAGCTCTCTCTAAAAATTCTTTTCGCGTACCTCCAACTGCCTTATTTGCCTTATAAGCTTCCAAAAGCTGATCATAGACAGTCTCGCCCTCTCCGATATAAAAGATGTCAAAGAAGTCTGCAATCGGTTCCGGATTATAGGTACATGGTCCACCTCCAATTACAATGGGATCCTCTTCCGCTCTGTCTTTACTGTAAAGCGCAATTCCACTCAAGTCCAAAATCTGCAAAATATTTGTGTAACACATCTCATATTGAATGGTAATTCCAAGGAAATCAAACTCTTTAATCGGATCTTGCGATTCCAATGCAAAAAGAGGAATATGTTCTTCCCGCATAATTTGATCCAAATCTGTCCAAGGAGAATAGACACGCTCGCACCATGTGTCTTCTCTGCGGTTGAACATATCATAGAGAATCTGAATTCCAAGGTGACTCATTCCGATTTCATAGACGTCCGGAAAGCACATAGCGAAACGGATATCCACCTCATTCTTGTCTTTCATCACCGAGTTGACCTCGTTCCCGATATAGCGAGCAGGTTTTTCAATTTTTAATAATATTTCATCACTTAAAGCTAGTTTTCTCATACGTATCCTTTCTAGTTTTTAGTTATCCAATCCATCATATTATAACATTTTACAGAGGAAGTGCAAGACAAGAAAAGCACAAAAGAAAAACCGTAAAAACTCTCATTCTCGTGCTTCTGTTTAATATTGATTCGGGGGCTGTCTTAAGACAGCCCCCGAATCAATATTAGTTATGATAACAAACAAAATATTCAATATTTTATCTCAAATTTTTTCTATTTTTTCTCCAGTAATACGTCGCATGCACTCATTGCTAATAATTGTACAGATGTATGAAGATTTTTCTTTCCCTCTTCTCCACCAGATGCTGTTGCAAATTCTTTTGTATGTGTTCCGACATTCTCTTTCAATTTTACATAGAATTGAATCGCAGGAATTTCATGTGTAACATTGCCTACATCTGTAGAACCAATTCCTTGTGAAAGATCACGTTCAATGTAATCTTCTCCAATAAATTCCATGTTATTTCTAACATATTGAACTAATCTTTTATTATTACGCACATCTTTTACGATTTCATCAAGTTGATGCTCTTCTACAGTTGTACCAGTTGCAATTGCAGCACCTTTTGCACAGTTACGAATCATTTCAACAAGCTCCATCATATAATCATATTCCAGTGCACGAATATTAAATACTGCGGTTGCTTTATCAGTAACTGTATTATGTGCTACACCACCTTCTGTAATAATTCCATGAACTCGACTGTAATCTTTCATATGAAGACGCATCATATCAACAGCATGAAACATTAATTGAACTCCACTTAATGCATTAGCACCTTTCCATGGACATGCCGCTGCATGTGCTGGTTTTCCATAAAATGTAAATTCAATCGCAACCGATGCAAATGAGATATCATCTGGAACAGATGAATCCATTGGGTGCATCAAAAATGCGGCATCAATTCCCGCGAAAATGCCTTCTCGTACCATGATAGCTTTTCCGCTTCCTTTTTCTTCTGCTGGGGTTCCAAGTACTTTTACAACACCACCAATGTCATATTTTTCCATAATTTCTTTTAATACAATTCCTGCGCCTGCTGCAGAAGTTCCGATTAAGTTGTGTCCGCATCCGTGGCCGATTTCCGGCAAACAATCATATTCCCCCATAAGCGCTACTGTTTTTCCGGATTTTCCAGAATCATACACGGCTTCAAAAGCAGTGTCAAGACTTCCCACGCCTCTTTGTACCTTAAATCCATGTTTTTCAAGAAGATCGCAAAGTGCAGCTTGCGATTTATATTCATGAAACGCTAATTCCGGATGTGCGAAAATATACGAACTAGTATAGAATAAATTAAATTTCTGCTATATATTTTTGAGATGATGTATGGT
>OFMK01000691.1_pt1 | contig 32721 bp, 43 predicted proteins | sample 1541781 | NCBI WGS metagenome assembly OFMK01 (sample SAMN04209250, study PRJEB22552) | human gut metagenome | biome: gut; material: feces | host: Homo sapiens | place: USA: Oklahoma
CGGAACAGATGTAAGAGTTGGAAGTTACAGATAGCTGCTTAATCAGCAGACACTACATATGGAAAAGGAATTGAATGTATATCGTCAAAAGAAAGGGGAAAGGCAGGATATGTGTGAAGCAATAAAAGCAATGATTGAAGATGGAAGAGTAGAAGGAACGATACGAACCTGTAAAAAACTGGGTGTTTCAAGAGAAGAAACGTTTCAAAACCTAAAGGAAGAATTTTCTCTAAATGAAGAAGAAGCGAAGGCGTACATGGAGAAATACTGGAAATAATAAAGGAACTAAGCGAGGAGACGGAAGCGTTAAAATATATATCTGTTTTTACTTTGGCAGATATCCACAATGTTATTATGGATGTGGTAAGCAATTAAGAACTTGTATAGAGAGGATGAAGAATGCAGGATAGAAAACGTTGTTCCTGGGTGAATATGAAGAATCCATTATATGTGAAGTATCACGATGAGGAGTGGGGTGTTCCGGAGCATGATGACCGGATGCTTTTCGAACTTCTGATATTGGAAGGATTTCAGGCGGGGCTTTCCTGGGAATGTATATTAAATAAACGTGCGGCATTTAAAGAGGCTTATGATGACTTTGAGATAGACAAAGTGTGCGCTTATGACGAGAAGAAATGCGAGGAGTTGTGCTCCAATGCAGATATTATCCGTAACCGTCGAAAGATATCGGCAAGCGTTACGAATGCCCGCGTATTTCGGGAAATTCAGAAGGAATTCGGTTCTTTTGACCGTTATATCTGGGGATTTACAGAAGGGAAGAGCATAATAGAACCATTTGACATTCGCACAACTTCGCCTTTATCGGATGAGATTTCTAAGGATTTGAAGAAACGGGGAATGAAGTTTGTGGGTTCTACGATTATCTATGCGTACTTGCAGTCGATAGGGATATTGAACGCACATGAAAAGGCGTGCGAGTGGTATAAAGGAGAGGAAGAAAATGAGACATCAAGGAACAAAAAGAATTGAGACAAAACGATTGATTTTAAGAAGGTTTCAAGAAAATGATGCGGAATCCATGTTTCGTAACTGGACGAACAGCTTTGAAGTGACGAAGTATTTGACCTGGAAGCCACATGAGAATATTACTGAAACAGAAGTATTGCTGGACAAATGGATTAAAGAATCTGAAAAAGACGATTTTTATCAATGGGCAATTGAATTGAAAGAAATACATGAGCCAATTGGAACTATTAGTGTTGTCGGGAAAGATGAAAATATTGATATGGTAGAAATCGGTTACTGTATTGGATTAAAGTGGTGGAATCATGGAATTATGTCTGAAGCATTTCGAGCGGTTATTTCATTTTTTTTTGAAGAGGTCGGAGTAAATAGGATTCAGGCACAGCATGATTCCAATAATCCAAATTCGGGACGAGTTATGAAGAAGTGTGGTCTGAAATATGAAGGAACCTTGAGACAAGCAGGCAGAAATAATCAAGGAATCGTAGATATGAATGTGTATGGATTGCTTAGAGAAGAGTGGAGTAATATTCTGTGTGAGAAGAGTGCGCATGGTCTAATATCGAAACAATTCGCAATGCGATAAAATGTGAGTTCCGTTCTGCCTGGGTAGAATTGACTGCTCGGGAGAAAAAATTTGTAGATAAGATGAATAATGAGTAAGGGAAAGAAAGGAATTCTGACTGGAGGGATGAAATGGAGATTTATAGGGACATTGATATGAAACAGACAGGTGAACGAATTAAGCTGTTGATGGAAGAAAAAGAAATTTCGGTGAAGGAAATACAAAAGAAATTATATTTGTCATGTCCGCAACCTATTTATCGTTGGTTTCAAGGGAAAATTCTTCCATCGGTAAATCATTTGTATATGTTAAGTAAGATTTTGAATGTACATATGGAAGAAATGATTGTGGAAAAAACTGTTGGATATGAGATAGAACTTGGAAGGTTTTCCACAAACTGTTTCAAACACTGCCTGAGTTATTATTCGAAACAATTTGATTTGAAGAATAACGCCATATGAACGCATTAGTCACCACCTAGAAGAAAGCGGGAAATTTATGAATAAAAAGTTAATTCGTGTGTTATTGTTTATAGGATATTGTGTTCCGTCTGTATTTTTATCCATGTATGTGGATGTTTCTTACGATACGATGTTATTGTATGTAGGGATGATATTATTGTTTGCTGGATTATGCTTTGGAGCTATAAAATCAAAACAATATCCGATTGTTTTCTTTGGAAACATTATCAGTTTTTTGATTTCCTATATATGTACTAAGATATTTTATGTGAAGAATTGGGAATGGTACTTTAAGCCATTTACTGCGGAGATGCTTATGGTTTTTATCACAGGGATTGTATTTGTGATACAAATGATAAGTGCATGGTATTGGTATAGAAAAGATTGTAAAAAGTGTAAAGAATAGTGATAAATTACAGAATTGGAGAGAGTGATTTATGTGGAATGATGAAAAAGATTATATTATGCGGATGATTCAGGAAATTTCAAGGGTTATATTCTCGCTAATGTTTGGAAAACAATATGTGCAAGTAGAACTGGATGAACAAGAAAAATATCGAATTGCCGGAAAAGACCCAGAAGAATATAAGAGAATGGTCGACCGAGGAGAAATCAATGAGGCAGAAAATTTATTATTGGAGAATCTGAACTATCAGAGTAAAGAAGAAGTGACAGCGGCGATTTTGTTCTATGAATATGTGGGAAGCCAGACAGATGAATTTTTGACAATGCATAATTATTCAAAAGAAGAAGCATTAGATGGAATGAAACGGCTTGCAAAAGAAGTTGGATATGATGGAATATGGGATGAATTTTAACTATCGCCTTTATTATCTGCTGGAAGAATTGTTAGACTATGTAGTTGTACACGAACTGGTGCATAGACGATATATGAACCATTTCAAGGAATTTTGAGAAGAGGTAGAAAAATATATGCCGGATTACAAAGAATGGAGAAAAAGATTGAAGGAGATTCACATATGAAAAAAGTAATCGTCATCGGTAGTCCCGGTGCAGGAAAGAGTACATTTTCAAGGAAATTAAGGGAGAAGACAGGACTGCCGTTATTTTATCTGGACATGTTATGGCATAAGCCGGATAAGACCAATGTATCGCGGGAAGAATTTGACGAGAAATTAAAAGAGATATTACAGCAGGAATCATGGATTATCGATGGTAACTATCTTCGGACATTGAGACTAAGACTAGAAGCGTGTGATACTGTGTTTTTCTTAGATTATCCGTTGGAGGTATGTCTTGAGGGAGCGAAATCTCGTATTGGGAAAGAGCGGGAGGATATGCCTTGGCAGGAGACGGAACTTGATGAAGAATTTAGACAATATATCATAGCTTTCCCGAAAGAACAATTGCCGGAAATGTATCAGATATTGGAAGAGTATGCCGGAAAAATAGATGCTATAACATTTCATTCCAGGGAAGAGGCGGAAGAATATTGGAGGAAAGAGAATGAAGAATTATCAGGAAGTAAATGCAAAAATTATTGATGCATGGTGTGAAGATGGTTGGACGTGGGGAGAGCCGATTACACATGAAATATATGAGAGGGCAACAAAAGGAAATTGGAATGTGCTTCTGACACCGACAAAAGCAGTTCCACATGAGTGGTTTGGAAATTTGAAGGGGAAGAAAGTACTGGGACTTGCTTCCGGAGGAGGACAGCAAATTCCAATATTTTCTGCGTTGGGCGCGGAATGTACAATGCTGGATTATTCGGAAAAGCAATGTGAGAGTGAGCGCTTTGTTGCAGAACGGGAAGGGTATGAAGTGAAAGTGATTCAAGGTGATATGACGAAGCCGTTACCTTTTGAGGATGAGATGTTTGATGTGATTTTCCATCCGGTTTCGAATTGTTACGTAGAGAAAGTGGAGCCAATTTTCAAGGAATGCTATCGTGTTCTGAAAAAGGGAGGAGTATTGCTTGGTGGTTTTGACATTGGAATCAATTATATTTTTGATGATGATGAAACTACGGTTGTGTACTCTCTTCCATTTAATCCGTTGAAAGATGAAAAAACATATGAGGATTCTGTTAAAAATGATTGGGGAATCCAGTTTTCTCATACATTGGAAGAACAAATTGGAGGACAGCTAAAGGCAGGTTTTCGATTAACGGATTTGTATGAAGATACAAATGGAGAAGGAAATTTGCATGAGCATAATATACCGAGCTTTATTGCGACAAGAGCAGTGAAAGAATAGTAGGAATTTTTATAAAAGTAAGGAAATTTTGGGTGTGTTCCTTACTTTTATTTTATACAATTTTAATTGCACGCATCGTGTAATTATGCTATACTCACATCACAAATCAAGATTTCTAAATATTTTATTCTAAAGCGTCTGTGATATTCGTCACAATGAAAATCAGATTTGTAATTCTATACGAAAGACGGTGATGCCTATGGGGAGCGTGTATGAAACCCTAGTGTATTTTTGTTGCCCGAGAATTGAAATTTTGCTAAAATAAAGGAGGAATCAAATGACTTATCATAAATTGAATACGAAGTATAAAGATCGTTTATTCCGCTTGATTTTCCATGAAAAGAAAGAACTTTTGGAACTATACAATGCGGTAAATGAAAGTAATTATACAAATCCGGAGGAATTGGAGATTACCACGATTGAAGATGTGGTGTATATGGGGATGAAGAATGATTTGTCGTTTATCATCGGAGACGAGATGAACCTCTACGAACATCAGAGCAGTTTTTGCCCGAATCTGCCTCTGCGTGGATTGTTTTACTTCTCATCAACTCAGTAAACTTTTCATTGGAAACGGGAAAGGAAAGAAATCTTCGTTGGAATGTACCGCACTGGTACGGAATGTGAATTATGGCCATAATAAAGAATTAATGGAACGATGCAAGACATTAAAGGAATATGCACAGTTCGTTGCGGCAATCAGGACGGCTTTAAAGCCTGGCATGAAGGAAGAAGAGGCTCATAAAGCGGTGGAACAGACGGTGGATAAATGCATCCGAGATAATATTCTTGCCAATATACTTCGTAAGAACAGGAGTGAGATTGTGGATAGTATTTTAACAGAATGGGATGAGGATGATTTTATAGAAGGCGTAAGAGAAGAGGCTGAGAAGGTTGGAGAACAACGTGGAAGAATTGAAGGAAGAATTGAGAATACAATTAAACTGTGTCAAGAATTCCATGTTTCGAAAGAGGATACCCTTGCTAGAATCGTAAAGGAATTTTCGCTGAAAGAGGCGAAAGCTAAGAAATATATGGAAGAATATTGGAAGTAAGACTTATGAGAATAGAAATGCATGTTCATACGAGTGAAGGAAGTCCTTGTGCGAGAGTAGAAGCGAAAAATATCGTAAAGGCATACAGTGAAGCAGGTTATGATGCAGTCATCATTACAAATCATTATGATAATGAATTGTTAAAGGATTTTGGGAAAACAGACAAAGAAAAAATAGAAAGATATTTGTTGGGATATTATAATGCAAAAAAGGTTGAGAATGAATATGGAATTTTAGTGATGCTGGGATTGGAAATACGATTAGAACCAGGCGAAGAAGATTTTTTGATATATGGAATTGATGAACAATTTTTATTTGATAACCCTAATTTATGTTTGATGAGTCAAGAAGAAATTTTTAAACTTTGTCATCGCTATGGAGGCGTGTTTTATCAGGCACATCCATTTAGAGAACCATGTGTTCCTAAACATCCGGAATGGTTAGATGGTGTGGAAATGAATCAGCGTCCACATAGTGGAAACCATAATGAAAAATTAAAAGAATGGTTGAAAGACTATCCAAGGTTAAAATTAATTTCCGGAAGTGATTGTCATACTTTGGAACAGGTTGGTTTTGGTGGTATTAAAATTAAGGAAAATGTCAGCGATATAAAAGAACTCGTTCAAATTCTGAAACAGCAGGAAGTAGAAATTCTTATTAAAGGAGAAAATGATGATGGAATCTGAATTGGAAATGCAACTAAAATTAAGGGGGGGGTGGCTTAGAAGAAGTAGGAAAAAAAGATTTACAGGATTTCATAGCGATTGAGAATGAAACACATACGAAATATATTTTGGAAAATTTGGATTTTTTTGGAGAAGTTAAAGAAGAAATTATCGTAAATGGATTTTATGCCAGACTAAAAATGTCTTTTTTTAAGAAAGTTGTTTTGAAAAGTAGAACAGTGGGCTTTTTAAGTTACGATATTAAAGAAGATAAGATTGATTTAGTATTTATTCGTTTGACAGAAATGATACAAAATCAAGGAATCGGTACATTATTTTTAGAATATTTAAAAGAGTTGTCAAAAGTATGCCTCAAGCCGACTATTATCGTAGCTATAAAAACAAATCCAGCCCAGGAACTATATAAACGTTTGGGGTTCAAGTTTTTCAAAGAAAAAGATGTATTTTATTATTTTAAGTATGAATAGTAGTTGAAAAATGATTATAGTTATGTGGAGATATAATTATGCACAAAATCTTAGTTTTAAAGGAAGCTCACGAGCATAATAATCGAAAGCTTCAAGAAGCAATCAGCGGAGATTACATGCTTGAGTTTTCAACTCGTGGAACAGAAGATTACAAAGAAAAATTAAAAGAGGCGGAAGTGATAATAGGAGAGCCGTCCATAGAGGATATAAAGGGAGCGCCTAATTTAAAATGGATTCAAATGACATGGGCGGGAGCAGATTTTTATACAAAATCCCCGGAGTTTCCGAAAGACATTATAGTAACCAATATGTCCGGAGTCTTTGGTGAGACGATTTCTGAGTATGTGATAGGGGCGATTCTTTCTTTATACCGCAATTTTCCAGCCTATTATAGAAATCAGGCAGAGAAAATATGGCGGGATATGGGGAGTGAGAAAACACTATTCGATAAAAGGGTGTTGATTCTTGGAGCCGGAGATATAGGAACCAGTATTGCCAAGAGGCTTAGACCGTTCGGATGCCGGAATATCGGAGTGCGAAGAACCAAGAGGGAATATGAATCCTGTTTTGATGAAATGTATACGTTATCTGAGGCGGAACAATTACTTATAGATGCAGATATTGTCATTGGATGCCTTCCGGATACAAAAGAGACGGCAGGATTCCTGAATAAAGAAAGGTTGTTGAGGATGAAGAAGGCTGCTGTTCTCATCAATGTAGGACGCGGAAGTCTCGTTGTGACAAAGGATTTGGAGGAGGTCTTGGAAATGGGACATTTATACGGTGTTGCGTTGGATGTGACGAAACCGGAACCTCTTCCAAAGACATGCAAGCTTTGGAGCATGAAAAATGTTATAATTACGCCGCATATTTCCGGTATCGGTTTTGGACATGACATGCGGACAGAGGACAAGATTTACGATATTATGAGTGAAAATCTTCGAAGATATATCGCAGGAGAAGAACTATTGAATGTGGTGGATTTTATGTGTGGCTATCGAAGATTTTCGGAATAATCATCAGAAAACTAAGTACTCCATGTAGGTGAGGAGGGGAATGAAATGGAATACAGAGAGTTATCGGAACAGGAAATCGATAGGAGCTTATTCCGTTCTTTTATACGCCGCCAGATTGTTACAAAATGTTGGCGAAAAGAGGACGGAGTGTGGCTGGTGAAAGAGATTCCCTTTATTGATGACTGGACAGAAGCCGATTACCAGGAGCAGATAGAGAATTTGAAGCATACGGTTCGTTCGGGAGGCTTTGTGTATGCGGCTTTCTATAACTGGGAATTGAAAGGATTTGTTTCTGTGGAAAAAGATTTGTTTGGCAGCTCGGATAAATATCTGGATTTATCCAGCATCTATGTTTCGGCGGATATGCGTCAACAAGGAATCGGAGCAGAACTTTTTTCTAAAGCCAGGCAATGGGCAAAAGAACAGGGCGCGGACAAGCTGTATATTTCTGCACATTCCGCCATTGAAAGTCAAGCGTTTTACAGGAAGATGGGATGCGTTGAAGCAAAGCAATATAATCAGGCGCATGTTGAGAAAGAGCCTTGCGATTGTCAACTGGAATGTGTGGTAAGCTGCGGTGATGGCTAAGTTGTTCAGGGGATTAATGCGAGGCAGATAAAAGGATAAAATCGAAAGTTTTGAGGAAAAACATATGAACGACAAATGGATTGATTATGCAATCCGTATTCAAAGTATTGCTCAGGCAGGACTTCAATACGGAAAAGATAAATACGATAAGGAGCGTTATGAAGAATTACGGAAGATTTCTGCTGAAATGATTTCAGCAAGAACAGATATTCCTATTGATAAAGTTTACAATTTATTTTGTAATGAAACAGGCTATCAAACGCCAAAAGTTGACACAAGAGCTGCGGTGTTTGTTGAAGGAAAGATTTTGCTTGTTCACGAAAATAATGGTACGTGGGCTCTGCCTGGCGGTTGGTGTGAGGTTGACCAATCTGTTGCCTCAAATACTATTAAAGAAGTGAAGGAAGAAACGGGATTAAATGTATCGGCAGAAAAACTGATTGCTGTTCAGGACTGGCGAAAGCATAACGTAACAAATTATGCTTATGGAGTTGTAAAGATTTTTGTTCTATGTAAATATAAAAATGGAGAATTTGAAAGAAATATTGAAACAACAGAGATTGGCTTTTTTGAAAAAGAGGAGATACCTGAAAACCTTGCGGTAGAAAAATGCACGAAAGAACAAATATTGATGTGTTTTGAAACGCTTGAAAATCCAGCTGCTCCAACAATATTTGATTAGACAGGAATGGTTGTAAAAATTAGAAGTTATGGAGGTAATTATGGCTTTTGATTTTAAGAAAGAATATAAAGAATTTTATATGCCAAAGAACAAACCACAGGTTGTAAATGTTCCAAAAGCAAATTATATAGCTATAAGGGGGAAAGGTAACCCCAATGAAGAAGGCGGGACATATCAGCAAGCAATCAATATTTTATATGCTGTGGCATACACCTTGAGGATGAGTTATAAAACAGATTACAAAATGGAAGGATTCTTTGAGTATGTTGTACCACCTCTTGAAGGTTTTTGGTGGCAGGATAATGTGGATGGAGTAGATTATACCGATAAATCTACTTTTAATTGGATTTCCGTCATTCGTTTGCCCGATTTTGTTACTAAAAAAGATTTTGAATGGGCAGTAACAACTGCTGCTGAAAAGAAAAAGATTGACTGTTCATCAGCGGAATTTTTAACTGTTGACGAGGGATTGTGCGTTCAAATTATGCATTATGGCCCATTTGATGATGAACCTGCAACAATTGCGCTTATGGATGCTTATTTGGAGCAGAACGGATATGGTAATGATATGAACAAGGAAAGACTGCATCACGAAATATATTTGTCAGATGCAAGAAAAGTTGCTCCAGAAAAATGGAAAACTGTTATTAGACACCCAATTAAGAAAGCGTAAAATTAGAAATTATAGAGGAGATATGTATGAACTACATTATATATTCCGGCTGTTTTGAGAAAGGAACACAGGAACAGAAGACGGTTTTTAGGGAACTATTTGGAGATGAAAATACACAATATAAATTCGATTTTTATTTTCATTGGTACAATATTATCCATGAATATGGTCATTGTCTTTGTTCCCATTATGATTTAGACATAACTGGACTAAAACAGGAACTTTTAGTGAACAGATTTGCAGTGGGTATTTGGAAATATGCAGGATATGAACAAGAGTTAGAAGAATTAGCAAAAATTATCAATGAAACATTGCAGAAACTAAAAGTTCCTGTACCGAATGATATGTCATTTACTGAGTATTATGAAAACATATGGGGAACAGATGAATTGATGAAAGTGCCAATATACGGATATTTCCAGTTTAAGAGTGTACAGATGGCTTTAGAAGGCAGAGAAGAGTTAGAGGATGTTCTTATGGAAATGGGAATACACAAAAATGGTAATCAGAAACCTGTTTATAAAAAATACTTGATTTCTTCGAATACAGCAAAAGAAGTATTGGCTGATATACATTATCTTCTTAACAGTTTAGGAATCGAGCAGCCGCGGGTAGATATTGAACTTGTTGATAATCCAGCTATTCAATGTGCAGATTCTATAGTTTCTCCAGAGGGTTAAATCTCAGTTAGTGCAATGAATGGTTCTTTAGAGTTTTTTTGATAAGATAAGTTATCGATTGATAAAGGGAGGAGATATTCGATGAATATAGGCTTTTGGAGCTGTATCGTATTAGTTCCAATCTTTGCTTTGATGGGAATCGTATTTGGAATTTTAAAAGGAAAGTCCGCAAAGCTTGTTTCCGGATTTAATACGCTGCCGAAAGAAGAACAGGAGCGATACGACAAGGAATATCTTGCGCGGGACATGAGAAATTCCTGTTTCCTCTGGACAGGAATTATGCTGGCAGGGGCGGTGTTGTCATGTTTGGTGACATCTTATATGGCAATAGGCGCTTACATTATTTGGCTGATTATGTTTTTTAAGGACGTACATATGGATGCGAGGAAGACATTTGAGAAATATTTAAAAAGAGAGGAATAGAGGAAAGATGGAATATAAAATCATACGGTTGACAGACGAACCGGAACGGAAAGAGCAGGCTTCCGAATGGTTCCATGAGAAATGGGAAGTTCCTCTGGAAGCATATCTGAAAAGCATGGAGGAATGTCTGCAAGGGAAAAGCTCGATTCCGCAGTGGTATATGGCGGTAGAAGAGGACAGAATTATTGGCGGTATGGGCGTGATTGAAAATGATTTCCATGACAGAAAGGATTTGACACCGAATGTTTGTGCCGTATATACAGAAGAAGACAAAAGATGTAACGGTATTGCAGGAGCTTTGCTAAACTTTGTATGTGAGGACATGAAAGAAAAAGGAATTGATACATTGTATCTCCTTACAGACCATACATCCTTTTATGAACGTTACGGATGGAAATTTCTCTGTATGGTACAAGGGGATGGGGAGCTGGAGATGTCCAGGATGTATGTGCATAAAAGTGAAAAAAGTTAAGTTACAGAAAAAGCAAAATATAAGAGGGAGGCAGTGACAAATGCGCCTGAAAAATATACTGATTGTTGTGAAAGATATTGAGAAGTCGAAGAAGTTTTACCATGATTTGTTTGGATTGGATGTGATACTTGACAGAGACGGAAATGTGATTTTGACGGAAGGGCTTGTGCTTCAAGATAAAACGGTATGGAAAAGCTTTGTGAAGAAAGAGGTGATTCCGGAGAATCATTCTTGCGAGTTGTACTTTGAAGAACGGAATATCGAAGCATTTGCAGAGAAGTTGGAAACTTTATATCCGTCGATTCGATACGTCAATCGATTGACAACACAGAGTTGGGGCCAGAGCGTACTTCGATTCTATGACTTGGATGGAAATCTGATTGAGGTCGGGACGCCGATGTAATGGGACAACAATAGGAAAATGGAGGAAAGACATGAAGAGAGTGCTTGTAACCGGAGGGACGGTATTTGTAAGTAAATGGATTGCAGAGCATTTTGTGGCGATGGGGGAGGAAGTCTATGTGCTCAACCGCAATCACAGAAAACAGCCGGAGGGCGTAAAACTGATTCAGTGCGACAGGCATCAGATAGGAGACGCATTGAAAAATCTTGAGTTTGATGTAGTAGTTGATACGGGATATACAGCAGAAGATGTGGAACTTCTTTTGGATGCGCTAGGCGGATGCCAAGATTATATTTTTATTAGTTCCAGCGCAGTATATCCGGAATATGAAACACAGCCATTTACGGAGGAGACTCCGGCAGCGGGGAATCGTTATTGGGCAAAATACGGTAAGGATAAGATAGAGGCGGAACAGGTATTATTAAGACGGAAGCCGGATGCCTATATTCTTAGACCACCATATCTGTATGGGTCGATGAATGACATTTATCGGGAGGCGTTCGTGTTTGACTGTGCGATGGAAGGAAGAAAATTTTATCTCCCGCAGGATGGAGAGATGCAACTGCAATTTTTCCATATCCAGGACTTGTGCAGATTCATTGATATTCTGTTAGAGAAGAAGCCGGCACAGCATATTTTCAATGTAGGAAATGAAGGGAGTATTTCGATTCGTGAGTGGGTAACGCTTTGTTATGAGGCTGTTGGAAAACAGGCGGAATTTATCAATGTGTATGAAGACGTTGAGCAGAGAAATTATTTTAGTTTTTGTGAGTACGAGTATCGTTTGGATGTATCAAAGCAGAAAGAGTGGATGCCAACGACGAAACCGATGCGGGAAGGACTCTTGGAGGCGTTTGCATGGTATCAGGAGAATCGGGAAGAAGTGGAAAGAAGACCGTTTCAAGAGTATATTGATAAGAATCTGAAGACGGAGCTTGCGATTGCAACCGATTTTCATGGAGAAGGGAAGAGCCTGGAAGAGATAAAAGAGACGCTGAGACAGATTTCAGACGCAGGATTTAGCCACATTCACTGGTGTCATGACTGGGATGGGGATTATCTGTATTCCGTATATGAGATGGAGCAGTTCAAAGAATGGCTGGATGCTTATCACTTACGGGTGAAAGGGATTCATGCAACGAAAGGAACGAAGCGCGACGTCACAAGGTCGGCGTTACACGCAAGAAGAGACTACACATCTGATTGGGAATGCAGCAGAAAGGCAGGCGTCGAACTGATTCAAAATCGAGTGGAGTTGGCAGCGTACTTAGGAGCAAAGGAAATCGTGCTTCATCTCTATCCGCCGTTTGTGTCGATAGAGCGCGGGACAACCAGTCGGGAATCGTTCTATGCAAATGTGAAAAAATCTTTCGATGAACTTTATCCGTTCTGTATGGAGAATGGTGTAAGAATCTGTGTTGAAAACCTGTTTGACATGCCGGGGGAATACGTAGAAGAATTATGGAATTGGTTGATGGAAACGTATCCTGCGGAATATATCGGCTTTTGTTTTGACAGCGGTCATGCAAATATGATTTGGGGTGACAGGATGACAGAGATGCTACACAAATATCGGGACAGAATCTTTGCGGTGCATCTCCATGATAACTTTGGTGCAGTCGATTATCATATGATTCCGGGCGAAGGAGCTATTGGTTGGGATGATGTGATGCGGGAACTGAAGGAATCGGCATATGAATTACCACTCATTTTAGAACTGGAAAGTGGACAGGAGAATACAAAGGAATATTTGAAAAGAGCATACCGGGCAGGATGTCGGCTGCAATCGATGTGTCGGAGGGAGAGAAAATGCGAAGAATAGAAGGAATTACACAGACAACGAAAAACAGATTTTTGAATATGTATGAGCTGGATATGAGAAGCGATACCGGGAAGAAGAGTAAGTATTTCGTGGCATCCAGAGCGAAGGGTGTAGAAGATTTGAAGATTACAACAAGAGAAAATCGTGCGGATGGAGTGATTATCTATAGCGTGTACCGGGATGAAAAAGACGGAGAGGAAAAACTGGTGCTGATTCGCCAATACCGCTGTCCGATTGATACCTATGTGTATGAATTTCCAGCGGGACTCGTAGAAGAAGGCGAAGACTTCAAGGAAACGGGGAGAAGGGAACTGAAAGAAGAAACAGGACTGGATTTTGAAGCTATCGATGCGGCAGATATGTACACAAAGCCTTGTTTTACAACGGTCGGCATGACGGATGAATCCTGTGGTACGGTGTACGGATTTGCGACGGGGGAACCTTCGAAGCTTGGCCAGGAGGAAAATGAAGAGATTGAGATTGTCCTTGCGGATAGGGCGGAAGTGCGGAGAATCTTAAAAGAAGAGAATGTGGCGATTATGTGTGCGTATATGATGATGCATTTTCTGAATACACCAGAAGGTCATGTCTTTGACTTTTTAAAGGCATAGCGCCGAATGCCGGAGTGCATCGACGCTATAATGTGAATAAATATTATAAATCAAGCATAAACTGGGCGGCTTTATCCACCGCCTCGTTCGCTTTTTTCATATTTGCCATCTGAAATACATGCCACATGCCTTTGTAGAGGTCAAGTTTTACGTTTACTTTTTGACTGCTCATATGCTTTTTCAAGTCGGTGGAATCGCTGAGTAATATTTCGTTGGAACCGACCTGAATATAAACGGGCGGAAAGTCTTTATAATTTCCAAAGATTGGAGAAAGATAAGGATTTTCAAATACAGTCTCGTCTGTATTTCCGTCAGGCACATAGGCAATGCGGGCGTTTTGTAAGTATTCCGATGTTAAAATCGGGTCTAATTCTCCTTTTTCTGTCATGGATTTTCCTTGAAGCGTCAGGTTTGTCCAAGGGGAGAAGAGGACGAAGCCGCGAGGGAGGATACGACCTTCTTCTTTGAGTTTTAAACCGAGTGAGAGAGCTAAGTTTCCTCCGGCGGAATCTCCGGCAACGATGATTTGTTTTGCCCCGTATCCGAGATGCATCAGATGATTCCAGACAGTCAGTACGTCTTCCAGTGCGGCGGGAGCGGCGTGTTCCGGCGCCAGTCTGTAGTTGAAGCTTAAAAGTTCCATGGAAGAGGCAAGGGAAAGCCGGGTTGTCAATGTCCGCGCATATTCCAGACTTCCGGTGTAGAATCCGCCTCCATGACAATAAAATATGAAAATATCCTTCTTATGAGGGCGGATAGGGCGTACCCACTCGCATGGGATGTGGTCTATCATATATTCGTAGTAGGAAGCTTCACTGTTTTTCGTTCCAAGAAGTTTTCCGATATTTGCCTGAGAGCGGCGTTGTTTTTCCAAGTCTTCTTTTACGGTAAAATCGTGTACGGCTTTGACGATTTTCATCAATCCTTGATTCTGCTTTTCTGCCATAAAAACTCCTTTCTTTTGCAAAATGCAGAGTGTATCTGCACAATATACCTTATCTTAACACAACGAGGTTGCCAGATACAATGAGATTCTTTATAATAGGTTTAAGTATTCGCGGAGAAATTTAGAAGCGATAGAAGGAAATGAGGAGACGATTATGGGGAAAAGAAAAGAATGGTTAAAATTGGATTTATCCGGAAACGTATATCCGACACTTCAGAAGAAGAGCTTCTCTTCTACTTTTCGTGTGTCTCTTACATTGAAAGAAGAAGTGGAGCCGGACATCCTGCAAGAAGCATTTGAACGGACGCTTCCAAGATTTCCTTCTTTTAAAGTGGATTTGCGAAAGGGACTTTTTTGGAGATACCTGGAACCAAATCATCGTCCGGCACCGCGGGTAGAGGAGGATATCAAGAATCCTTGTATGCCGATGGATTTTCACTCAAAACACCGATATTTGATTCGGATTTACTATTATAGAAATCAGATTGCGCTGGAAGTGTTTCATTCCATTGCGGATGGATTGGGAGCGCTTATTTTCCTGAAAACATTGGTGGCGGTTTACCTCGGAATGCGAGGGGCAGTGATTCCGGATACAGAAGGAATTTTAAATGTGGATGAGGAACCGAAAGATTGTGAGCTCGAAGATGCATATATGAAATATGCCAATTCGAAGGTGTCTCCGAAACGAAGCCAGGGAAGCGCGTATCGGGTTCGTGGAACAAAAGAACCGTTTTATACATTAAACATTATCTGTGGAACGATGCCGGTTGCACAATTAAAAGAGACGGCGAAGCGTTACGGAGTGACGATTACGGAATACTTGAATTCGGTTCTGATTTATGCGCTTATGCAGAAACAAAAAGAAAGCCGGGCGCGGAAGGAAAAACCGGTAAGAATTGCTATGCCGGTCAATCTTCGGCAGTTCTTTCCGTCGAAAACATTGCGGAATTTTATTACGATGGTATATCCGGGGATTGACCCGCGGATGGGAGAGTATACGTTTGAGGAGATTTTAAGGCAGATTCATTACTATATGCGGTATTATTTGAACGAGAAATTTTTGAATGCAGATATTACGACGAATGTGAAGACGCTGCAAAGTCCGTTTATCCGGATTGTGCCGCTTTTTATGAAAGATATGGTAGTGAAACAGTTTTATAAACGGGTGCAGGACTGCCAGTCTTCGGCAGGACTTACGAATCTTGGAATTGTACGAATTCCGGAAGAAATGGAAGCATATGTAGAACGGTTTGACGTGTTAATGGGTCATCCGTTCTCACCGCGGACGAACTGTGCGATTATCAGCTATCGCGGTATCACAACAGTGAATTTTACAAGCGGGATTATCGAAACAGATGTGGAGCGGTTGTTTTTTCGGAAATTGGTAGAAGACGGAATTGAAGTGACGATTCGCAGCAATCGAGATTGAGAGGTGAAAGGAAGATGTATTGTGTAAATTGTGGTGTGAAATTAGAGGATTCCCTGGAAAAATGTCCGCTCTGTAATACGCCGGTATATCATCCGGAACAGGCCGTAAGAAGAAAAGAAGCTTCTCCTTATCCGACAAAACGGGGAACTGTAGAAAAGGTGCGAAGAACAGATATCGCAATACTTTTGATTGTGTTACTCGGAAGTACGGCGCTTGGATGCGGGATTTTGAATCTCTTCGTATATACGAAAAGCTTATGGTCGCTCTATGTGATTACGGCATGTGCGGTCATTCTGTTGTTTTGTCTGCCGATTTTACTGTACCGGAAGCTTCCGATGGTTGTGATGACGATGATTGACGGCGGCGCGTTGCTTCTCTATGTCTATATGGTGGCAATCGTGAATGATGGAATGCATTGGTTCAAAGGAATCGCGGTGCCGGTCGTATTGCTCGGAACGCTTCTGACTATGATTTTTGTCTATATGAAACAGCACGTGAGCAAATCTATTTTATTTACAGCTATGCTCGTTGTAATTGAAAGCGCGGTTTTCTGTGTTGGCATCAATATCAGCGTCTTATATTATATGGAGCATAAAGTGGAAATCACATGGTCGGCGGTCGTGCTCGTTTGCGCTGTGATTATTACGATTTCATTGGTTACGGTTATGCGTGTGTCAAGACTTCGGGAAGAGGTTCGAAGGAGGATGCATTTATAAGGAAGTTCTGAAGGTTCGTACTTGCAAGAGGTCAGAAAATCATGTACAATAAACGACGTAGGAAAAACGATAATTATTTCACATAAAGGAGATAGAAAAATGAGCAAAAAACCAACTGTTTTAATGATTCTTGATGGATATGGTCTCAACGAAAAACACGAAGCAAACGCGGTTTTTGAAGGAAAGACACCGGTAATGGACCGTCTGATGTCTGAATGTCCGTTTGTAGAAGGAAATGCAAGCGGAATGGCAGTAGGGCTTCCGGACGGACAGATGGGAAATTCAGAAGTCGGACATTTGAATATGGGCGCAGGACGTATCGTATATCAGGATTTGACAAAGATTACAAAGGCAATTCAGGACGGAGATTTCTTTGAGAATGAAGCGCTTCTTGCCGCATGTGCGAACGTAAAAGAACATGATTCCGCACTTCATATGTATGGACTCGTATCTGATGGAGGCGTACACAGCCATAACACACATATTTATGGTCTCTTGGAATTGGCAAAAAAACAGGGAATTGAAAAAGTCTATGTACATTGTTTCCTGGATGGACGTGATACACCGCCAGCATCCGGCAAAGACTATGTTGCAGAACTTGCAGATAAGATGAAAGAAATCGGCGTTGGTAAGATTGCTTCTGTGATGGGACGTTACTATGCAATGGACAGAGATAACCGCTGGGATAGAGTAGAACTCGCTTACAATGCCATTGTAAAAGGAGAAGGCGAGAAAGCAGAAGACGCCGTTGCAGCAGTGCAGGTTTCTTATGACAATGAGAAGACGGATGAGTTTGTCCTTCCGACGGTGATTATGGAAAATGGAGCTCCGGTTGCAACTGTAAAAGACAACGATTCTATCATCTTCTTCAACTTCAGACCGGACAGAGCAAGAGAAATTACAAGAACATTTTGTGATGATGAATTCAACGGATTCGACCGCGGAGAAAGAGTAAAAACAACATATGTATGTTTCACAGAATATGATGTAACAATCGAGAACAAGCTTGTCGCATTCCGTAAGACAGAGATTACAAATACATTCGGAGAATTCCTTGCGGCCAACGGATTGAAACAGGCAAGAATCGCCGAGACAGAAAAATATGCTCATGTCACATTCTTCTTTAACGGCGGCGTGGAAGAACCAAACGAAGGAGAAGACAGAATCCTTGTAAAATCTCCGAAGGTAGCAACTTACGATTTACAGCCGGAGATGAGTGCGTTTGAAGTATGCGATAAATTAGTAAACGCTATCAAATCACAGGAATACGATGTGATTATCATTAACTTTGCGAACCCGGATATGGTAGGACATACAGGAGTAGAAAATGCGGCAATCAAGGCAATCGAAGCGGTGGATGAATGCGTTGGAAAAGCAGTTGACGCAATCAAAGAAGTAGACGGACAGATGTTTATCTGCGCCGACCATGGAAATGCAGAACAGCTCGTGGATTATGAGACAGGCGCACCGTTTACGGCACATACAACAAATCCGGTTCCGTTTATCCTTGTAAACGCAGACCCGGCTTACACATTAAGAGAAGGCGGATGCCTGGCGGATATTGCTCCGACATTAATCGAATTGATGGGAATGGAACAGCCGAAAGAAATGACAGGAAAATCATTGTTAATAAAATAGTTAATTGGGGACGTAGTATTTTGTCAGAATACTACGTCCCCAATTAAGTTTTGCTGTGTCCCCAACAGGATTTTTACTATGATTTTTGCCAAGAAACATGCTTGAAACTACTACAAAATATAGTAAGGGACACACCTGCTTGCAGAAAGGGACAGGGCTAATTACGAAAAGGGACAGGGTTGAGACACATTTTGAACATATATTGTTGTTGTGACAGTGGAGTGATGATATAATAAAAAGCAAAAATAACACTTTAAAGTTCTGGATATAGAGAAAAGAGGTGTGGGTATGGCAAAATTAGAAAAAACTTTGAATGGAAATTTCGATGAGATACTTCATAAAATCGAATCAGGCATACAAGGCGGAAGTGTGACTGCATCGTTGGAGGGTTCTAGTGACTTTAGAGATGGGGATGCCAGATGTAGTGTTCGTGTTTTTGAACGGTATAGCTATTCGGGAAACAACAGGGTAAGTTTAAATATCACTTTATTCCAGAAAGGGACGGGACCGGTGTCTGTTTCTGCAATCACATCTGGCGGAAGTCAGGGGATGATTTTTAAAGTCAACACATGGGGCGAAGAGGCATTTTTGGAAAAATTAATGGAGTTACTATAGAAGGATGTTTGAGAGGAATATGAGCAATGAATGAGATTATAAAGTATATCACAAAGAATTATGCTCCGGTTTCCATTATCGTATATGGTTCTTATGCAAATCATACAAATAATGAGCATAGTGATTTTGATGCACTTGTGATTTCGAAGAATCATAAAAAGTTTCACGATGTATCATTTGTAAATGGAATTCAGCTGGATGTTTTTATATATCCTTTGGAGTTTTTTGAATCGGATATCGATTGTGAGGAGTTTGTACAGATATTTGATGGAAATATTGTACTGGACACAAATTGTTGTGGAGAAATGCTAAAAAGAAAGGTACAGGAGTATATAAAAAGTCTGCCGCAAAAAACGGAAGAAGAACTTAGAACAGATATCGAATGGTGTAAGAAAATGTGTCTGCGTACAAAACGCGGTGACGCAGAGGGAATGTACAGGTGGCATTGGGTTTTGACAGAGTCGTTAGAGATATTTTGCAACGTGATGAAACATCCGTATTTTGGACCTAAGAAAAGTTTGAGGTGGATGGAAAAATCCTGTCCGCAGGCATTTGTATCATACAAAGCGGCGCTTGAGCAATTTGAAGAAGAAACATTAGAAAAATGGATGACTATTTTAGAACAATATTTTGATAAATATGAAGATGTATAAAACAAAAGAAGCAAAAAGAAAGAGAATGGAGAAAATTTTCTATAAAGAAGCGGAAAGTAAGAAAGGCAAACATGGTTATTTTAATCACAGGAGCTTCCCACACAGGGAAGACCATTTTAGCACAGAGATTATTGGAAAAATATCATTACCCATATTTATCTATCGACCATTTGAAAATGGGACTGATTCGCAGTAAAAATACGAATCTTACACCGACGAGCGATAACGAACAGTTGACGGAATACTTATGGCCGATTGTTGCAGAAATGATAAAAACAGTGATTGAGAATAAGCAGAATCTGATTGTAGAAGGGTGCTATATTCCTTTTGACTGGAAGAAGGATTTTGAGAAAGAATACTTAGAAGAGATACGATATTATTGTCTTGTGATGAGTGAAGGCTATATTCAAAAATATTTTTCGGATATTAAGAAATATGCAAACGCAATTGAGAGAAGGCTGGATGATACATATTGTACTCTTGAAAGTGTGCTTGAGGATAATGCGCGGATGCTGGAATTGGTTGGAAAGTACGAGGCAAATTGTGTAATGATTGACGAAGATTATAATATAGAGTTAGACTTATAAAGGACAAAGGATATGATTTATTTATCGCATTTTGAATTTCCGGATATGGAAGAGGAATACGACTTCATATTTCGGCAGAAGAAAACTTGTTACGACACTTATTATCCGTTTCAGATATTGTCAAAACACAGTTTTCGGGAGATTGACTTTGAGCCTGTGACTATTTTGTATGGTGGGAATGGTTCGGGGAAGACGACGGCTTTGAATGTGATTGCGGAGAAACTGGGATTGAAAAGAGATTCCTTATATAACCGTTCCAATTTCTTTGAGGACTATATAAAATTGTGCGATTTTCGGACAGAGGCGAAGATTCCGAAAGAGAGCGCTGTGATTACGAGTGATGATGTATTTGATTTTATGCTGAATCTAAGAAGCTTGAATGAAGGGATTGACCGGAAACGGGAAGAGCTGTTTGAAGACTATGCATCGCGAAAATACGGGCGTTTCCAAATACATTCACTTGATGACTATGAAGAATTGAAAAAGGTAAATGCGGCGCGAAGTAAAACGCAGTCTCAGTATATTCGTAGGAATCTTTCGGATAATGTGAGAGAGCATTCCAATGGTGAGAGTGCATTTTTGTACTTTGCGGAGAAGATTCAAGAAAATGGGTTGTATCTACTAGATGAACCGGAAAACAGCCTTTCACCGGAAAAGCAACAGGAACTGTTGAGGTTTCTGGAGGATTCGGCAAGATTTTTTGGATGCCAGTTTGTGATTGCCACCCATTCCCCGTTTTTGTTGTCCATGCGAGGAGCGAAAATCTACGATATGGACGAAGAAAGGGTGGATGTGAAGCGGTGGTATGAGTTGGAAAACGTACGGGTGTATTATGAATTTTTTCAAAAATATAAAGAGGAATTTGAAAGATAAATAAAAGGAGGACATCACATGTTAAGTTTTGTAAACGATTATTCAGAAGGAGCACATGAAAAAATTTTAGAAAGATTGGTGGAGACAAACCGAGAAAGTCTATCAGGATACGGAACGGATAAATACAGCGATTCCGCAAAAGAGAAGATTCGGAAAGCCTGCAACTGCCCAGAGGCAGATATTTATTTTCTCGTGGGAGGAACACAGACGAATCAGACAGTCATTGATGCGCTTTTGAATCAGTACGAAGGCGTTGTTGCGGCAGAGACGGGACATGTCAATGTGCATGAAGCAGGAGCGATTGAATTTACCGGACACAAAGTGCTTACAGTGCCACAGCATGATGGGAAAATATGTGCCAAGGAATTGAAAGATTATATTGCAACCTTTTACGGGGATGCTAACCACGAACATATGGTATTCCCGGGAATGACTTACATTTCCCATCCGACAGAATTGGGAACACTTTACACGAAGAAAGAATTGCAGGATATTTCAGAGGTTTGCAAAGAATACAACATTCCGCTTTATCTGGATGGAGCCCGTATGGGGTATGGTCTTGTGAGCGAAGGAACGGACGTGACACTCGCGGATATTGCCAATTATTGTGATGCGTTCTATATCGGCGGAACGAAGGTAGGAGCGCTCTGCGGAGAAGCGGTTGTATTTCCGAAAAAAGCGCCGGCACATTTTCTTACAATTGTGAAACAGCATGGGGCTCTTTTGGCGAAAGGCAGACTGACAGCCCTTCAGTTCGACACTTTGTTTACAGATGATTTATATATGGAAATCAGTAAAAATGCAATTAAGATGGCCAATATGCTTCGCCAGGCATTTGAAGAAAAAGGTTATACATTCTATCAGAAGAATCCGACTAATCAGATTTTCATCGTATTGGAGAATGAGAAAATTCAAGAACTGAAAAAGCAGGTTGCCTTTGATTTCTGGGAGAAATTCGACGATACACATACGATTATGCGGTTTGCAACAAGCTGGGCAACAAGAGAAGCGGATGTCAAAGCCTTGATTGGAATTCTGTAAGTGATGAAGATACATATTATTGGAGGAAGCGGTACGGGGAAAACATATCTGGCAAAACAACTGGCAGCGAAATACCAGATACCGCATTATGATTTAGATGAGTTGCAGTGGGACAATCGAGCAGAACATTATGGTGTAAAGAGAGAAAAAAGTGAGCGGGAGAGAATGTTGTCTGAGATTCTGAAAAAAGATGACTGGATAATAGAAGGGGTCTATTATAAGTGGTGCTCACAGTGTTTTGCAGATGCAGATAAGATTTATTTGCTCGAAGTACCAAAAAGAGTCTACATTTTTCGAATACTGAAACGTTTCCTGCGAAGAAAGATGGGAATGGAAAAAGGGAAAAAAGAAACGATAAAATCTGTTTACCATTTAATAAAATGGACAACTCAGTATTGTGAGAAAGATATGGAAGACATTCGGAAAATGCTGGAACCATATGAAAATAAGATAGAGTATCTGTGAAATGTACAGGTTTCCGGCAGAATAAGAAGGAAAATCAGAAAACCCCTTGCTTTTCCTGAACGGTGGTGCTATACTACATATTAGTTACATAGGAGACCGACAGAAGAGTGAACGAGAAGTTCACTCTTTTTGTTAGTAAAAGCAGAGGAGGATTAGAGTTGTCAAAGAGAGAAATATACGAGCAGAAAACAGAGGAACTTCTCACACCAATTGTCGAGAGTCATGGATTTGAACTTGTGGACGTGGAATATGTGAAGGAAGGCGGCACATGGTATCTTCGTGCATACATTGATAAGCCGGGAGGAATCGCAGTAGATGACTGTGAACTTGTAAGCCGGGCTTTCTCTGAGATTTTGGATGAGAAAGATTATATTGAAGACAGTTATATTTTTGAAGTGAGTTCTCCGGGGCTTGGAAGACCGCTGAAGAAAGAAAAAGACTTTAAAAGAAGTCTTGGCGAGGAAGTTGAGATTCGCACATACCGGGCGGTGGACAGACAGAAGGAATTCATCGGAATTCTGACAGACTATGACAAAGATACAGTAACAATTGAAATGGAAGACGAGACGAAGAAAACGTTTGAGAGAAGCGAAATCGCACTGATTCGTTTGGCGTTTGATTTTTAAGGAGGAATAGAAAAATGAACACAGAATTATTAGAAGCTTTGACAATTTTGGAGCAGGAAAAAGATATCAGTAAAGAGACTTTATTGGATGCAATCGAGAATTCTCTCATCAATGCATGCAAGAACCACTTTGGAAAGGCAGACAATATCAAGGTAATTATGGACCGTCAGACATGCGACTATTCTGTTTTTGCCGAGAAGACAGTTGTAGAAGAAGTGGAAGATGACGTTATGGAAATCAGTCTTGCCAATGCGAAGATGATTGACAGCAAGTTTGAACTTGGCGATGTAGTCCAGATTCCAATCGAATCAAAATCTTTCGGACGTATCGCGACACAGAACGCGAAGAACTTAATTTTACAGAAGATTCGCGAAGAAGAGCGTAAAGTAGTATACGACCAGTATTTTGAGAAAGAAAAAGATATCGTGACAGGTGTGGTACAGCGCTATGTCGGAAAAAACATCAGCATCAATCTTGGAAAAGCGGATGCAATGCTGACAGAAAACGAGCAGGTAAAAGGCGAAGTATTCCAGCCGACAGAGAGAATCAAATTGTATGTTGTGGAAGTAAAGAATACAACAAAAGGACCGAAAATTTTAGTATCCCGTACACATCCGGAGCTTGTAAAACGTCTGTTTGAAGCAGAAGTTGCAGAAGTAAAAGACGGTACAGTTGAGATTAAGAGTATTTCCAGGGAAGCAGGTTCCCGTTCTAAGATTGCCGTATGGTCCAACGACCCGGACGTAGACCCGGTTGGAGCTTGTGTTGGTATGAACGGCGCCAGAGTCAATGCAGTAGTGAATGAACTTCGCGGCGAGAAGATTGATATCATCAACTGGAGCGATAATCCGGCAATCTTAATCGAAAATGCTTTGAGTCCGGCAAAAGTAATTTCTGTAGCGGCTGACCCGGATGAGAAGACAGCAAGCGTTATTGTTCCGGATTATCAGTTATCTCTTGCTATCGGCAAAGAAGGACAAAACGCAAGACTTGCAGCACGTCTTACAGGATACAAGATTGATATTAAGAATGAGACACAGGCAATCGAGTCCGGTGAGCTTCCTGAGAATTACATGGAGCTTGCTATGGAGCCGACGGAAGCGGAAGCAGACGTTGAGAGCATGGACGACATGATGGAATAGGAAGTGAGCATTTGAACAGCATGAGAAAAATACCTATGCGAAAGTGCGTGGGATGCCAGGAAATGAAAAGCAAAAAAGAAATGATTCGTGTTTTGAAAACTTCAGAGAATACGTTTGAACTGGATAGGACAGGAAAGAAAAACGGCAGAGGCGCTTACGTATGCTGCTCGAAGGAATGTCTGGAGAAAGCGATGAAGAACAAAGGATTGGAACGTTCCTTCAAACAGGCAATCCCAAAGGATGTATATGAGACATTGAAAAAGGAGATGGAAGTACTTGAAACAGAATAAGGCATTATCTCTCGTGAGTCTTGCGACAAAAGCAGGGAAAACGGTAAGCGGAGAATTTTCTACAGAGAAAGCCGTCAAAGATTTTACCGCGGAACTTGTCATTGTTGCGGAGGATGCATCGGATAATACAAAGAAGAAGTTTAAAAACATGTGTGATTTCTATGAAGTGCCGATTTATTTTTATGGAGATAAAGATACCTTAGGCCATGCAATGGGCAAAGAATTTCGTGCGTCGCTGGCGGTGACGGATGAAGGGTTTGCGAAAGGAATCAGGAAGCATTTAGACGCAGAAAGTCATACAATTGCATAGAGGAGGTAATAATATAGTGCGAGTACACGAATTAGCAAAAGAGATGGACAAAACGAACAAAGAAGTATTAGATGTACTAAAAGAAAAAAATATCGAGGTGAAAAGTCATATGAGTTCTCTTTCAAATGAAGAAATTGACGTAGTAAAAAAATCGTTTGCAGAAAATACAGAAAAAGAAGAGCCGAAGAAGAAACATATCGTGCAGGTATTCCGTCCGCAGAACAGTAAGAATGCGGGGAAAATGGGTGGAAACCGCGGTGGAAAGAATTCTGGAAATCGTGATGGAAAATCAGGAGGAAACCGCGAAGGAAGACAGAATCAGTCGGGAAAATCTTCTTTCAACAAAGAAAAGGCAGATAGAAACGAAAGACCGGTTCAGGATAACAATCAGGTGAGAAAGAATGCAAACAATGCGGCAGCTCCGAAGCGTGATGAGCGTCGTGAGGAGAATAGAAACGAACGCCGCGACGACAGAAGAAACGAGCGTCGTGATGACAGACGTGACAATCGTCGTGATGACAACCGTCGCGATAATAACCGTCGTGACGACAGAAGAAACGAGCGTCGTGATGACAGACGCGATAATCGTCGTGATGACAACAGAAGAGATGATAACCGTCGCGACGACAGAAGAAATGACAGACGCGATGACAGAAGGAATGCGCCGTCTATTCCGACACCGATTATGACAGAGCAGGGCAAGCCGCAGCGCCAGAAACCGAAAGATAAAGACGCTTACAAGAAGAAAGACTATCGTCAGGACGATATGGAAGACGGAAACGGAAAAGGAAAGCAGGGAAAACAGAACAAAAAAGGGAAACCGGCTCCGGCTCCTGTGAAACCACAGCCAAAGAAAGAAGAGAAGGTGGAAGAAAAGATTAAGATGATTACGCTTCCGGAAGTCATTACAATCAAGGAACTTGCAGATAAGATGAAGATTCAGCCTTCTGTGATTGTGAAAAAACTCTTCATGCAGGGTCAGATTGTGACGGTAAACCAGGAAGTAGACTTCGATACAGCGGAAGAAATCGCAATGGAATTTGAAGTGCTCTGCGAAAAAGAAGAAGTAGTAGATGTTATCGAAGAACTCTTAAAAGAGGAAGAAGAGGATGAAAAAGACATGGAGAAACGCCCGCCGGTTGTCTGCGTTATGGGACACGTTGACCATGGTAAAACTTCACTTCTTGATGCAATCCGTAATACGAACGTAACAGACCGCGAGGCAGGTGGTATTACACAGCATATCGGCGCATATGTTGCCCAGGTCAACGGTGAGAAAATTACATTCCTTGATACACCGGGACACGAAGCGTTTACTGCAATGCGTTTAAGAGGCGCGCAGTCTACAGATATTGCAATCCTCGTTGTCGCAGCGGACGATGGTGTGATGCCGCAGACAGTAGAGGCAATCAGTCATGCGAAAGCTGCCGGAATCGAAATCATTGTTGCGGTGAATAAGATTGATAAGCCAAGCGCTAATATTGAACGTGTAAAACAGGAATTGACAGAGTATGAATTGATTGCAGAAGACTGGGGTGGAAGCACGATTTTTGTACCGGTTTCCGCTAAGACAGGAGAAGGAATCGAAGACTTGTTAGAGATGATTCTTCTGACTGCAGAAGTTCTGGAATTAAAGGCAAATCCAAATAGAAAAGCGAGAGGTCTTGTTATCGAGGCAGAGCTTGATAAAGGAAAAGGTTCTGTTGCGACGGTGCTCGTGCAGAAAGGTACGCTCCATGTAGGAGATTCTATCGCAGCAGGTTCCGCTCATGGTAAAGTAAGAGCCATGATTGATGATAAGGGAAGACGTGTGAAAGAAGCAGGCCCTTCTACACCGGTAGAGATTCTCGGACTGAATGATGTTCCGAACGCAGGAGAAGTCTTCGTGGCATGTGAAAATGAAAAAGAAGCAAGAAGCTTCGCAGAGACATTTATCGCGCAGAACAAAGTAAAACTTCTGGAGGATACAAAATCGAAGATGTCCTTAGACGATTTGTTCACACAGATTCAGGCAGGAAACTTAAAAGAACTCGGCATCATTGTAAAAGCGGACGTACAGGGTTCTGTGGAGGCTGTAAAACAGAGTCTTCTGAAGCTTTCTAACGATGAAGTTGTCATCAAGATTATTCATGGTGGAGTTGGAGCCATCAATGAATCCGACGTGACACTCGCATCTGCATCGAATGCGATTATTATCGGATTCAATGTGCGTCCGGATGCAACTGCAAAAGAGATTGCGGAACGTGAAGGTGTTGACTTGAGATTATATCGCGTTATCTACAATGCAATCGAGGACGTACAGGCAGCGATGAAGGGTATGCTGGACCCGATATTCGAAGAGAAAGTCATCGGACATGCAGAAGTACGCCAGACATTCAAGGCTTCCGGTGTTGGTACAATTGCAGGTTCTTATGTGTTAGATGGTGTCTTTGAGAGAGGATGTTCTGCACGTATCATTCGTGACGGCGTTGTTATCTTCGACGGAGCGCTTGCATCCCTCAAACGTTTTAAAGATGATGTGAAGGAAGTAAAAGCAGGATACGAATGTGGTTTCGTATTCGAGAAGTTTAATGATGTGAAGGAATTAGACCAGGTAGAAGCATACAAGATGGTTGAGGTTCCTAGATAGGAGGCTGGAATTGAGAAAGAACAGCATTAAAAATACAAGAGTAAACGCAGAAGTTCAGAAAGAATTGAGCAATATTTTGAGAGAGGGAATTAAAGACCCTCGTGTTGCGCCGATGACTTCTGTCGTATCGGTGGAAGTTGCGCCGGATTTAAAAACATGTAAAGCATACATCAGTGTTCTCGGAGATGAGAAAGCGCAGGAAGATACTATTAAAGGGCTTCAAAGCGCAGAAGGGTATATCCGAAGAGAACTTGCGCGCAGCCTAAACATGAGAAATACACCGGAAGTGAAATTCGTACTGGACCAGTCCATCGCCTACGGTGTGGCAATGTCAAAGAAGATTGACGAAGTGACAAAAGATATCAAAGAAGAAGGTGAGTAACATGCTTCAGAAAGCGCTGGAACATGCGAACACAGTTGCCATCGGCGGTCATATGCGGCCGGATGGCGACTGCACCGGCTCCTGCATGGGTGTTTATAACTATATTCGTACATGGTATCCGGAGAAGGAAGTGGATGTGTATCTGGAAGAAATTCCGGATAGTTTCTGTTTTCTCAAAAGAACAGAAGAGATTTCTCATGAACTAAAAGAGAAAACATATGATTTATTTCTTTCTTTGGACTGCGGAGACAGCGCGCGCCTCGGGTTTTCGGAGCCGGCATTTTTGGAAGCAAGGGAAACGCTTTGCGTAGACCATCATATCAGTAATCAAGCATTTGGAAAATCGAACTACATTAAACCGGATGCCAGCTCCACATCAGAGCTTGTCTATGAATTGCTGGAGAAAGAGAAGATTACAAAAGAAATCGCCGAATGTCTGTATCTTGGAATTGTACACGATACAGGAGTGTTCCAATATACATGTACTGCGCCGGAGACGATGCTTGCGGCCGCAGACTTAATGAGAACGGGAATCGATTATTCCAGAATCATTTCAGATACATACTATGAGAAAACGTATGTGCAGAATCAGATTCTTGGGAAAGCGCTTCTCGACAGCAAACTTCTGATGGATGGACAGTGTATCGTTTCTGTCCTTCCTATGGAAACGATGGAGCAGTATGGAGCGTCCGCGAAAGATTTGGAAGGCATTGTCAGCCAGCTTCGGGTGACAAAAGGCGTGAAAGTCGCGGTCTTTTTATATGAACTGGAATCGGGAGACTATAAAGTGAGCCTTCGTTCAGATTCGGATGTGGATGTGAGCCGGATAGCTTCTTCTTTTGGCGGAGGCGGTCATAAAAAAGCGGCGGGCGTGACAATGAAAGGCGGAGCCGAGGAGATTGTTGAGCGTCTGCTGAAGGCGATAGAAGAGATGCTTTCGGAAGGGCAGGAGTAAGTATGATGCATGGAGTGCTAAATGTATATAAAGAAAAAGGATTCACATCTCACGATGTCGTCGCGAAACTGCGCGGGATTGCAGGGCAGAAGAAGATTGGACATACAGGGACGCTGGACCCGGATGCGGTAGGCGTTCTTCCGGTCTGTCTTGGAAAAGCAACAAAGTTGTGCGATTTGTTGACAGAGAAAGACAAGACATATGAGACGGTGCTGCTCTTGGGAAAGACAACGGATACACAGGATATCAGCGGAGAGGTGATTTCGGAAAAACAGGTAGAAGGAATCACAGAAGAGGATGTTCGGGAAACAATCCTCTCATTTGTTGGTGAGCATGAACAGATACCTCCGATGTATTCCGCTTTGAAAGTCAACGGAAAGAAACTCTATGAGCTTGCAAGGAAAGGAATCGAGGTGGAGAGAAAGGCGAGAAACGTGAAGATTCTGGATATCGATATCAAAGAAATCGCGCTTCCGAGAATCCGGATGGAAGTATCTTGTTCTAAAGGAACCTATATCCGTACGCTTTGTCATGACATCGGAGAAAAGCTTGGATGCGGAGGCTGTATGGAAGAATTGATTCGTACCAAGGTAAGTTTCTTCCGGATAGAAGACAGCCTGACACTTTCCCAGATTGAAGAGGCAAAATGCGAAGGGAAGCTGGAACAGATTCTTCTGCCAATCGAAGAGATGTTTCCGAACTATCAGAAAATCAAGGTAAAAGAAGAGCATTGTGCACTTCTCTATAATGGGAATCCATTTTATGTGAATCAGGCGGAGAGATTTGAGCCTGTGGAAGATGGAGAGCAAGTGAGAGTGTACGACTATCAAGGTTGTTTTATCGGGCTTTACCGATATGAAAAAGAAAAGAGAATGTTTAAAATCGTGAAGATGTTTTTTGACAAAAAGTAGTAGACAAGAGGATTAAAATATGCAGTATATCAGAGGAATGGAGTCCTATCACGACCCGGCATATACGGCGGTTACGTTGGGGAAATTTGATGGATTGCACAGAGGACATCTGAAATTAGTGGAGCGGGTACAATCCTATGCGAAAGAAGGAATCAAAAGTATTGTTTTTTCCTTTGACATGCTCCCGTTTTTTAAAGAAAAAGGATTGAACAAGAAAAACTTGATGACGAGTGAGGAAAAAATACTCTTTTTGGAGAATCAGGTAGATTACCTCGTGGAATGTCCGTTTGTCGAATCGGTTTATACGATGGAAGCGGAAGACTTTATCCGGGATATTCTGATTGGAACATTTCACGCAAAATATGTAGTGGTCGGAACAGATTTTCGTTTTGGATATCAGAAAAGAGGGGATATTCATATGCTGAAAGAATACGAAACGGTGTATGGATATCAACTGGATGTGATTGAAAAAGAAAAATACGGTGAGCGTGAGATTAGCAGTACGTTTATCAAAGAAGAAATGGAAAAAGGTGAGATTGAGCTTGTGGAGACGCTTCTCGGACGTCCGTATTTTATTGCGGGAAGTGTGAAGCATGGAAAAGCCCTGGGCAGAAAACTTGGGTTTCCGACCATGAATATTCTTCCGTCCAAAGAAAAGATGCTGCCGCCAAACGGCGTGTACATATGCAATGTGTTTTCGGAAGGCAATGTGTATGAAGGAATCGGAAATGTGGGATACCGTCCGACGGTATCGGATGACCATATTACGAATATCGAGGCCTTTTTGTTTAATTATGAAGGGCAGACTTACGGAAAACAGATTGAAGTAAGACTTCGAAAATTTGTAAGGCCGGAGCAAAAATTTTCCTCAGTAGAAGAATTACAAAAAAGAGTAAATCAGGATATTGAAACAGGGAAACAATATTTTGAAAGAATACGATAGGAGATATGTAAAGTGATAACAATTGCATTTTCGTTAGTAGGGGGACTTGGTTTATTCCTTTACGGAATGAAATTAATGAGTGAAGGTCTGGAAAAATCAGCCGGAGCAAAGATGAGAGGTATTCTGGAATTCTTTACAAAGAATCGATTTATCGGAATGCTGGTTGGTATTTTGTTTACGGCAGTCGTTCAGTCATCCAGCGCGACGACGGTTATGGTCGTAAGTTTTGTGAACTCAGGACTTATGACGCTTTTGCAGGCGACAGGCGTAATACTGGGCGCCAATATCGGTACGACGGTTACTTCGCAGTTGATTGCCTTTAATCTGTCGGAAGTGGCGCCGCTGTTTGTTATGCTCGGCGTGATTATGGTGATGTTTTGCAAGAAAAATGGAGTGAAACGAGCCGGAGAAGTTGTGTTGGGATTCGGAATCCTGTTTATGGGCTTGAGCGGAATGTCTTCTGCGATGTCCACGTTGAAAGAATCCCCATATATTGTAGAAATCTTAGGTTCTTTGGATAACGCAGGCATGGGAGTGCTGGTAGGATTCATTATTACCGCGATTCTACAGAGTTCTTCTGCGACCGTCGGAATCGTGCTTCTTATGGCAAGTCAGGGATTGCTGCAGTATAATATCTGCTTCTTCCTGATTCTCGGATGTAATATGGGGTCTTGTGTTTCTGCGCTTCTTGCAAGTATCGGAGGCAAAAAAGATGCTAAAAGAGCAGCGTGGATTCATTTCCTGTTCAACATCATCGGTTCTGCTATTATTTTCACAGTCTTGATGTTTGCTTTGAATCCGATTGCAGATACGATTCTTAAAATGTCCGGTGGAAATATCGCGCGTGGTGTTGCCAATGCGCATACACTGATTAAAGTTGTAGAAGTTATCCTTCTCTTCCCATTCATGGGTTATGTCGTAAAATTGACTTACAAGATTGTGCCGGGGAAGGATAAGGAAGCGGAAGATGAATTTGCTCTGAAATATATTGGAAACAGCAATCATATGATGGTTCCGAATACGGCAATCAGCGCTGCGATTCTGGAAATCGAGCATATGGGACAGATGGCAATCGAGAACTTAAAGGAAAGCATGGATGCTCTTTGCGAGTGCCAGGAAGAAAAGATTGCTACGGTTTACAGAAGAGAGAAGTATATTAATTTCTTAAATAAGAAGATTACCGATTATCTTGTGAAGGTAAATGAACTAGATATTCCACTGGAGGATAAAAAGATTCTCGGAGGATTGTTCCACGTTGTCAATGATATGGAACGAATTGGAGACCATGCGGAGAATTTCGCGGATTCCGCTCAGGATTGTATTCAGAATAATTTGGATGTCAGCGATAAAGGAAGAATGCAGCTGCGGGATATGACCGAAAGCGTATTGAAGATTCTGGAATACTCGATAGAAATGTTCTCGAAGAAGAATCAGGAACATATGCAGGAGATTCTGGAATTAGAAGATATGATTGATATGAAAGAACGAAAATATCAGCGTTCTCATGTGAAACGTCTTACGACAAACGAATGCACGCCGGAGGCGGGAATGGTATTTTCCGATACAGTATCCGGACTGGAGCGAATTGCCGACCATGCAACGAATATCGCGTTTGCGATTTTGAAACCGGATGAACACGATGAGGAAGAGGAATAAAACAGAATTTCTGGCAGATTTTCGGGAATTTTCTGTGTTTTGAAAAAGGTATGTCAAGCATTTTTGAAAATGTCCCAAAATAAGTAAAACATTTGCCCCGGATTTT
>OFMK01000710.1_pt1 | contig 31427 bp, 25 predicted proteins | sample 1541781 | NCBI WGS metagenome assembly OFMK01 (sample SAMN04209250, study PRJEB22552) | human gut metagenome | biome: gut; material: feces | host: Homo sapiens | place: USA: Oklahoma
TGCGCGACGTGACACGCATGCTAGTATTCTAGGGTTATGCCCGCATATGAAAAAATCCCGGCTTTGCCGGGGGATATTTATTCTGAACATTTCGTGCGCCGGAGAACCCCGAGACGGGATCGTTGCCTCCATATGCCGCACAGGCTTTTCCAGTGGGGGATTTACGGATGCGGAGGATATTCTCCGTCTGCCCCATTCTGCGCAGGCGGCTGGCCGCGGCGGTTTCCGGCGGCATAAAACGCGCGGCGCTTTTCGAAATAACAGGCCGGGCAAAGGCTTTGGTATTCTACGTTGTTTTCCATATCAATGGCCACCTGCGCGCCCTCGAACACAAATTCGCCGTTCACCTTGCGCCCGTTGAACATGGCCTTGCGCCCGCAGGTGCAGATGGTTTTCATCTCTTCGATGTTATGGGCAAGCTCAAGGAGGCGGGTAGAACCTGGAAAGCCCTTTAAGGAAAAATCAGTGCGCAGGCCGTAGGCAATCACGGGCACGCTCAGTTCCACCGTCACCATAAACAGGCTTTCGGCCTGCGCGGCGGTAAAAAACTGGCTTTCGTCCGTCAGAACGCAGGCAAGGGGGCCGTGCGCCGCAATGTCGCCCCTCACAGTCTCAAGCGGGTCCATATCCGGGGTGAGGGCAACATCTACCCGACGCTCCACCCCAAGGCGCGAGACGAGTTTTTCGCCGCCCTTGGTGTCGATAGAGGGCTTGATGATAAGCACGCGCATGCCGCGCTCTTCATAATTGTGCGCTACCTGCATCAGGGCAGTGCTTTTGCCGGAGTTCATTGCGCCGTAGCGGAAATACAGCTTTGCCATGGTTCACGCTCCTGTCGAGGCTTCCGGGTTGCGCACGCGGTAGCCAAGGCTCATCAGGCTGTCGCCAAGGTGTGCATTTTCCACGGTGATGCCGCTGAAATCTACCGAGAGGTCATAGTGGCTGAAATTCCAAAAGCCCTTAATTCCCAAGGAAACCAGGGTGGGTGCGAGTTCTTTGGCGCTTTCGCGCGGGATGCACAGCACGGCCACCACAGGGTGATGCTTTTTGCAGAAGCTCTCCAGCTCCTGCACATTGCGCACGGGCACGCCGCACAGATCCCGGCCTATCACTTCGGCTTTTTTGTCAAACGCGCCGATAAGCCGGTAGCCTTTGGCCTCCACAGTGAGGTAACTGGAAATAGCCGTGCCAAGGCGCCCGGTGCCGATGAGAATGGTGTCCAGCTTTGTTTCACTGAACAGCAGGTGCCCCACAGCCTCAAGCAGAACGTCCACATGGTAACCGATGCCCTGCTGGCCGAAGCCGCCGAAGCAGTTAAAATCCTGCCTCACCTGTGAAGCAGTGGTGCCCATCATGTGGGCAAGCTCAGAGGAAGACACCTTCACCACGCCGTTCTTTTTCATATCTGCCAGATACCGGTAATATTTTGGTAGCCGCTTGATGACAGGAAGCGATACCTTGCTATTTTGTAACGACATTTTCTTCACCAGCTCAGAAATTTTGTTTTCGGTACACAGTTCACAGCGCCTCAATGGTGCGCATTACATAATCGCCAAACTCTTCGCATGTGCATCCTGTGTCACGCCCTGTCACTGCCATGGCCTTTTCCTCGAACATGCATTTGTCCAGCGCGGCGGTGAGCTTGTCGGCCTCAGCCTGATACCCGATATGGCTCAACAGCATGGCCGAAGCGCGCAGCATGCTGCACGGGTCGGCATATTTGCCGCGCCCTTCTTTTACCATGCGGGGGGCAGAGCCGTGGATAGCTTCGAACATGGCGTATTTCTTACCAATATTTCCCGATCCTGCCGTGCCCACGCCGCCCTGAAATTCGGCAGCCTCGTCGGTGATGATGTCTCCGTACAGGTTCGGCAACACGAATACCTGAAAATCGCGGCGGCGTTTTTCATCCACCAACTTTGCCGTCATGATGTCAATATACCAGTCGTCTGTTGTGATGTCCGGGTATTTTTCGCCCACAGCCTGGCAAAGCTTCAAAAATTTTCCGTCCGTGGCCTTCACGATGTTGGCCTTTGTCACAATGGAAACGCGGCTTTTGTGGTTCTTGCGCGCAAAGTCATACGCAAGCTCTGCAATGCGCTGCGTGCCGTCTGTGGTGGTGACGGTGAAATCCACCGAGATGCCGTCCTCTGTCTCAAACCCGCACGAGCCCAACGTATAGGCGCCTTCGGTGTTCTCGCGGAAAAACGTCCAGTCGATACCCTGTTCAGGCACCTTTACCGGGCGCACATTGGCGAACAGGTCCAACTCTTTGCGCATGGCCACGTTGGCGCTTTCGATGTTGGGCCATTCATCGCCTGCACGCGGCGTGGTGGTGGGTCCTTTCAAAATAACGTTGCAGGCCTTCAGCTCAGCCAGCACATTGTCCGGAATGGCCTTGCCGCAGGCTGCGCGGTTTTCGATGGTGAGGCCGTCTATCTCTTTGAAAACGATGCGGCCGCGCTCTACGTCGTTTTTCAGAAGAAAGCGCAGCACGCGCTCGGCCTCATGCGTGATTACAGGGCCGATGCCGTCGCCGCCGCACACGCCGATGACGATTTTATCCAGCTTTGCGTAATCTACAAAGCCGCCCTGTGCGCGCATAGCTGCCACGCGCCGGCGCTGGCCCTCCAAAAGCTGTGCAAACCGTTCTTTTGCCTCGTTGATGTCTACCATATTGCCGCCTCCTTGTCATTTTCCGTGCTCTGCCCGCTTTCAGCGGCAGGCAGGGCCTTTTGCAGCGGGGCGCGCCGCCGGGCAGCGCGCCCCGGGGGATGAATTTTTATTTCTGCTGCTGCTTTGTATAGTTCAAAAGGCCGCCTGCGCGGATGATTTGTGCCTGACGATCGCTGATATCGCACACAAGCTCGGACGTTTCGCCCGTCTCTACATTCGTCAGGGAAACACAGCCGCCCGCAAGCCCGGCAAAGATGCCGGAAAGGGAGAGCCGCTGGCCCAAGAATATTTTGTCGTAATCTTCCGCGTGCTTGAATTCTAGCGGCAGGATGCCCGCGTTTACAAGGTTTGCCTTGTGGATGCGCGCAAAGCTTTTTGCGATGACGGCGCGGATGCCCAGATATAAAGGCACCAGTGCGGCATGCTCGCGCGAAGAGCCCTGCCCATAGTTGGCGCCGCCCACGATAAAGCCGCCCTCGGCCTTCATGGCGCGCTTTGCGAAATCGGCGTCACACACCTCAAAGCAGAAGTTTGCAAGATAGGGGATGTTCGAGCGGTAGGGAAGTATCTTGCTGCCCGCAGGCATGATATGATCTGTGGTGATGTTGTCGCCCACCTTCAAAAGGCAGGGCAGAGCCATTGCGTCCGTCAGAGGCAGGGCCTGCGGCAAAGGCTTGATGTTGGGCCCGCGCAGCACTTCCACCTGTTCGAAGGAATCCTCCGGTGCGGGCAGGTCTATCATATTGTCGTTTACGGCGAAATGCGCGGGCATTTCCACCGGGGCGACAGGGGGAAGAGTGGAGGGATCCGTCACAAAGCCGGTCAGGCAGCTTGCAGCGGCCGTCTCCGGGCTCACCAGATACACACCCGCGTCGCGCGTGCCGCTGCGCCCTTCGAAATTCCGGTTGAACGTGCGCAACGAGATGCCGCCGGAGTTAGGGCTCTGCCCCATGCCGATGCACGGCCCGCAGGTAGCCTCCAGCACGCGCGCCCCTGCGTTCAGGAGGTCTGTCAGCGCGCCGTTGGCCGAAAGCATGGCCAGCACCTGGCGCGAACCCGGCGAGATGGTGAGGCTCACCTCCGGGCGCACCGTCCGGCCCTTCAGCATGGCGGCCACCGTCATCAGGTCTGTATAGCTCGAATTCGTGCAGCTTCCAATGCACACCTGGTCTACCCTTTGCAGGGCAAGGCTCTTTACGAACTTCACATTGTCCGGTGAATGAGGGCAGGCCACCAGCGGCTCCAGCGCAGAGAGGTCTATCTCCAGCACTTCGTCGTATTCGGCATCCTCATCGGCGCTCAGGGGCACATAGTCTTCGCCGCGGCCCTGTGCCGCAAGGAAGGCGCATGTCACATCGTCCGAGGGGAAGATGCTGGTGGTGGCGCCCAGCTCTGCGCCCATATTGGTTATGGTGGCGCGCTGCGGCACGGAAAGGCACGCCACGCCCTCGCCGCCGTATTCAATAATTTTGCCCACGCCGCCCTTCACGGTCATGCGGCGCAGCACCTCCAGTATCACATCCTTGGCGCTCACCATGGGCCGCAGCGAGCCGGTAAGCTTTACCAGCGTGAATTTCGGGTAGGGAATGTAGTAGGCACCGCCGCCCATGGCCACGGCTACGTCCAGTCCGCCTGCCCCCATGGCCAGGCATCCGATGCCGCCCGCAGTGGGTGTGTGGCTGTCGGAGCCTATCAGTGTTTTGCCGGGCTTTGCAAAACGCTCCAGATGCACCTGATGGCAGATGCCGTTGCCCGGGCGCGAATAGCGCACGCCTATCTTCTTGGCAATAGTGCGGATAAAGCGGTGGTCATCCGCATTCATAAAGCCGCTTTGCAGCGTGTTGTGGTCGATATATGCCACGCTCAGCTCTGTTTTCACGCGGGGGATGCCCATGGCCTCGTATTCCAGATACGCCATGGTGCCGGTGGCGTCCTGCGTCAGGGTTTGGTCGATGCGAAGGCCCACCTCGCTGCCGGCAGACGGGGTACCGTCCACAAGGTGCGCCGCAATGATTTTCTGTGCAAGCGTCTGTCCCATCGTCTTTCCTTCCTCTTCTCATGGCGGCCCGCCGCAGGGCGCCTGTATTATACCTATTTATATTATTACTTCGTCTGTTTTTTGTCAATGTAAAACAGGGGCAAAAGGTAGCGCATGGAATTGTAAATTTCCACAATATTTTGCGGGGCGCAGGCATTTTAGGGCCGGCCTTCGGTGCTATGCACCGCTGCCGGCGCACAGGGCGGGATTGAAAGCAAAATGCTCTGTGTGGTATAATGTGTCCGTTTCATAGATGCGGGCGGCATGCGAAGAGGGGCCGGCATCACAATGGCCGCATCAGTGACGGGGCGCAGCGCGGGGGCGGCCTGACGGATGGCAGGGCGCCTTTGCCCGGCAGGTGTGCCGCCTGCCGGATGCGGCATGTACCGCGCCCTGAACAGCTGCATGCAGAGACGGGAAGCGTGCATTTGAGCTGTGCGGCGCCGCCCATTTTGTAAATGCATGCGGAAAAGCCGGGCGTGGCTTTGTGCGTGCGAGACAGAAAAGTATATGGCCGTTGGCCGGAAAGGGGCACCGCCTGTGAAAAAACTGGGAAAGCTGCTTGCAGGCAGCCGCTTTTGGGCGTGTGTGCTGGCGCTGGTACTGGCGGCCAGCCTTGTGCCGCTGCTTGACGTTGCACAGTACAGCCACCCCAGCGCGGACGATTATCCCTATGCGGTGGAGACGCACACCGCATGGCAGGAAACGGGCAGCATCTGGGCTGTGCTGCGCGCTGCAGGGAACACGGTGGCCCAGCGGTATCGGACATGGCAGGGCTCGTTTTCCGCCATCTTTTTATTTGCCCTGCAGCCGGCTATTTTCGGCGAGGGGCTGTATGGGCTTGGCACCGTGTTTCTGCTGGGGGCCGCCCTGGCGGCGGTGGCAGCGGCAGCGGCGGCACTGCACAAGGTGACGGGGGCGCCGCTTTCTGCCTGTGCGGTGCTGGGGCTTTTATACGCGCTGGTGTGCATCCAGCTTCTGCCCAGCCCTGCCCAGGGCTATTACTGGTGGAACGGAGCCAGCTATTACTGGCTGTTTTTCTTCGGCTTGCTGGCGCTGGGCGCCCTTCTGGCAAGGCTGCTGGGGCCGGGGCTTTCCGGCCCGGGCACGCTGGGGGCGGCGCTGCTGGCGGCCGTGCTGGGCGGAGGCAACTATATCACGGCGCTTCAGATGTGCGAGGTGCTTGCCCTGACGGTTTTGGTCGGCGCGCTTTGGCGCCGCGCGGCGGCAAAACGTGCGCTGGCTGTGGCGCTTTGCGGCTTTGCCGCCTTTGCGGTCAACGCAGCGGCGCCGGGCAATGCCGTGCGCGCCGCCACAACGGCCACGCAGGGCAAAGGGGCCATGTGGGCCGTGGTGCAGTCGTTTCCCATGTCAGCGCACCATGCGCGTGTATTCACCACGCCTATGCTGCTGGCGGCGCTGGCCTTTGCCGTGCCGTTCCTTGTGCGGGCGGTGCGCGGCGCGGCGCCCGGCTTCCGCTACCCATATCCGCTTGCGGTGCTGGCCGGGCTGTATTGCTTTTATGCCTCATCCTTTACGCCCACCCTGTTCGTCTACGGCACGAATGATGAGAAGCGCGTGAAGGACATTCAGTTCTGCCTATGGGTGCTGGTATGCCTGGCCGCGCTGTGGTATGTGCTGGGCTGGGCGCTTCGTCGCCTTGACACCGCGCGGGCAGACGTGCTGCGCCGCCTTGCGCTGCCGTACCTTGCCGGGGCGGTGCTGTTCAGTGCCCTGGCCTTTGTGCCGCAGGTGCGGGGCGGGCAATGGAGCGGCACCGCCTGTGTGAGCGCGGTATATTATCTGCGCAGCGGCGTGGCGCAGGCCTACGATGAGGCCGTATATGAAAGGCTGGATATGCTGGCGGGCGAGGAGATGGATATTGTGTTTCCCATGCTGCCGCCGGAGCCCTGGATCTGTTTTCACGAAGACCTTGCGCGCGAGACTTACAACTGGAAAAACGAGGCGTTTGCCGAATATTACGGCAAGCGCACAGTGGCAGTGGCTGCGCCGGAATGACGGCGGGGGCGCACTGCGCGAAAGGGGGCGGCTCAGTTGGAACAAAACGGCGCGGCGCGCTGGAAATGGGCGCTGCTTGCAGTGCTTTGCATCTGCATGGTGCCGCTTGTCATTCTGGCGGCGTACTGTTACCCCTGCGCGGATGATTTTCGCTTCGGGCTGTACCCGCACCTTGCCTTTGAGCAGACTGGCTCTGTGTGGGCGGCGCTGGCGGGTGCGGCGAGGGAAGTGCACGAGACATATTTCGACTGGCAGGGCACCTTTTCCGCGGTGCTCCTGTTCGCTTTGCAGCCTGCGGTGTTCGGTGAAGGGCTTTACTGGCTATGCCCGGCGGTGATGCTCTCAGCCCTTTTCTGGGGTGCGGCGCGCATGTTCCGCGCGGGCGCAAAGCTTTTCTGCATGCCGAAGGGCACGGCGGCGCTGGCCTGCCTCGTTTATCTTCTGGTTTGCACTCAGCTGGTGCAAAGCCCCGCACAGGCGTTTTACTGGTGGAACGGCGCGGTGTATTATGTGTTTTTTTATGCGCTGATGCTGGTGCTGGCGGCGCGGGTGCTTCGCATGCTGGCGGGCAGGCGCACTGCCCGGCACACGGCGGCCACAGCGCTGCTTGCGCTTTTTGTGTGCGGGGGTAATTATGTAACGGCCCTTCTTTCGCTGGAGCTGCTTGCGCTTGCCGCGCTGGCGGCGGCGTGCAGGCGGCACGCCGCCCTGAAAAGCGTGCTGGCCGTATTGGCGTGTGCGGGCGCGGCTTTTGCGGTGAACGCCGCTGCGCCCGGCAACGCGGTGCGGCAGGCGGCAGATTATGGCAGCGCCGTCCTTCCGGGGGCGCTGGGGGCGGTGCTACGCTCGTTTCCGGAGGCGCTTCGCTTTGCCGCGGGGCACCTTTCGCCGCTGGTGTGTCTGGCCCTGTGCTTTCTGGCACCGTTTTTCTGGCATGCGGCCGGCAGGCCCGGCGCCTTCCGTGCGCCGCTGCCGGGGCTTGCAAGCGCGCTTGCGGCGTGCTGGTTTGCATCGTCCTTCACGCCCACGCTGTACGCCATGGGCAGTATAGGGCCCGACAGAGTGCAGAATATCCAGTTCTTCCTTCTGGTGCTGCTGCTTATCCTGCTTGAGTTTTACTGGCTGTGCTGGGCAAGGCGCGCGCTTGCCCGCGGCCTTTGTGCACACACAAAGGCAATGCGGCTGGCCCGCCGTCTTGTGCCCGTATATCTGGGGCTGTGCGTAACGGCTGCGGCGGGCACGGCCGCGCTGTATGTTGCCACTGGCCATACAGAAAAGCTGGCCTGCGCTTCGGCGGCGTGTTCGCTGTGGAACGGAACAGCCGGTCGTTATTCCGAGCTGATGCAGGCGCGTGAGCAGGTGCTGGCCGGGCCGGAGGACGTGGCCGTTCTGCCCCGCATTACGCAGGAGACGCTGGTGCCAGCGCTGTTTTTTGACGATATTGTCTCGGACGCATCCGATTGGAAAAACGAAGCCATGGCGGCTTATTACGGCAAAAGCATGGTGGTGCCGGAAAAGGTGCCCTGAAAGGGTGCCGGCACAAAAATGTCCAAAGACGGTAAAATCAAGCCCGCGCGCTTCGCGCGTGGGCCGCACGGGGGCGCAAAGGGGATATTACGGGCAGGCCCCTTTTCAGAGGCGGTAAAACTGTTTTGCCTGCATCGCCTGCCCGGCAGCCCGGACGAAAGCTCTCCCGTTTTCAAAAGCCTGCTGCCGGCAGCTTGCCGGTGCCCGGTGCCGGAAGCGAAAGCCTTTACAGGCGCATGGCCGTTGGTTCCCAAGATGAAGAAAAGCGCGCGGCTCTGTAAACACAGAGCCGCGCGCTTTTGGGTGCAGAGAGGGACAGGCTCAGTCTGCCAGCAGGCCTTCCTCATTCTCTCCCTTTGAGGGCGGCTGCGGGGCGAGGTCTGCGTCCGGGAAGGCATCCGGCACTGCCAGTGTGCTGACGTTTTCCGTGCCGCTGGCACGGGCGTACAGGTAATCGCCGCGGCCGCCCAGCATTTTCAGAAGAGTCTCGGCGGCAAACACGCAGGTAACGCCGGCGAACAGGACGGTGCCCGCTATACCCGCAAGGCCGGGCACACCGGAGGCCCGGCCGTCCAGCGCGGCGTTCAGGCAGCGCAGTGCATACCCCGGCGCGGGAAGCACAAGCCCATACAATAAGCCGTAGCGCACCAGATATTGCCACAGGCGGGGCCAGCGGCCGTCCTGGCGGCGCACAAGGCGAAGGTGGAAAAAGCGCTTGCCCGGCGTGCGCCCGCCCATTGCCTTTTGCAGCAGAATAAAATACACGGCAATATACAGCCAGCGCAGCACGGTAAACGCCCATTCCGATTTTGCAAGCCCCGGCAGGGCAAGGCGCATTAAGGCACGGGCGGGCAGTGCCAGCGCGGCGAACAGCAGCCAGTCTGCACACAGGGCGAATAACCGCCGCAAAAACGGCACGCGCCGGCCCTTGCGGTAGGCGATGGCGTCCAGCCTTTCACGGCTGGGCAGAAAAAACACCAGCGCGGGCGTAAGCCAGAATCCCACCAGCGTGCCTAGGCTGTTGTTAATGAGGTCGCTTATGTCGAACAGACGGTACGGCCGGGGATAAATGCCGTACAGCCCGGAAAGCTGCGTCAGCTCTAAAAACACGCTCAGCGCGAAGCCGAGGCAAAGCGCCTGCCACCAGCGGCGCTTAAAGTAATAGCGAAGATATACGCCCAGCGGCACGAACATGCACACATTGAAGAACAATTCGCGCACGGCGCTGGAACAAAGAAGGTTCCAGTAGGCAGAAAGCTGAGAAAAATCCTGCGGGTGCCTTTGCAAAAATTCAAAAACGCTGGCCGCAGGCACCAGGGAATAGCGCGGCCCAGTCATGGCGGCCACGCTCTCAATGCTGGGCAGAGGCAAAATGGCAAGAAAGTATACTGTCATCAAATACAGGATAAAGGAATACACCACCGCTGTGCGCAGCGCCGGAATGGCCCCGAATTTTTTATATTCCACCACCATATAGGGCAGCGTCACCGCCAGCGCGGCCAGAGGAAAAAGCAGAAACGCCGTTTTGATTACTTCGATGTATTGCGCCATAATATGTTCCTTTCGCAAAATGCCTCTTTTTTATTATACAGTGCGCCGCCCTGCTGTCAAACCGCGAATAAAAAACGGCGCAGGGGCGAACACTGTAATGCGATGATAAAAAGGGAGGAAAAGCGCCATGGATAAAAACCGTGCACAGAACAAAAAGGAGGAGGCGGCCGAAGAACTGCGCGCCCAGCAGGAATACCTGCTGGAGATGGGCGGCGTGTTCTCCACCAAGGGCAAGCACGCCATCCACTGCCTTACGGTGATTGGACAGATAGAAGGCCATTCCCTTGCGCCGCAAAGTCAGAAGACGACGAAGTACGAGCATGTCATCCCGCAACTGGTGGCGGTGGAGGAAGACCCGGCCATCGAAGGCCTGCTGGTCATTTTGAATACAGTGGGGGGCGATGTGGAGGCCGGCCTGTGCCTTGCCGAGCTGATAGCAGGCGTCTCGAAGCCGTCGGCTACACTGGTGCTGGGCGGGGGACATTCCATCGGCATCCCTCTGGCCGTCTCGGCCCAGCGAAGCTTCATCGTGCCCAGCGCCACCATGACGGTGCACCCCGTGCGCCATTCGGGCCTTGTGCTGGGCGTGCCGCAAACACTGCGCTATTTCGAGCAGATGCAGCAGCGCATCACACGCTTTGTCACCGGGCATTCCGCCATCAGCGCCGAGCGTTTTACCCAGCTGATGCTGCACACGGGCGAGCTGGTGATGGACATGGGCAGCGTGCTGGAGGGGGAAATGGCCGTGCGGGAAGGCCTGATAGATGAGCTGGGCGGCCTGCACGAGGCACTGCGCTACCTGTACCGCGCCATTGAAAAGGGAAAAAAGAAGCCCTCTAAAAATTCATAACGAAAAACGGCGCCCTGCGGCGCCGTTTTTTTGTGACAACCTGCATTTTACAAGCAGAAGATTTGGTGGTACAATACTATTGTATCACTTTGCGCCTTTGAAAGGGCAAGCGAAAATCTATCGCGGGAACAGGGGAAAAACGGGAAAGATGGCACAGACAAAACGCAGGACTACCACAAAACGCAAGGCGGCACCGCGCAAAAGAAAGCCCCAGCCGAAGGCGGATATGAGCGCCAGCTGGAGCATTCTTTTGTTTGGCCTTGCCATTCTGGTGGCGGCTATGACATATGTGCCCGGCGCCAGCGCATGGGCGTGGCTGCGCATGAACGTGCTGTTCGGTGTATTCGGCGTCAGCACCTATCTGCTGGCCCCGGCGCTGGTATATTTGGCCATTCTGGTGGCGATGGGCCGCCCGGCCCGGTTAAAAATGGCCTTCGGCGCGCTGGTGATGGCGTTTGCCTGCGGCGTGTTTCTGGTGTTTTCCAAAACAGATATGACGGGCCTGGCCTTTGTGGACGGCATGAAGACGCTGCACGAAAGCGGCAAGGCCGCCTGGGGGCTTGGCGGCGGTGCGTTGAGCGCCGTATTCGGCTGGTCCCTGCTGGCGGCATTTGGCCGCCCGGGCGCCAATATCGTGCTGGTGGTGCTTTTGGTGGTGAGCGTGATGTTCTTCACTGGCTGCACGCCGCTGGACATCTACCGCTATTTCACGCGGGGGGCGCGCACGGCGAGGGAAAAGGGGGCCGAGTTGTCTGCCCAGATGGCGCGCCAGCGCGAAGAGCGCGAGGCCCAGCGGGAGGCCGCCCGCGCCGCTGCGCAGGATGCGGCGCGCAAAAAAGCGCTTTTTGCCGAGGTGGAAAGGGAAGTGCGCGGCTACGACGCGCAGAAGTATGAGGTGCACACCTTCAATGCCCAGCCGGGCCGCAGGCGCAGCAGCATCGACATCGACTTGGGCGACGCGGCTATGGCGCAGAATACTGTGAAGCATGAAGAAAAGCCGGAGATAGGCCCCGGCGGCACCTTTGGTATGTACCCGAACCCTTATGCCGGGAATATGCCGCACGGTGAGGTGCTGGACGCCCCGTTTGTGGATAAGCTGGGCCTTGACACGCAGGTGCCTGCCGCGCCCGCTGCGCCGCATATGCAGCGCAGCGCCCAGGCGCTGGGGCAAACTGCCGCCCAGCCTGCCACACCTGCCCAGCCAGCTGACGAGCTTGGCCGCCTTGTGCATAAGGCGGCGGGCGCGCCGCAGCCGGAGCAGGCACAACCGGCCCCGCTGCCCGCCGCCGAGGACACAGGCTATGCCTACCCGCCGCTCAGCCTGTTTCAGAAGCAGAAGGCCGCGGACGAGGGCGACATTGAAGCAGAGCTGCGCCATAATGCAGACCTGCTGGTGAGCACGCTGGAGAGCTTTGGCGTAAAAACGCGCATGCTGGATATTTCGCGCGGGCCGTCTGTCACGAGGTACGAGCTTCAGCCGCAGGCTGGTGTGAAAATAAGCCGCATTACGGGCCTTGCGGATGACATCGCCCTGAACCTTGCCACCGCGGGCGTGCGCATTGAGGCGCCCATTCCCGGCAAGGCGGCAGTGGGCATTGAAATACCGAACAAAACGCGCACCATGGTGACGCTTCGCAGCCTTTTGGAATCGCCGGAGTTTGCAACCAGCAAGGCGCCGCTCACCTTTGCCCTGGGCAAAGATATCGCGGGCAAATGCCAGGTGGGCAACCTTGCTAAAATGCCGCATCTGCTGATTGCAGGTACCACCGGTTCAGGCAAGTCGGTGTGCACGAACAGCATCATCATGAGTTTTTTGTACCGCTGCTCACCTGAAAAGCTGCGCCTTATTTTGATAGACCCCAAAATGGTGGAATTCGCGCAGTACAACGGCATCCCGCACCTTTTGATGCCGGTGGTGACCGAGCCGCGCAAGGCGGCGGGCGCCTTGGGCAGCGCCGTGGCTGAGATGGAGCGCCGTTATAAACTGCTGGCCGAAAACGGCGTGCCCAACATTGAAGAATACAACGCCTTGGCCGAGATGGACGAAAGCATCGAGAAGATGCCGTATATCGTTATTGTCATTGATGAGCTGGCAGACCTGATGATGGTGGCCGGCAAAGAGGTGGAGGATTATATCTGCCGCATTGCCCAGAAGGCGCGCGCGGCAGGCATGCACCTCATCGTCGCCACACAGCGCCCGTCTGTGGATGTTATCACCGGCCTTATCAAGGCCAATATTCCAAGCCGAATTGGCCTCTCGGTGATGAGCCAGATAGACTCGCGCACTATCCTGGATACGGGCGGCGCGGAAAAGCTGCTGGGCAACGGCGATATGCTGTATATGCCTGTGTGCGTGAACAAGCCCGTGCGCGTGCAGGGCACATTCGTGCGCTCGGCCGAGATACGCGCGGTGATTGATTTCATCAAAAAGCATTCCGCCGCCGATTACGACGAAGAGATGATTGCCCAGATGGACAAGCTGGCCGCGGCGGAAAAGGGCGGCGCGGCCGACGGGGGCGAGGGTAGCGACGCGCGCGACCCCATGTTCAGCCAGGCGGCCGAAGTGGTCATCGAGGCCGGGCAGGCCTCCACCAGCCTGCTGCAGCGCCGGTGCAAGCTGGGTTACGCCCGTGCGGCGCGCATCATCGACGAGCTGGAACAGGCCCATATCGTGGGTCCCTACGAGGGCTCGAAGCCGCGGCAGGTGCTTATCACGCGCCAGCAGTGGCTGGAGATGGAGCAGAATGGCACTGTGGGCCCGGCACCGGAGCCCGTGCCGGATGAATTGATGTAGCACATATGCCTTTTCCGCAGCGGGAAAAAGGGGCGAAACACAGGCAGGCGGGCGAGCGCGTTCTCACCCGCCTGTTTTGAAGCAAAAAGACAGAAAGGACATTTTATGAACGAGCAGTTTCTTCCCATCTGCCGGGCCGATATGCTGGCCCGCGGCTGGCAGGAGGTAGACTTTGTGGTGGTGATGGGCGACGCCTATGTGGACCACCCCTCCTTCGGCTCTGCCATTATCGCGCGTCTTCTGGAAAAGGAGGGCTGGCGCGTGGGCATCATCAGCCAGCCGGACTGCCGCACCTGCCGCAGCATGAAGGAATACGGCCGCCCGCGCTATGGCTTTTTTATCGGAGGCGGCAATGTGGACAGCATGGTGGCCCATTACTCTGTGGCAAAGGTGCGCCGCGCGCGGGACGAATATTCGCCCGGCGGCATAGCGGGAAAGAGGCCGGACAGAAGCGCCACCGTCTATACGCGTCTTGCAAAGCAGGCCTACCCGGCCGTGCCTGTGGTGCTGGGCGGGCTGGAGGCCTCTTTGCGCCGCTTTGCGCATTATGATTACTGGACCGACACGGTGATGCCCAGTATTTTGGAGTCGAGCGGCGCAGACATTGTCTCTTTCGGCATGTCGGAGCATCAGACGGCAGAGCTTGCCCGCCGCCTTGCCGCAGGGGAACGGGCGGAGGATATTATGGATGTGGCGGGCACCTGCTTTTTGACGGATTTTGCCCGCCTGCCGCCCAAATATGCCGAGTGCGCTTCTTACAAAAAGGTGGCGTCTGATAAATTGAGTTATGCGAAGGCCTGCCGCACCCAGATGGACCAGCAGGACCCCGTCACCGGCCTGCCTGTGGTGCAGAAGCAGAGTGAAAAATATCTGGTACAGAACCCGCCCGCAAAGCCGCTTACCCGGCGCGAGCTGGACGAGGTGCACGCCATGCCCTTCACGCGGCGGTATCATCCCGTTTATGAGGCGCAGGGCGGCGTGCCCGCCATCAAAGAGGTGGAGTTTTCCATTATCCAGAATCGGGGCTGCTTCGGCGGGTGCAATTTCTGCGCTATCGCCATGCATCAGGGCCGCCGCGTCACCTCGCGCAGCGCCGACAGCATCGTGGCTGAGGCCGAGGCCATGACGCATGCGCCCGGCTTCAAGGGGTATATCCATGATATCGGCGGCCCTACGGCCAACTTCCGCCTGCCAAGCTGCAGGCAGCAGATGACGAAGGGCATGTGCCAAGGCGGCAAGCACTGCCTGGCACCCTCACCCTGCCCGAAGCTGCTGGTAGACCATTCCGATTACCTTTCCGTTTTGCGGCGCGTGCGCGCGCTGCCCGGCGTGAAAAAGGTGTTCATCCGTTCGGGCATCCGCTATGATTATCTGGTGCTGGATAAAGATGAGACATTTTTCAAAGAGCTGGTAGAGCACCACGTCAGCGGACAGCTGAAGGTGGCGCCCGAACACTGCGCGCCCAATGCCCTGAAATATATGGGCAAGCCGCCGGTAGAGGTGTTCGACAAATTCTCCAAACGATTTTATGAGCTGACGCGCCGGGCAGGCAAAAAGCAGTACCTTGTGCCGTACCTGATGAGCAGCCACCCGGGCTGTACGCTGCGTGATGCCGTAACTATGGCGGAATACTTATACACACACCATATGCGCCCCGAGCAGGTGCAGGATTTTTACCCCACGCCGGGCACGGTGTCCACATGCATGTATTACACAGGGCTGGACCCTTATACGCTCAAGCCCGTCTATGTGGCGAAAACGCCGGAGGAAAAGGCCATGCAGCGTGCGCTGCTGCAATATTATGAGCCGAAAAATGCGGCCAGAGTGCGCCGCGCGCTGGAGATTGCCCACAGGGAAGACCTGATAGGAACACTGTGTCCGGGCAGGCCGCCTCAGCAAAAGGCGGCGCCCCGCAGGCCCCTGCGGGCAGGGGCTGCACAGCACAGGAAGGAGGGCAGGCCATGGCAGGGCGGAAAACATACCGGCGGCGCACACGCCCGTTCCAAAGGCAGGTAAGACGCTTTGGGCGGCGCATAGGGGCCGCCCTTTCGGCGGCGGCCGTGCTGTGCGCACTGGTGCTTACGCTGGGCGGACGGCTTGGCTGGCCCGTGCCTTCATGGAACGAGGTGTACCGCGCGTTCGGGCTCGGGCCCTCTGCGGTGCCGGCTGCGGCGCAGGACGCCGCCTCCTGCGCGCACATCGTAGATGTGGGGCAGGCAAGCGCTATGCTGCTGGAGCAGGACGAACACTTCGCCCTGGTGGACGCGGGCCTGGCCGCCACACAGGAGGAGCTGGCGGCCTATTTGCAGGAGGCGGGCGTGCGCAGCCTGGATTTTGCCGTGCTCACACATCCGCATGCGGACCATATGGGCGGCATGCAGTATATTCTTGAAAGCTTTTCCGTGGGCACATTGTATGTGGCGGACCTTGCCCAGTGCGCCGAACAGCCGGGCACAGGCTATGAAAAGCTTTTGGAGGCCGCCCGGCGCGAGGGCGTGCCCGTGCGTACTATGCAGGCAGGTGAACGGTATGCTCTGGGGCGGGCAGCCCTCTGTGTGCTGGCCGAAGGTGAGCCGTGCGAAAACCTGAATGACACAAGCCCTGTGCTTCGTTTCGAGGCGCCTGCATTCAGCCTGCTGTGCACGGGTGACGGGGAAGAGGCCGCAGAACAAAATGCCCTTCTGTATGGAGGAAACCTTTCGGCGGACGTGCTGGTTGCCGGGCACCATGGCTCGTATACCTCCAACAGCGAGGCCTTTGTGCAGACAGTGGACCCGCGCGTGGTAGCCGTTAGCTGCGGGAAAGACAATGATTACGGCCACCCGCACGGCGCGGCGCTTGCCGCCTTTGCCAGCGTGGGCGCGGATGTTTACCGCACGGATGCGGACGGAAGTATTGTGTGCTATGCCGATGAGACGGGCAGGCTGCAGGTAGCCTGCGGAGGCAAGGGCGCGGCACAGGCCGCCTGACGGTACAAAATGCAGCCCGAATGCAGGCTGCATTTTTTGGCAATATGCTCCGCCTGAGACTACCGCTTCCCATTTTGCCTGATTTTCCAAAGTGGGAGGAATACATGACGGATGCCGGCAAGCAGGATAAAAGAGATGGCGGCGATGAAGCGCTGTGGTATCATGTGCGCCGAGAAAATGCCGATTCTATAATTTTCAGCCCGGGAAAAGGAGGGCCAAAATGGGGAAAAAGAAAATCGGGATAGCGGTTGCAATAGCGGCTGTATTAGGGCTGGGCCTCATATTATACAAACAGATGCTCTATGGTGAGTATGTGCCCGCTGCCGACGAAATAGCTGTGCACATACAGTTCGATATAAAAGAGGATGTTGGCTTGCTGGTGTTTGATTACTGCGCATACGGCTCCGAATACAGCGGCGGCATATCAAATGCGGATAAATCGTTGCTGGAACATGATTCTTCCAATATTCTGGTATGGAACAGGCAGGAGCTGAACAGTTCCTCCGATGCGGTAGGGCTTTCGGTGCAATTTAGAATCATAACGGAATATGTGGCCCCCAATTATGAAAACATCTATCCGAAAGAGATAACCAGATATCTGGAGCCTGTTTCATGGGAAGCCAGCTTCGGTGAATCGTATTTTATTGCCATTACCGGCGACAAAACGCACGGGTATAAGGCTGTGTTGAAGGGATGAATCTGCTCGCTTTTTCAAATTCAGCAGCTGTGAAAGCGAATGATGCTTTATGTCTGCCGCCAGACGGAAAGCCGTAGCCGCTTCGGCCTTTTTACCCATATAGCAGCCCGAATTTTCATCATCAAACAGAAAATGAATAATAGAGATATTTCAAAATTGTGAAGCAGGTGAAAGACACCTGCAGGGGGCCGGGCCATCCTCTGCGGGCGCTTTTTTGCAGCCCGCCCCCGGCTATTGGTGAGTTCCTATTCAGTCATGCGCGCGGGCACGGCGGACGGGGCATCCAGCGCCATCGCGCGGCGCCCCATCTGCCCGTATATGGCGGCAAACTTTGCTTTTTCCACAGCCTGATAGCCATACAGCGGGTCGCATAAGTAGTAAAATTCCTCATCATAGCCATACAGCAGCATGCAGTGCAGGTTCGAGTAGGGGATATATTCTTCTCCTGTCCCTGTCAAAAGCCAGGAATGTGTGGTGCTTTGCCGGGGCGGCTCAAACTGCAGGGTGCCCCACACAATAACAGGCCTGCCTTCACACAGCAGGCGCTCCAGCCCGGCGGGGCCTGTGCCTGTCAGGTCCAGCGCGCGAAGCGTTTCGCCCGCATGTTCCAGGTAAAGGTCTGCGGCCTTGCACAAGGGCTGTGCATAACAATAGTAGCCCTGTGCGGCGGGGTCGCCCGCATAGGCTTCCTCCGGTGCCGGGCCGTATACGGCACCGTTTTCTTCATAAAACTCTGCGCGGGGCAGATATTGATAAGCAAGCTCCGTCTTGCTGGCGGCAATGCCGTAGCTTTCCAGCAGCATGGCAAGACTGGTGGCCTCGCAGCCGTTGGGCAGCTCCGGCAACTGGTACAACAGCACGGCCGGCACACTGTGCCTGCGTGCGCGCAGGGCTTCCTGCACCAAAAGCGGCGCCTGCCCGCCCTGTGAGCTGCCCGGCGCTGAGGCTTCACGGGCCGGCAGGGAGGACGCCGGCGCGCAGGCGGCCGCCAGAAGGGCGCACAGCACCAGCAGGGCTGTATGGCGCAGCTTGCGCAGAAACATGGCGATACTTCCCCCTTTCGGCAAAACTGCGGCGCCTGGCGTCAGAATATGATGCTTTCAGTATAACACATGCCGTGCGCATCAGAAAACCGGAAGGAAGCATTTTCTTTGTGTTAAAATTATGATATAGTATAGAAAAATCTTTCGGGCCTTTTGCAGCGGCACCACAGCACAGGAAATTTGCCGGATGCAGGCTGCACGGCTCTGGAAAGGACGCGGTTGGATATGCAGAAATTTGATGCGGTGCTGTTCGATTTGGATGGCACGCTTATTGATTCCGCACCGGGAATTCTGACCACCTTCAAAAAGACGTTCGAGACCTTCGGTCTTGCTGTGGACGAGCAGCGCCTGCGCCCGTTTCTGGGCCCGCCTTTGCGCAGCAGCATGGCGCAGCTTCTGCCGCAGAGCCGGGTGGAGCAGGCTGTGGAGACATATCGGGAACTGTACAAAACACACGGCCTGGACGGTTGCGCGCCGTATGAGGGCGTGCCGGAGATGCTGCGGACGCTGCGCCATGCAGGCTTTGCGGTGTGTGTGGCCACATCAAAGCCCCACCCGGTGGCGCTGCGCGTGCTGCGGCATTTCGGGCTGGAGCAGGCGTTCGATTATATCGGCGGCGCCAGCATGGATGCCAGCCTTGATACAAAAACGGCTGTGATGCAGCTTGTGCTTGGCCAGCCGCAGCTTGCGGGCAGGCGCGCCGTAATGGTGGGCGACCGTGAAAACGATATGCAAGGAGCGCGCGATTGCGCCCTGCCCGCGGTGGGCGCGCTGTACGGCTATGGCAGCGCGCAGGAACTGGCGCCGTTTTCGCCTGTGTTCTGCGCGCAGGACGTGCATGCGCTTTGTACATGGCTGCTGGCCCACAGGGCATGCGAAGAGGGGGCGGGCGCATGAATATCACAGTGCTTGGCTGCGGGCGCTGGGGTTCGTTTCTGGCATGGTACCACGGACAGAAGCACAATGTTGCCCTTTGGGGGCGCGAGGGATCGCGAGGGTTCGCGCAGCTTTGCAAAACGCGCGCGAACAGCTATGTGGCCCTGCCCAAAAACGTGCATACACAGCCGGAGCTTGCCCGTGCGCTGGAATTTGCAGATACCGTAGTTATCTCCATCAGTGCGCAGCAGCTGCGCGCATTTGCAAGGCGGCTGAACGCCTTTCCCCTTTCGGGCAAGACGTTCATCCTGTGTATGAAAGGGCTGGAGTGCGAGACGGGCAAGCGCCTGACGCAGGTGTTTCTGGAGGAGGTGCATCAGCCTGTGGCGCTTGCCGTATGGGCAGGCCCCGGCCATGTGCAGGATTTTACCGCCGGCATCCCCAATTGCATGGTGGTGGACAGTGAGGATGAGGCGACCACTGCGCGTGTGGTGGATGCCTTTTCGTCCGATTTAATTCGCCTGTATAAGGGGCATGACCTTGTGGGCACAGAGCTGGGCGCGGCTGCAAAAAACGTCATTGGCATTGCGGCAGGAATGCTGGATGGCCGCGGGCTTTCCAGCATGAAGGGCGCCCTGATGGCGCGCGGTGCCAGAGAGGTGGCGCGGCTTATCCACGCGATGGGCGGCAGCGAGCTGTCTGCCTACGGGCTGTGTCATCTGGGAGATTATGAGGCTACGTTGTTTTCTGTGCACAGCCACAACCGGCGCTTTGGCGAAAGCTTCATCCGCGGGCAGGCTTTTCACGAGCTTGCCGAGGGGGTGCCCACGGCAAAAGCACTTGTCAAGCTGGGGGCTGCGAATGAAGTGGAACTGCCCATCAGCCGGACGGTATATGATATTTTGTATCTGCATGCAGATGCCGACGAGGCGCTTCGCCGGCTGTTCCAGCGCAGTGTAAAGGGCGAATTCGACACCTGAACCCATTCCTGCGCATAGGATAAGAGCAAAGGAGGCGCTTTGCTCATGGCAGAACATAACCAGTTTGCGGAAAGCATACCGCGTGAAGACCTTGCGCTGTGTGACGGTGATACAGAAAACAACGACCTCACCAGCTGGAACGACACCCCGCCCCATGAAAACGGAGAAGGCCCTGACGGGAACGGCATGGCAATCATACCGAAAGAAGAGCCGCCCGTATGCGGCTGTGAATGTGCCCGGCCTGCCCGTGTGCCTGGTGGCGCGTCGTATGAGGACGAGATTATACAGGAATAAAATACCGCACCCCGGCCGCTGCGTCCTATTTGACGGAGGACGCAGCGGCCGGGGTGTTTTCTCAAGGCCCTTCGTTGGTGGGATATGCTTGACGAACCGAACCAAATGTTGGATAATAGCACTATATAATTTTTGCAAAGGGGGTATGCGGACGTGGCATACTACCATTGCCTGCTGTTCGATTTGGACGGCACGCTTCTGGACTTCGGTGCAGCCGAGGATGCAGCCATCCGTGAAACACTGGCATATTACGGCTTTGAGCGGCCTCAGGAGGCTGTGGAAGCATATAAGCAGATAAACAGTGCGCTTTGGGCCGCACTGGAGCGCGGCGAGGTGCGTCAGGAAAAACTGGTGGTGCAGCGCTTTGAAAAGCTGCTTGCCGCTTTCGGCAAGCAGGGCGACGCCGTGGCCATGAATGACCATTATCTTACCAGTCTGTCCGAACGGGCCGATGTGTACCCGGGGGCGCATGAGGTTCTGCAGGAGCTGGCCGAGGTAGCCACCCTGGCCGTTGTGACAAACGGGGTGGATAAAGTGCAGGCCGGCCGGCTGGAGCGTTCGGGCCTTGCGCCGTATTTTGACGGCGTTTTCGTATCCTCCCGCGTAGGGGCCTCAAAGCCGGCCCGCAAGATATTCGACAAGGCTCTTTCCACACTTGGGGTGGAGAACCGTGAAAAAGTTTTGATGATAGGCGATTCCCTCAAAGCAGACATCGCCGGCGCGCAGAACGCAGGGCTTGCCGCCTGCTGGTGCGATTATGCGGACAGAGGCCTGCCGGAAGGTGTAAAGCCGGCCCATGTCATCCATGGGCTGGAAGAACTTTACCGAATTGTGATGGAGCCGGAGGAGTTGGAATATGTCGGAAGTAAAGAAAAGCGCCATCAGGTTTGATTCCGCAAGCGGAACGGACAGTGTGGCCGGGTATTTTTACGAGCAGCCGGGTGTTTCGCCCAGGGCCATCGTGCAGCTTTCGCACGGCATGTGCGAATATGTGGGCCGCTATGACGATTTCGCCGGTTTTCTTGTGAAAAACGGGTATGCGGTGTGCGGAAACGACCATCTTGGCCATGGTGCTACCAGCGGGGAAAACGGGGTGGACGGCTATTTCGCCGCCCGGGATGGCCGGAAATTCGTGCTGCAGGACCTGCACCGCATGAACAGTCTTGCCAGCAAGCGCTGGCCGGGCATACCGCTTGTTCTGCTGGGGCACAGCATGGGCAGCTTTTTTGCCCGGCTGTATGCCGCCACATACCCCGAAACGATAGCGGGCCTTGTGCTCAGCGGCACCGGCGGGCCGAACCCGCTGGCAGGCGTGGGCCTTGCGCTCACCTCGCTGCTGGCCAGGCTGAAGGGCCCGCAATACCGTTCCGGCTTTGTGCAGAAGCTGGCCTTCGGCGCATACCTCAAGCGGGTGGCTTCGCCCGCCACGCCCTATGACTGGATCAGCCGCGACACCGATATCGTGGAACGGTATGCAAACGATGCAAAGTGCACGTTCGTATTTACGGTAAGTGCCTTTCATGAGCTGATGCATATGGTTCGGGATGTGAATGCCGCAGACTTTGCACAAAAACTTCCGAAGTGCCTGCCCATTGCCCTGTTCTCCGGCGATATGGACCCAGTGGGCAGCTATGGGAAGGGCGTTGAGAAGGTATATAGCTCCATGCGGGAAGCGGGCATAAAAGACGTGACGCTGAAGCTGTACAGCGGCGGGCGGCACGAAATCATCAACGAGACGAACCGCGCTGAAGTGTATGAAGACATTTTGGCGTGGTGCAATGAGCATGTGTGAACGGCAAAAGCAGAAAGCCCCGCCGCCCGGCGGGGCTTTTTCAGGCCGCTTTTCGCACGGAACTCACATAAAACAGGGATGACAGGTTATGTTGTTGCAGGCAAATGGAATACAAAAATATTTTGGCGCCGAGTTGTGCCTTGCGGATATCAGCTTTGATGTGAACGAGCAGGACCGCATCGGAATTATCGGCCAGAACGGCGCTGGTAAAACAACGCTTTTGAAGCTCATCACCGGCGAATATGAGCCGGATGCGGGCGAGCTGAGCTTTGCCCGCGGCGTGCGCGTGGGCTATCTGGAACAGAACGCCGCACTGCATCCGCAGCGCACGGTATATGAGGAAATGCAGGAGGCGTTTGCACCTGTGCTGGCCGCCATGCGGGAGCTGCAGCAGGTGCAGGTACAGATGGCGCAGGGCAATACCCCGACGCTTGTGCAGCGTCACAGTGAGCTTCAGGCCATGATAGACGCGGCAGATGGTTACGGGATAGATACGCGCATTAAAAAAATATTGAACGGTATGGCGTTCCCGCAAGCCGAATGGGAAAAGCGCGTGGGTGTCCTCTCTGGAGGCGAGCACACGCGCCTGCGCCTTGCGAAGCTGCTTTTGCAAAGCCCGGATATTCTCATCCTGGACGAGCCCACAAACCATCTGGATTTTGTCACCATGGAGTGGCTGGAGGGGTATTTGAAGTCTTATTCCGGCGCGGTGCTGGTAGTTAGCCACGATCGCTATTTTCTGGATGAAATATGTACGCGCATTTTTGAGGTGGAAGACCATGCCCTTTCCGTTTACAAGGGCAATTATTCCGCCTATCTGCCCCAGAGGCAGGCGGCTGACGCCCTGCGGCAGAAGCAGCACGACGCCGATGTGGAAAAGGCGAAAAAGCTGGAAGATTATATTGCGCGAAACCTTGTGCGGGCTTCCACCACCAAAATGGCACAAAGCCGCCGCAAGCAATTGGAAAAGCTGGAGATAACCGCGGCCCCCAAAGGCGAGCGGCAGGGGTTGAAATTTCGCTTTACCTTCGATGTCACGCCTTATAACGACCTTGTGGTGGCAAAGGATATCGGCATTGCTTTGGGCGGCCGCCAGCTGGTGCAGCACTTTACGCATACGCTGCACCGCGGCGAGCGTCTTATCATAGCCGGGCCGAATGGCGCGGGAAAATCGACGCTGCTGCGTGTTTTGGACGGCAGGCTGCGCCCCACGCAGGGCAGTGTGCGCTATGGCGCCGGGGCAAAGCCGGCTGTTTTCGAGCAGCAGCAGCTTCGCCGCGCCGGCACAGTGGAAAGCGCCATCTGGGATAAATATCCCCAAATGACAGAGCTGGAGGTGCGCAGCCATCTTGCCCGACTGGATTTCAAAGGCGAGGATGTGTTTAAGCCGTGCAGCGCGCTCTCCGGCGGCGAGCTGGCGCGCCTGCGCTTTGCCGAGATATTGCTGGAAAAGCCGAACCTGCTGTTTCTGGACGAGCCCACCAACCATTTGGATATTTACACGCGTGAGCATCTGGGCGAAGCGCTGCGCGCCTATGAGGGCACGCTGCTTCTTGTCACGCACGACCGTTACCTGATGAACAGCCTGGGCTGCCCGGTGCTGTATCTGGAAGACGGCACGGCCACCCTGTACGCCGATTATGACGCGATGATGCGCCGCGACACTTCCATGCCGGCGCAGAAGAAAGAAAAAAAGGCCGAAAAGCCTGTGTGGGGCAAAGAACAGCGGCGTAAAAAAGCACAGCTGCGCCAGGAAATCAAAGCCGTGGAGGATGAACTGGAGACCCTGGCATTGAAAATTATGGATCTTGAGGCTGCGGTGAATGACCCGGAAGTGCTGCGCGACCATATCCGTCTGCGTGAGGTATGTGACGAGCTGGACGACGCCCGCTTCCATGAAACAGAGCTGGAAGCCCGCTGGGAAGCCCTTGTTGAACGGCAGGAAGAGATGGAGGCGCAGGAGGCCGAGGCGCAGTAACGTTTCCGACTCCTTCGCCCATTCAGGTGATGCGCAGAGTGTTGCCGGCCTCTTTCCGTACATATTAGAAGAAACTCGGACGCCGGGCGGGGGAAAAGCATGTGTTCTCCGCCCGGCGTCCTTTTTTATTTTATAGCTGTGCGCTGTCGGTGCTGGCACTTTGGGCTTTGCCGGTGCGCTGAAGCTGCACAAAGATGGTGATGGCCACCGGCAGGCCGAACAGCCCCGCAAAGCCGAACAACTTCGCACCTAGAAACATACTAATCAGCGTCACCAAAGGGTACAGGCCTATCTGTTGGCCGACAACGCGTGGCTCCAGCGTTTGGCGTACGACGCCGATAATGGCATACAGAATCAAAAGCCCGGCGCCAAGCGGCCCGTTGCCTGTGATAAGCGCCCCCAGCGCCCACGGCACCAGAACAGTGCCGGTGCCGAGCACCGGCAGGATATCTACAAGGGCAATCACTGCCGAAAGCAGAAAGGCATACTGCACCTGCAGCAGGGCGAGGCCTATCAGAAGCTCGGCAAACGTCAGCATGAGCAAAAGCGCATACGCTTTCCCGAATTTGAGCAGAATATCCACGCCGCTTCTCTTTACGGCAAACAGGGTGCTGCGCGCCTTTTGCGGCAGCAGCCGTGCAAAAAAGGAAGTGATGGTGTAGTAATCCATGGTGCAGAAAAAAGAAGAGATGACGGTAAGAAGAAAATTCATCACAAAGGCCGGCAGGCTGCCTGCCAGCCCTGTAATAATGCTAAGCGCGCCTTTCGAAAGATCCATTACAAGGCCGGAAAGAGTCTGGTCTATGCTCTGCCCGGCACTGGAAATGAAATCCAGAAGCATGGGGTCCAGCGCGGACACAAAGTGTTCGACGGTCTTCTGAACTTCGTCCAGCGCCGGGGCGATATATCCGTCATAGATGCCGGGAAGAAGCGCGATTGTATCCTGCAGAAATATTACAAGGCGCGTGCCCAGCACAATCAGCAGTGTAGCGGCCAGAACGTAAAATACGGTAAGGCAGCATGCGGCCACGAGCCTGCGGGCGCGCTGGGTGGTTTTCGTGAGGTGATTGATCAGCGGCTTCAAAAGAAAGGCGATGCAAAAACCAATTACAAATGGGGCCAGGGCAGGAAGAAGGTATTTGGCACAGACATATATCAGCCCGGCAATGATGCACCAGTACAGCACATGCAGAATAAACGCGCGCATTTTTTCTGTCTGCACTCCTGTTTCCCTCCTTTTTGAAATATAGTGGCTTCCGGTTTTAGTATGGCCCTTATCAAAAAGCCCAAACGGTGAAGTGCGAAAAGAAGAGGAAAGCCGAGGTGGAAAAGCGGGCCTGTTCTGGCACATCTGCCGGGACAAGGAAAGATGAAAAACAGATTTCTGCTTGCACCGGACGGTACATCGGTTTACAATAGGTACCGGTGGCCGTGTTTGGATGACGGAAGCATTCTTTGCACATGGCTGCGACGCTGGCAAGGAGAATTGAATTGCGCGCCTTTATGGCCGGCAATGCACAAGGGGGGCTTTATGCGTACACTGGTAGAACTTTATGATAAGGAGCCGCTGGAAAATGTGCTGGCAGGCTGCATTTTTTGCCCAAAACGCGTGGTGTACCTGTGTGACGAGAGAGATTCCTCCCTAAGAAAAGAGCGCGCGGTGGGCCGCCTGTTCCAAAGCCGCGGCCTGCGTGTGGAAACGCGGTTTTATTATATGGACACAGCAAACCCCGCAGCCATTGAACGCGTGCTGCTGGCGGTCGCGCAGGATTACACGGGCTGCGTGTTTGATTTTACCGGCGGGCGGGACCTTGTCCTGCTGATTGCCGGTCTTGTGTGCAGGGAAAAGCATTTGCCTGGCTTTTATATTGATGCCCGGCGCGGCCGCTTCATCAATCTTGGCGGCTGCGATGCCCTGGCGCAGCAATTCCACATGCCGCAGTTCCGTGCGGAGGATGTGCTGGCGCTTTCGGGGGCGAGGCTTGCCGGGTGCGGGCACTATGGGCTTGAGAGGATGGACCACGGGTTTGAACAGCAGGCAAAAGATATATTTTCCATGGTGATAGAGTCTCCGGCCCGGTGGGGCAGGCTGGTGCGCTGGCTGCAGGCGGCAGACGCAGAGAAGGATACCCTTCGCGTGCATGCACCTGCGCAGATAAAGGTGAACGGCCAGTTCACAGCGCGCTGTGAAACGGGGCTGCTTGGGCGCTTGGAGAAAGCCGGTGCATTGAAAGAGCTTGCCCTGGATAGGACGGTTTCTTTCCGTTATGCGGATGGGCGCATGATGCGAAGTTTGCAGAACGACGGCATCTGGCTGGAGCTTGCGTGCTTTTTTGCAGCACGCGAGGCAGGAGTTTTCTGCGATGTGCGCACCAGCGCGGTGATAGAGTGGGACGCCAGCGGAGAAGAGGCGGCCCGCCCTACACGCAATGAAATAGACGTGATGTGTGTTGCGGGTACGGTGCCGGTATTCATCTCGTGCAAAATGGCCTCGCCTTCGCCGCTGGCACTCTCTGAGATAGAGGTGCTTTGCCGCCACTTTGGCGGTGAGGCGGCCCGCGCAGTGGTGGTCACTGCGGCAGACCCGCGCCGCGACAGCCCGGCTGTATATCAGCGTGCGAAAGACCTTGGCATCACGCTGGTTGGCGGGGATGTGCTGCGCGCAGGCAGGCTGGCGCAGTACCTTGGCCGTGCTGCCAAATGAACTGGAAAGAGGGAACAAAAATATGACGCCGGACAGGTTCGAAGAAAATTTTATCATCCATGACCATGAAGCAGACTGCATGCGCCGTTTTACGCCCGGAGCTGTGCTGCGCCGGGCGCAGCAGATATCCACAGATCACTGTAATGTACTGGGCCTTACAGCGCAGGTATATGAACAGACGCATACGGCGTTCCTTCTAGCAAAACTTTCTGTCCAATGGCATCAGCAGATGAATACCGGTGATGAGGTGCATGCCGTTACATGCCCCAGCGCGCCCCAGCGTGCTACCTATTACCGCCTGACGCGATTTTATGACGCCCGCACGGGTAAGCTGGCGTGCGAAGTGGACACGCGATGGGTTTTGGTGGATACGGGGACAAAGCGCATCCTGCGCAAGGCGCCAGAGGCTTTGCCCATCCCGTTCACACTGCCCCCGCAGCAGGCGGCAAAGCTGGAACTGGCGAAGGCGGAGACTGTGACGGCAGGGCAGGTGACGGCCGGGTTCTCGCGCTGTGACATAAATGAGCATTTGAACAATACACAGTATGCCGATATCCTGTGCGACCATGTGCCGCTTTCCCAGATGAAAAGCAGAGACATATGCCGCCTGGTGCTGGCATACCACAGGGAAGTGCCCATGGGAAGCAGCTTTATGCTGTGCCGCGGCCAAGTGGAAAATGGCTATTATTTTGTGGGAGAAAGCGAAGGGGAAAAGCATTTTGAGGCAAACCTGTTTTTTCAATAAGAGTTTTGCTTTCCGCAAGCAGCTTTAACGGCAGAAAACACCTGCAAGGTCCGTTTTGGGGCATTTGAGCAAAAGAAGGGACAAGATGTCGTGGCTTTTTCACAAATTCTTTACAAATTAATGACAAAACGCCCTTGACAACCGATGACAAAAGGGTTACAATTTAGTTGCAAGGAAGTTACAAGGCTTCTGCAAGTGCACTTTTTCATCGGGTGCGGGCCCTCTCCTCCGCCACAGTCTTCTCCTATCTGTGGTTTTTGGGTGCCGCACAATCTTTTCAAACTCCATTTCACAAGGCAAAAAGCCCCCGTGCAAGGCACACGGGGGCTTTTTGTATGTTTTGCCCACAAAAGCGTTAGCGCCTGCAGCTTTTTTCGGCGCTGGACAGAATAAAACAAGGCTTTCGAAAACGGGCGAATTGTGGTACGATAAAGAAAAATTGAAAAGAGGGGCGGGAGACCTGCCTGCCCCGCAGGAACACAGAAAAGGAGAACGAGACGATGGCAACTTATTTCAGCGAACCCTCCCGCACGTTCGGGGAGTACCTGCTTGTGCCGGGGTATTCTTCCGCCGCGTGCATCCCGGCGGCCGTAAGCCTGAAAACCCCGCTTGTAAAATATAAAAAAGGGCAGGAAGAATGTCCACTCTCTATGAATATCCCGATGGTGTCGGCTATTATGCAGTCTGTTTCAAACGATACCATGGCGATTGCACTGGCGAAGGAGGGTGGCGTTTCCTTTGTATACGGCTCGCAGAGCGTGGAGGATGAGGCGGCCATGATCGCGCGAGTGAAAAGCTATAAAAAGGGCTTTATTACCAGCGATTCCAATGTGCGCCCGGACGCTACGCTGGCCGATATTTTGGAATTGAAGCAACGCACCGGCCATTCCACCGTAGCCGTTACAGACGACGGCACGGCGCACGGCAAGCTGCTTGGCATCATCGGCAGCAGAGACTACCGCATTTCGCGCATGAGCCCGGATGTGCCGGTCACAGAGTTCATGACGCCGTTCGAGCATATCGTGACGGCCCCGGCGGACACTACGCTGAAAAAGGCGAACGACATCATCTGGGACAATAAGCTGAATGCGCTGCCCCTTATCGACGAGAACCAGCATCTGCAGTATATCGTGTTCCGCAAGGACTATGATTCTCACAAAGAGAATGTGAACGAACTGCTGGATAAGAACAAGAGCTATGTGGTGGGCGCGGGCATCAATACGCGCGACTATGAAACGCGTGTGCCCGCCCTGGTGGAAGCCGGTGCGGACGTGCTGTGCATTGATTCGTCCGAGGGCTTTAGCGAGTGGCAGGCGCGCACGCTGAAATGGATACGTGAGCGCTATGGCGACACGGTAAAGGTGGGCGCGGGCAATGTGGTGGACCGCGATGGCTTCCGTTTCCTGGCCGAGGCCGGGGCCGATTTTGTGAAGATCGGCATCGGCGGCGGCTCTATCTGCATCACACGCGAGACAAAGGGCATCGGCCGCGGGCAGGCCACAGCCACCATTGAGGTGGCGGCCGCGCGCGATGAATATTTCAAAGAGACGGGCATTTATGTGCCTATCTGCTCGGACGGCGGCATTGTGCACGATTACCACATCACCTTGGCGCTTGCCATGGGGGCCGACTTTGTGATGCTGGGGCGCTATTTCTCGCGCTTTGATGAAAGCCCCACCAATAAACTGAAAATCAACGGCCAGTTCGTGAAAGAGTACTGGGGCGAGGGCTCGAACCGTGCGCGCAACTGGCAGCGGTACGACCTTGGAGGCGCACAGAAGCTGAGCTTTGAAGAAGGTGTGGACAGCTATGTGCCTTATGCCGGTGCTTTGAAGGACGGCGTCAGCGTCACCCTTGCCAAGGTGCGCAGCACTATGTGCAACTGCGGTGCACTGTCCATTCCCGAACTGCAGGAAAAGGCCCGCCTGACGGTGGTTTCTTCCACCAGCATTGTAGAGGGCGGCGCACATGATGTGATGCTGAAGAACAAGGCTTCTTCTGTATCGGAATAAAGGGAGGTTGTTGGATATGGAACTTGCATTGCAGCAGGAGAAGGCAAAACACCTTCGCGCGGACATCCTGAAGATGCTGTGCTGCGCAAAATCCGGCCATCCGGGCGGTTCGCTTTCATGCCTGGAGATTTTGATAGCTCTGTATTATAATGTCATGAAGGTAGATCCCGCGGCCCCGCACTGGGAAGAGAGAGACCGCTTTGTGCTCTCGAAAGGGCATGCGTGCCCGGCGCTGTATGCCGTGCTGGCAGATAAGGGCTTCTTCCCGCGGGAAGAACTGTGGACGCTGCGCAAAACGGCGAGCCATCTGCAAGGACACCCCGACATGCGCAAAACGGCGGGCGTAGATGTGAACACCGGCTCTCTTGGGCAGGGTGTTTCCATTGCGGGCGGCCTTGCCATGGCTGCAAAATATAAAGGGGAAAACCACCGCGTGTTCGCCCTTGTGGGTGACGGAGAAATGCAGGAGGGCCTTGTGTGGGAGGCTGCGATGAGCGCCGCCCATTATAAGCTGGATAACCTCACTGTTATTCTGGACCACAACGGCCTTCAGATAGACGGCAGAAACGATGAAGTGATGAGCATCGGAGACCCTGTGAAAAAATATGAGGCCTTTGGCTTCGTCTGTGTGAAGGTAGAGAACGGCCACGACATCGGGGCCATTGTGAAGGCGCTGAATACGCCGCATGAAGGCAAGCCTCTGTTTGTGTGTTGTGAAACGCACAAGGGGCATGGCGTGTCCTTTATGGAAGACCAGGTGGGCTGGCACGGCAAAGCGCCCAGCCGGGAAGAATATGAAAAGGCGCTTGCAGAACTGGGGGTGCAGGACGATGGCTGAAGGAAAATCTTTGAGAATCGCCTATGGCGAAGAACTGTGCGAGCTTGGCAGAACAAATGAAAAAGTGGTGGTGCTGGACGCAGACCTGGCGGGCGCTACGATGACAAAGCTGTTTAAGGCGCAGTACCCGCAGCGCTTTTTTGACTTCGGTATCGCTGAGGCCAATATGGTGTGTGCGGCTGCGGGTATGGCACATGAAGGGCTGGTGCCATTCGTTTCCACCTTTGCGCTGTTCGGCGCGGGGCGCGCCTACGAGCAGATTCGGAACAGCGTGGCGTATGTGAATGCCAACGTGAAGTTCTGCCTGACGCATTCCGGCCTTTCGGTGGGCGAAGACGGCGGCAGCCACCAGAGCATTGAGGACATTGCCCTGATGCGTGTGCTGCCCAATATGACGGTGCTGGTGCCCTGCGATGCGCTGGAGACCCAGAAGGCCGTGCGCGCCGCAGCAGAGATAGAGGGCCCGGTGTATGTGCGTGTGGCGCGCCCCGTGTGCCCCATCCTCACCGGTGAAGATACGCCGTTTGTTCCTGGCAAAGCAAATGTGCTGCGCGAGGGAAAGGACGTTGCCATTGTGGCCACAGGCCTGATGGTGCAGCGCGCGCTTGCGGCGGCCGATATGCTGGTACAGGAGGGGATAAGCGCTGCTGTGCTGAATGTGCACACCATCAAGCCGTATGATGCGCAGACGGTTCTGGAGTGGGCTGAAAAATGCGGCGCCGTTGTTACGGCAGAGGAACATTCGCTGATTGGCGGCCTGGCGTCCGCCACGGCAGAGGCCCTGATGGGCAGGATCAATGCAAAATTTGCCGCGGTGGGTATTGAAGATAAGTTTGGAAAGTCCGGGAACCCGGACGAACTGTTCGAGGAATATGGCCTGACAGCGGAGCATATCGCCCAAAGGGCGAAAAGCCTTCTGGTTTGAGATTTATCCATTTTGAAAATAAAGCCAGGGCCGGCATAAGCCGGCCCTGGCTTTTTGTACCGACTGAATTATACTATCAAGAGCAACACTTAAGGGAAGAGAAAAGAAGTTCATACAGC
>OFMK01000712.1_pt1 | contig 31388 bp, 31 predicted proteins | sample 1541781 | NCBI WGS metagenome assembly OFMK01 (sample SAMN04209250, study PRJEB22552) | human gut metagenome | biome: gut; material: feces | host: Homo sapiens | place: USA: Oklahoma
GCAGAAGAATCTTATGAAAACTGGATAGAGAAATTTATCAAGTATGGAACATTATTCGAAGTGACAAGAGAAATTGTGACAGAATTGATTGAAAAAATTGTTGTGAATGGAGATAAGAGCATTGATATTGTATTTAAGTATCAGTCGCCTTATCCGGTAGAAAAACAGGCAGTGTAAAGACTGCAAATTTTTTTACAGTAATTTTCCCCTAGTTATAATGAACACATGATGGAACAGGACTCTTAGAGTTATTTATCAACGATATTTCTAATTACTGGAAAAATGTAATCTGTATCGGAAGCGGAAATGAAGGAAGGGGAGGAGGACATACATCGGGGAGAGTTAGCAACCAGGAAGAAGCAATCATTGAACTGGCTGTTCAAGAAAATGAGAGAACTTTAAATCTACAGATTTGGAAGGCATATCACGATGTGATGGAGATATCTCTTGTCAATCCGTCGGGAACGCGAATCGGACCGATTACGGAGATATTAGGGACACAGAGATTTACGGTGGGCGATACGGAGATTTTGCTTTATTATGGAGAACCATCACCGTTTCAGACAAATCAGGAGATTTATATAGAATTTTTACCGAGAGATACGGCGATTACAAGTGGAATCTGGAAAATCATTTTGACACCGCGAAAGATTGTGAGCGGGAATTATGCTCTTTGGCTTCCGAGTGAAAATGTGCTGCAGGAGGGAACAAGATTTTTATTTCCAACAGAAACAAGGACACTGACGATACCATCTACAGCAGAAAGGGCAATTACGGTCAGCGCTTATAATGCTTTCACGTTTTCTTATGCGGATTTTTCCGGAAGAGGCGGAAGCGAGGGAATTCCTCTTGGCAAACCGGATATTGCGGCGCCCGGAGTCAATGTAATGGCTCCGGCTAGGGAAGGCGGTTATGGGGCATTTACTGGAACGTCTTTTGCAACGCCTTTTGTTACTGGAGGGGCAGCGCTTCTGATGGAATGGGGAATTGTGAGAGGAAACGATTCGTACCTCTATGGGGAAAAGGTAAAGGCGTATTTGCGCAGGGGAGCGAAGCCATTGCCGGGATTTACGGAATATCCGAATCCTCAGGTGGGATATGGGGCGTTGTGTGTGAAGGACAGTATCCCGTCATTATAAAAAATAAACTTTGCTTTTTCATCCCGATTTTGGTATAATATTCAGCGGTAAATTTGGAGTAGGAGAGAAGTCCCCTGCTCCAAATGTATGTTAAGCAGAATTTAACATACCGCTTACTAAAGGAAAAGGAGAAACATTATGAACCAAACAAATGAAAAGAAAATTGTATGGTATACGTTTGCTTTCATGGTATTCGGAGGCGTGTGGTCGTTTGGGAATGCGATTAACGGATTTTCTGAGTATGATGGATTGAAGGCGATTGTGGCATGGATTATTGTGTTTGCAATCTATTTTGTACCATACGCGCTTATGGTGGGAGAACTCGGAGCCGCATTCAAGAATACAAGCGGCGGGGTCAGTTCGTGGATTCACGAGACAATCGGGCCAAGAATGGCATATTATGCAGGATGGACCTACTGGGTTGTACACCTTCCATACATTTCACAGAAACCGACGAATGCAGTTGTTGCGACAAGCTGGATTTTATTCCAGGATGCAAGAGCAAGTGAGATGAACACAGTTGTACTTCAGATTATTTGCCTTGCCATTTTCTTTGTTGCATTATGGTTAGCATCAAAGGGAATCACAATGTTAAAGAGAATTTCTGCGCTTGCAGGAACAACAATGTTTATCATGTCGATTCTTTATATCGTTCTTATGGTGGCGGCGCCGGCGATTACAGATGCATCCTTATTGAAAATTGACTGGTCAGTTGAAACGTTCATGCCGACATTTGACATGAAATTCTTCACAGGACTTTCGATTCTTGTATTTGCAGTTGGAGGATGTGAGAAGTTTTCACCGTATGTCAATAAGATGAAAGACCCGTCTAAGGATTTTTCAAAAGGCATGATTTCACTGGCGGTTATGGTGTGCGCGTGCGCAATTCTTGGAACGATTTCCCTTGGAATGATGTTTGATTCCAACAACATTCCGGAAGACCTTATGACAAATGGAGCATACTATGCATTCCAGATGTTAGGAGAATATTATGGACTTGGAAATCTGTTTGTAATCTTATATGCGATTACACAGTTACTCGGACAGATTTCTGTTATGATTATCTCGATTGACGCTCCGCTTTGCATGTTACTCGGAAGCGCTGATGAGAACTATATTCCGAAGGCTCTTTTCAAACAGAATAAACATGGAGCCTATGTGAATGGACATAAACTGATTGCGATTGTCAGTTCCATTTTAATTATCATTCCGGCATTCGGAATTGAAAACGTAGATGCGCTTGTAAAATGGCTCGTTAAATTAAATTCAGTATGTATGCCATTGCGTTACCTTTGGGTATTCGTAGCGTATATCGCGCTGAAAAAAGCCGGAGAGAAATTTAACCCGGATTATAAATTCGTGAAGAATAAGACGGTGGGAATTATTTTTGGCGCATGGTGCTTCATTTTCACAGCGATTGCGTGTGCAGGAGGTATCTATTCTGAAGATACATTCCAGTTTGTCTTGAATCTCGTAACGCCATTTGTATTGATTGGACTCGGTCTTATCATGCCGGCTATTGCCAAGAGAACAAATCAGAAATAACAATAAAAAAAGAAAGAGTATTTTTATGATAGTTATGTGTTATACATAGACTCATCATAGGAATACTCTTTTTGTTTGGTGAAAATGTATGCCTTTCTATAGAAACGAGGTCAAGAAGCAGAAGGAATTCCGCAGAAATCCAGTTGCTTTTTTATCCCAAATCATGTACGATTTGTATTAGAGTTCAAGGAGAAAAGGAAGAAAAGCATGTTTGATATAGAAGAGGAACTGAAAAAGCTTCCTGCAAAACCGGGAGTCTATCTGATGCACGATGAGAAAGACGATATCATTTATGTCGGGAAGGCAATCAGTCTGAAAAATCGTGTTCGTCAGTATTTTCAGGCGAGCAGGAACAAGGGCGCGAAGATTGACCAGATGGTGACGCATATCGCCAGGTTTGAATATATTGTGACGGATTCGGAATTGGAAGCGCTTGTGCTGGAGTGTAATCTGATTAAAGAGCATCGGCCGAAGTACAACACGATGTTGATGGATGACAAGACTTACCCGTTTATCAAAGTGACGGTAGAGGAAGAATATCCGAGAATCTTATTTGCCAGGGAAATGAAGAAGGACAAGGCGAAGTATTTCGGACCGTATACAAGTGCGGGGGCAGTGAAAGATACGATTGATTTGATTCGAAAATTATATCATATCCGGACTTGCAGCAGGAATCTTCCGAAGGATATCGGGAAAGAGCGTCCATGCCTGAATTATCATATTAAGCAGTGTTACGCGCCTTGTCAGGGATATATTTCAAAAGAAGCGTATCGGGAAAATATTCAGGAGGCATTACATTTCTTGAGTGGGAATTATGAGCCGATTTTGAAATCTCTGGAAGAGAAGATGACGGAGGCTTCCGAGAATCTGGAGTTCGAGAAGGCGATTGAATACCGGGAACTTTTGAATAGTGTGAAGCAGATTGCACAGAAGCAGAAGATTACAAATAGTGACGGGGAAGACAAAGATATTCTTGCGGTTGCAACGGAAAATGAAGATGCGGTTGTCCAAGTATTCTTCATTCGGGGAGGCAGGTTAATCGGAAGAGACCACTTTTATCTACGAATTGCAAAAGGGGAAGATGAGAGCAGGATTCTGGAGAGTTTTATTCAACAGTTTTATGCAGGAACGCCGTATATCCCGCGGGAATTGATGCTGCCGGAACTGATAGAAGGAGTGGAATTGCTGGAGCAATGGCTGACGAAGAAGAGGGGGCATCGTGTCTATATCCGGGTTCCTCAGAAGGGACAGAAAGAAAAGCTGGTGGAGCTTGCGAAAAAGAATGCAGAACTTGTGCTGAGCAAAGACAAAGAACGGTTAAAGCGGGAAGAAGGCCGCACAATCGGGGCAGTAAAAGAACTGGAAAAACTGTTGGGGTTGGAGAATATTTCCCGTATGGAGGCATTTGATATTTCCAATACAAATGGATTCGCCTCGGTTGGTTCCATGATTGTGTATGAGAGGGGAAAACCGAAGAGGAACGATTACCGGAAGTTTAAGATTCAAGGCGTGCAGGGAGCCGACGACTATGCAAGCATGGAAGAAGTGCTGACAAGACGATTTGAACATGGACTGCGTGAGCAGGAGGAGGGGAAAGAACTGGGAAGTTTTACCACATTTCCGGATTTGATTCTGATGGATGGTGGAAAAGGTCAGGTGAATGTGGCGCTCCAGGTGTTGGATAAATTGCATCTTGCTATTCCGGTGTGCGGAATGGTGAAGGATGATAATCATCGTACAAGAGGACTTTATTATCAGAATATCGAGATACCGATTGACCGGAATTCCGAAGGATTCCGCTTGATTACGAGAATACAGGATGAGGCGCATCGGTTTGCGATTGAGTTTCATAGAAAATTGAGAAGCCAGGGGCAGGTTCATTCGATACTGGATGACATTCCGGGAATCGGACCGGCGAGAAGAAAGGCTTTGATGAAACATTACATGAATCTGGAGGCAATCAAGAATGCGAGTGTGGAAGAATTAAAGGAATTACCATCCATGAATGAAAAATCTGCAAAGGAAGTATACAAGTTTTTTCATTAATGATATAATCATGTAAGTGAAGACGAACGTAAAGGAGACAGGCTATGAGATGTACAGATAGTGTGGAGCTAAAAGACTTGGTAGAGAAGATGCAGCTTAAGAATCTGACGCCGGATATCGATATGGAAGACCGGAAAATTACGGTGCCGGACGTGAACAGACCGGCATTGCAGCTGACTGGATTTTTCGACCATTTTGATTCAGAACGTGTGCAGGTTATCGGGTATGTGGAATACACATATTTGCAGACGTTGACGGAGGAGCGGAAGGAAGAATTGTATGCGAAGCTTTTTTCTTACGGAATTCCTTGCCTCATTTTCAGCACGAATTTAAGTCCGGACGCACAGTTGCTGCGAATTGCCAATGAGAAGGGGGTCCCGGTATTTTCTACAACGAGGAAGACTTCGGCTTTGATGGCGGAGGTCATCCGATGGCTGAACGTAGAGCTGGCGCCATGTATCTCGATTCATGGTGTATTGGTAGACGTATATGGAGTCGGTGTATTAATCATGGGAGAGAGCGGAATCGGAAAAAGCGAGGCGGCTCTGGAACTGATTAAGAGGGGACACCGTCTTGTGACGGATGATGTCGTAGAGATTAAGAAGGTAAGCGACGATACTTTAGTCGGCACAGCTCCGGACATTACAAGACATCTTATCGAGCTTCGAGGAATTGGAATCATCGATGTGAAGATGTTATTTGGTGTACAGAGCGTAAGACAGACGCAAAATATAGACCTGGTAATTACACTAGAGGATTGGAATAAAGACAAAGAATATGACAGACTTGGCCTGGAGGAGGAATATACAGAATTTCTCGGCAATAAGGTCGTATGCCATTCTATCCCGATTCGACCGGGACGAAATCTTGCCATTATCGTGGAGTCTGCAGCGGCGAACTTCAGACAGAAACGTATGGGATATAATGCTGCACAGGAGTTATATCGAAGAGTGCAGGAAAATTTGACAAATAAAAGATAGGAGAGAAGTACGATGAGATATTGTTTTGGCGTTGACATTGGGGGAACCACTGTAAAACTTGGACTTTTTAAATTTGACGGGGAAGTCATCGAAAAGTGGGAAATTAAGACAAGAACGGAGAATGAAGGCTCAAATATTCTTCCGGATGTTGCCGCAACAATTCAGGAGCATATGGCACAGCACAATTTGACAAAAGAGGATATCCTTGGCGTTGGTGTTGGAATCCCGGCTCCGGTTATGGAAAGCGGGATTGTAAAAGCGACGGCAAATCTTGGATGGGGATACAAGGAAGTAAGACATGAATTGGAAGACCTTCTGGAAATCGAAGTACAGGTTGGAAACGACGCGAATGTAGCGGCGCTCGGAGAGATGTGGAAAGGCGGAGGCCTCGGACACCGCAACATGATTATGATTACGCTTGGAACCGGCGTTGGCGGCGGCGTGATTACGAATGGGCGCATTATGGTCGGCGGCCATGGAGCAGGCGGAGAGATTGGACATGTCTGTGTAAACTATGAGGAGACGGAAGTCTGTGGATGCGGAAGCAGAGGCTGTCTGGAACAATATGCATCCGCAACAGGAATTGCAAGAATGGCAAGAAAGCGTTTGATGAAAAATGAGGATGCAACAGTACTTCGCGAGACAAAATTAGAAGACATCAGTGCAAAGACAGTATTTGATGCGGTAAAAGAAGGTGATGCAGTCGCATGTGAGATTGCCAACGATTTCGGAAGATACCTTGGATACGCATTGGCAAATCTTGCGGTAATTACAGACCCGGATATCATTGTAATCGGAGGAGGTGTGTCACGCGCAGGGGAAGTGCTTCTTGATTATGTGACGAAGTATTTCAATGAGAGAGTATTCTTTGCAAACAAAGACTGTGCGTTTGCGTTGGCTACATTGGGCAATGATGCGGGAATCTACGGGGCTGCAAAGCTTGTATTAAAATAAGGAGTGACAGGATACATGACAGACATCGGTGTCGTAAGAGGGAGATTTCAAGTCTTTCATTTGAAACATCTGGAATATATTTTGGCGGCGAAAATGCGATGCAGAAAACTGTTAATCGGAATAGAGGAGCCGGAGAGGATTTTTCGAAAAGAAAAAAATCCGTTTACATATTATGAAAGATTTGAGATGATTCACGATTCCCTGATTGATTTTGGAATCCGACGTGATGAGTTTGAGATTATACCGTTTCCATCGGACCATCCGGAGCGTATTTTGAATTTTGTTCCGCAGAATGCAGAATTTTATCTGAACCTTTGCGATGCGGATGACGCAAGATTATTAGAAGCTCTCGAAGCGATGGGATTAAAGACGGAGGTTCTTCTTCAGAAGACTTCTGAGACGAAAGGGATTACGAGTTCGGAAGTGAGAGCGCGTATCCTGAGTGGTCAGGAATGGCGTTCCTTTGTGCCGAAGAAAGTGTATGAATATATCATGTGCTATCACCTGGATGAGCGCATGATTGTATATCAGAAATATCTGGAAGAGCAGACGCTTTTCGAGGCGGTAGAGCAGTTGGAAGAAGAAGAACAGTATCGGGAAGAGATTGACGGATACTGGGGAGTCATTCCGGTGCGGGAGGAAGAAAAAGAAGAGATGGAACAGAACTCTTCTGAGGAACCAACAAGATATTCCGGGGATGAATATTTGGGAGTTTTGGAGCCGGAACAGGACACACAAGAAAAATAAATGGAGAAATAAGCAGGGAAAAGGATTGTATTTTTGTACAATCTTTTTCTTGACTTTAAGAATATATAGTGCAATAATTAATGGAAAAGCACTAGATATGGTATAGAATAAAAACGAAGGGATTTGTTAGAGGAATGATTAAAAGTATTAAAAAACGAGATGGAAGAATTGTTTTGTACGATGAAGGTAAGATTGCCTCAGCAATATTGAAAGCGATGGAAGCAGCAGGAGAAGGCGATGCAGCCGATGCAGCCCACGTTGCGAACGATGTGCAGACGATACTGGAGAGACTTCCGGAAGACATGCCGCCACAGATTGAGCAGGTGCAGGATACGGTGGAGCATGCGTTGATGAAAAACGGGTTCGAGGATGCTGCGAAGAAATTTATTCTCTACCGGGCGAGAAGGACGAATATTCGTGAAGCGAATACGAGCCTGATGAAGACGATTGATGAGATTACGAATGTGGATGCCCGAATCAGCGATATGAAGAGAGATAATGCAAATATCGACGGGAATACATCCATGGGAAGCATGCTGCAAATCGGAGCGGCAGGCGCGAAAAATTACAATGCGGCACATCTTTTAACAGAAGAGCAGGCGAGAGCCTATCAGGAAGGCGATATTCACATCCATGATTTTGATTTTTATTCTTTGACGACAACCTGTACACAGATTGACATTATCAAACTATTCAAAGGTGGATTTTCTACCGGACATGGTGTCATCAGAGAGCCACAGAGCATTCAGAGCTATGCGGCTTTGGCTGCGATTGCGATTCAGTCGAATCAGAATGACCAGCATGGAGGACAGAGTATTCCGAATTTTGATTACGGTCTGGCGGAAGGGGTCGCAAAAACTTTTGCAAAACTCTACAAGAGACGTTTGACCGAAGCGTTGGAAGATGCTTTGGAATCGGACAACGAGTCGGATGTGATTGAGGAAGTGTTGGAAAAGGCGAAACAGGCTACGGGAGATAAACCGCGTTTGGAGAGGAACGAGGAACGCTTTGATTCCTATGTCATCGAAGAGTTGATAGGACGCTGTGGTTTAGACTACCATACTGCAAAACATATCGTGTCTACGACAAGAAGACGCGCGACAAAGCAGACGGAGAATGAGACGTATCAGGCGATGGAAGGATTTGTCCACAACTTGAATACGATGCATAGCCGCGCCGGAGCACAGACACCGTTCTCTTCCATTAACTACGGAACAGACACTTCACCGGAAGGAAGAATGGTGATTCGAAACGTACTTCTTGCAACCGATGCAGGATTAGGAAACGGAGAGACTTGCATTTTCCCAATTCACATTTTCAAAGTAAAAGAAGGGGTGAACTATAACGAGGGAGACCCGAACTATGATTTGTTCCGATTGAGTTGCAAAGTCAGCGCCAAGAGATTGTTCCCGAACTTCGTATTTCTGGATTCCCCGTTTAACTTGCAGTATTACAAACCGGGACATCCGGAGACTGAGGTGGCAACAATGGGATGCCGTACCCGCGTCATGGGAAATCATTGTCATCCGGACAAGGAGATTTCTTATTCCAGAGGAAATCTTTCTTTTACTTCTATCAATTTACCGAGGCTTGCGATTGAAAGTAAGGGAGATGAGAAAGTATTCTATGAGAAATTGGATGCGATGATGGAGCTGGTTGCACAGCAATTGTATGACCGGTTCGAGATTCAGGCGAAGAAGCATGTCTATAACTATCCGTTTTTGATGGGACAGGGCGTGTGGCTGGATTCCGAGAAATTGGGTCCGAATGACGAGGTGAGAGAAGTCCTGAAGCATGGAACATTATCTATCGGATTCATCGGACTTGCGGAGACGCTGACGGCGCTCTATGGACATCACCATGGGGAAAGCGATGAAATGCAGAAAAAAGGTCTGGAGATTATTTCCCATATGAGAGCGTTCACAGATGCGGAATCCGAAAGAAGGAACATGAATTATACGCTGCTTGCAACACCGGCAGAAGGGCTTTCCGGACGATTTATCCGAATGGACAAGAAACGTTACGGAATTATACCGGGAGTGACAGACCGGGAATATTATACGAACAGTTTCCATATTCCTGTCTGGTATGAAATTTCCGCATACGACAAGATTTATAAGGAAGCTCCATACCATGCGCTGACGAATGCAGGACATATCAGTTATGTGGAGTTGGACGGAGATACGGCGAAGAATGTAGAGGCATTTGAAAGCGTTATCCGCTGTATGCATGATGCGGGAATCGGCTATGGAAGCGTCAATCATCCGGTGGACAGAGACCCGGCATGCGGATATGTGGGAGTTATCGACGATGTGTGCCCTCGCTGCGGACGTCGGGAGGGAGAACCAATCAGTGACGAAAAACTGGAAGAACTGCGGAAATTATATCCGAATATGCCGCAATTTTATGGATTAGAGTAAGGAGGAATGCATGATGGAACAGAGAAATAAGTTAGGTCAGGATGTAGGATTTGAGAGAATCCGCCGTATTACCGGATATCTCGTAGGTACAATGGACAAATGGAATGATGCAAAGAAAGCGGAAGAAAGAGATCGCGTGAAACATGGTCTGGGAGGACAGAATGCTTAATCTGGCAGGAATTGTAGGGGACAGCATTGTAGACGGTCCGGGAATCCGTATGACGATATTCTGCCAGGGATGCCCGCATCACTGCAAGGGATGTCAAAATGCGGAAACATGGAGCTTTGAAGGTGGAACACCGATGGAGGAAGAAGAAATTTTTCGGATTATCCAGTCGAACCCACTGGCAAAAGGGGTGACGTTTTCCGGAGGGGAACCCTTTTCTCAGGCAGCCGGGTTCGCGAAGCTTGCGGCGCTTTTAAAACAAAAGGGATATGAAGTTGCAAGTTATTCCGGGTATACTTTTGAAGAACTGTATCATGGGACAGAAGAACAGCAGGAGCTATTACGGCAGATTGATGTGTTGATTGACGGGAGATACGAGGAAGAAAAGAGAAGTCTGACCCTCGTATATCGAGGCAGTAAAAATCAGAGGATTCTGAATGTGCCGGAGAGTCTGAAGCAAGGCGAGGCGATAGAAATTAAATCAGGCCGATGGTGCGGGGAGTATTAACATGAAGAAGATTGCGCGCACGCGCAATCTTCTTCTATTTATAACTCTATAACTCAACAATGGTCGCTTCATGTCCGGTATAAGGAAGGAACTTTTCAAAAATATCGCTCATTTTGATTTTTAAGCTGGATGTGTTGATGCAAGGATGACATCCGAGATATTCGTCGGAAAGCAGTTCCTTGTCGATAGAGACATGAACGTCATGGTTCGTGTCATTCATAAGACCAAGAACGCTGACAGACCCCGGTGTGATATCCAGATATTTCTCCATAAATTCTCCGTCGGCGAAGGAAAGCCTTGAAACGCCGAGTTGTTTGGAAAAATCTTTTGTCAGGAATTTCTTCTCTCCCGGCATAAGGAGCAGATAAAAATCTGTTTTCTGACGGTTGCATAAGAAGAGATTCTTACACATGGTAACGCCGAGAGCCTTGTCAATCGCCTGACAGGCTTCCATTGTCATTGCTTCTTCATGGTCGACGCGTGTAAATGGAATCTCCAGTTTCTCTAACAACTCATATACGCGCATTTCTTTGTCCAATCGTTTTCCGTCTGTCGGGGCAGACGTATACAATTCATACATAATCCAATCCTCCATTTTTCAATATGAAGTTAGTATAGTAAATCATAGGAAAAAAGACAATAGTTCCGATACAACTTGTCATGAAAATTAGAAACGGCTATAATAGAACAGACAATGATGGAATAGGAGAGAAGGATGGGAAAGTTAATTAAGTATTTAAGAAATTATAAAAAAGAAAGTATTATCGGACCGCTTTTTAAACTGCTGGAAGCGTGTTTTGAACTCATTGTTCCGCTGATTATGGCAAATATCATCGATGTTGGAATTAAGAATAGGGATTTTCCCTATATTTTGCAGATGGGAAGCATTCTTGTGGCATTTGGAGTTCTTGGACTTGCCTGCTCTCTGACCGCGCAGTATTTTGCGGCAAAAGCGGCAGTGGGATTCGGAACGGAGCTTCGGCATGATTTGTTCCAACATATCGGAACATTGTCTTATGCAGAGATTGATAAGGCGGGAGCTTCCACATTAGTAACCCGGATGACGAGCGATATCAATCAGGCGCAATCCGGAGTGAATCTCGTATTAAGATTATTTCTGCGCTCTCCGTTTATCGTGGTGGGAGCGCTCGCGATGGCCTTTACGATTAGTGTGAAGGTGTCCATGATTTTTGTGATTGCGGTCCCGCTTCTTGCGATTGTAATCTACGGAATCATGATGATTACGATTCCGTTATATCGGAAAGTACAAAAGGGACTGGACCGGGTACTTCTCACGACGAGGGAGAATCTGTCGGGAATTCGTGTTGTTCGGGCATTTTGTACACAGGAGAGGGAACAGAAAGAATTTGCGGAAGAAAGCGACGCTTTGATGAAGATTCAGCTTCTTGTGGGAAAGGTTTCGGCGCTTTTGAATCCGGTGACGTATGTGATTGTCAACGTGGCGATTATTTTTATCGTGTGGTTTGGTGGAAAAGAAGTGGATGCAGGAGCATTATCCCAAGGAGAAGTGATTGCGCTCATTAATTATATGTCCCAGATTCTTCTGGCGCTTGTCGCCTTATCGAATCTGATTATTACGTTTACGAAGGCGTTGGCGTCGGCGGGAAGAATCAATGAGGTTTTCGCATTAAAACCAAGCGTTGAGACGAAAGAAGATGGAATCAGAACGGGGAAGGAAGAGAGTGGTACAACGCCGAAGATAGCGTTTCGTCATGTAGATTTTATGTATCAGGGGGATAAAAGCCCGGTACTTTCCGATTTGAATTTTGAGATTCATGGGGGAGAAACTATCGGAATTATTGGTGGAACCGGTTCCGGAAAGTCTACGTTGGTGAATCTGATTCCGCGATTCTATGATGTGACGGAAGGGCAGATTCTTGTAGATGGCGTGGACGTCCGGGACTATGACATGGAGAGTCTAAGGAAGAAATTCGGGGTAGTGCCGCAGAAAGCAGTCTTATTCCAGGGGACAATTCGGGAAAATATGCGGTATGGAAAGGAAGATGCAACAGAAGAAGAAATCTGGCAGGCTCTTCGCATTTCCCAGGCAGAGGAAGTGGTAATGCACAAATCGGCAGGATTGGACGAAGTAATTCGCGAAGGTGGAAAGAATCTGTCCGGTGGACAGAAACAGAGACTGACGATTGCGAGGGCGCTTGTCCGCAATCCGGAGATTCTGATTTTAGATGACAGCGCATCTGCCCTTGATTTTGCGACGGATGCGAAACTACGAAAGGCGCTTCGCGAGCATACGAAAGGAATGACGGTATTGCTTGTGTCGCAGAGAGCAGCTTCGATTATGCATGCAGACCGGATTCTTGTTCTGGATGGGGGAAAGGCTGTGGGATTCGGAACCCATGAGGAATTATTACGGACATGCAGCGTATATCGGGAAATCTGTTATTCCCAGTTATCAAAAGAGGAGGTGGAATGTCATGCATAAGAATCGAAGTACGACAAAAAAGATTTTGAAGTTGATTCGACCATACATTCATCTGGTTTTCCTTTCCTTTGTGTTTGCCTTTCTTTCGGCTGTTTTGACATTATATGCTCCGATTTTAATTGGGGATGGCGTGGATTTGATTCTTGGAAAAGGAAACGTAGATTTTGATGGGATTTTTCGGATTCTGAAAGGACTGGCGGCGGTTCTGATAGTGACGGGCATCGCGCAGTGGTTGATGAATTTGTGCAATAATACGATTACATACCGGGTAGTAAAGGACGTTCGGATGAAAGCCTTTGCCCGTCTGCAGAAGCTTCCTCTGAAATATGTGGACAGCCATCAGTATGGAGATACGATAAGCAGAATGATTACCGATGTAGACCAGTTTTCCGATGGACTTTTAATGGGATTCACCCAGTTATTCACCGGGGTTGTCACGATAGCAGGAACGCTAGTATTTATGCTTGCGATTCAGGTGAAGATTGCCCTTGTGGTGATTCTGATTACGCCGATTTCTTTGTTTGTCGCCAGTTTCATTGCGAAGAAAACTTATACGATGTTTCAAAAGCAGTCAGAAGTACGAGCGCGCATGACATCTCTTGTAGATGAAATGATTGGGAATCAGAGGGTTGTGCAGGCGTTTGGATATCAGAATCAGGCGTTGGACAGATTCGACGAAGTGAATCGGGAGCTTCAGGGATGCAGCCTGAAAGCGATTTTCTTCTCGTCGATTACGAATCCAAGTACAAGATTCGTCAATGGACTCGTCTATACCGGGGTTGGAATCGTGGGAGCGATTGCGGCAATGCGGGGAGTTATCAGCGTCGGACAATTATCCTGCTTCTTGTCTTATGCGAACCAGTATACGAAGCCGTTTAACGAAATATCCGGTGTCGTGACAGAACTTCAGAACGCGTTCGCCTGTGCGAAGCGTGTGTTTGACTTTATAGAAGAGGAGACGGAACCGGAGGAAGGAGAGAATGTCCGAGAATTGAAGCAGGTTGATGGAAGCCTGAAAATTTCAAACGTATCCTTTTCCTATGACCCGGAAGCAACGCTTCTTCACAATCTGAATCTGGAAGTAACACCGGGGCAGAAGATTGCCATTGTCGGACCGACCGGGTGTGGGAAGACGACGCTGATTAATCTGCTGATGCGGTTTTATGATGTGGACGAAGGCCAGATTGCCATCAGCGGACACGATATGATGGAAGTTACGAGAGACAGCCTCCGTTCGGCTTACGGGATGGTCTTACAGGAAACATGGCTGAAGTCCTGCAGCATTGCAGAGAATATCGCATATGGGAAACCGGATGCTACGCGTGAAGAGATTGAACGGGCGGCAAAGGAAGCGCATGCACATGAATTTATCATGCGTATGAAGGATGGATACGATACGCTGATTACAGAGGCGGGAGGAAACCTGTCGCAAGGACAGAAGCAGCTTCTCTGTATTGCGCGTGTGATGTTGAAACTCCCTCCGATGCTGATTCTGGATGAGGCAACTTCGTCCATCGATACACGAACAGAGATTAAGATACAAGAAGCGTTCCAGCGGATGATGGAAGGGAGAACAAGCTTTATTGTGGCGCACAGACTTTCCACGATTCAGGAGGCGGATGTCATTCTTGTGATGAAAGACGGCAATATCATAGAACAGGGAAATCATGAAGAATTACTGGAGAAAAAAGGATTCTATGCAACGCTCTACGAGAGTCAGTTTGCTTAGAATCGGGATAGGATTTGTATTATTTATCATAGCGGTTTTCTTGCAGATTGCGGCAAGGAATTACCGAGGATTTGCAGATTGGTATACGGATACGGTGTATCCGTTCTGGGTGGAAACGATTGGAAAATTCTGGTCGTTTTTCCCGTATTCTGTTGTGGAGCTTTTGCTGTATGGCTTGCTGCTGGGGCTTGGAGTTATGGCTTGTCTTGGAATCGTACATATCATAAAAAAGACGAAGCGGTGCAGCGATGTGCTTCTTACAGGCAGCAGCGTCCTCGTACTGCTCGTTGGAGGCTTGTTTTTCCTTTATACGGTATTGTGTGGAATCAATTATCACAACACACCGTTTTCCGAGAGAAATGGGATGAAACTTACGACGTATACGGTAGAGGAACTGGCTTCGTACTGTGAGGAGATAACGGAAGAAGTGAACCGGTTATCCAGGGAAACAGATAGGGAGAAGTTAAAGAATCAGAAAGAGAATCGCAAAGAGGCGGTGGAGGCAATGCATGGAATCGGGAAAGAGTATGAAGGGCTTTCCGGATATTATCCTCAGCCGAAAGGCGTGTTGGTATCGGAGATTCTTTCTTATCAGCAGCTGACAGGAATCTATGCTCCGTTTACGGTGGAGGCAAATTATAATATGGATATGACAGACTATAACATTCCGTTTACCATGTGTCATGAGCTCTCCCACTTGCGCGGATTCATGCGGGAGGATGAGGCAAATTATATCGCTTATCTTGCGTGTAGCCATTCGGAATCGGTGGAATTTCAGTATAGCGGCGCCTTGATGGCATGGATTTACAGCACGAATTTGTTGTACGACTATGCACCGGAGACTTATCAACGTCTGCATGATTCTTTGGATAAAGCAGTGTGGAAAGATTTGGAAGAGAACACCACTTTTTGGGATAAATATGACGGAACAATCGCAAAGATGTCCGACGAGATGAATGATACATATTTGAAGGCGAATAAGCAGACCGACGGAGTTGAAAGCTATGACCGGATGGTCAATCTTCTGATGGCAGAATATTTGGCGGAGGAGTAAAGAGATGATAGAAATTAAAGATTTGACAAAAGTATTTACATTGAACCGAAAAATGATGAAAGAAACGAAGGCGAAGACCAACAAGAAAATCGCGGTGAACCATCTCAGCCTTACCGCTAAAAAAGGGGAAATCTACGGGCTTCTCGGGGCAAACGGAGCGGGGAAAACGACGACGCTCCGCTGTATTTCCACGATTATCAAGCCGACGAGCGGGGAGATTTATGTGGCAGGGCATGAGGTGCAGAAGGAAGCGGAAGCCGTAAGGAATTGTATCGGGTTTTTGACAAGCGATATCAAATTGGACCCGCAGTTTTCGCCGGATTATATGTTTGATTTCTTTGGACGTCTCCATCAGGTACCAAAAGAAGTGTTAAAGAAGAGAAAAGAAGAGCTGTTTTCCTATTTTGGAATTACAGAATTTGCACATAAGAAGATGAAAGAGTTGTCTACCGGGATGAAACAAAAGGCGGCTATTGCGGTGAGCCTGGTACATGACCCGGAGATTGTTATTTTTGATGAGCCGACAAACGGGCTGGATATCATAACGGCGAGACGAGTGACGGATTATTTGAAAAAATTAAAAGAAGACGGGAAGCTCGTCATCATCTCCACCCATATCATGTCGGAGGCGGAGAGATTGTGCGACAGAATCGGCATCATGATTGATGGGGAAAAGGTTGCGGAAGGAACGATAGAAGAACTTCAGAAAGCGACGAAGACGAAGACTTTGGAAGATGCGTTTTTCGCATATTATAAGGAACAGAAGGGGGATGAGGAGTAAGTGAGAGGAATCGGAGAAATCTTTAAAAAAGAAATGGTGCGCGTATTCAAGGATGGGAAAATGGTATTGTCCATCTTCGTGCTTCCGGTAGCGTTGATGATTGGTCTTATGTACCTGATGGGGAATGTGATGACAAATATGCAGGATGATATTGCGGCACACCAATCCGTCATTTATATCAAGGATGAACCGGCGAGCTTTCAAAAGTTCCGGACGGATGCGAAGCTGGAAGGCGAGGTTCGCAAGGTGAAAGACGAAAAGCAGGTAAAAGAGGCAATCCGGGATGGGGAGGCAGACCTTCTGTTAGTATTTCCGGAACAGTTTGATGCGAAAGTGACAGGCTATCAGGAAGGAGATGAACTTCCGCAGATTCAGGCTTATTACAATCCGTCGGAAGAATATTCCGGCGCGGCGTACAAGGAGATAGTAGAAGGAGCATTGGAGATTTACCGGCAGACATTGCTTGGGGAACGTATCGGAGACTTGGAGCAGTTGATGATTTTTACCGTCAATTCCGACGAGGAAGAGATGGTTATTCAGGATGAGGAGAAGGCAAGCGGAAAGGCGCTCGGAATGATGCTCCCGTATTTTGTGACGCTGATGTTGTTTGCGGGGGCAATGAGCATTGGAACAGATATGATTGCGGGGGAAAAAGAGCGGGGAACGATGGCGAGCCTTCTCGTCAGTCCGGTAAAAAGAAGTTCCATCATCTTTGGAAAGGTTTTCGCACTGATGACGATTTCCGGTCTTGCCTCCATCGTATCTACGGTGGCTATGATTGTTTGCATGCCGATTCTTGGAACGTCCATGCTTGGACAGTCCGCTTCCGGGCTTGAGATGACGATGGATGCGGGACAGGTTCTGATGCTTGGAACGCTGCTTGTGGCAATCGCGTTCCTGTATTCTACGATGATTGCACTTGTGTCGGTCTTCGCCAAGACGGTAAAGGAAGCCAATTCTCTCGTCATGCCGGTTTATATTCTCGTGCTGGCAGTCGGAATTATGACGATGTATATCACAGGGGAACCATCGCCATCGGCATATTACATCCCGATTTATAATAGCGCGCTTGTATTGAAAGGTATTTTCACCCATGAGGTGACCGGGGTACAGTTCGGAATCACACTATGCACAACCTTGGCAATCGGTCTTGTATTAACCGGAGTCATTGCGAAGGCATTTGAAAGCGAAAAGGTGATGGCAGGATAATATTATTTGCACGTATGCAGAAATTTTTCCTCGCAGATTTCGACAAGAATGATATCTTCTCCGATTTTTTTGATACATTCAAACGGAATGATATATTCGGAGTCGCTTCCGAGAAATCCGCAGATTTTTCCGGGGCCGGGGATAATGATGGATTCGATGCGGCCGTTGCAGATGTCGAGAATGATATCTACGACACAGCCGAGCCGCTTGCAGTCGCATGTGTTGATGACTTCTTTTTCACGAAGCTCACAAAGTCTCATAGGGAAACCATCCTGTAGCATTTGATAGTAGTATATGCGGAATTCGAAAAATTGTGAGAAAATCTACAATTGTTGTTTGACAACATTTTCCATAGCTTATATACTGAAAGAAAACAGATAAAGAGGGGGATAGACATGAAGTGTCCATACTGTAACAACCCGGATACAAGGGTAATTGACTCAAGACCTGCTGATGAAGGGAACTCGATTCGCAGAAGGCGTTCCTGTGATGAGTGTGGCAAACGTTTCACCACTTATGAGAAAGTGGAGACGATTCCGCTTAGTATTATCAAGAAGGATAATACGAGAGAACAATATGACAGAGCGAAGATAGAGGCAGGCGTATTACGAGCTTGTTACAAGCGCCCTGTTTCTGTTGATGAGATAAAGATGACGATTGACCGGATTGAGACGGAGATTTTCAGCAGGGAATCGAAGGAGATTCCAAGCAGTACCGTCGGAGAAATCGTGATGGAGCATCTGAAAACGTTGGATGCGGTTGCCTATGTACGTTTCGCTTCGGTATATCGGGAATTTAAGGATGTCAATACGTTCATGGCAGAACTGAAGAAAATGTTGGATAAATAAAGAATAAAAAAGTGTCTTTCTATGTGTGATTTTATGACATAAGAAGACACTTTTTGTTTTACTATGAATAGAGAATCTTGTCGATGATTGCTTTCGCCACTTCATCTTTTGACAGGATTGGAAGTTGAATTTCCTCGTCTTTTGTAATCAAAGTGACGATGTTTGTGTCGGTTCCGAAACCGGCGCCTGTCTGTTTTAGATTGTTTGCCACAATCATATCCAAGTTCTTTTTCTCTAATTTTGCGCGGGAGTTTTCTAACATGTGCTCCGTTTCCATCGAGAATCCGCATAAGAACTGTCCGTCCCTTTTGTGAGAGCCAAGGTATTTCAGAATATCTTCGGTTTTTTCCAGTTCTATAGAGAGCGCACTTTCTGATTTTTTCACCTTTTCCGAAGCGATAACAGCAGGGCGGTAGTCGGCAACGGCGGCAGACTTGATGATGATGTCCTGTTTTTCGGCAAGGGAGGTGACGGCGTCGAACATCTCTTTTGCAGAAACTACCGGAATCACAGTGACAAATGAAGGAACCGGTAAGTTGGTCGGTCCGCTTACCAACGTGACGTCTGCGCCGCGAAGCATGCAGTGTTTGGCGATGGCGTAGCCCATTTTTCCTGTAGAGTGATTCGTGATAAACCGAACCGGGTCGATAGCCTCGACGGTGGGACCGGCGGTGACGAGAACCCGTTTGCCGGACAAATCTTTTTCAAATGCAAGTTCCTTTAAAATATATTCCAAAAGAAGCTCCGGCTCCGGGAGCTTTCCTTCTCCAACGTCACGACAAGCAAGAAATCCGGTTGCCGGTTTTATGATTTCAAACCCATAATGTTCCAGTTTTTTCAGATTGTCCTGCACAATCGGATTCCGGTACATCTGTGTGTTCATGGCAGGAGAAATGATTTTTTTGCACGTACATGCAAGAACGGTTGTCGTCAGCATATCGTCTGCAATGCCGTTTGCCATTTTCCCGATGATGTTGGCGGTTGCAGGGGCAATCATGACAACATCGGCACGTTTTGCGAGGGCTACGTGCTCTACGTTGTATTGAAAATTCCGGTCAAACGTATCGATTAAACATTTATGATTGGTTAAAGTCTCGAAAGTAATCGGGGTGATGAAATTCGTGGCATTCTCTGTCATAATTACGTGTACGTCACAGTGAAGCTTTACGAGCATGCTGGCGAGGTTCGCGATTTTGTATGCCGCGATTCCGCCGGTTACGCCGAGAACGACAGTTTTTCCTTTTAGCATAAGTTTCCTCCATCTTGATTTTTCTAAAATTGTAGCACACTTTCAGGAGACGGGCAAATAAATTTGCCATGGATAAGATTTTGTACAAGGGAAGCGGTTGCCCTGAAAGAGGCATCATGCTATAATTACGCAGTAATTGTATTGTATCCCATGCATGGGAATGATAACAAGGAGGAAGAAAAAATGAATCAAACAAAAGACGGCGCTAAGCCGCGCACACAGGTACTCGGCCTTGTTCAGGCTGCACTGTTCGCAGCACTGATTATCATCATGGCCTTCACCCCATTTCTCGGATATATCCCGCTCGGATTTACGAGGGCGACGATTATCCATATCCCGGTCATTTTAGGCGCTTTGCTTCTGGGACCGAAAAAGGGAGCAGTTCTTGGATTCGTATTCGGAATGACGAGTCTCATCAATAATACGATGAATCCAACGGTGACTTCTTTTGTATTCTCACCATTCTATTCTCTGGGAGAAATACATGGAGGCATCGGAAGCATCATCATCTGTTTTTTACCACGCATTCTCGTAGGAATTATCCCGTATTATATCTATCGTTTTTTGAGAGAAAAATGTAAGGCACCGATGACGGTTTCGCTTGGTGCGGCAGGGCTTTCGGGAGCGCTCACCAATACGATTCTTGTGATGGGGATGATTCTGTTATTTTTTAAAGACGCCTATGCGGCTGCCAATGGGATTGGGACGAACGCAGTCTATGGATTTATCTTGTCCATTATTGGAATGAACGGAGTGCCGGAGGCGTTCGTGGCGGCAGTGATTACCGCAGGTGTTGGAAAAGTGTTGTGGAAGTCGAAGATTGTGACCGGCTAAGGAGGAAGTATGATTTTAGCAATTGATATTGGAAATACAAATATCGTCATTGGATGTTGTGACGATGAGAAAATATATTTTATTGAAAGGCTGTCTACGAACTATCCGAAGACAGAACTGGAATATGCCATCAGCTTTAAAAACGTATTGGAACTGTATGGAATCGATGCGTCGCAGATTGAAGGCGGGATTATTTCATCGGTTGTGCCGCCGATTACGAACATTGTCCGGGCTTCCGTCGAAAAAGTCTTAGGAAAGACGGTGAAAATCGTAGGACCGGGTGTGAAGACCGGATTGAATATTCTGATGGATAATCCGGCACAGGTGGGAAGCGACCGGATTGTAAACGCGGTGGCGGCTATCAATGAGTATCCGGCGCCGCTTATCATCATCGATATGGGAACCGCGACGACATTCTGTGTGATTGATGAAAAGAAGAACTATATCGGGGGAATGATTCTTCCGGGAGTGCGGATTTCTTTGGATGCTCTGACATCCCGCACCTCCCAGCTTTCCAAAATCAGCATCGAGGCGCCGAAGAAAACCATCGGGAAAAACACCATCGATTGCATGAAGAGCGGAATTATCCATGGAAATGCAGCATGTATTGATGGAATGGTGAAAAGAATTGAGCATGAACTTGGACAAAAGGCGACTGTACTTGCAACCGGCGGGCTTGCAAGAAAAATTGTTCCGTATTGTGAGCAGAGGATTCTAATCGACGATGAATTGTTATTGAAGGGACTTCGACTGATTTATAATAAGAACAAATAATTGGAGAACTATGAGAAATTATAAAATGACGATAGCCTATGATGGGACAAGATATCAAGGCTGGCAGAGACAGAGCAATACAGAGGAGACTATCCAAGGGATACTGGAACGGGTGATTCACGATGTAATAGGGTATCCGGTTACCATCGACGGTTCTGGGAGGACAGATGGAGGCGTCCATGCTTACGGTCAGGTCGCAAATGTGAAATTATCCGGCAAAGTGGAAAAAGATACGTTCCGGGATGCCCTAAATGCCCGCTTGCCGGAGGACATCCGGGTTCGGAGTGTGGAACTTGTGAGAAATGGGTTTCACAGCCGATATAGTGCGAAAGCGAAACGATATGAATATGTCGTAGATATCCGGGAAAAACCGGATGTATTTACGAGAAAATATTGCTATCATGTTACAGAACCTTTGGATGTAACTGCCATGAGAAAGGCGGCGTCCTTCTTGACGGGTACTCATGATTTTGGCGGATTTACCGATAAAAAAGATGAGAAATCTACGGTCAGAACCATCTATCAGATTGGGATAGAGGAGGAGAAGGGAAAGCTACGATTCTCATTTTACGGAAACGGGTTCATGTATCACATGGTGCGTATTTTGACAGGCACGCTTCTGGAAGTCGGAAGCGGAAAGAAGCATCCCGAGGACGTAAAGAAAATTTTGCGGACAAAGGAGCGGAAAGAAGCGGGATTTCTTGTGCCGGCCATGGGACTCTGTCTGAAAGAAGTTATCTATGAATAGGAGAGGAAAAATGAAATTTATTTCTTGGAATGTGAATGGAATCCGGGCGTGTGTGCAGAAAGGATTTCTTGATTTTTTCAATGAGGCGGATGCGGATATTTTCTGTATTCAGGAAAGCAAGATGCAGGAAGGGCAACTGGAACTTGAACTTCCGGGGTATTATCAATACTGGAATTATGCAGAGAAAAAAGGGTATTCCGGCACTGCAATTTTTACGAAACAGGAGCCGATTTCGGTTTCATATGGCATGGGAATCGAAGAACATGATAAAGAAGGCCGCCTGATTACGCTGGAGTTTGAAGATTTCTATTTCGTGACGGTTTACACGCCGAACTCACAGAATGAGCTGGCGCGTCTGGATTATCGGATGCAGTGGGAGACAGACTTTCTCGCATATCTGAAAAAGCTGGAGGAGAAGAAAGGCGTCATCTTCTGCGGAGACTTGAATGTGGCGCATCAGGAAATTGACTTGAAGAATCCGAAGAAAAACCGGAAGAATGCGGGATTTACAGATGAGGAACGGGGAAAGTTCGGGGAGATTCTAAAGGCAGGATTTATCGATACGTTCCGGCATTTTTATCCGGATATGGAAGGAATCTATTCCTGGTGGTCTTACAGATTCCGCGCAAGAGAGAAAAATGCAGGGTGGAGAATCGATTATTTTGTCGTATCGGAATGCTTAAAAGACGGGCTGCAGGATGCGAAAATCCTGACAGATGTGATGGGCTCGGACCACTGTCCGGTAGAGCTGGATTACCAGCCCCCGTCCAGTCCGACGATTTGTCCGGTCATATAGTTGTGTCTGACAGCGAGGTCGTAGACAAGTTCTGCGACTTCTTCGCATGTCCCGAAGCGGCCGGCAGGGATTTCGTCTTCCAGTTCCCGGCGTTCCTCTTCGGATAACTGTTGATTCATTACGGTGTCGATGGCTCCGCACGCGACAGCGTTGACCTGGACATTACTTGGGGCCAGCTCCTTAGCCAAAGCCTTGGTAAGACCATGAATTCCGGATTTTGTGGCAGAGTACGCGGCTTCACAGGAGGCGCCCACATTGCCCCAGATGGAAGAGATGTTGATGATTTTTCCGGATTTCTTAGAAATCATATGCGGAATAGCGGCGCGGGAACAGTAAAAGACGGAAGAAAGATTCGTCGCAACTATCCGGTTCCAATCCGTATCGCTCATATCCATAAGAAGTCCGATGTGGGCGATTCCGGCATTGTTAATCAGGATATCGATGCCGTCGCATTTCGCATGGATTACCCGAAACATCTGTGCTACGTCTTCCGGATTTCCAACGTCGCCGACGAGAAGCTCGCAGGATGCAGAAGAATTTCCCGTAGTCTGAAAGATGGATTCTATCTCGGCGCGTACGGCTTGAAGAGCCTCCACAGACTGGCTGCAATTGATAAAAAGGCGGAAATTTCCTTTGGCAAACCGAAGTGCAATCGCTCGTCCGATGCCGCGGGAAGCGCCTGTAATGAGTATATTTTTTGTCAAAATGTATCCCTCCAAAGTTGAAATAAGTTGGGATAATCGTATCACGCACGTGTTGTTTTTTCAAGGTCAAGATGGTATGATAAATATATCTTGAGAATGAAAAAGAGGGATTATCCCGGAAAGGACGTCTAAAGTGATTGAACAGGCAATAGCATTTGCGACGAAGGCTCATGAAGGACAAGTTCGAAAGGGGACAGACAGACCGTATATTGTGCATCCGATTGAGGTGGGTGAGATTGTGGCTTCGATGACAGACGATGAGGAAGTCATTGCGGCGGCAATTTTACATGATACGATTGAGGATTGTGAAGGTGTGACGGCCGAGGTTCTCAGAAGAGAATTTGGAAATCGGGTCGCTTTTTTTGTGGAACAAGAGAGTGAAGATAAGACAAAAACATGGAAAGAGCGCAAGAGCGCAACGATTGAATATTTGAAAACAGCTCCTCTGGAACTGAAGTACATTGGTCTTGCAGATAAACTTTCCAATATGCGCGACATCAACCAAGACTATCCGGTCTGTGGAGAGATGCTGTGGCAGCGATTCCGAATGAAAGATAAGGAGATTATCGGCTGGTATTACAAAGGGATTATGAAATCTTTGGAAAGCTTAAAGGGAATGGAAGCTTATGAGGAATATTGCCAGCTTGTAATGGCAAACTTTGGATAAAATACAGATGGAAGAGGAAAGAAAACATGAAGAAAAGAATTCTAATGATTGGTACCGGCGGTACCATTGCGTCAAAACAGTCGGGGAATGGACTTTCGCCGGGTCTGTCTTCAGAAGATGTCCTGTCTTATATTCCACAGGTAAAAGATGTATGTGAAGTGAAAACGATGCAGGTATGCAACATTGACAGTACGAATGTAATGCCGGAGCACTGGGAACTTCTTACGAAGACAATCGAAGAACAGTATGACAAATACGATGGGTTTGTCATTTGCCATGGAACGGATACGCTTGCTTATACGGCGGCAGCTCTTTCCTATATGATTCAGAACTCCAGGAAACCAATCGTGATTACGGGCGCGCAGAAGCCTATCAATATGGACGTGACGGATGCCAAGACAAATCTTTTGGACAGCTTTATCTATGCGGCGGATGACAATTCTCAGGATGTCAATATCGTATTCGACGGAAAAGTGATTGTGGGAACGAGGGCGAAAAAGGTATGTGCCAAGAGTTATAATGCATTTGAGAGTATCAATTACCCGTATATTGCGGTCATACAGGATGGCATGGTTATCCGGTATATGCCGACCACACCGCACAAATACCGGGTGCGCTTTTATCATGGAATGAAGAACAGCATTTATGTGCTGAAACTGATTCCGGGGATGAAGTCCGATATTCTGTCCTACATTTTCAAAGATTATGATTGCATTGTCATTGAAAGCTTTGGTGTGGGAGGTATGCCGCAGAGTATCGTGCATGAATTCTATGAACAGATGGAAGAATGGAAAGAAAAAGGAAAACTTGTCGTGATGACGACACAGGTAGTCAATGAAGGAAGCAATATGACAGTCTATGAAGTCGGGCAGAAAGTAAAGCAGGACTTTGATTTGATTGAGTCTTACGATATGACGTTGGAGGCGACCATCACGAAAATGATGTGGCTGATGTCGCTTCCGAATATGAGTTATGATGACATCAAACGGGAATTTTATCAGATGGTTAATCATGATATATTATTTACAAGATAATAGGAGGTTCAAATGGATAAGGGAAAATTTTTAAAAGAATATGGCTTGATTACAGTTGGTATTTTTATTATTTCGGCAGCAGTGTATTTCTTTATGATACCAAGTAATGTGATTGTGGGAAGCTTATCGGGTCTTGTGATTGTGCTTGAGAATTTCATTCCGATTCCGATTTCAGTCATGACATTTATTTTAAATGCGGCATTACTGGTTGTCGGATTCTTAGTGATTGGAAAGGAATTCGGGGCGAAGACGATTTATACATCGGTGATGCTGCCGGTATTTTTATTTGTTTTTGAGCATGTTGCACCGAACAACAAATCTTTGACGAACGATATTTTGCTTGACACGATTACATATATTTTAATCGTAAGCGTGGGATTGGCGATGTTGTTCAATGCGAATGCATCATCCGGAGGATTGGATATCGTTGCGAAAGTCCTCAGTAAGTTTACGCACATCGAGATTGGTAAGGCAATGACTATCACAGGAATGTGTGTTGCAATCAGTTCTATGCTTGTGTATGACACAAAAGTAGTTGTGCTTAGTATTCTTGGAACCTATGCGAACGGAATCGTAATCGATAATTTTATCAGCGGTTTTAACCGTAGAAAACGTGTCTGCATTTTGACATCCAGATTCGAAGAAGTACAGAAATTTATCGCGGAGAAGCTTGGAAGAGGTGTGACGCTTTACAAGGCAATCGGTGGTTATGACAGGAAAGAACAGTTTGAGATTCAGACGATTCTGACACAGAGCGAATATGGAAAGCTGTTGGAATATATGCACGAGAATGACATGAAAGCATTTGTGACGGTTTCGACAGTCAATGAGGTAATTGGAGAATGGAATATCAAGAAAAAGGGAAAATAGAATCAAAAAAATATGAGTACGTACTCTTTGACCTTGACGGGACGCTGACTGACCCGAAGGAAGGAATCACGAAATCGGTTGCGTATGCGCTGGAATCCTTTGGAATCCATGTGGAGGACTTAGATACATTATGCAAATTCATCGGACCGCCGCTGAAAGAGTCTTTTATGGTGTATTACGGACTTTCCGATGAACAGGGAGATGAGGCGGTTGCAAAGTACAGAGAACGTTTTTCCGTAACCGGTTTATTCGAAAACAAAGTATACGATGGGATTCGTGAAACGTTGGAGGCATTGAAGAAGAGTGGAAAGACATTGATTGTTGCAACCTCGAAGCCTTCGGTTTACTCAAGACAGATATTAGAACATTTTGACTTGATGAAATATTTTACATTTTTATCGGGAAGCGAGTTGGATGGAACGAGGGTAGATAAGGCGGAAGTTATCGCCTATGCGCTGCAGGAAAATGGGATTCAGGATTTGTCAAACGTGATTATGGTTGGCGACAGAGAACACGATATCATTGGAGCAAATAAGAATCAGGTAGATTCTGTCGGTGTACTCTACGGATATGGATGCAGAGAAGAATTTGAAGAAAATCATGCGACATATGTGGTGGAGAGGGTAGAAGAACTTCGCGACTTGCTATTAGGATAAGAGGTAGAAATGAAATTATTATATCAGTTTGGAGTTATTTTAGGGATTACGTTTGCAGGAGAAATCATACATGCTCTCCTTCCGTTTCCGATTCCGGCAAGTATTTACGGTCTTGTCCTGATGCTATTATGTCTTTGCACGAAAATTGTAAAATTGCAGCAGGTGAAAATCGCAGCCGATTTTCTCATTGATATTATGCCGCCGATGTTTATTCCGGCGGCTGTCGGCATTGTAGCGGTCTGGCCGGCGTTAAAGGAAATCTTAGTTCCAGTGATTGTCATCACTGTCGTATCGACGATTGTTGTGATGGTCGGTACCGGAAGGGTTTCGCAGGCAGTGATTCGGGCGAAGAAAAGGAGGGAATCATAAATGAAAGCGATACTTTCAGACTCTCTCTATTTTGGAGTGGCATTGAGTCTTGCCGGATATGCAGCCGGTTTGTTTTTAAAGAAAAAATTGAAGTGGGGAATCTTAAATCCGCTGCTTATTTCGATTATTTTTGTAATCGGGGCGCTTGCGGTGTTAGATGTCGATTATGAAACGTATCAGGAGACGGCGAAGTATTTGAGTTATCTGTTGACACCGGCGACGGTAGCTCTTGCAATCCCGTTATATCAGAAGATTGATTTGCTGAAGGAAAACTTATTGGCGGTTTCTTTGGGGATAATCGCCGGGGTATTTTCAAGCCTGGGCAGCATTCTTGGAATGGCATATTTATTCGGGCTGTCTCATCAAGAATATGTGACACTCCTTCCAAAATCCATCACGACGGCAATCGGAATCGGAGTGTCCGAAGAGCTGGGCGGAATTTCCACAATTACAGTAGCGGTTATCGTTATTACCGGGGTGCTTGGAAATGTAATCGGACAGGCGGTATGTAAGATATTCCGAATCTATGAGCCGATAGCAGTCGGGCTTTCCTTCGGAACATCCGCACATGCGATTGGAACATCGAAGGCATTGGAACTTGGAGAAGTCGAAGGAGCGATGAGCAGTCTTTCGATAGCGGTAGCCGGACTCCTTACGGTGGTTGCCGCATCACTATTTGCGTCATTTTTATAAAATAAAAGTATCTTCTTTGGAAAAGATATGATAGTATATGTCTATATCAAGATAGAAACTATAAATAAGTACAAAGGAGAGTGGAAACATGAAAAACATTATCGTATTTTCAAGTGAGCATTGACCGGGCTGTGCACCTGTGAAAGAGGCTCTTTCCAAGGCAGACATTCCGTTTGCCGCAATTGATATTTCTTCCGGTATGCTTCCGTTGAAGCAATTTTTGAAATATCGTGATAACCGACCAGAATTTGCACAGATTCGGGAAGAAGGACGCGTCGGACTTCCTTGTATTGTAGTGAATAAGGGAGAGAAGATTCTGTTTGGACTTCCGGAAGATTTGGATGAATTGAGATAGGAATCGTTGGAATCTGTGATTTACAGATAACAGGAAGGATAAAAGAAACACTGATAATCGCAATAGTGATTACCAGTGTTTCTTTTTTGTGAGAATGTTTTATGATGAAGAATTCATAATGCAAAATCATTCAAATCATCATGTAGTGCAGCCATGCAGAGACCTTGTTCTTTTTTTGAGAGACCTTCGATAATCAATTCATGATAGCGGGTGTCATCATTTGGGTGAGAGGGTGACCAGTTTGTAAAGTGGGACTGGGCATAAGCACGTTTTAAAGTAAGCATTGCAGATTCCAACTGCTGTCTCGCAAATTGATTCTTGGCGCAGGATGCCAGATAAAGATGAAATTGGGTATTCGCTTCCCAATGACTCCACATATCTTTTTTCAATGTCTGAATACAGGTCATATGAAGTCGCTGTAATTCTTCTAATTCTGAATCCATGATTATAGTGCAGGAGCGTTGCAGTAATGCGCTTTCAAGCATAAGTCGATAGTCCAGTATTTCTTGAATATCCTTGGTAGTGAGACGAACGACTTCGTAACCATAGCGCGGATGACTGACTAATACGTTCTCATTGCAAAGTGCAATCAAAGCATCCCGGACAGGAGATTTACTACAGCCATATTTTTCGATGAGTTCCCGTTCTGTAAGAATATCATTTGGTCCATATTCCAAAGAAAGAATGCTATTCATAATGTTTTGATAAATCGTATCTTTTAATGTATTATTTCTTTTCATTTTATTTCCTATTCATTTAATTTACTTTTATTTTATTTGTTATGTGTAATAGTAACAAAAAATAGATGAAAAGTAAATAATATATTGACAAAATGGGGGGGTGAGCTATTATCGTAATAATATTACTGGTATTATTATCAAATAATATAGAGGAAGGGAGAAAGAATGGAGAAAACAGACGAAAGATATGAGCTTTATATTCAAATTCTGAAAGAAGAGCTTGTTCCGGCTATGGGATGTACAGAGCCAATAGCCCTGGCGTATGCATCAGCGAAGGCGAGAGAAGTATTAGGAAAATTTCCGGAACGTGTTCTGATTGAAGCGAGTGGAAGCATTATTAAGAATGTAAAATCTGTAATTGTCCCGAACACTGACCACTTAAAAGGAATTCCTGCGGCGGCAGCAGTTGGAATTATAGCAGGAAAATCGGAACGGGAGTTGGAAGTGATTTCTTCGGTCACAGACGAAGAAGGAAAGACAGTCAAAGATTTTATGGAAAAAGTTCCGATTGAAGTGAAGCATGTAGAGAATGGATTGACATTTGAAATTATCGTAACATTGTTCTGTGGAGAAGAGTATGCAAAGGTGAGAATTGCAAATTATCATACGAACATTGTTTTGATTGAAAAAAATGGCGATAAAATCTTCGAAACTGTCGTAGAAGATGAGACGGAAAAAGGGCTGACGGAACGTTCAATCTTGGATATGAAGGGGATATGGGACTTTGCAAATACGGTAGAGATTGCGGATATTCGTCAACTGATTCAAAAACAGATTGAATATAATACAGCAATTTCAGAAGAGGGGCTAAAAGGAAATTACGGAGCGAATATTGGAAAAGTCTTATTAGAGGCAGAAGGTGAAAATGTCCGGATTCGTGCAAAGGCAAAAGCTGCAGCCGGTTCAGATGCAAGGATGAATGGCTGTGAACTTCCGGTTATTATCAACTCAGGAAGCGGGAATCAAGGAATGACATGTTCCCTTCCGGTGATTGAATATGCGAAGGAGTTACAAGTAAGTGAAGAAAAATTATATCGGGCGCTTGTATTATCAAACCTCATAGCAATTCATCAAAAGACAGGAATCGGACGCTTGAGTGCGTATTGCGGAGCGGTATGCGCGGGTGCGGCAGCAGGGGCGGCAATCGCATATTTGCATGGCGGAGGCTATGAAGAAATTACACATACGGTCGTAAATGTAGTAGGAACGGATGTGCGTGTTGGCGCAGAAGACGTGCAATTTTCATTACAAAGAGCGGCAGACCAGAATAGTGTAGCGCTTCACAAAACATATAATTTGCATAATCATATGAAAGACATTACAATTGTAGATAATATGGATGAGCTGAAGAATGCAAAAGATGCCACAACTGGAAAAACAATTTATGATACTTTATCAGAAGGATTGGATAAAGAAATTGTATCTTTAACAACAGATAAAACAAAGGCTGACAATGCAAATGGTGTATATCAGGTTGTCAAAGTAACAACAACGACTCCATTCCCACAGGTGTTGAATTATCTGGTACATCAGTCAGCCGGTATCTTAAATAAAGAAGCGGTAACGGAAATGAACTCCAAATTTGATGTGGCAGCATATGACGCAACAAAAGATGTATGTTATGGTGATTCGGCAAATATTAAATCAGGAAACAATCATCTTTGGATGTCAGGACCTTATGCGCTTGTAAATTTAGATGATTATCAAGTGACATTTGAAAAGAATCCTGGTTATATGGCGGGAACAGAGCACGAGCCAAAGATTAAAAACATCGCAATCAAATTTATCAAAGACCAGACGGCTGCAACATCTGCTTTCCGAGCAAATGAGATTGACATTTTGGATGCAGTAAATTCTAATGACGTTGCAACACTGGAAGAGAATAAAGATTATAAAGTTTTCAAATATGTGAGACATTCTGCAAACTATTGTGATATGAATATGAAAGATGGAAACGTTCTTGCAAACGAAGATTTGAGAAAAGCTGTATTTTATGCAATCAATCAGGAAGAGTTTGTCGCATATCACAATGAGATGGTAATGCCGTTATATTCTACATTCTCAACATTGATTGATACAGGAAATAAACAGAAACAAGACTTAGAGAAGAGTGCGGAATATTTGAAAAAATATCAGGAATCTGCAAAAAAATAAGAAATAGTTAGATGGTTAGGGAGATGAGTCATAGAATTCATCTCCCGTTTATTTTATAGTTTTTTCCAAATAAATTTTATAGTTTATTGAAAAATTTTTGTGTCAAGCATTTTTGAAAATGTCCCAAAATAAGTAAAACATTTGCCCCGGATTTT
>OFMK01000719.1_pt1 | contig 30995 bp, 24 predicted proteins | sample 1541781 | NCBI WGS metagenome assembly OFMK01 (sample SAMN04209250, study PRJEB22552) | human gut metagenome | biome: gut; material: feces | host: Homo sapiens | place: USA: Oklahoma
GTGATATCATTTTGGCAGAACCCCACGCACTGATCGGATTTGCCGGCCCCCGTGTTATTGAACAGACCATCGGGGAAAAGCTGCCCCAGGGCTTCCAGAAGGCGGAGTTCCTCTTGGAGCACGGCTTTGTGGACCTGATCGTCCCCCGCACCCGGCAGAAAGAAACCATTGGAAAGCTGTTAAAGCTTCACCGGAAGGGGGAGGAACAATGAGCGCTTATGAAAAGGTCCTGCTGGCCCGGGCCAAGGACCGCCCCACCGGGCTTTCCTATATCGAGAATATCTTTGAGGGCTTCATCGAGCTTCACGGGGACCGGCGGTTTGCCGACGACCCGGCCATTGTGGGGGGCATCGCCACCCTGAACGGCCAGCCCGTCACCGTCATTGCCATGGACAAGGGCAAGGATATGCGGGAGCGCGTGAAGCGCAACTTTGGCTCCTCCAACCCGGAGGGCTACCGCAAGGCCCTGCGGCTGATGGAGCAGGCGGAGAAGTTCCACAGGCCCGTGGTGTGCTTTGTGGACACCGCCGGCGCGTTCTGCGGCATGGGCGCCGAGGAGCGTGGCCAGGGCCAGGCCATTGCGGAAAACCTGGTGGCCATGGCGGGCCTGAAAACCCCGGTGATCTCCGTGCTCATCGGCGAAGGCGGCAGCGGCGGGGCCTTGGCCCTGGCAGTGGCCGACCGGGTGTGGATTTTGGAAAACGCGGTGTATTCGGTGATTTCCCCCGAGGGCTGCGCCAGTATCCTATGGAAAGATTCCTCAAAGGTGGCGGACGCCGCCGAGTGTTTGAAGCTGACCTCTCACGACCTTTATAAAATGAATGTGATTGAGAAGATTATCCGGGAACCGAAAACGGCGGATAGTGGACGGCTTTATGAAAGCCTGGGAAATCTTATTTACGAGACCTTCCAGGAGGCGAAAAAGCTTCCGGTGGAGCAGCTGCTGGAGCGGCGCTATCAAAGATTTCGAAAATTTGGGGCGGGAAATTAATCCCGCCCTTTTTGTTGGGATATTCCAGTAAAATCTGCCAATAATGTGAATAAGAGTAAAAACGACGGGAGGGCGTTTCTTGGGGCAGATTACCATTGTTCATTGCGGAGTGAAAAATAAAAACGGGATTATGAGCAGAGTGCTTAGACGGGCGCTGTCCGCCTACGGCGGCGTACAATGGTTCGACGGCGCCGCTGTTTCCTGCCCGGATCAAACGCCCCGATTCCTGCTTTATGAGTGCACAGGCATTCCCCAAATTACCTCGGGAGCGGGAATCTTAGTTTTTGACAATGGCTTTGTGTATTCTCAGGAAGCCAGCCGCGCGTTTTCCGATGGCTTTGTTCCCATTCTGGAAGGAGAAAATAAGGAGGCGGCCAAGGCTTTGAAAGGCACGGGAAAGATCGCCGTAACCTGTTCGCCCTCTGCCAGAGGAACGCTAAGCATCGCCAGCCTGGATTACGAAAGGGCGGCGGTCAGCCTGCAGCGTGATTTGCGGATTCTGGATGGCAGCGTGGTGGAGCCGATGGAGATCATTGTAGGCCTGTCGCAGAAAACGCCGGCTTATCCTCTGATGGCGGCGTGCGGGATTCTTCTGCTTTCCGGCGTGGAAGGAAGCTATTATTTTTAGCCATATATTTTCCAAATGCTTTGCCAATTTTTTTCTGTACTAAAAAATGAAAAGGTACACACAATACTATTGCAAACGCGAGAAAAAGAAATTTTGAAAACAAAAACAAACAAATTAAGGAGTGTACTTTCTAATGGCTAGAAATTCTGTGATCGTTCCTGAAGCGAAGGAAGCTATGAACAAGTTTAAGATGGAAGCTGCTTCTGAGGTTGGCGTAAACCTGAAGCAGGGCTACAACGGCGACTTGACCTCTCGTCAGGCTGGTTCCGTGGGCGGCCAGATGGTTAAGAAAATGATCCAGCAGTACGAGCAGAGCATGAAATAACTTCGGGAAACCGAACCTTTTGCTTTGATAAAGCTGTAAACCCTAAGGAGCCCGAGCCCTCATTGGAGGACTCGGGCTCCTGCTTTCGTTCAGGCCGGGACCGGCGTTCTGGTTAGAACTGTTAAGGAAAGCTTTTAAAGTGTCTCAAAATGCCGCTATTTGTATTTTGATAAATAAAATATACTTTTAGTATATAAATTACCCTTGCTGATTGGCAAAAAACGGCTTTTGCCATAAAGAAGCATATAGGTCAAAAAGAGCGTACAGACCGGGGAAAAGGCAGGCCTCTCAGCCGTTCTCCCATGACCATTTGCGGTTCGTATAAATGTCCTTGCCTGATAATGAAACATCTGAAAAAGCTTATTAACGGCAGTTGTCAACGATAAGACTACATCCATATTTGCGTTGATCAGCCTTGAGTCCGGAAGCTGTCGGCAAAAGGGTAAACCAGCCATAAGGAATGGGAGGATAGCCTCACTATCCTCCCATTTAGCTGCACAGGTCCTCCAGCAGCTGGTTTAAGTCCTCTTTGCTGCTGACGCGGATCCCCTTTTCTAAAAGCTCCTGGTCCACCGGGGGTAGGGCGGACACATCGAGCTCTACAGTTTTAATCGGAGCGTCTTCCCCTTCACAGTATACGCAAAGAGAGTTGCCCTCGCTCTTAATGATATAGCGGGTCACCTTTGCATTGGCTTCGGGGACGGAGGAAGGAATCTGAGAACTGGCTTTTCCGCTGGAAGCAGTAGGGGCAGAATTTACGGGGGCTTGTACGGAATTTTGGGGAGAAAGCGCCAAAACGCATACAAAAGTTAAGGCGACCAAGCCGCAAACGACCCCCACGATCACTTTACTGGCGTTTTGCATAAACGCATCACCTCGACAAATATTGTTTGAAGGAATTGTTAAATTATGCAAAATTAACCGGAAACTATTTTTTTATTTCTAAACTGTGGTATAATAAAAAAGATTAAATTTTGGCAAAGCCAGGAAATAGGAGGCGAAAGTCGTTGCGAAAAACGGATATCAGCCGGTATACCGGAGCTCCGGTTCCCAATGGACGTCACCCTTCATCAGGAACAACGGCAAAGAAAACAGCAGGAATTGTGTTCTCAACGATTTTTAAAATCATTGGGTCTATCTTGCTGATTATGTTTTTTACCGGAATTATCGTTGGCTCCTCGGTGCTGATTAACATCTTTAAGATGGCCGATAATACGGTGGATGTGGATTTGCATACCTTAAAGCTGGATCTGACCAGCTTTATTTACGTCAACGATGAAAACGGCAATCCGGTGGAATATCAGTCGGTTTACGCTGGGGAAAGCCGGATTTGGGTGGATTACGACAACATTCCCGAAGCGATGAAAAACGCGATTATCGCTATTGAGGACAAGCGTTTCTACGACCACAAGGGTGTGGACTGGATTCGCACCGGGGGCGCTGTATTAAACCTAGCTACCGGCGGCGGTAATTCCGGCGCGGGCGGCGGTTCCACCTTGACGCAGCAGCTCATTAAGAACCTGACCAACCGGAATGACGTCAGCATTACCCGCAAGGTAACAGAAATATTCAGCGCCTTGGAGTTTGAGAAAAGATACAGCAAATCTGAAATTCTGGAGGCTTATCTCAATGTAGTTAACTTTGGCAGCGGCACTAACGGGGTGCAGGCAGCGGCAAAGCTGTATTTCAATAAGGATATCAAAGACTGCTCGATCGCCCAATGCGCCGCTATTGCGGCCATTCCCAACAACCCGGTTTGGTATACGCCGCTGGTTTATCCAGAAAACAACAAAGAGCGCAGGGAAAATATTCTGGATCAGATGCATCAGCAAGGAATGATCACACAGGAAGAATACGACCAGGCTATGCAGGAATCCGCTGCCATGACCTTTGTTGGATATACCGATGACAATGTGGTGGACAATGTGCCTATCGACGATTGGTATGTGGAGGCGATGCTCAACGATGTAGCGGAGGATTTGGCGGAGGCCCTCAATGTGGATGAGGACAACGCTATGTACATGCTCATGCACAACGGCTATAAGATTTATTCCGCCATGGATGTGGAGACCCAGAGAATGGCGGAGGAGGTGCTGTCCACTCCGGAGCTGATGCCTCCAGATGAGGATATCCAATTCGGCTATGTAATGATGGAATACGACGGCAGAGTCCTGGCTTCGGTGGGCCAGCGCGGCAAAAAGGAAGGAAATCAGCTGTGGGACTTCACCACCAGCGACGACCGTCTGCCGGCCTCCAGCTTTAAGCCGCTGAGCGCTTACGCTCCAGCCATCGATAAGGGCCTTTTGAACTATTCCAGCCTGGTGCTGGATCAGCCCTTGAAAAATATCCCGGGTACCGAGGGCGAGTGGCCGCCTAACTGGTATACCGGCTATAAGGGACAAATTCCGGTAGAGTACGCTTTGGAGATTTCATCCAACGCGGCCGCCGCGCAGACGGTCAACCTTTTGGGCTTGGAAAACAGCTTTGATTTTGTTACCAACACCCTGCATCTAGACTCTTTGAAGGCGCCGGAGGATTTGACCTATTCCGCGATGGCTACCGGAGCCGGATACCACGGCGTTCCTGTCCGAGATATGACGGCGGCGTTCCAGATCTTTGGTAACGGCGGCGTTTATAACGAGCCGTATATGTACTATTATGTAGAGGACAACAACGGAAACGTGGTGCTGGATAACCGGAACAAGCAGGGCGAACAGGCGATTAAGAGCACTACCGCCACCATTATGCGCCACCTGCTCCAAAACGTTACCACCGGCGCCGAGGGTACCGGCGGCATGGCGAAGGTGCCCGGCTGGCTCACCTACGGCAAAACTGGTACCACGGATGAGAATGAATATAACTGGTTTATCGGCGGCACCCGCCACGCGGTGGCCGGCCTGTGGTGCGGTTATGAGACTCCCGCGCCGATTGGCTATGAAACCAATTATTCAAAAACCGTTTGGCGGGAAATCATGACCCGCTATTTGGCGGATAAGGATCCCAACGACGATTTTATCGACGATCCTAATGTGGTGTCTAGAGCCTATTGCAAGCAGACCGGCAAGCTTGCCGGGGATAAGTGCTCTGATACCGGGATAGGTTACTATGATATCAGTAATCTGCCGGCGGTTTGTGACGGCGTCCATCCGAATTCCAGCTCTTCTGACCTGAACAGCAGCCAGGTAGCGTCTATCCCCAGCTCGTCCGTACCGTCGTCTATCCCATCGGATATTCCATCCAGTGAGGAACCGTCGTCTGAGGAGCCGGTTTCCAGTGAAGATCCGTCGTCGTCTTCCTCTGAGCCTTCCAGCTCTGAGGGAACATCCAGTGAGCCGTCAGCCTCGGAAGATGGTTCCGCAACGGATCCAAGTGAATAGGAATCGCAGGCTTTAGCGGGGAGAAGGATTCTCCCCGCTTTTTTGTAATGGATTGATTCCCAAAAAACTGGCGGTTCCCTTTTTCTGTATTTTGTGTTATGATAAAAGAGAGTAATCGGGAGTAAACATGAGAAATCCTGAGATTTTTAGAGATAATTTCGAATAACCTCGAATTTTTGCCGATAACCCTGTTTGAAAGCATTGCCGTAAGATGGTAAACTGTATTTCGTGACAGCACAATCGTATCTGAGAGGTGGACGGTTTGAACCAGGCAAAATTATTGTTGGTGTCGGCGGATGCCTTGCCGGAGGTGTTCCGGCGGGTTGTGGAAGCGAAGCAGTATTTGATGTCAGGCGCGGCTGCCAATACTTCCGAGGCCGCTAGAATGGCGGGAATATCCCGCAGCGCCTATTACAAATACAAGGATTCCGTTTATCCCTATCAAAGCAAGGGGGCCAGCCGTCTGGTGACCATTCACGCAGTGCTGGAGGATCGTCCCGGTGTGCTGATGGCGCTGATTTCCTCTTTTTATGACGCCGGCGCCAACATCCTAACGGTGAATCAAAATATCCCGGTGATGGGTGCGGCGCTGGTTTCCATTTCCGCCAGAGTGGATACCGTAAAAATTCCGGTGGATTTTCTGCTGGATTCCCTGAGAAAAGTCGACGGGGTTCAAACCATTGAAAACATTACAGGCGAACAGTAAAGCTGAAAGGCGTGAGAATATGGTAAAAGTAGCAATTATGGGATATGGTGTGGTAGGCTCCGGGGTAGCCCAGGTGTTGACCGACCATTATGACAGCATCGCCGGGCGGGCAAAAGAGGAGATTGATATTAAATATATCCTGGATCTCCGGGATTTTCCGGATAGTCCTTTTCAAGGCAAGTTCATTAAGGATTTTGCCGTTATTTTAAACGATCCGGAGGTCCGGGTCGTAGCGGAGGTCATGGGAGGGCTTCACCCGGCCTACGATTATGTAAAGGCTCTGCTGGAAGCGGGAAAAAGCGTGGTGACCTCCAATAAGGAGCTGGTCGCCGCCAAGGGCGCGGAGCTTTTAAAAATCGCCCAGGAGAAAAACGTAAACTTCTTATTTGAAGCCAGCGTAGGCGGCGGTATCCCGATTATCCGGCCAATCAGCCAGTGCCTGGCCGCCAATGATGTGATTGAAATCGCCGGCATCCTGAATGGTACCACTAATTTTATCCTGACCAAGATGATCCGGGAAAATATGAAGTTCGAGGACGCTTTGGCCCTGGCACAAAAGCTTGGCTACGCGGAAAGAAATCCTGCCGCCGATATTGAGGGGGCGGACGCCTGCCGGAAGATTTGTATTTTGGCGAGCCTGGCGTTCGGCAAGCACGTATATCCGGAGCAGGTACATACTCAGGGAATCACGAAGATTACCCTGGAGGATGTGGCTTATGCGGCGGCCTGGGGCGGCGTTATTAAGCTGATCGGCCAGGTAAAGAAGCTGGACAATGGTAAAGTGGAAATCGTGGTGGCGCCTATGTTTATTTCCCACGAAAGCCAGCTGTCCAGCGTGGACGATGTATTTAACGGTATTTTAGTCCGGGGCGACGCCACGGGAGACGTGGTGTTCTATGGCAAGGGCGCCGGCAAGCTGCCGACCGCCAGCGCCGTAGTGGCGGATATCATCGATTGCGTTAAGCATTTTAAAGCGAGAAAATATTTATACTGGGATGACGCCCAAGAGGGTTATGTGTCCCCTTATGAGGACAGTGTGATTTCCGTATACATCAGGGCCGCGGCGGAAAATGACCATAAAGGCTTGAGAATTGCAGAAAAAGCCTTTGGAAAGGTCAAACGTCTGGTGCGGTCTGACGCGCCGGAAAGCGAATTCGCTTTTGTTACGGAGCCTAAGTCCGTGATGGAAATCAACGCCTGCTGTGAAGCGATGAAGGACCAGGGGGTCGAGGTCTTAAGCATGATCCGGCTCAGCGATCTTTAATGAGGCAGGTAGCGATTCATGATACGTATTGAAGTACCGGCGACCAGCGCCAACCTAGGCTCTGGATTCGACTGCCTGGGATTAGCTCTGACCATGTATAACCAGGTGTGGATGGAGGAGGCCGACGGTGTTGAGATCATTTCCCGAGACGGCCTTTCCATCCCTGTGGATGAAAGCAATTTGATCTATTGGTCGGCAAAAAAGCTTTATGAACGGTGCTCCAGGAGGCTTCCCGGCCTGCATATCGAGCAGCAAAGCGATATTCCCATGGCCAGAGGCCTGGGCAGCAGCTCGGCTTGTATTGTGGCGGGACTGCTGGGAGCTAACCGCTTTTTGGGCAGCCCCTTATCCATGCAGGAACTGGTAAACCTGGCCTGTGAAATCGAGGGGCACCCGGATAATATTGCTCCCGCGTTTTTAGGGGGGCTGGTAACCTCTGCAATGGAGGGGGGACGGGTTCACAGCATTTCCGTGCCGGTCTCGCCGAAAATTCATTTTGCGGCGCTGATACCACCCTTCGAATTGAAAACAGAGGTTGCCAGAGGCGCTTTGCCGGAGGAGTATTCCCGTAGGGATGCGGTGTATAATTTAAGCCGTTCGGCTCTGATGACCGCGGCGTTGTTTTCCGGCAGCCTGGAAAATCTGAGGGTGGCGGTTCAGGACCGGCTGCATCAGCCTTACCGAATGAAATTTATTCCCGGCTTTGAAACCGTGATCCGGATGAGTTACGAGCTGGGTTCTCTGGGAACGTATTTAAGCGGCGCCGGCCCCACTATGATTTCGATTGTGGATGACGAGGGCGTTAAAATTTTTCGAGAGCACGCGGTGGCCCATATGGAAGAGATGGGGATCAGCGGCTGGCGTCTGGAAATTTTAGAAACCGATCCAAAGGGTGCGAGAATCTGCATTGATTAGCATATTCTGGTATGAAGATACCTTGAATTATAATTTTGGAGGATAGCCGTTTATGAGTCTAATAGTTCAAAAATTTGGCGGAAGCTCAGTAGCGGATGCCGAGCGTGTGTTCAATGTTGCCGGTATCGTGACGGATACTTACAAAAAAGGCAATGATGTTGTTGTAGTGGTGTCCGCTCAAGGCGATACTACAGACGACTTGATTGAAAAAGCGAAAGAGATCAATCCTGACGCGTCAAAGCGGGAAATGGATATGCTGCTTACCAGCGGAGAACAAATTTCGATCTCGCTGTTGGCGATGGCCATTGAGAAGCTGGGATACCCAGTTGTGTCTTTGCTGGGATGGCAGGCTGGCTTTAACACCAGTTCAGCATATGGCAGTGCTAGAATTAAGCGAGTGATTCCAGACCGGATCAAAAAAGAGCTGGATAAGCGTAATATCGTGATTGTAGCGGGTTTCCAAGGAATCAACCGTTACGGCGATATGACTACCTTGGGTCGGGGCGGTTCCGATACCAGCGCCGTGGCTATCGCTTCGGTGATGCATGCGGATCTATGCCAGATTTATACGGATGTGGAAGGCGTTTATACCGCAGATCCTCGAAAGGTGCTTGGTGCGCGGAAGCTTTCTGAGATTTCTTACGATGAAATGCTGGAACTGGCCACGCTGGGAGCCCAGGTTTTGAACAACCGCTCTGTGGAAATGGCCAAAAAATATAATATTGAACTCGAGGTGCTTTCCAGCTTAACCAAAGCGCCTGGTACGATTGTCAAGGAGGCAGCAAAAGTGGAAAAAATGTTAATCAGCGGTGTGGCTAAGGATACCAATGTAGCGAGAATTTCGATTATCGGCGTGCCGGATCGTCCCGGCTTAGCCTTCAAGATTTTCTCTAAGCTTTCCGCCAAGGATATCAATGTCGATATTATTTTGCAGTCCATTGGCCGCCATGGCACCAAAGACATTTCTTTCACCGTGACCCAGGATAAAATGAAAGAGGCCATTCAGGTTTTGGAGGATTACAAATCTACCATTGATGCCGAGAATATCGTTTGCGACGATAAAGTAGCAAAAGTTTCAATTGTAGGCGCTGGTATGGAAACTCATGCGGGAATCGCAGCTAAAATGTTTGAAGCGATGTTTGACGCCCAGATTAATATTCAGATGATTGCTACCAGTGAGATTAAAATTTCCGTGCTTATCGATGTTTCTGACGCTGATCGCGCAGTGACTGCCATTCACAACAAGTTTTTTCCGTCAGAGCAAGATTAATTTCTGAAATTAGGTCTTGACCTAATGCCGAAAATGTATTATAATGTCAACTGTTGGTTCAATTGCCGCTGGCTTCAGCGGCAATCCATTTCCGGGTGTAGCGCAGATTGGTAGCGCGCTTGAATGGGGTTCAAGAGGCCGCTGGTTCGACTCCAGTCACTCGGACCAAGTGAATGAGACCCGTTTTTCGAACAATTTTATCGAAAAACGGGTCTTGTTTTATGTCTAAGGCCTTGATAAATCAGGCTTTGTTTGAATTGCCGCTTTACTTGTAACCAGTAAAAAAATAAGAATTAAGGATAAAATATTTTTTGACAGCCTGTTTTTAGACAGGCTATTCTCATATACAAGACATTATTTCTTGCCAAACAACTCCTCAAAATGAGCGGGAGTCTTATAGGCCAGTGAGCGATGCGGACGTTTTTCATTATAGAACTCTATGTACTGTTCAACGCTTTTACGATAGTCCTGCTCAGATGAATAGGTTCTGCGGTAGGCTTCTTCCTTTTTGAAGGTGGCAAAGAATGTTTCTGCCATAGCATTATCGCACGGTTTTCCGGAAGCTGAAAAGGATTGTTGTACCCCCCTGTTTCGTAACAATTTAGTGAACGCTCCTGAGATATACTGACCTCCTCGATCGCTGTGAAAAATGAGGCCATTGGGGGTACCGAATGGGATTTGAAGTTCCTTACTGATTTCAGAAACAGGTCGTCCATCTTTGTAGAATTGGACTACCTGCTTTTTTATTTCTTCCGGATATTTATTTGGCATGATACTTTTCCTTCCTTTGGCGTTTTATTTCTATTGTATCATGCTATGCGAATGGAAAGAAAACATAGAGAGATTTGTTGGAATAATGTGGGAATTTGTAAAAAACTATGATATGCTATCTCACGGTACTATAACTCGAATGTTCTGTACAATAATGGGAAATTCGAAAATTTTCATGCAATAGGAGAAGTTAAATATATGGAGAGAATATGCAAAATAGTATGTTTTGATGAAGATTCTGTTACCGACTATGTTCAAATCGTTGCTGGTGGTGATCTTGAAAAAACAACGGAATTACTGAAGTCTAGAGATACACAAGAAGGACAAAACCTTCAAGCTAACGGGAAAGTGGGAATTGGTGGAGTTTTCAAAGCACTGTTGGGTTGGGAAGCTGGGGCATCTGCGGATATGTCCGCAGGACTTTCTTTCAATAGTAGCAAAATGGTAAAGAATATTGTAAAAAACACTATTTTGACGGATTTTCTCAAAATAATAGAGGATTCTGATCTAGGTAAAACAACCTCACGGCTACCGAAAGGTGCAATAAAGCAATTTAAAGGTTATAAGATTAGCCCAGAAAAAGATTCGTTATCCTATATGGTGATGGTGTCTCCATACTTAACCATGCTGAAAAACGATACTTCTATTCCTGCGGGATTAGCATTGCCATTGACAAACTTGATAACGCTCTAAGACACGCAAAGGGATATTATGAATTCGTTGGTACTAAAGGTAGAAGTCGAGTGATTTTGCGTTTTAATATTAATTCTTTCCGCAATAATTATACAATCAGTGATTTGTTGAAAATGGATTTAAGTATATATGCAATAAAAGTTGGTCGAACATCTCTTGAAAATCTTAATGTAAATAAGGAATTAGGCATGAATATTTCTATGATTTCAAAAGATAATCCGTCTTATGAGTCAAACGCGGAAACAGGGGAGGCTACTATATCTAGCCCAGTATTAGATGTATTTGATGTTTTACTTGCGGGAGTTGAGGCAGATGACTAATAAAATAGTTGTTTTCTATGGTTCGAAAAAAGATTTTGAGGAATTAATTTCAAAAAAAATTAGTGAAGATCAAGTTACAATACCATTCATGGAGCTTATTCAGCACTATAATGCTCGGTTGCGTCCAAATGAATCCGGTGTACAAGAGGATGTGCTTAGTCATAGTATTGAGGTGGATAATTGTATTGTTAGGGCCGATGATTATGGCTCGGTTTTAGAGCATGTCCTATCTAATTTTGTAAATATTGTTACCCTAAATCATGATATTGGCACATTGTTTGTTCATAATCCGCCAAGAAAAGTTAGAGATTCTTTGCGCTCTGCCTATGGCGATGAAATAGAATATTTCAGTACAGAATATCCTGACTTGTCGAGAGAAAAGCTAAAAGAAGTATATACAAACATAGAAGCCGACATTTTGGGACAGAGTAACTGTAAAAAGCAAATTATTAGTGGTATGTATCGCCTTATTACAAAGACCAATAACAAACCTGTTGTTTTGATGTTATATGGTCCTTCGGGAGTAGGCAAAACTGAAAGTGCTAAAAGTATTAGTAAAACTATGGGTGGTGAACTTCTAAGAATCCAGTTTTCAATGATGCAGACAACGGAAGCATATAATTATGTATTTGGTGCAGAACATTCCAAGGGAAGCTTTGCAAGAGATATGATGGCAAGAGAATCAAATGTTATCTTGATTGACGAATTTGACAAAGTAAATCCTGCTTTTTACAATGCTTTTTATCAGTTGTTCGACGAAGGGCGGTATGTGGATACAAATTATGACGTCAATTTGGGGCAAGCTATGATCCTCTTAACCTGTAATTTCGGCAGTGAAGAGGAAATTAAAAGTGTTCTCGGTCCAGCTATGTTTTCAAGAATAGGATGTTGCATAGCATACGAAGAACTTTCTACAGAACAGAAGCAGACAATTGTTCGCAATTGGTATGTATCAATCCTTGCATCCCTTAAAGAAGATGAGAAAGAAGAAATTGAGAAAACAGATATATTTGACTGGTTTGTCAAAAACGCCGAAAGATATGATAATATACGAATTTTGAAAACTAAATTAGAAAATGCTATTTTCGATAGGTTGGCTGAACAATTCGTGATCTCATCTAATAGAATCAATGTAAATTATAGTGAACAGAGGTCGAAATTTGGAACTCAAAAATGAGACAATCTAGATTTCGGCCTCTTTTTCTATGCTATAGTCCCAGCGTTCAAGCTGTTTCTCGAGGTTTATCTCTTTTTATAGAAATGGGACATTGAAAAACAAAAAAACAGAAAAATGGATTGTAAAAACAATCAAATGTATCTCTTCTGAGTCTGTGATTCTTTTTTTGCTGAGTGTTCCTTTTGATTTTATTTAATAAATTTATTCCAAACGATATTAGACCAGCGGATGAACAGGGGCCGGAATTTGGAGCTCAAAAGTGAGACAATCCAGATTTCGGCCTCTTTTTCTATGCCAAAACCCCAGCGTTTAAGCCATTTTTCGAGGATTATCTCATTTTATAGAAATGGGACATCGAAAAGCAAAAAACAGAAAAATAGGTTGTAAAAACAATCAAATGTATTTATTCTGGACCCGGAATTCTCATTCTAATGAGGATGATAACTTGTTTTGTTGAAGTTCTGGTCTTTTTATTAAGAGCAAATCTGCGAACAAAGTTCGACATAAGGCCCAGTATGGGAGTAACAAAGGTTGGTGTCTTATTTTAAGTGGTATCTTTTCTTTTAATACTTCCCCTTAAAAACAAAGAATTTGTTGCACGATCACAACAGTTTTTTGTTTTTATATAAGCTTTTGTTGTTAGATATTGAAAATTCAGTAAAAATACAGTAAAATTATTATATATATACTAAATTTTTGTGCTTTCGATATCATTTTAAATGACATAAGGTGACCAACCATGACAGAAAAAGATCGGATAACTCCTAAAGGCTATGTTCAGGAATTCATTGAAGTCTTAAAAGCTGAGATTGAAGAGCTTAAACAATCAAAAGATAACAATATTATCTTGATGAATGGTATACTCTTTGAAAGCAAAAATGGGTACAACATATACCAATTTGACACTAAGCAGCCATTTTCTCCTCAGGACAATGTAGTGTACAAAATAGTGACGAGTTCTGCTCAATTCGATTGCGAATATGTCTCATCCGACAACTGTCAAGTTCTTTTGAAAACATTTCGCCCCCTATCTTTGAGCCAAGAAATAAAACTCTTTCTCGACCGTACCGCTCTGCCTGAGAAACTTCTGCAATGTTTTCAGGAGAACCTGCACAACGCCGATCAGCGGTATGCGATCGCGGCGCGGCTGTTTAATGGCCAGTTTCAAGCCGGTACGAAATCTTTACCGGACTTAGCGGGATATAGTCGGGTAAACGAATATCAGAAAGCTGCTGTAGTACATTCATTTCAGGGTGACACCATCATTTGGGGCCCTCCGGGTACGGGGAAAACGCATACAATAGCGATAGCGATCAATGAACAAATAAAGCGGGGGCATCGCGTCCTGCTGCTTTCTCATGCAAATACTGCGGTAGATGGCGCAATGGAAGAACTGGCGGATCTTCTCCATGATGAGCCTGTTTATACAGAAGGCCATTTGGTTCGAATGGGCGCTTCACAACTGGATAAGTATCCGATGCTATCCTTGGATGAGGTTATTCGGAAAAAATCAGAGGAGCTTGCCAGCCAAATAAAAGATCTTGAATTAAAATTGCTGCCGATGCAAGACAAACTTTCCGATTTTTTGAAAATACAAGCTATGCGGGATGGCTGCAGGCAAAAGCAGAGTAATTTGTCAGAGAAAAAAACAATATACAACCAGCAGGAGAAAGAACTTAAGCAATATATGGCAGAGATTGGGCGAGATGAAACGACGTTACAATCTCAGAAAGCAGTACTATCCCGACTGGAAACCAAAATGTTTCAAACCAGGCGTACAAAGCAGAAAATTTTATCAGCCAGGCAAAAGATCTATAAAGTTGAAAATTCTTGTGAAGAAAGGCGAAATGCCATCAAATTGCTGCAAAGCAAGCAACCTGCCCTTTCTTTGGAAATTGCCGATTTGGAGAAAATTATACTATCCGAAGCATCGGCAATCGAGTCTGCACTCTCGACTGTCGGGCTTACCGTGTCAACCCTAGAAAAAGAAATCAGAGAGCTGGCCAAGAAGATAGATGCGATTGAACAACAAATCAGAGAGTTGGAGCGGCTTATCGCTGCTGTGCGCAAGCAGGTGATCGAAGAGGCGGCAGTAATCGGCGCGACGCTGTCGATGACGTATATGTCTACCGATTTGCAAGCACAACAATATGACGCGCTGTTCATCGACGAGATCAGCATGGCTCCATTACTGCCTATGTTTTTCGCAATGGGCCTGGTCAGTTCATCCTGCACCCTGATTGGAGATTTTTTACAGCTTCCTCCAATCGGCACACAAAGTAAAAATGAATTGCTGAAAAAGTGGCACAATAGAAGCTTTTTCGATATTATTGGAATGAACTCGGTGGGCAAAGCCAGAAGCAGTGAATTCGTGAAACCGTTGAGCATTCAATACCGCATGAACCCTGCCATTGCTGCAATCCCCAACAAGTTGTTTTATGGAGACATTTTGCAAAGCGGAGACAATACGAAGACCAGGGTTCTATCCGATCAGTGGGTGCAGGATCAGCCGTTGTTTTTAGTGGATACTTCAGAGGGCGCTCCATGGATGAATCGAGGGCCTAATGGGCAAAGTCGGTGTAATTTGTATCATGCAACACTGGCAGCGGCTATGGCGCAGGACTATTTAGCGAATGAAACACAGGATGGTAAAGAGATCACGGTTGGTGTCGTCGTTCCGTATCGCTCGCAAAAGGACTTAATTAATGATATTTTAGATGAATCTTTGGGGAAAAACAGCCCGGCAAGAAAACGAATCGAAGTAAATACGGTACATAGTTTTCAGGGTGGAGAAAAAGATGTTATCATCTGCGATTCTGTAGAGAGCGAAGGTACGGATGCAAAATGGTTCTTTTTTGACGACGGCAGCAGGAATAACCAGAGTGCTCCGCTCATGTTGAATGTCGCGGTCACACGGGCAAAATCTAAGTTCATTTTATTGGCAAATGTGAAATTCGTACAACAGAATTTCACAGGGCATATTTTCAAGGATATGCTGGATATTCTGCATCAACATGGAGTAACGTTATCCGTTTCTGAGTTGGGAATTGGTTTCCAGACTACAGATGAAGAAAATGAAATCAAGCGGTTGAGTGAAGGAGTGCCAGTTGAAGAACTGGGGCAGTATAATCAAAATAGTTTCTGGGCCAAAGTGATTCCGGATTTAAAAAATGCCAGTAAGCGAGTGATCATTTTCTGTCCCTTTGTCCGAGAAGGACGAATTGAAGTTTTACTGCCTATATTTAAGAAAATCATCGAAGCAGGCGGAGAGGTAATCGTCTATACTCGGTCGGTAAGCGAACATGTAAGGCTTTATCAAAAGAAGGCCCGAGACTTGATCGATAATTTGCGAAGGGAAGGAGTCATCGTACGGATTCGCAAAAATATGCACGAAAAGGTAATACTGATTGATGACACCCTGGTTTGGCAAGGCAGCTTAAATTTGTTGAGTCACAAATCCACTAAGGAACAAATGCAGCGTATGGTAAGTAAAAAGGTGCAGAAAGAGGTTTCCGAACTGCTCGACTTGAATGATTTTAAGAAAATTAAGGTGGCCGATGATCCCGCAATGAGATGTGAATTCTGCAAGGGTTTGTTGGTAAAAAGGGCAAGCGTAAACGGAGATTTTTATGGCTGTACATCTTTCCCAGACTGCGGTTTCACAAAGCCCCTGTAAGGTTCAGGGTCAATAGAGGGCTGAATTTGAGTTCAAAAATGAGACAATCCAGATTTCGGCCTATTTTTCTATACTGAAAACCAAGGATTTAAGTCAATTTTTCAAAGTTGTCCCACCGTGGGTGTCCAACCTCCAAAAGAGCAAACCAGGAAGCTTTCCCACCGGAAAAATAAGTTTTTAACAGAGCAAGCGAATGGCTGAGGAAAACAGGAACATTGGAGCCGATCATGGGTACTACGCAATGAAAACCCGGCAATTTTCCTTCCCAGTCGATAGGCTTCAGGCTTGAAGGAACCTCCGATCAGGTGGCCATTCAGGACGTCAGGCTTTTTCCACAGAGCTGCTCCGCCATTGCTGTCTACCCGGAATTAATATAGGGAGAACCCTCTGTGCTCCTTATGAACATAGGTGGCTGGACTGTGGGCCTCATGCGGCTGGACAATGGAATACCCAACGCCTCCGCCTGCCGAAGCCTGGAGCTGGGAATGATCCGCTGCATCGATGAAGCGAAGGAACAGGTCCGTCGGGAGACAGGCTTGTCCGTTACTGACGCCCAGGTGGAACGTGTGCTGGCAGGAGATCGTAAGCAGAGTTGAGCCTGGATTTTCCCGTTTTGATGGAGAGAAACGAGAGAATTTTTAAAATCTTCATCATATTTGGTCCAGTTGTTTGCTTGCATAAAATACCTTCTTTTTTATGTATATTTTATTGTAACAGGTTATGCATTTTTTGTCTTTTTTAGTATGATCTAGTACATACCCCTCATGCACTATGGAGGAAAAGTAAAAATGCAAGTAAAATAGTAGGAAAGATAAAGAATCCATAAAATCGAGAGAACAACGAAATGTCACAAATGTAAAAATTATTATTCACAAAACAAGTGTTTTTTAGAGATATTTTATTGTATAATTTATAGTAGTCAAAGCACAGTGTGCACTAGCATACTATGAAAAAAGGAGGCCATCATAGTAATGAAAAGGATAGCTTCGCTCTTTTTAGCCGGTGTTTTATCGCTGTTTTGTTTTTCCAACGTGCCAATATCGGCACTGGAAGCGCCGGACAAAAGTCCTTCGGTTATCTATCTGAATGGTTCTGAAGGCAACGATAGTAATTCTGGTACTGACCCCAAAGCGACGGTTGCGACATTAGAGAAAGCTTATCAGAAACTGCTGACTTTAAATAGTGATCTAGAAAATGATGAAACTGCCTTTGGTACCATTGTTATTAGTGGTCCTGTCATTTTAAACGACCATTTCAATAAGGAAGGAACTATTAAGCATAAAGGAACTATCTCCATTGTCAGTAAGTTTCAAGGAGTGGATTATCGGGCTGACAATTCCGCCAAACTAAGCATAGGTACCCCGCGGAATAAGGAAGAAATGCGATTTCAATGTCCGGGTCCTACTGTATTTAATCATATTGTAATTGAGCGGCCGAATCAGGCAAACGGGAAAGCGGCCTCAAGTCTGACATTTTATACCTCTAATTATTTTATGATCGGTGAAGATGTAGAAACCAGAAATACGAACTGGGGAGAGATGAAGTTAGAAGAGGGGCTCTCTTCTGACGAAGCAGAGAGTTTAAAATTAAGTGCCCATAGGGGATTTCGACCTGCAGCTCCCGAAAACTCTCTCCCGGCCTTCCGAGCCGCTGGAGAGGCGGGGTTTTGGGCAATAGAGACCGATGTGCAGCGGACCAGCGATGGGGTCCTTGTCTGCTGCCATAATGACACCATTGATGATATGTTCAACGGAAGCGGAAAAATTTCAGAAATGACCTTGGCGGAATTATATCAGTATCAAATTGATAAGGTCGATATGGGAGGCCAGGCGGAATATACCCTGGAGCAGTACACGGCTGAAGAACTTAGAATTCCCTTATTTTCAGAATATCTTGAAATATGTAAGAAATATGGCGCGTTACCTTTTATAGAAGTGAAAGGTGCACCGGTGGAAGCTATCATTGAAGAAGCAAAACAATACTTTGCAGAAGAGAATATTATTATTTCCAGCAGTAACTATGCCCATATGGAGGAGGCTAGAGAAGTTTCCGATAAAGTATTTATCCACCATATTTTCAGCGAAGAGTCTAAAATAGAAAGCTTGGCGGCCCTAGGAAACAGCGGCATGGCTTTTGACTATGACGGCGCGGCGTTAAGAGATCCCGTCAAATATGCAGAAGCTAAACGCCTTGTGGATAAGGCACATGCGGCGGGGGTAAAAGTGTGCCTGAGAGCCGGAGATGATTTAGGAACTGTTAAAAAAATGTCGGCATTGGGAATAGATTATATTCCTACTAATACCACCACTAAGGCTAACGCGACAGAGTCTACTTACCAGCCGGTAGCCGGATCAGGAGGCAAAATTTTTATCCGCGGTGGATATGGGTACCAGGACACCACAGAGGATATTTCCATCACATTGCTTTCCGGACAATACGATTTTGTTTCTGGAAGCAACGCAGAAGCTGCTACTAATGGGAATTATTCACTCACCTTGGGAGGAACTGTGTTTGTTAGTCGGCTGATTGCGGGCTCGACCTGCAGTAAGAGCGGACAAGTCCAGGTCGACAAATCAGAGAATCTTGTAAAGGATAATGGTTATGTGAAAGAATTCTACACAGTGGGGGACTACAACAATGTAAAGAATACGGAGGTTTGTGTTTCTGGCGGAATCATAGAATCAATGGTTGGATGCCGCAGTGGTAAAAGTGGGCAGACAGAAAACGTTTCGGTGACAATTCAAGAACAAGGGAGCCTTCCTCAGTCTGTCGGGTTAAACAACGCTTATATTACCGGAAGCAAAAATCTGATTATCAGCGGCGTTGTCGGCAGCATGGCTTTTACAGAGGACTGGAATTCTATTCTCCTGAAAGATAACAGCTGTATTCTGCTGATTGGCGATTACCCAGAGTCGGTACCTTTGACAATAGAACCGGGCAGCAGGCTTCTGGATAAGCCTATGGAGCCCCCTGTTATTATAAAGGGAAACAACGGGAAATGGATTCAGGGGAGTTCTTTCGGGCTTACATTCCAGTCTGATGCAGATTTGATGGATTTTATTTCTGTAAGTGTGGACAATCAGTTACTAATTAGGAATCAGGATTATACGGTAGCGGAAGAAGTTACCTTGATAACCCTGAAATCTGAATATCTTTCAGCCTTGGCACTCGGAGAACATAACATAAAAATTCTTTCTGAAAACGGGGAAGCACAGGCTTCTTTTTCTGTAGTTGCGAAAGAAAAACCATCCGAGGAAGACTCCGGAAAAGAGCCTGAAGGGGAACCAGAACAAAATTCTTCTTCAAATCCGTCTTCAGAGGGCACAAAGCCTAGCGGGGCGGTATCTTCTGAGCAGGAAGGGGCAGTTGAACAAGAAGAAAACGTAGCGGCACCTAACACCGGGGACCGTATCAATAATACCTGGTTCTATTTTGCGGTTGTACTGCTGTCAACCTCCGGTGTCGGACTTTTGCTGGTCGTTGATAAAAAAAGATGTAAAAAAGAAGGGAAATCTTTCGGTAAAAGAAATTAATCTAATAGGATATCAGCAAGAAATTTATTGGGGAGTCAATGCAGAACAGACAGCAGCAATACTGCCTATTTGTATTGATTCCCTGTCCATTCGGACTTTTTTAATAAACGATAAAAATACATCCGGATAGGCAATCATGTTTCCGGAAAATACTCGATTCTGTGCACCTATTTGCTGCGTTTCCGGGGGATGGCACACAGGAAATGTGGAGATATTAGTTGCTTTTAAGCATTTGTTTAATAACTGCTGCTGATTCTGGAAGATATCTTGTTCTGCAAGGAGATCGAAATTCCACAGAGTTGTTTCTCAAATACCAGACAAACGAAGAAAGGAACTTTGGCAAAGTATGAAACGTTTTATTCATGAAACACCTCGTCCATCAGAAAACCCGCCGCAAAATAAACACTATGATGTCGTAGTGGTAGGCGGCGGGATGAGCGGGCTTTGTGCAGCATTGGCAGCGGCTCGGCATGGTGCTAAAACTGCATTAGTTCACGACCGCAGTGTTTACGGCGGCAATGCTAGCTCTGAAACCAGAATGCATATATCCGGAGCTTCCTGCCATTGGGGGAAAAAGAATGCGGCTGAAACAGGCATCTTGATGGAATTGCAACTAGAAAATAAATATCTTAATGACAGTTATAATTATTCGATTTGGGATGGGGTCCTATGGTCAAAGGCTCAAAACTGTGAAAATCTTGATGGTTATATGAATACTACGATGGATAAGGTTGTATCGGACGGAAAACGAATTAGTGCGATCGAATGTTATCAAATGACTACAGAGACACGTTATCGAATGACCGCAGAAGTCTATATTGACGCTACGGGCCACGGGACGCTGGGATATTTTGGCGGGGCAGAATATCGTATTGGCAGAGAAGACCGCCATGAATTTGGAGAAAAAGATGCCCCTGAGATTCCGGATGGCGAAACAATGGGGAATACCATTTATTTTTGCGCCAGAGACACGGGCCACCCAGTCCGTTTTATCAAACCAGACTGGGCATACAGCTTTGATGAGAGCTTTTTCAAGCATCGGTATCACGGCGATGTGGTGGTATATCATGATGCAGAAGACGTAGTGGTGCTGAATAAAAATGAGAGTTACGAAGACCATGCGGATCAGCTGGTAGAAAAATATGATGTACAGTCCGGGTACTGGTGGGTAGAATTGGGAGGCGACTGGGATGATATTATTAAATCGGCTGAAGATATCCGCTATGAGCTGTATAGGTGTGTCTATGGCGTGTGGGATCATATTAAAAACGGTGGAAATCACGGAGCGGAAAATTATGAACTAATATGGGTCGGCAATGTGGCCGGCAGCCGAGAGAGCCGCAGGCTTGTAGGTTTATCTACCCTTACCGAGCAGGATATTTTAGGAAATCATATTTTTGAAGACGGTGTCGCTTATGGCGGCTGGCCTATGGATGAGCACACGGCGGGAGGTTTTGCGGCAAAAGGTAAGATCCCTTCTAAAGTCCGAAGTTTTGAGGGCTTGTATTCAATACCTTATGGGTGCTACTGTTCGCGCAATATTGAAAATCTTATGATGTCCGGCAGAAATATCAGCGCTTCAAAATTGGCTATGGGTTCCACTAGAGTGATGGGAACCTGCGCCGTGGGCGGTCAGGCCGTTGGAACGGCAGCGGCGATGATGGTTCAAAAAGGCTGTACCCCGGCAGAGCTAGGCCGGTATCATATTCAGGAACTGCGGCAGACGCTGCTGAAAGACGACTGCTATTTGCTCGGCTGTAGAAATACAGACAGTAATGATCTCGCCAGGACGGCTGTAGTTACGGCTTCGTCGCACCAAAAGGGCTATGAAGCCGAAAAAGTGATCAATGGAGTAGCTAGGGACGAGGGAACGACAACAAATAGCTGGCGTTCCTGCGGAATTCGGCCGGAAGGCGAAGAACTTTGCTTGAAATTGAAAGAAGCGGCTTGTGTTTCTCAGGTGCGCGTTACCTTGGATCCTAATCTATCGGAAGAGCGCTGTATTTCAGTTTCTAAAGCCTTTTTGGAGAAAGAACCGATAGGTGTAGCGAGGGAATTGGTGCGTGATTTCACCGTGCAGCTTCGTTATCAGGGAAACTGTGTCTGGAGTGAAAAAATTTCTGGAAATTACCAAAGACTGAGAGTGATAGACGTTTCCCGGAGAACTTTAGCAGACGAAGTTTGCATTTGTGTTACCGCAACAAATGGCTGTCCGGAAGCCCGTATTTTTGAAGTCCGAATTTATAGCGCTAATGACTAACAAAAACCCTCGCCCTCTTAAAAAGAGGGCGAGGGTTTTTGTTGTCGGGGAGGCAAGAAAAATCCCCTGGTTCGACCGGAGGTAGATAAAAAGCTTAAGCAAAAGGAAGAAATCCTGTGTGGTAAAATGAGGAAGGTCTGGCAACCACACACGAAAACATAGGGGGTTCAAGTCAAACGAATGACGTAAAAAGTCTATCACATAGCAAGTGGAGCAGGAGCAATCAAAGAGTATATTTAGAATCAGTTGCAGGAAGATATCATGCATGATCAGATTAGTCTTAAGGAGTTCGTAGACCCGTTTACGGGTGAGTCGGTAAAACAGGGCAGATAAAGATAGCCCCGAGTAAGGGCTATCACAGGAGATAGGTCCTATAAGGGACTTGTTCAAACCACGTGTTCAACGCGTGGTTTGATTTAGCGTGACAATTTTTTAGGTAAAACCAGATCCGGATAAAGGCCTTGATCAATGGTAAGATGAAACAGCTGTAGGGATTTCAGAGAGAAAATCAGGAGAATGTTTTTTCGGAACAGTCGAAAGTTTCTGTGTGAGAAGTACCACCTATAAAACCAGCAGATACTCTCAAAGAGTTTGACATTTCAATAGCGAGACGGAAGATAGCGTGATGCTTTGTGCTCTGTCGTTCGGAAAAAGGCGTAGAAGAATCTTTTGCAGTTGCACGAAGCCGATTATTCTTTTGTAATCATGTGAGAATTATTTGGCAGCCCGATTTGTGAGCAGAAAAGAGAAAACTGCTTTTAACAAAAGCTGGCCGCCGGACCAAAGAACGGGAAAGAGAAGAAAGATATTTTTGAACCACCCATCAAAAAAGGAGCTACATCCCAATGCGTTTTATTCAGCAGATTGCCCCCATCTTTTATGTCGCCGCGTTGAAAAACTGCCGGATGCTTTTTAGGTTTCTCCAATTTTGTCAGACTCCTCTAGACGGGTATGGCGCACCTATGTTTTGCTAAGATTCGTTGGCGGGCGGAGGGATACGTTTTACAAAGGAATCCGACAATTACATAAATGATAATTTATGTAATTGTCGGAAAAATTGAATCAGAAACGCTGGATAGTCTAAATATGACTGCCAGTGTTTATTTTGCATGAACCTGACGTTTGTATTCGGATGGGGTCATAGAGGTCCGCATCCGAAAGGCCTTTACAAACGAGGACATGCTTCTAAAACCGGAAGCATTGAAAGCGTAAGTGACATTTCCGCCTTGCTCCAAAGCTTGCTTTGCTCGTGTGATTTTCTTATTTACTAGGTATTCAGATAAATTGATATTATAGTACTGCTTAAAAATCCGTGAGACATATTCCCGGCTATAAAAAAAGTGATTGGCGATTTCTGAGGTGGTATTTAACTCCTGATAGTTGGTGTCTACATATTTTTTGACCTCCAGAACTCTTTGCGGAATTTGGGCCACGCTTTCTTGATTTAATTTTGCCCAGCCGTTAATGAGATAAAAAAATTGAAGCACGTAGCTGAATGCGAGAAGACAGCATTCAGGATTGCCAGAGTAAAGCACAGCCTCCAGTTTTTCAAGCAGATAGAAAAATTCTCCTCTTTTTTCTTTATCTATGCGGTAACAGCCCGCTGAATTCGTCTTGAATAGTTTGGGAAGACAGCCTTTTCCTAAAAAACCGAAAATCTGCGCATCAAAATAAAAAACATAGCGGTTATACTCGCTTTTTTCGGATAAGCGCGCAGTGTGAAAACGGCCTGGAGGAAAAAGGATAATATCATTTTTTTGCGGAAAAATCTCTTGATTGTCTGAAATATATGAGATGTTTCCTTCTTCATAGATATCCATTTCATAAAAGCTGTGGGAATGGAGCTTTTCGGGAAAGACGGTTAGATCATAAGTAGTTTTTCTGTGCGAAAAGATTAAATACTGCCCCATATAAAAATCATCCCAGCCAAAACGGTTAGAATATTTTTTTATGCCAGGAATGATTTTCTCAGAGGGAGGCAAATAACGGAAAGATTTGTGTGATTGCAGATAATATTCCATTTTACACCTCCAAAAAATATCACAAATCAATATAATTTATATCACATAGTGGTGTTTATTTTTGATTTGTGTGTGTTATAATCCAAGTATAGAAAAAATTCCTGAGATTGTCAAGGAAGGATATCATTATGAATAGTAAATTAAGAGCCCTGACGCATATTACTGACGTTTGTGTAATCGGCGGTGGAATCGGCGGTATGTTTGCGGCGATATCTGCCGCCAGAAACGGTGCGAAGGTGGTGCTTATGCACGACCGTCCTGTTTTGGGCGGAAACGCAAGTTCTGAGGTGAGAATGTGGATCAGTGGCGCTGGAACCAGAGTAAGAGACTTGCAGGAAACTGGGATCCTAGAAGAACTCCTCCTGGAGAATATGCACCGCAATCCGAAACGGAATTACAGCATCTGGGACAGTATCCTTTATGAAAAGGTGCGGTTTGAGCCTAATATTGATTTGTTACTGAATTGCAGCTGCTGTGGCGCTGAGATGGACGGCAACAAGATAGAAAGCGTCTCTGGCTTTCAGCTGACTACATATACCTGGCATCATGTAAAGGCAAAAATTTTTATCGATTGCTCGGGCGACAGTATTTTAGCGCCGCTTACCGGGGCAGAATACCGGATGGGACGGGAGTCAAAGGATGAATTTCAAGAAGAATTCGGCGTGGAACGGGCAGATAGCCAGACTATGGGTATGAGTTTGTTACTTCAAGCCAGAGAAACCGATCATCCGGTATCTTTTACGCCGCCACCGTGGGCATATACCTTCAAAACAGATGATGAGATGATGAATAAACCTCATAACCTGCGGGCGATCAATACTAATTTCTATTGGGTAGAATTAGGCGGCCGGCAGGATGGGATCTCCGATACAGAAGAAATCCGGGATGAGTTGTTAAAGATAGCGTTTGGCGCCTGGGATCATATGAAGAACTGGGGAGATCACGGCGCGGAGAATTGGGAGCTTGAATGGGTCGGTTTTCTTCCCGGGAAGAGGGAGAGCCGGAGATATGTTGGCGATTATATCCTGACCCAGAACGATGTGGAGCAGCATCCAGTATTTCCGGACACCATAGCATATGGTGGCTGGCAGATCGACGATCACCTGCCGGGCGGATTTTTAATGGATGCGAAAGACGGACGGCATCTACGCAAGCGTCGCCTGTCCGAGCCTTATGGGATACCATTCCGCTGCTTATATTCCGTCAATATTTCAAATCTGATGTTTGCAGGTCGTAATATCAGCGCGACCCATGTGGGCCTTAGTACTACCCGAGTAATGGGAACAATCGGCGTTTTGGGTCAGGCTGCGGGAACCGCCGCTGCCATTGCAGTCAGAAACAATTTACTCCCGCGTCAGGCAGGAGAACAGAGGATAAAAGAAATACAAGCTGTTCTCATGGAGGATGATTGTTTTCTGCCCGGTTTCCGACGCGAAATTTCTCCACTCTCCAAGGAGGGCAATCTATCCTGCGAATATGGAGATTGCTCCGTTCTCCATAACGGCATGGAACGCCGTATCTGGGGAAACGATAATGGCTACTGTGGAAAAACCAATAAGGCAATCCAATATACCTTCCGGCAGCCTACTCATATTTCTCAGGTACGCCTGGTGTTTGACAGCGATTTAAATCGGGATTATACAGATGGAAATCCTGATGGCTTGAATACATCTTCAGTTCTGTTTTATCCGATGTCCTATGGTGGAACTACCTTCGGTTTCCCAAGTTGTCTGGTAAAATCCTACAGAATCGAAGCGTTGGATGAGTCTGGTTTCTGGAAGACGGTTTTTGAAACCGACTCCAATTATCAAAGGTTTGTTAGGCTCGATGTTGATGTGGTCACGACGGCAATTCGTCTAATTCCGCTTTCCACCTACAGGAGCGAGAAGAAGAACGAAGATTATGGAAGTTCTACCGCCCATATTTTTGCTTTCGAGGTGCGTTGACTCAGCCACTATTAAATTATTGAAACATAAGGAGGAAATTATGAAAAAGGTAATCAGCAGCTTTCTTGCAATGTCTCTTATGGCCTGTCTGTTGGTAGGATGCTCCGGTAGCGATGCTCCACAGACATCGTCAGCTGATCCGGGGACTTCTACCTCATCATCGGAGGTGTCTGCTCCCGAAACTTCCGACGAACCGGTATACATTTCTGAAGATGCGGAATCCCTAAGCGGTGAAGTACGGTTTTACACCGCGTTTGACGGAGCAGCCGGTACAGATGCATTAATCGCAGAGTTTAACGAGTATTATCCTAATATCACTGTGACCCCGACAACCTATAAAAACAGCCCCGACGGCAATGTAGGCCTGGATACCGCGATGATGGCGGGAGAAGTGGATGTTCTTCTTAGCTTCGGCGTGGCTAATACAGCTCAGCGCTGGACTAACAATCTCCTAATGGATCTTACAGATCGCTTGGCGGCCGACAATCTGGATTTAAAGACCGAATGGGGAACAGATGTATACAAATATAACGACAAGGTTTATGTTTTCCCGTCTGGTGGTTTGTCCGTTTATGTAGCGATCAACATGGAGAAATGGGAAGCTGCCGGCTTAGGTGAACTACCGACCGAGTGGACCTATGACGAATATCTAGAGGCATGCCGTGCGATGACAGAAAAGGCTGCCGATGGCAGCGTTGCGGTTTACGGCGGCTCTGACTTCAACCAGACGGATTACTGGACTTACTCTATACGCCAGAGCAAGGGTACCAACGCCTTTTATAATGAGGACGGCACTTCTGACTTTGACAACCCTCTGTGGAAGACTGTTCTGCAAAGAGAAGTTGACGCCGAAAAAGAGGGGATTTGGTACTCAAAGGCCAACTATTTGGCGGACAGCACCAAATCCAGGGATAAGTTCTTAAACGGAGAAATCGCTTCTACTATAGAATCTATTCTTACCCGTTATATCACTGCATCAGACAGTACCTTTAAGATTGGCTATGCTCCCTATCCTGTTAACGAAGAAGGCGAAACCAACTATATGGGCGGCGCTATCCCGAACTCCTTCGTAGGCGTGGCCAGCAATACCCAGAATCCTGATGCGGCCTATGCTTTTGCGAAATTCTGCGCTACCTATGGAAACAAGTATATGTATGCAGCCGGACACGCCACAACCTGGACAGGTGTGGATCCTGAAGAAATTGTGGAAGTAGTCTTTGGTTCCAGAGAGGATGCGGAGAAAAGAATCGACGTAGACTCTTTTATTTCCAGTGTGGTCGCGACAGGCGAACCTGCTTATTCTGAAGATTATATCGTCGCGTTTTCTGAAATCCAGAGTTTAATTGAAGAGTATTCTAAGTACGTATTCAATGGAGAAATGACTGTGGATGATGCATTGAATGAAATGAAAGAGTTAGCAGATCAGGCGATTGCCGACGCTTCTTGATTGTTAGAATATCCCATGGAAATTGCTCTTGCGGACATATTGTCCGCAAGAGCAAAGAATAGAGGTTATGGCTTATGAATAAGAAAAAAGAAGCACTAGCCGGCTGGCTGTTTTTAGCTCCTGCTTTAGTGGTTTTCTTGGCCTTAGTAATTATCCCAATTATTATGTCGTTCCTTCTGTCGTTTGCGGACTGGAACTTTCTTTCCGGACTCGGTGGACTGAAATGGTGCGGCTTGGATAACTTTGAAAAACTATTTACTGTTGACCGAAAATTCATAATGGCGCTTACAAACACCCTGTTATATGCAGTGATAACAGCGCCGGTTTCTATTTTGATTGCGCTGATTCTCGCATATCTTTTAAATAATAAAGTTTATTTCAAAAAATTCAACCGGATGTGCTTTTTTATTCCCTATATTTCCAGCATGGTGGCACTCACCGCCGTTTTTCGCTTTTTGTTCCGCAGCGACGGTCCGATTAATGCTATTTTGATGCAGATATTCCATATAACAGAGGTGCCCAACTGGCTGACCAGTACGGAACTGAGCAAGGTGCCTATTACCTGTGTTATCATTTATGCCGGAGTTGGCTTCAGCCTGATTGTGTATATGGCGGCATTGCAGAACGTACCTCAGGAGCTTTATGAGGCGGCCACTATTGACGGTGCTAATGGCTTTGTTCAATTCTTTAAAATCACTTTTCCCTTGATTTCACCTACTACCTTTTATCTGTGTATTGTCAGATTGATTGCGGCCTTCAAAATATTTACCGCCATCAATGTAATGGGTATGGCCGATACAGCTCCGAGCCTGGTTTCAGAAGTTTACAGCAACGCGTTTGTTTCCTATGATTTTGGCTATGCTAGTGCGGAATCTTGGGTGCTGGTAGCGATTATTTTGATTGTGACACTAGTGCAGTTCTGGGGGCAGAAAAAGTGGGTCCATTATTAAAAACAGGGGAGGGGTCTCTCGATGAAAAAACAGAAAAAGGCGGTTCGCTGGTTTAACACCATATGGGTTACCGCCTGTGGTCTTCTCTTTTTAATGCCGTTGCTATGGATGCTTTCCTCCTCTGTGAAAACCGGACCTGAGGTGTTTGCCAGCGACTTTCAGTGGATTCCAGATATTATTCAATGGAATAACTACACCAGAGTTTGGACAGACTCGAATGTGCCTTTCTGGCGTCTATACCTAAATTCCTTAACGGTAGCGGTAGTGGGAACGGTTGTGCAGCTTATTGTTTCTTCTATGGCTGGATATTCTTTTGCGAAAATCCAGTTTAAAGGAAAAAATTTTGTTTTTCTGCTGATGCTTGTTACTATGATGATTCCGGTTCAGGCCACAATTATCCCACGTTTTATTCTATTTAAAACAGTGGGTATCTACAACAGCCTATGGGCGCTCATCTTACCCGCGTTTTTTAATGTTACCTCTATTTTTTTACTTCGTCAGTTTTACATGAGTTTGCCGGATGGCCTGATGGAAGCGGCAAAAATAGACGGAGCCAGCCATTGGCAGATTTGGTCCATGGTGATGATGCCTCTCACAAAACCAGCCATGGTAACGGTGTCTGTGCTGGCGTTCATTACCTCCTGGAACGAATATTTGAACGCGCTTATTTTCCTGCCCAGCAACAGAAACTATACCGTAGCCCTTGGCATTCAGTATTGGATGTCTATGACTGACGAATACAACTTGATGATGACTGCGGCGGCTAGCGCAATTATTCCGGTAATTATTTTGTTCCTGTTTACTCAGAAATATTTTGTGGAGAGTATCGCCACCAGCGGTGTAAAAGGATGAGAATAAAATGGATAATCGGATTATGAGAAAGAATTCCTTAGAGTTGCCGAAGCTGATTGCCCATCGCGGATATGCGGTAGAAGCGCCTCAGAATTCTATTCCCGCTTTTGTGGAGGCTGGAAAACTTGGCTTTTGGGCGGTTGAAACCGATGTGCATAAGACAAAAGACGGAGTACTCGTCTGCAATCATAATAACAGCGTGGATGAAATGTATTATGGCAGCGGAAAGATCGCAGAGATGACCTATCGAGAATTAGCGACGCTTCGAATCAAAACAGAGAAAGATGACGTTGCTTATTCTCGAGAGGAGCTGATGATCCCAACGTTCCGCGAATATTTGGAAATTTGCAGAGCATACGGCGCTCTCCCTTTTATTGAAACAAAGACCGATGATGTCGAGGAAGTGATCAACTTAGCGTGTGAATTTTTCCCGGAGAAAGATGTGATTATTTCCAGCGCGTCTTTAGTCCATTTGGAGAAAGCTAAAGAGATTTGTTCGGATGTTTTTGTGCATCACATATTTTCTAACGAACAAACCATGCAGCGGCTGAGCAAGCTTGGTTACTGTGGGGTCTCCTATAACTGCCCCGACTATAGAGGCTTTTCACCGGAAATTTTAAACCGTACCCATCAGGCTGGTGTACTTTGCTGTTTGCGCGCCGGTGATACAACGGAAACTGTACGCGGTATGATTAGAAAAGGGCTGGATTATATTCCGACCAACTGTATTGGAAATCTTTAACTTTAGAGGGTGTTTCTATGGCGGCATCATGGCTGAATTTAGAAGGAAAAACAATTATTGTAACTGGCGGGGCCTCTGGAATCGGCTTAGCGATAGCCAAGGAATTGCTGAACGACGGAGCGAATGTCGTGGTTTGCGATTGTAATCCTCATAAAATTGAACTGGGAGAGGATCACACTAAATTTACTTATCTTGTTGCAGATGTTACCGACCGGAATAGTATTGATTCCTTGATTCAGAAAGTAAAAAAGAAATATGGCGCGATTGACGCTATTATAAATAATGCGGGGATCAATATTCCCCGTTTGCTAGTGGATGACAACCAACAATACGAATTGGACGAATCTGTATGGGATAAGGTCATGGCGGTTAATGTAAAGGGTGTGTTTTTGTGTGCCCAGGCGGCCGCTCATGAGATGGTTCGTCAAGGGCACGGAGTTATCGTCAATATGTCGTCGGAGTGCGGTTTAGAGGGATCCGAAGGACAGAGTGTATATGCGGCATCTAAAAACGCATTGAACTCATTGACGCGTTCCTGGGCCAAAGAGCTTGGAAAAAAAGGAGTGCGCGTGGTGGGCGTTGCGCCGGGGATCTTAGAAGCCACCGGGCTTCGAACCATTTCCTATGAAACTGCTTTAGCTCATACCAGAGGAATTTCTATTGAAGAGCTCAGGGAAGGCTATGAAAACTCCAGCACTATTCCATTAGGTCGTTCTGGTAATTTAGCGGAGGTAGCGAACCTGGTGGCCTTTATTTGTTCTGATCGGGCCAGTTATATTCATGGTGTCACGATCAATGTGGCCGGTGGAAAAACGAGAGGATAAAATTAGGAACAGAGGTCGAAATTTGGAACTCAAAAGCGAGACAGCCAGATTCGGCCTCTTTTTCTATGCTATAACTCCAGCGTTCAAGCCGTTTTTCTAGATTTATCTCGTTTTATAGAAATGGGACATCAAAAAGCAAAAAACAGAAAAATAAGTTGCAAAAACAATCAAATGTATCTATTCTGAACCGGTGATTCGCATTTTGTTGAGTGCTCGTTTTGATTTTGGGTTAATAAATTTATTCCAAACGGTATTAGACCAGCGGACAACAATTTCGTCACTCCCTCCCACACCTGCGGTGAGCAAT
>OFMK01000720.1_pt1 | contig 30985 bp, 28 predicted proteins | sample 1541781 | NCBI WGS metagenome assembly OFMK01 (sample SAMN04209250, study PRJEB22552) | human gut metagenome | biome: gut; material: feces | host: Homo sapiens | place: USA: Oklahoma
GTCCAAAGTAAACCTTCGTGTAGAATCTTCCTACCCGGATATCGGTCTTTTCATGAAATGGCGTTCCCTCCATAAAGCTGTAATCCTCAAGACTCGTGCCGTCCTGAATATATCCCTGATATCCAGGGTCAGGCTCTGCCGTTACGTTGCTGACATTTGCATTGCCGTAGGCTGATCCAATTCCAGGCATTTTTGTACTTTTGTCCCCTATGGCAATAACAATCGTGTCTCCTCCGCTGATGTGTACATTTTTCAGCTTATACGTTCCATCTTGCCCACTGCTTGTTCCAATCCCAGGAGCAGATGCGCCTCCCCGTGCCTCAACTTTTCCTCCGGTGATATAAAGGCCGTCGAAGTCACTTCCGTATCCTCCCCCGATACCAGGTCCACGTTCAGTCCCTGTTGCTTTGATATTTCCTCCTGAAATATAAATATTCTTCGTATATCCTCCAGCATAGACTTGTGAATTGCATGCAGAACCGATTCCCGCTACATGAGTACCTCCGCTGACTTCAAGATTCCCCCCTTTGACCCGAAAGTTACAAAATCCGCATTCACTGGCTGTTGTGACATTAGATATTGTACTCCCGATAGCACCTGCATGTACTACATTTCCTGTTGCAATCAGTGTGCTGCAGTTATCATCACAAAGATGCCCTTCCTGATCTGCATATTCGCATTGTACGGTTAAAAATCCGTCCATTCCGTTTTTGGCAAGTACAGCTCCTCCGTTCGTATCATGACTCGTTCCATAATTACAGCCCCATATATTTACACCTTTCAGTGTAATCGTTACATCTGCATGTGAGACAATTACGCAGCTCTGCGTCGTTGAATTGCTTTCAATCTCTACACTGTCAAATATCAGATCCGTTTTAACCCCTTTTGCCACAACTACATTGTACGACTTCGTTTTCCCTGTAATATAATAACCATTCGGATTCAGCTCTGTCTCTGCCTCTGAAAGACCTCCTCCTGATGCACCTGTCTGATTGATCCTGATATTCCCAAGGCTGACATCCAGCATGGTCTGCCCTTCTTTCGTCTTTTTCAGAGACTTTTCTGAAACCTTATTCACCAGAGGGACGATCGTCTCATCAGCACCCAGGAAGGTTTCTGTGATATTTTCTGTATTCTCAGATCTGCTTAAGCCCCCCCCCAATTTCTTCCATGTCTTTTGACAAATCTCCCGCTTGGGTACTGGTTTCGGTCTCCGATTTTTCTGTTGTCGGTTCTGTTTCCTCTGTATTTCCTATGTCCGCTTCAGGCTTTCTATCTTCTGTCGGTTCTGTTTCCACCTCTGCTGCTTCCTGTACACCGGACTCGGCAAAAACCATAGCCTGTCCCGTTCCAAATACAATGACCAACAGGAAAACTAAAAATTTTCTTTTCATGACTATTGCTCCTTTTCCTCGTAATCTGACATTTTTTCTTATCAGGTATAAGTGCCTGTTGAAACAGTTAGATAAAAGAAAAATATTTTTTATGCAGAAACGATACTTATAAAACTTTCTTAGTAAAAAGAAAAACTGGTATTACTTTTCATAATACCAGATAACCTCATTTCTTGATTTTAAATTCAACTACTGCATACGGCTTTCTTGTCTCATCACACAATTCCGCCACAATCCGTTCCTCTTCCACAGATATTCTCGGTATCATTAAGTCCCCCAGTTTAGCAGAATTTTTGTATTCAACTCTCACCTGCTGTATGTTTGTATATAAAGGGAGTTCATTCCACGCCTGCCTCACATACTGGCTGTTATTGACATGATGATTGCTGTCAATCCAGGACTTGGGCACTTTCAAGCCCTCCTTTTCCTCCCAGCTGTTCGGAAGTTTGATTTTTCTGGGCGCATACTCCATGGGCAGCGCAGGCTCCGGAGCATATACCGCGATTTCCTCCGGTGAAGCTTTTACCGGACGGCCCGTCTCTAAGTCCATATAAACCCAATAGGAGTTGGCATAGGCCAGCATCGCACCATTTTCATCTTTCATCGTAAAATTTCTCAGGCCAAACAGACGCTCAAACCCCGATGCCCAGGTACTGGTCCTTACCAAATCTCCTTCCAGCGGGAAACGCTCAATCACGACCTGCCAGGAATTGAGAATCCACGCCCTGTTCTTAGACTTCAGATACTGCACTCCCACGCCCAGATCTTCCGACTGGAATACACTGCAGTCCTGAAAATAATCAATAATTCCCGGCACCGGAAGTTTTCCCTCCGCGTCTACCTCACTATATCTTACTCTGCTCTCAAATGTATACATAACGGCTCCTTTTTATAAGCAAATAACTGTCATGATAAGTGTAGCATAAGCAAAGAAAGGTATCAATTTTTCATATCCAAAAAGCCAATCAGCACGGTCCATACATAGGCACATGTCTTTGGTATCATCAGCATGCCTGCCGCCGGAAACCGGTCGGAAAACAGAACAACCGGGATATAAAAAGCGAAGCTCAGAGTAATGGTAAGCCACATGAACCGAAATGGGCGGTCTTTCCCTTTTCTTGTCCTTTGATAAAATAAAATGATAATCAACAATCCTAATGCCGCAAACGGTAGATTCCGGTAGATTCCCCACTGAAGGGGCGCATTTGCACTGGTCCATTGATTTTGAGGCATCAGGCACAAAACGATTCGAAGAGCAGCCAGAAAATAGACAGCAGCTGTCAAAATGTTTTTACCGGTTACATGATAGCGCATTCTCCATATATGATAGAGCAGAATATAAAAAATCGTCATTGTTATGGAAGTTACCAGTTTTCCAATCCCCAAAGCCTGTGTATAATGTTCCAGCCCAGTAGTACATAGGGCGACCGCTCTCGGAATCAGATGAAAAGAATCTCCTGCTCCGAGGATCACAGCCATAATGCCGAAAACTTTATACTGCATTCTGCCCCGGCTTTTGCGTATCATGATGATCCCAAGTGAGATCACTGTGGTAAGATAAATTATATCAAAAATTGTTTCCATCACTGCCTGCATTGTCTTCTCCTCCTTCTTACATTTCCGCTGCCGCTGATCGCCGTCCCAGACTGTGAACCTTTATATAACGGCTGATAAAGCCTGTTCCGGCAAGAAACAAAGCTGTCCCCAATCCGGTATAAAATACGGCAATCCATGAGTCGGGCCAAATACCGGACATCCGGATACCAATGCCAAAAGACATCATAAAGGCCATGATACAAAATGATTTTACGTCAAAAAACTTCAGAATAAACTGCTTTTCCTCTGTATAATTCATGATTCGGGCCGTATGTTTCTTCACAAGTTTTCCAAACACCATAGCTCTGAAAACAGCAAACACTGCCAAAGAAATCAGGGCGTTTCGTACAGACCAATTCTGACGGTATGCGAGAATTCCAATTCTCAAAATATTGATTCCCGCGAATCCCCATATGATACCTGCTGCCAAAAGCAGCTGTTTTTTTCTAACCTTCATAATACCTCCTCAATAATGAACTTTGTTCACTTTAGTCTGTAAATTTACCTGCCAAACCCGGCAGGTTATTAATAAATAACACGTTTTATTATTTCTATAAGAGCGGAACAATCCCTCTTCTCTTCCAGCAGTGATAATGTGATATTTGTAAAAACAAGATCGACAAAACTTTGGGGTGTCAGTTTATCATTGAAGGCCTCTGGATTCACACACTGATCCATCTTTAGCACACGGCAAAGTTCAGTCTTCATATGGTCAAAATATTGTTCCATCTTAAGCCGCCCCGTTTCTTTCTCCCCTGCGGCAAAACTCATAGAATGCAGAGTAAAAAATCCAGGATATTGTTTTGAACCCTTTTGTATCCTTTCATACACCCATGCAACACTGTCCGCAAAATTCAGAAACTGAACAGAACCTTCGGGCATATGGAAGATTTCTCTCCAAACATTTTCCACAGTTGCAGTCAATAGCTCTGCCTTTGAGGGAAAATAGTTATAAACAGAGCCAACAGCTACACCGCAGACGGATGCCACAGTTCTCATATTCACTGCCTGAAGTCCTTTTTCCATTACAAGCTTTTGACTGGCAGCCAGAATCGCTTCTCTGGAAGTCACTGTTTTATTCAAAGCATCCCTCCTTCTATATTGAACATTGTTCATTATAGTGGAATTCACAAGGTATGTCAACATAACTACCCTATGATTTTTCCTCCCTGAAGGATATACCGCTCATATTTGGCTCTGAAAAACCAGCCGACACACAGCATAACCAATCCGACGATCAAAGCCGCTGTCTTCCGTGGTCCGTCCGGTGAAAAAATAATGGACACTAAAATACCGGTTCCTCCGCCCTCCAAAAAATCGATCAGCTTTTTTTTCTTCCATATGGCCTTTTCTCTTTTCAGGGAATCAACGACATTTTCATCTGCCTTCTTCCGGAACTCATCGCTGCCGAGTCTCTGTCCACTCAGCAGTTCGTTGATGCTGATCTCAAATTCTTCACACAAACTGAGCATCGTCGCAATATCCGGCATGTAATTTCCATTCTCCCACCGTGATACTGTTTTATTCGTCACTCCGATTCTTTCACCCAGTTCTGCCTGGGTAATGCCGCGCTCCCTGCGCAGCAGGGCAATAAACGCTCCGATTTTCTTCTGATCCAAGATCATCCCCTCCTTTTTATGCTTATTATAACAAGAGGAGATCATTTTGTATTCCCCACAGACAGCGAAACACCTTTTATCGCCATTTCATTCCATTAAATCATTTTAAAATATTTGCATGCCTTTTCAATTCCATCTTTCTCCACATCATCTGTTATGTAATCCGCACAAACCTTGACGTCTTCCTCTGCACTACCCATCGCGACCCCGATTCCTGCGTATCGGAGCATATCCATATCATTTTCTCCATCTCCAAATGCCATGATTTCATTCTGTCGAATCCCACAATCCTGTAGAATCTGCCTGATTCCGGCCACTTTTCCCCCGTTTTTTGATATGATATCGACCCCATATGGATTCCATCTGGTCATCTTGCAGCCATCAAGGCCCGCCACGATTTCCTCTGCCATTCTTTCCTCTGAATACAAAATAAATTGATAGATCGGCTCTCCGGAATAAGTGCCGATTTCAGGAACTGGTGTATTGATCGCTGCCTGTGCCTTCTCCACCAGCTCATCAATATAATTAATATACATTCTGTCTTTTTCAACCAGCATTACCGGCACCTTCTTCTCCTCAAACATAGCAAGCATCAGCTCAACATCCCTCTCGCCGATTGCTTCTCCGTAAAGCAGTTCTTTTCTGCTGTCCAGGCAGAGCTGCCCGTTCAGTGTAATGTAGCCGTCAAACCGTATATCATCGACCGGCAGATCTCTGATCTCTGACATATGTCTGCCGGTGGCCGTAAAGACCTTGACTCCATTCATTCTCATACTGTCTATGGCTTCTCTGGCGCTTTTCGGAATTTCACCGGTTGTATTAGAGAGCAAAGTGCCGTCAATGTCAAAAAATACTGCTTTTATCACGTTCTGATTCTCCTTTTATCATCAAATCTAAAAATGGCGCAAGCAATGTCTCCACTTGCGCCATTTTCTGGATTCTCTTTTCTTATTTCTGCACGATATTTACGATTCTTCCCGGAACATAGATCTCTTTTACAACGGTTCCGTTCAGTTTGTCACCCAATGCTTCTTTTGCTTTTGCTATAACTGCATCCTTTGCATCGTCTGCTCCGATAGTAATGGTTGTTCTCGCTTTTCCGTTGATCTGTACGGCAATCTCAACTTCATCGTCTTTTAAATATACTTCGTCATAGGACGGCCATTCCTGTGCAAATACACTGTCCTCATGGCCCAGTTCCCTCCAGAGTTCCTCAGAAATATGAGGTGCGAAAGGTGCCAGCAGCACAATGAAGGTTTCCAGAGTCTTTTTGTCCACTCCGCCCTTTTTCGCCATATCATTGAGCTTATTATTATACTCCATGAATCCGCTGACCACTGTATTAAGGCTGAATTTCTCAAGCCTGCTTGTCACATCATATACAAGGCGGTTCCGCACCTTCAGCAGATCCTTTGTCTCTTTGACATCCTTATCCTTCTGATCCAGAACCACGTTGTAGAAACGGCTTAAGAAACGGCGCACACCGTCGATTCCTCTCTCGTCCCACTCCGCATCCAGTTCCGGCGGTCCCACAAAGAGTTCATACATTCTGAGGGAATCACATCCGTAATCTCTTACCAGATCATCCGGTGAAACTACATTTCCTTTAGACTTGCTCATCTTAATTCCGTTTTTACCGGTGATCATACCCTGGTTGAACAGCTTGTGGAACGGTTCATCAAAGTCTACTGCACCGATATCATACAAGAACTTCGTGTAAAATCTGGAATATAAAAGATGGAGTACTGCATGCTCCACACCGCCGATATACATGTCAACCGGCAGGTATTTGTCCGCTTTTTCTTTGGAAACCAGTTCTTCACTGTTCTTGCTGTCGATATAGCGCAGGAAATACCAGGATGATCCCGCCCACTGAGGCATGGTATTTGTCTCTCTCTTGGCCGGTTTTCCGCAGACCGGGCAGGTTGTGTTGACCCATTCGTCAATGTCTGCAAGCGGAGATTCTCCGGTTCCCGTAGGCTCGTATTTTTCTACTTCCGGAAGGGTCAGAGGAAGTTCTTCTTCCGGCACCGGCACGGCGCCGCAGTTCGGACAGTGAACGATCGGAATCGGTTCTCCCCAGTAGCGCTGACGGCTGAATACCCAGTCTCTAAGTTTATAGTTGGTCGTCTTTTTGCCCACTCCCATCTTCTCGATGATTGCAGGGGCTTCCTCTTTTAACACAGAAGATTCCATACCATTCCAATCACCGGAATTGATCATGGTTCCGGCTGCCTCTGTATATGCCTCTGTCATATTTTCGATTTCTTTTCCGTCTTTCGCAATGACCTGTACGATCGGAATATCAAATTTCGTGGCAAATTCAAAGTCCCGGTCATCATGGGCAGGAACACACATAATAGCACCTGTTCCGTAGTCCGCAAGAACATAGTCGGACAGCCAGATCGGAACCTTTTTGCCGTTGATCGGGTTGACTGCATAGCTTCCGGTAAACACACCAGTCTTTTCCTTATCCTGAAGACGGTCCACAGAAGATTTCAGGGATGCCTGGTAAATATAATCCTCCACTGCCGCTCTTGTCTCATCCGTAGCCAATTCTGCAGCCAGTTTGTGCTCCGGCGCCAATACCATGAAGGTCGCTCCGTGAAGCGTATCCGGTCTTGTGGTATAGACGGTGATCGCCTCGTCCCTGTCTTCCAGTTTAAAGTCTACCTCGGCGCCGTGGCTTTTTCCGATCCACTCTGCCTGCATTTTTTTCACTTTTTCCGGCCAGTCCAGTTTATCCAGATCACCCAGAAGACGGTCTGCATATTCTGTGATCTTTAACATCCATTGTCTCAGATTTTTCTTTGTCACATCTGCACCGCAGCGCTCACACTTGCCGTTGACAACCTCTTCGTTGGCAAGCCCTGTCTTACAGGAAGGGCACCAGTTGATCGGCATCTGTTTTTCATAGGCCAGGCCCTTTTTAAACATCTGTACAAATATCCACTGGGTCCATTTGTAGAATTCAGGGTCTGTGGTATTGACTTCCATATCCCAGTCATAGATCGCCGCGATCTCACCGATCTGGCGTTTGATATTTTCTATATTCTTTGCGGTGGATTCTTTCGGATGCACGCCCATCTTGATGGCATAGTTTTCCGCCGGCAGTCCAAAGGCATCCCATCCCATAGGGTGGATCACGTAATATCCGTTGAGCATTTTGTAACGGCTCCACACATCGCTGATCACATAGCCTCTCCAGTGTCCCACATGGAGTCCGCTTCCTGACGGATACGGGAACATGTCCAGACAATAGTATTTCGGCTTTTTGCCGTCATTTACGTTGACCGGCTGTTCCTCCCAGTGTTTCCTCCACTTCTGTTCGATTGCCTTATGATTATAAGGTACTGCCATAATTTTCATCCTCCTAAACTGTATCTCTTGTCTAAATACAATATATAAAATAAACTAAATATACATATTAACTTATTCATTTTATCATATACCCGTTTGATGTCAATATTTCTGCTGTCCTATCATGAGAAAAAGCTGCCCGCTCCAAATGATATGAAGCGGGCAGCCATTCTGGTTTCACTAATTTTGTTCTGTTGTTTTCACTGTGGCTGTTGGGGCAGATGTCTCTGTCGCAGCCGGTATTTTCTGGACGGTAACCTTTACTGTTTTAGAAACTGTCTTTCCATTCATGCCTTTGTAGCTGATGGTCACATCATATGTGCCGTCTGCGTTTTGAATTTTATTCAGATCAACTTTAGCTTTATTGGAATTGATGGATGTTCCATTGTCTTTAATAGAAACAGCCTTTAAAATTTCCTGCTGCAAAGCATTCTTTGCTTCATCAAATTTATCGTCCGTCACCGTCATTGTGAACGTCTCTGGATTTATCTTTATCTCAGCGTTCTTATAAGCTTTGACTGTAACTTTGACTGTCTTGGATGCCGCCCTGTAAGGCTTATTGCTGTTCTTCACCGTATACTTCACAGTGTAAGTTCCGGCTTTGTTAAACACGTAAGATTTGGCTTTTGAGTAAGACATGGTCGTGGCCTTCTTCTCACCCGGTTTTGTGATGGAGACTGTCATGGCAGAAGTCCTGCTCTTGCCGCTTCTCATCTTGGCCGTTGTCTTAAACACAGCGTTCTTCGTATTGATCGCAACTGTTTTGTTTGCCACATTAGAAATCACCGGTGCCAGAGTATCTACAACCTTCACCTTGATCGTCTTGCTTGTGCTCTTTCCAAGGGCAGATTTTACAGAATACTTAATCTTGTATGTACCTAAAGATTTTGTACTGAATTTGGCTTTATAGTACTTTTTCTTCTTTGCGTTGTACTTGGTGACTGAATACTTCACTTTCTTTGTAAGGCTTTTCTTTGTCACGTTGTCTTTCGCCGTCACATTAGACTTCACGCTGTAAGATTTGCCGTACTCCACTGTTTTTTTCTTCTTGGAAGAAACTTTGATGGTCGGTTTTACCTTGCGGTACGGATTGTTCTTATCCGGATCTGTAGGGTCCCAATACATCTTTCTGGATGTAGATACTTTAAATCCTTTTGGTTTTCCTAACGGTCCCGGATTCTTACTGCTGTAAATCGTAACTTTTGTGCCCAGCTTACAGTTGTCATAGATCCACTTGGCATCCGCCACTGTCAGCCGGATACATCCGTGTGATGCGGTCTTTCCAAGCTTATTGAACTGGACGGTGGACTGACTGGCCTTGCTGTGGCTGTAATACCATACAGAGTGGAATAAAATTCCTCCGTGAATCCTTGTACAATACTGTCCGTAGCTCGGCCCCATCAATGTCTGCCAGCGGTATTTCGCCGGAGTATAAAAGGTTCCGGACGGTGTATTGGAGCCCCCGCAGGACACCAAAAATGCCTTGATCGGTTTATACTTTCCTTTGGTAAGCTTATATACAGTGGCCACATTTGCCTGCTTATTTACCTTGATCCAGTACTTTGTCTGTGCCGCGCTGACGGTCTTTGCCTTAGCCGGACCGATTCCTGTCCCGATAAGCAAAGACAGCATCAGAAGGACTGCTGTCAACTTCTTTAACTTGCTGATTTGCTGCTTCATAACTTCCCCTTTCGTCTATCCTAAATACTCTACCATTATATCCGCTCTCTTTTACACTTGTAAATAGCAAAAAGTATGTTATGATAAATTTAAGAAAATCGTAAAATATCAAGGAGGACATTATGATCGCATTTAATCACTTTAACTTCAACGTTCTGGACTTGGACAAAAGCCTTGACTTCTATAAAAAAGCATTGGATCTGGAGCCTGTCCGTGAAAAAAACGCATCCGACGGGAGCTTTAAACTCGTTTTTCTGGGAGATCAGACCACAGGCTTCTCACTGGAACTCACATGGTTAAAGGACCGCACCGAACCGTATAATCTGGGAGAACTGGAATATCATCTTGCACTGGAGACCGACGATATGGAAGCCCTCCACAAGCGCCATGAGGAGATGGGATGCATCTGTTACGAAAATCCTGACATGGGGATTTATTTCATCAGTGATCCCGACGGCTACTGGATCGAGATCATACCGAGCAAAAAATAATTTCTTTTCAAACACCAAAAGAGAATCCTGACAGTTTTTTTATAACTGACAGGATTCTCTTTTTATCTGCATAATGTTCAGCAGTTCCGCAGGAAGACTTCATATCCCTTTTCCACTTCATAGAGATCGGATTTGCTTGTGATCTCCCATGGAGCGTGCATATTCAGCACTGCTACACCACAGTCGATGACGTCCATGGCATAGGAAGCCGGAATATAAGCGATGGTTCCCCCGCCGCCTTCATCCACCTTTCCGAGTTCCGCAGTCTGGAATGCCACCTGATTTTCATCGAACATTCTGCGGAGTTTCGCAACGAACTCAGGGTTGGCGTCGTTGGAACCGGATTTTCCTCTGGAGCCGGTGTATTTATTCAGGACCAGCCCCTTTCCGAAGTAAGCCGCATTCTTTTTTTCCATAACCTGAGGATAATTCGGATCAAAGGCCGCGCTCACATCGGAAGAGAGCATGTGGGAGTTCTGAAGGATTCTGCGGAGTCTTAATTCACTGTATTCTCCTGTCAGTGCTATGATCTCGGCCAGTGTATTTTCAAAAAATCTGGAATGCATGCCCGTAGCGCCAACGCTTCCAATTTCTTCTTTGTCCACGAGGATGCAGCAGGTCGTCCTCCGGGCGTCCTGTACATTCAGCATAGCCGCAAGGGATGTATAGGCACAAACCCTGTCATCCTGTCCGTAAGACATGATCATACTGCGGTCTAATCCGAAATCTCTGGCAGGTCCTGCCGGGACAACTTCGATCTCTGCTGACAGGAAATCTTCTTCCTCAATCCCGTATTCCTCCTCTAATATCCGGAGCATCTCTTTTTTAACCGCATCCTTCTCCTCGCCTTTAACCGGGCGGCTTCCGATCAGTACATTCAGGTCTTCGCCCTCGATCACGACCTTGGCCTTCTTCTCCAGCTGCTGGGCGGAAAGATGAATCAGAAGATCCGTCACTCCTACCACAGGGTCAGTATCCTTCTCGCCAATGCTGATCTCAATCGTAGTTCCGTCTTTTTTGATGACAACTCCGTGGAGAGCCAAAGGCAGCGTCACCCACTGATATTTCTTCACACCGCCGTAGTAATGGGTGTCCAGAAGTACCATCTCTGTGTCTTCATACAGCGGGTTCTGTTTTAAATCCATCCTTGGGGAATCAATGTGCGCCCCTAAAATATTCAGTCCGTCTTCCATCGGTTTTTCCCCGATCTGGAACAGGACAATGGTTTTGTCCATCCACGTGCGGTAAACTTTATCCCCCGGTTTCAGCTGTTTATTTTCTGCTATGAAATGCTCTAAATCCTCATATCCCGCTCTCTGAGCCAGCTTCACGGATTCTTTTACACATTCCCTCTCTGTTTTTCCGCCGGTGAGATACTCTTTATAGTCAGACGCCAAAGATTCCAGTTTTTCTATATCTTCTTCTGTATAAGAAAGCCATGTATTCTTTCGTTCCATTCGCAATATCCTTTCTGTCTGTGAAATACTTTTTCATTTGATAGTATTGCCCCATTGTTCCTCTTTAAATCCAACCAGGACAAAGTCATCACCTATGACTAAAGGGCGTTTTACGAGCATTCCGTCTGTCGCCAGAAGCTCAATCTGCTCCTCCTCAGTCATTTCCGGGAGACGGTCTTTCAGTCCCAGATCCCTGTATTTCATCCCGCTTGTATTAAAAAAACGCTTGATTGGAAGTCCGCTCTTTGCAATCCATTTTTTTAATTCCTCTGCCTTCGGATTGTCCTCCACGATATGACGGTCCTCATAGGAAACCTGATGCTCGTCCAGCCATTTTTTCGCTCTTTTACAGGTTGTACATTTCGGATATTCTATAAATAACATTGTCTTATTCTCCTTTCCTTGGTTTATTCTCCGGTTATCTTATCATATTTCAGTTTAGAAAAAAAGGTAGTTGATCCAGAATCTCAACAACCTTTTCCTTCGATATTTTTTACAGGCAGAACTCATCCAGTGTTTTTCCGAGATACCACCAGTAATCCTTTTTGTCGATAGAATCTTTCGTAAAAACTTTTTCCTCCCGGATCACCCTGCCATTCAGCACATATTCAATCTTCCCCACCTGTTCCTTTTTCTTTACAGGTGCGTTAAGACTCTTCGGGATCTGGCATTTAATATCGACCTTCTCCCCCTTTTTCAGCAGCAGCGTCATGCCTCCGCCCTTTGCCTCTATGGAAACTTTGTGCTCCATCCCTCCGTTGACATACAAGTCCGTCAATTTGCTGTAGTCCGGGATAATCTTGTGGTAGGAATAATTTTTGGCACCGTAGTCTACCAAAGTTCTGACATCCGACCATTTATAGGTTTTATGGGGAGGCCAGCCGCAGGCCAGCACGACCGCGATCATGGTCATGCCATTTTTCTTCACGGCTCCCACGTAGCAGTACCCGGCTTTGGAAGTGAATCCGGTCTTTCCGGAAACCGCGCCGTCCATCATGGAAAGCAGGGCATTGTGGTTATTGCATGTAAAAGAACGCTTCCCGGATGCATCATGAAAAGAATGGCTTTTGGCTCTGGTGATCTCCAAAAACTCTTTGTTTTTAATACACTGTTTCATGATAAGTGCCAGATCATATGCCGTAGTGGAATGAATCCCGTTTTTGTCGGTGCGGTCCAGTCCGTTAGGTGTGACAAAATGGGTCGACTTTGCCCCATAGGATCGTGCCTCTGCATTGAGTTTTTTCGCAAAGTTTTCGGTTGATCCGGCTGCATGCTCCGCCAGGATCACCGCACAGTCATTGTAAGACTCAAGCATCAGACCGTAAAGGAGGTCCTTAACTTTATATTTTTCCCCGGCCCTGGCTCCCAGATGGACCTGTGGCTGGGCAGCGGCATTTTTAGAAACTGTCGCTTCCTCTTCCAGATTACAATGTTTAATAATATACAGGCATGTTAAAATTTTTGTGGTGCTGGCATTCGGCATTTTGGATTTCCCGGATTTATCAAATAAGACTCGTCCGCTGCCCGCATCCATCAAAATGGCTGATTTTGCATACAATTTTAACGTATCATCCGCCCGGACCGTGTGAAAACCGAGCTGCAGACACAAAAACAGAGACCATATTACACAGAAAATCTTCTTCATTCCATTTCCTCTCCTTCAAGCCAGCTAAGATATTTCTCTCCGTTATCGTGTAAAGGGCCTGTTAAAAACCGGCTGGGATAAAGGAGAAAATGTCATGACATTTTCCACATAATTTCCGTTCGGCTCTTAGAATGCCTCACTCCAATTATGTAAAAATGGACATAATGGCTGCTGGAAAGGTATTCTTCGAATAAATTGGGCTATTCAATGTAAGATTTTTTTATTCATTAGCCTTCTCCAGAAGAAATTATGTCCATTTTGACCAGTTAGAAAATCTTACATCTCTGAGACAGCAAGCCGGAAAATCGGTCAAAATGTCATACAATTAATACTATATGAAATGTAAAACCAAAATATACCCACAGGGCACACCGTAATTCATGCCTTTCAGACGGACGTGCACCGCACACAGTCTCATGGTTTCCCGCAGACGACGCGGTTCTTCCCTTCTGTCTTGCCTTTGTACATCTGTCTGTCGGCCAGGGCAATGATCTCCTCGGGTGAGGCTCCTTCTCCGGAAGGGCTGACTTCGAAGGTCATGGTAATATGCAGTTTTTTATCGTCACAGCAGAAAGTATGTCCGGCTACCGTATCACACAGTTCCTGAAGCTTTACGAGCACATCCTTCAGCGGCGTGTCCCGGAAAAGAAAGACAAACTCTTCTCCTCCCCACTGGCAGACATCCACGTTTCCTCCCAGGAAAGAACGGATAAGTTCTGCTGTTTCACTCAGAATCTTATCTCCGCAGGAATGTCCCCATGTGTCGTTGACAACCTTAAAATCATCAATATCGCTCAGTACCAGCACTGCAGAGGATGCCTGACAATGTTCCGCCCTTTTTAGGAAAGCATGCCGGCTCAGCAGGCCGGTGAGCTGGTCATAATTCGCAAGCGTCGACAGGCTGCGGTTTTCATCCTGCAGTTCCTGCCGGCTGACAGCGGCAGACAGCTTCGAAGAAACAGCCGCATATAAAATAATCGTAAAACAGGCACAGATACTGAAAATTGAGATCCACAGTGCCTCTTTTTCAGAAACTGCAAAAAAATCAGGGCAGGCGAATCCAGTATATAATCTCAGCGCAAGGAATACGCAGATCTCAAATCCCGCGAAAAGATAAGGAACGTATTTATGTTTGAAGGGACAAAAATAAGTCAGGGAAGTCATGGCAATCAGGTAAGGAGAAATTCCAATATCCCATCCCGCAGACAATGTACAGACCACAGCAAACACACAGACCTCAAAGTGCACACATGTTACCGCCATGCGGTAGTATCCTCTTTCCACGCTCTGCCCCATAGCAAGATAAAAGCACACACTTGCGATATTGTATACAGCAAGAGGATATACACCGGTGAGTGCAAATATAACGATATAAGAAAAGTGCGCCGCAGAAGCCAGGATAATAATGCGCCGGTAAATAAGCTTTACATACTTGTCTTCTGTCTGGTCTATCGACGTCATATTCACTGCCTCCCGTCCCTTTTCCAATATTTCTCCTCAAACTGATCCGCCGGGATCGGTTTTGAGATATAAAATCCCTGTATACTGTCTGCTTCCAGGGAACACACTGCTTCCAGTTCTCCCGGATGCTCAACTCCTTCCACACATACAGCAATTCCTACACTGTGGCACAGCTTTATGACCGCCCCGATAAAAGAATGATTAAATACATGATCCCGGTCATTAATAAAGGAAATAAAGACCCTGTCAATCTTTACAATATCTGCGGGAGTCTGGGACAACATTCCCAGTGAGGAATATCCCGTTCCGAAATCATCCATGGCGATCCGGATATGAAGCTGCCTGAGTCTTTGGAAGGTTTCTTTCAGTGCCGGCATATCGGTCACAAAGTAGCTCTCGGTAAGTTCCAGTACAATGTGCTGCGCGTCCAGATGATATTTTTCCAGCAGCACCACCACTGTCGGAACAAAATCTTTATCTATAAACTGAAGGTAGGAGACATTGATATGCATAATAAAATCAGGACAGTAAAGCAGCCATCGTTTACATACAGAGAATGCCTGATCCAAAATCCATTTTCCTGCTTCTATCATCAGCCCGCTGTTTTCAAGGAGAGGTATAAACTGAGCAGGGCCCGCATCTTCGGTGTCAGGACAGGACCAGCGGAGCAGGGCTTCAGCCCCGGTAAGTCCAAGTCCGTCAGCTCTGACAAGCGGCTGGTAAACCAATGTAAACCCCTGCATTCCATCTCTTACACAGCGCTGAAGCTGCCTGTTTAATTCCATTAATCTCAATTCTGACTGTAAAAGATCCGGTGAAAACACAGTACAAGTATTTTTTCCCCGCTTCTTGGATGCATCCAAAGCGCTTGCTGCAAATTTGAGCAGATCTAAATAGTTATCCGCGTCTTTTCCTATGATGGATATCCCTCCCGAAACAGAACAGAAATAAGAAATTCTGTCAATCTCATGTTCACAGTTGGCATATGTATGAATAGACCGGTATAGTTCTTCGATCTCCTCTAATGATGCTTCCGGACAGACAACTGCAAATTCATCACCGTCGAACCGGAAAATCTCAGTCTTAGAAGGCAGCATCTGCTGTATATTCTGTGCCATCTGCCGAAGCACCAGATCTCCAAAAGTATGGTCTTTCAGATTATTGATCTGTTTAAAATCGTCCAGCCCTAACAGCAAAAGCCCTCCCCTGGCGCTTCCCTGGTTCAGCAGAAGTTCTATCCGTTCCCTGCACTTTTCCTGGGTAAACAGCCCTGTGGTGCGGTCAATCTTTCCTTTGCTGCCGATCGGAGTCACCACACCTGCAAAGGAGAGCGGATTTTGATTCTGGTCTCTCTTTAACAGTCCGCGGCATACAACCCATACATATTCATTATCTCTGTTTTTTACCTGATACTCTACATTATGTATATCCGTCATCCCTCTGAGCATATCATCCACAGAGTCGAAATATCGTTTTTTATCTTTGTTATGTACCAGTTTGCCCCACACGGGAACAAGCCCGGGTACGAGCCTTCCCGGCAGATCAAAATCCTGCAGCATATTATCGGAAATCAGAGCCATATCGGTTGTCATATCTATGATATAGATATAATCTTCAGTACTGCTGACGATCGCATCATAAAACGCCTGTCCGTCTATATGGAACGCACTGTTCTCTCCCTCAGTTCTTTTCATAAAATATTCCTCCATCTTTCAAATACCGCAGAAAATCAAAATCCCAGTTTCAAAATAAGTACCGGAAGCGGAGGATGATTCTGTTTATTATAGAAGTCCTGTTTAATAACAATATATCTCCTGTCATCCAGCTGCCTTAAGTATTGAAGAACTTCTTCTTTCTCCGCAAAGCCGGTATCTCCTCCACTATACACACAAACACTGATAATTCCTCCCGGTTTCAAAAGCTCAAGTCCCACTCTAACAGCCTGTATCGTACTGTGCGGCCTCGTGGCAATCCTGTGGTCCCCACCTGGAAGATAGCCCAGATTAAACAAAATCGCCTGCACTGTGCCTTTTTCTGCATACCGGTCCATATTTTCATGGCTGTCCAAAATAAGCTCCGGATGGTATCCTTTTAACTCCAGTCTTTTCCCTGTGTTGAGCAGTGCTTCCTCCTGTATTTCAAATCCGATCACCCTGTCTGTCAGTCCGCACAAATACTCAGTGTCACCTCCGTTTCCAACCGTTGCGTCGATACATAAGTCTCCTTGTCTGATAAAGCGTCTCAGCTCTCCATGCACCCACTGTGTTATGCTGACCCTCATTTTCATCTCCTCCTGTTCCATGGACAAAAAGGCCGCAGACCTTTCCTATTGAAATAACAAAAAGAGAGAGCCCAGACTATCTAAATCCTGCTCTCTCGGTTTCATTTTAGTAATAGCAGATAACCGGTGTTCCGGCATCGATCATATTGTAAAGTGATGCAGCTGCATAAGGCGGCATATTGACGCATCCGTGTGATCCCCCGGAAATATACTCGCTTCCTCCAAAAGAAGACCTCCAGCTTGCATCGTGAAGTCCCACGTTGCCGTTGAACGGCATCCAGTAAGATACCGGTGAGTTATAACCCTGACCGCTCAATGTCGCATTGCGCTGTTTGTACAGTACAAATGCCACACATTCCGGTGTTTTTCTTCCAGCTTCCATCTTGCCTGTGACTACGGATGAAGAAAAGACAATCTTTTTCTTTTTAATGTAGAAAACTTCCTGCTGTCCCATATCTACCTCGATATAAGTGTCGCCGATGTCTCCCTGATATCCGTCGTATACTTTTGCCTTCTGGCGCCAGTATGGCTCTCTTGTCTCGGTGGTGCCCTCTTTCAGCATTTTTTTGACTGCGGCTTCTTCCTTTTCACGGCTCATTCTCCAGCCGTAAGGACCTCCGAAAATCTTTTTGGTTCGTCCGTCATGAGTCTTGACGGTACGCATGGTCCCCATCGTGTTATATTTGTATGCAAACTTCATGACCCAGTTTTCCATTTTCTTCATATCAACAGTAAAATCTGTGTCATTTTTGATCTTAAACCACTTGTGGTATACGTCCTTATCGAGAACTACCGTCTGTTTCCCGAACTTATACGTAATGCTTCCCTTCAGAGAATCGTTCATCCTGTCTTTCAGAGAAATGATCTCTTTGCTCTTGCTCGTATACTTCGGGGCATCATAGGCGCCCTCCTTGTCCAGATCCACAGCAGCGACACCGCCTTCTACGGCACTCTCTATGAGCTTTTCCGTCTTTTCCTTCTTTAAGACCGTACCGATCTCTTCTTTCTGGATCTGATAAGATCCGTCTTTGTAAACCGGTTTGGCATTTTGGATCTTGATGATATTTTTCTTTTTGAAGCAGTCAAGCTTTTGAAAGGCCTTTTGAAAAGCGGCTTTGTCATAAGCAAACATATCAATATCTTTGTACTTCTCTCCCCCGAAAACACCTTTAATCCACAGAAAAGAACTCTGTCCGTCTTTAATCTTCCTGATCTGGTCTTCACCGTCAAAGGAAACCTTGAGCACACTGCTCTTTAAAACTTCCTCTCTGCCTTTTCGTTCTTTGACGGTCAGCGAATAGCCGTCCGCCTTTTTTTTGAAAATGTCTGTAACTTCGTCAACTGTCTTGTTGGAAACATCGACACCATTGATCTTTGTCCCATATGTAAACTTCTTGCTGAAATACACTGCGATACAGCAGTAGATCACAAAAACAATCCCGACTGCGATCAGGGTGTAATGCTTCCAAGTAAATTTTTTGTGTTCCATAAATGTCCTCCTAAACTTAGTATCTAATTATAGTACAAAACTTGTAAAAAGGCCACCCATAATTTAAATTATTTTACTTGTGTTTCTTTTATGCGGATGGTACAATGGAATGGTATGTTAATAAATTAACAGATAAAAGACAGGAGGATTACTTATGTCATTTAAGGAAGAATACCAAAAGAAACTTAAAACAGCCGATGAGGCCGTAAAAGTTGTGAAATCCGGCGATTGGCTGGAGTACGGCTGGTGCGTCACCACACCGGCTGCCCTTGACAAGGCTTTGGCAAAAAGAATGCCGGAATTGGAAAATATTAATATCCGGGGCGGAATCGTCATGTGGCCGCTGGAAATCACTAAGATCGACTCCCCTGCCGATCACTTTACATGGAATTCCTGGCACATGGGCGGACTGGAGAGAAAATGGATCAAGGAAGGCTTTTCCTACTACGCACCGATCCGTTATTCCGAGCTGCCGGGATACTACCGCAATTACATCGATCACGTGGATGTTGCGATGATGCAGGTTGCCCCGATGGACGAACACGGATTCTTCAACTTCGGGCCGAGTGCATCCCACCTGGCTGCAATGCTTGAAAAAGCCGACTGTGTCATCGTGGAAGTCAACGAAAATATGCCTCGCTGCTTAGGCGGATTTGAAGAGGGTGTACATATTTCCAAAGTTGATATGATCGTCGAAGGCGAAAATCCTGCGATCGCAGAGCTGGGCGGAGGCGGAGCAGCCACCGACGTGGACAAAGCCGTTGCAAAACTCATCGTAGACCAGATCCCGAACGGCGCATGTCTCCAGCTTGGCATCGGCGGAATGCCGAATGCCGTAGGTTCCATGATCGCGGAATCTGACCTTAAAGACCTGGGCGTTCACACTGAAATGTATGTGGATGCGTTTGTAGACATTGCAAAAGCAGGAAAGATCACCGGTGCCAGAAAAAATATCGACCGCTACCGTCAGACTTATGCATTCGCAGCAGGGACCAAAAAATTATATGACTACTTAAATGACAATCCGGAATGTATGAGTGCTCCTGTTAACTATACAAATGATATTGCAAGGGTTTCTTCCATTGACAATTTCATCTCTATCAACAATGCCGTAGATGTGGATTTATACGGACAGATCAGTGCTGAGTCTTCAGGAATCAAACAGATCAGCGGTGCCGGCGGTCAGTTAGACTTCGTTATGGGAGCTTACTTATCCAACGGCGGAAAGAGTTTTGTATGCCTGTCTTCCACTTTCACTGACAAGGCCGGACAGATGCATTCCCGTATTCTTCCTACCCTGCATAACGGGTCTATTGTCACAGACACCCGTGCCAATGCACACTATATCGTCACCGAATACGGAATGGCAAACATGAAAGGACTCTCTGCATGGCAGCGCGCGGAAGCCCTGATCAATATCGCTCATCCGGACTTCAGAGACCAGCTGATCAAAGACGCAGAAAAAGCTCACATCTGGAGAAGATCCAACAAATAGTTTTTGATACAGTTTCTCACTTTATCAAAATTCGATGAATATTTTATCCTCCTTTGTTAAACTACTTAATACAAAGGAGGATTTTTTATGATTAATAATAGAAAAGCGGCCATCATCGGCTGCGGATTTGTCGGTGCATCCACCGCATTCAGCCTGATGCACCAGGGACTGTTTTCCGAGCTGGTCTTAATCGATGTAAACGAAGAAAAAGCCCTGGGTGAGGCGATGGATTTAAGCCATGGACGCCCGTATGTAGATACATCCAAGATATATGCAGGCTCCTATGATGATGTCGCGGACTGCGGGCTGATTATCATAACCGCCGGTGCAAATCAGAAGCCCGATGAAACCCGTCTCGACCTGGTACACAAGAATGTATCCATTTTTAAATCCATTATTCCGGAGATCACCAGACGAAACTCTGAAGGAATCTTATTGGTTGTTGCCAATCCGGTTGATATTCTTACTTATGTGACCTTAAAACTTTCCGGATTTCCAAAAAACCGGGTCTTTGGCTCCGGAACTGTCCTGGATTCGGCACGTTTCCAATACCTGCTCAGCGAACATCTGGAAGTAGACAGCGGCAGCATTCAGGCATTTATCATCGGGGAGCACGGAGACAGTGAACTGGCGGTCTGGAGCGACACCAATGTCTCAGGGATCGGCATCAACGAATTTTGTGAAATGCGCGGGCACTTTGACCACGAGAAGTCCATGAAAAGAATTTTCGACGATGTGAAAAACAGCGCCTATGAGATCATCGAAAAAAAAGGCGCTACGTATTACGGCGTCGCCATCGCAGTCAGCCATATTGCAGAGAGCATTATCCGGAACAAAAATTCCATCCTTCCGGTTTCCAGTCTGCTCAGCGGTGAATACGGCCTGTCCGATCTCTGTCTGAGCGTACCGACCATCGTCAACAAAAACGGTGCGGAACAGGTCATCGAGATTGACTTAAACAGTGAAGAATCCAGTCTGCTGAATAAGTCTGCAGGCCAGCTGAAAGAAATTCTTTCTTCCCTGGATTTATAGCAAAATCGGTTTTATATCTTATGTATCCAAAAAAGTACAGTGGAAATATTTACACGTTATGAGATCTGTGCTATTGTATGATTCAAACAAAAATTTACTAATTTTTTATTAGATTCATACAAAAAGTGAGGGTTTCATATGAAAAGATATCTCTTGACCGGTATATTAGCTTTTGCAGTTTCCGCTGCCTTAAGCGGCTGCGGCACGGCCCACATAAAACCGGAAGGACTCAGTGACAGTGAATACAGGCTGGGCCTGAGGGCGATTGAGACGACAGATAAATATTTAAACGCCGACCTTTCAAGAGATCTGGCCAGCGAACAATTTGAAGATATCAAAAATGCGTTTGAACAACACGAAAAAAATCAAAAAACCACTTTCTCACGGGTAGACTCCCGTATGGAACAGCTGGAACAGTGCCTGTCTGCAAAAAAAGTTTCAGACAAAATGGTGACCAAAGCCAGAAACCGTCTGGCAGAGACATTAAATCAAAATCTTTTATAAGTTCAAAAAACTCCGGTCATAAATCTTTACCGGAGTTTTTTCATGTGTCTTGTCATTTACCGTTTTTCAAAGTGCTGATAGTCTTTATATGTAATCCAGTCACCGCCCCACTGAAACCCATGTTTCCTGAAAATCCGGTACACCCGGTCATTTCTGTGAATCATGTTATACTTATACTTTCCTTTACACTTTTTCACATCTCTCTGTGCATAGATCTTTCCGTTTTCAGGTGTGATGGAATTCCTCTTTACAAAGGGGTTGACTCTCGGATTAATGTCAATCGCCCTGCCGTAAGCGTGTTTTGACAGATGACTGGTCCCTTCTACAATCCGATAGTTAAAGGCAGAGGTGTTATTGGCTTCCATAGATTTGGTGTCATCGGCTCCGTAATCATCGATCAGGCGGATGCTCTCAATCGGGTACTGCATATCATAAAGCTCCTGAAAAATTTCCACGGTATCTTTGGCAATGGACTTATTCACAAGCAGTTGTCCGCTCCTGATCTTTCCGTCATAACCGTAATATTTTACCTTAACATATCGAAGGTCCTGAAATGTAATGTTCGGATTGGGCCTGTAAGAAACCCCGCTGATTTTTTCTTTCACTGCCTTCGGAACCTTTTCGTAAGAAAAACCTCTGATACTTTTATTAGAAAATGCCGGTTTGACGGGTTCCTTTTCTCTTATCTCCTGAGCGGATGCACCAAGCCCGATCAGTGCCGCCAGCATCATACTTACAATATGTTTCCCCATAAGATTCCTCCCGTCTACGGTCTGTCGTTTAACTGAAATAAACTGTCCAGCAGCAGCCAGTTGGCCCGAAACGGCCTCATCAGATTCCAGTATCCGACACCTGTAAAACCATATTCTTTCGCCGTCCGTACTTTTACATCAATGCTCCGGACATCTTCAAACCATACTTCATGTTCTGTTCCATTTGACGTATAGTTAAAAAATGGACTCATGGCAGTTTCATCGAACCGAATCTGCACCCCGTTCTCGTCTGCGATCTCGACTGCTTCCACATTTCCGATCGTCCTTGCCCTTGTTGTTCCTCTCTCGTAGGGAAGCGGCCAGTCATAGGCATAGTTCGGGATTCCCATATATATTTTTTCCGGCGGTATTTCTGCTACCGCGTAATCCAAAACCTGCTGTACCTTGTTGATCGGTGCAACTGCCATTGGCGGCCCGAACGTATAGCCCCATTCATACGTCATTAAAAATACGGAATCTGCATTAGCACCCAAAAGTCCGTAGTCCATTCCTTCATATAACAGGCCCGGCTGATCTGCGGAAATTTTAGGCGCTAAAGCGACAGACACCTTATACCCTAAGGGATTCATCCGCTCTCTTAAGTTCCCTACGAAGGCTGCATATCCCTCCCGGTCCTCCGGAAGGATGTATTCAAAATCCACATCCACTCCGGCATACTGCTTTTCCTGAACCGTCTGAACCAGATTCTCAATCAGAACCTGCTGCATCTGAAGATCTTCCGATACAGCCTTCACCAGCTGATTGTTAAAACTCCCGGTCTCCGCAAACGGCGTCAGCACAAGCATAGGATCAACCCCAAACTCCAATGCCTGTTCAATCAGAGGTTCTTCCATCGCCGGCGGTATGAGCGTTCCTTCGGTTGTAAAGCCATAAGAAAAGATCAGAAGTTCATCTAAATATAAGAGAACTTCTCTTAAAATCTCCGTGCTGATATATGGATATGCATATCCCGTTACATTGAGGTTCCCCAGCTGCTCCTGCCGATAGCGGATCGTCAGCACATCTCCCGGCATCAGATTTGATTCGTTCAGCAGATATGGATTTTTTCTGACAATCGAAGAAACCGAAGTGCCGTACTGCTGTGCAATCGATGTCAGCGTATCCCCTTCCTGTACCGTATGGACGTCAGAAGGCTCCAGAATCAGCAGCGCCTGACCGGTCACAACGCGTCCGGCATAAATCTGGTTGTCATAGATCAGCCTGCTCCTTGAAACTCCAAACTGGGCAGCGATAGAATCAATCGTATCCCCTTCATTTACTACATATATCATAGTTCATTCCTTTTTGCGGTCTTTTTCTAAATATATGCTCCCGGCAAAAAAGGAATTCCTGGGCTTATTCTTTTAATGCCCCTTCAAATACTTTCTTCATTTTTTCTTTTGTGGGAACTCCCTCATGAAGTTTCTCTCCATCCACATAAAAAGTGGGAACATACCAGTAATCAAGGGACTCTGAAAGTTCTGTGTCCTCATCCTCATTGACTATTTTCACAGGAATGTTTTTATACTCCGGCTGTTCCCTTTTGAGTTCTTCCATTATATCCAGCGCCTGGCGGCAGTATGGACAGCTATCCAGTTTCATCATCAGAATTTCTTTCATTTTATCTGCTCCTTCCGTGTTTTTCTTCTAGTATAACACAAGCCTGTCTCCGTGCAAGGGCAGCACACGGGACAGGCCTGTATATTAATTTATCTTTCCAGTTGGAGCTGTTTATGGACCGTGATCATGTAGCTCTGATCCAATTTATATTTTTTCTTATAAACTGCATATCCTAAAACGATAAAAGCGATCGGAGCGATGCACATAATGATGCGGAGCACAGATACTGTCTGGAAACTCTGGACAGCATTCGGAATGTATCCTGTCATATCCAGCACAAATCCTACAAGCAGCGCTCCAAACGCCGATGTAAATTTTACGAGGAGTGTCTGCAGAGAGAAAATAACCGATTCATTTCTCTGTTTTAACTTATATTCCCCATAATCCACCACGTCCGCAAGGATAACTGTTGTCGTTCCTGACTGCAGTCCTCCTCCGACTTTGATGAGAATACCTGCCAGAGCGGTCATCGGGACACTCTGCGGGTAAAATAATCCTGTACAGAATAAAAGGACAAATCCTATCGCCTGTATCATACCTGCCACGAGATAAACGTGCTGTCTTGAGATTATCGATGCAACCTTAGGAAACAGGAACAGTCCGGAAATCTCTGCGATAGCCGCAAAGGACATGAAAACTGCAAACATTCCCTTGCTTCCGCACACATAGATGAAATAATAAGTGGAGGCAGCTCCCATCAGCTGCATAGATGCATTATAAGAGACAATAACGCCGATGGCAGCAATCAGCTGGTCATTCTTTAAAATAACATTTTTCATCCGCTTCAATGTCAGTTTTTCTTTATCCTGCGATTCCGCTTTTCTCGCCATTTTATCCGGTGTCCTTACATTCAATACCGTAATGCCGATGGTCACCACAAATACGAGGGCAATCGTATATGCAAATCTGGAATATCCCACAGACGTCCTGTCCCCGCCCAGATAGTTGATAATCTGCATACCTAGACCGCCAATGATCAGAGTATTTCCAATCGAAGCAAAAATCCTCGGAAGAACCGCAATCTTTTCTCTCTCCAGCTTATCGCTCGAAAAGTTTGGAAGCATAGACCAATACGGAATATCCATCAGTGTATAAGTCATCCCCCACAGAACGTAAGAAACTGCCACATAGATATAAAGGGATGTACCGGAAAACCCGAAATCCGTAAACATCAGACACAGCACTACCGCATTGGACAATGTTCCGATCACCAGCCATGTCCTGAATTTTCCAAACTTGTTCTTTGTATTATCTACGATCACACCACATAAAAGATCATTGATGGCATCCCAAAAACGCGCCGCAAAAAAAACGATACCGACAAAACTTGCATTGACCCCCAGGGCATCCGTAAAATAAATCATGGCAAATGTAGCCGTCAGCCCATAGACCAAATCTTTCCCCAGAGCTCCCAGTCCAAATGAATATTTTTCTTTGGCTGCTATCTTCATTATCTTTGTCCTCCTTTTTTTATAATATAAAACGAAAAATTGTGGTCTTCTTCAGCTGAAAGATGATACTCAGCAAGCACCGGAGCTCCCCAGCTGTCATCTCCTCCGACGCCAAGCTGCTGTTCCATAACCGTCACATATGTAGATACCGGCTCCGGAAGATCCTGCTGATGGGCGGCAGCTTCCAGATCCATAAAGCTGTAAGGGAGCGCCTTAAACTCAAATCTCTTTTTGTCACATACAAAACAGATGCCTTCTTTCCCTCCGCTTGTTATCTCTGCCCACTGAGTCCCTGTCCGGTTCCCGCATTCCTGAGGCACAAGATAAGGGCTGACATTGTCTTTTACCTTCTGTTCAAAAATGTCCATCCTTGCTCCCTCTCTGCGGTCTGTGTAATTCTCATGAGGCCCCATGCCGAACCACCGGACAGTATCACACTGCTTTGGAAGCCGGAATGCCATTCCAATAAGCGGAAATTCCGGAAGCCCTATTTTCCCTTTATAATCTACGTCAACTTTCAGAATTCCAGGCGGCATAACCGTATAAGTCAGTTTTACTTTCGTCTCCGGAACGACCGGAAGCTGACAGACATAGACAAGTTTTATCTCTTTGCTGTCTTTAGATATTGTGTAATCAAAAGCTGTCACTTGCCGGTACATGGAAGCTCCAAGCCACATAGCATGTTTCTGAGGATATCTGCACCCTTTGTCATTATCGGTAGCAGCTCTCCAGAATACCGGATAAGGGCAGTCTTCCATATACTCTTTTCCGTCAATATTTAGAGATTCCAGCCCTCTTTCCTTGCCAAACAAAATCCTCATACCGTCGGGTGTACAGACTCCGATATTTCCATCCCCTTCTGTAATCCTCAAACTTTTCCCTCCGGCAGCCGGCGGGATGATTTGTTCTATGACCCGCTGTCCGAATGCTGTCTCAAATCCTGCCTCTGCCCACTTCTTGTCTTTTGCGAGAACAGCGGAAACAGTTTTCGTACAGGTTCCGTCTGGAAGTTCTCCCCAGGGGAATTCCACTTGAATGGTTTCTCCCGGAGCACATTTTTTCCGAAAGTTTCCCTCGGCGATAATTTGGTCCTCCTGCTTCAGCCGATAGATAAACTCATAGTCTTCCATGCAGTCAAACAGGTTTTTGTTATGAATCCTGCACCCTTTTTCATTTGGAGTGATCTCTATATTCTGATACAAATATTTGACTTCCTGGGCTTTCGGACTTATGGTCCTGTCCGCAAATACAATACCATTTCCGCAAAAACTGTAATCTGAAGGCCGGTCTGAAAAATCTCCTCCGTAGAGCATCCCTTTTTTCCCGTTTTTTTCAGTATAAATTCCCTGATCTATGTAATCCCAGATAAAGCCTCCCTGATACTGTTCGTATTTCTCTTCCAACTCCGTATACTTCATCATACCGCCGCAGGAATTTCCCATGGCATGCATATATTCACAGCTTATATACGGCTTTAAAGGATCTGACTTAAGATATTCCTCAATTTCCTCTGCCTTTGCGTACATTCTGCTCTCCATATCTGAAATCCGGTCAAACTCACGGTTCCAAAAGACTCCTTCATAGTGGACCAGCCTGGACGGATCTTTTGTTCTGAAATAGTCCGACATGCGCAGGATGGTTTCTCCTGCATAGGACTCGTTGCCGCAGGACCAGATCAGTACAGAAGGATGGTTCTTGTCTCTCTCAAACATAGACACCGCCCGGTCCAGCACCGTATTCTTCCACTCCGGAAGATTTCCGGGAACATTCCATGACGGTTCGCATATCCCGAGCTTCTGCCATGAGCCGTGGCTCTCCAAATTTGTCTCATCGATCAGGTAAATACCATATTCATCACACAGGCGGTACCATAAACTCTGATTCGGATAATGGGATGTACGCACCGCATTGATGTTATGCTGTTTCATAAACCGTATGTCCCACAGCATATCTTCTTCTGTGACGGCCCGCCCTCTGAGGCAGTCAAATTCGTGTCTGTTAATCCCCTTGAATACGATTCTTTTTCCATTCAGCTTCATGATCCCGTTATCCAGTTCAAAACGGCGGAATCCTATATTCTGAGGCACGATCTCCACAGTTTGTCCCTGCTCATCCTGAATCTCAACATACAATGTATAAAGATTCGGTGCTTCCGCACTCCACAGCATAATGTCCTGAACTTCCAGTTTCAGTGACATGGATCTGTCTGCTGAAACATTCCAGGAACGAGCCATGGAGTCACCGTCTGCATCTTCCAGCCAGGCTGTGACGGTTTCAGAGCCGCCTGTCCCTTCCAGGGCCATATCAGCAAAAATTTCTGCCGTTTTGAAGTCTTCCGCCAGTTCTGTCCTCACAAACAGATCTCTCACATGGACATCCGGCACTGCGTACAGATACACCTCTCTGAAAATGCCGGAGAACCGCCAAAAATCCTGATCCTCCAGCCAACTTGCGCTGCTTCTTTGATAAACCTCCACTGCTACCTTATTGACACCCTCACTCAGCAGCCCGGTCACATCAAATTCAGACGGTGTAAAAGAATCTTCGCTGTATCCTAAAAATGTTCCGTTAATCCATACATAAAATGCAGTCTCAACGCCCTGAAAAGATAGATATACCCGCTTTCCTCTCAATTTCTCATTCAATTCAAAATATGTAATATACTGCCCCACCGGATTGTCTTTGGCTGAAATATGAGGCGGCCTCAGCCGCTCCACGCCATCCCAAGGATATAGTGTATTAATATACTGCATCCGGCCGAATCCCTGCATTTGTATGTGCCCGGGTACCTTGATCTCACAGAAAGAAGAACAGTCGTATCCTTCTTTATAAAATTCTTTCTGCCGTTCTTCAGCATTCGAAGCATAAGAAAATTTCCATGTACCGTCTAATGTCTGTTTTAGTAAAATATCCTGCTCCTCTTTTGCCTCTTTTAGTGTTTCAAAGTATAAATGGTCAGAATGTGCTTTTTGGCGGTTCACTTGAAATACTTCGGGATCTTCAAGCCATTCCAGTCTTGGTTCCATCTGTTTCATAAGTTCCTCCTTTTCTTTTTTTCTTATTATATCTTTGTTTTACCATTTTATCAATAGTTTTTACTATTTTTTACCTTATATTTTACCAATATTTTTACCGCTGTTTTACTCGTCATTTTTTCTAAAAAACTCTTATTCCTTGACAAATATATTAAAAATACTAATAATAAAACCATCAGGTAAAATTATGAGGGAGGAAACCGACTGTGACATTGAAAGAACTGGCCAAAGCCACCGGATATTCGATCGCAACCATATCCAGAGTACTGAATGACGATATGTCTCTACGTGTAAGTGATGATACGAAAATGAAAATTAAAACAATTGCAGAAGCATCCGGCTACCGGCCGGCAAGACAGAAAGAACAAAAGAAGAGAGAAGAAAGATCCGGCACGGCCCGGTCAGCAATCGGAATTATAGAAATGCTGGATATTCAGATGCAGTTGAAAGATCCTTATTATATGTATCTAAAGGGATTTGTAGAACAGGCCTGCTTTGACCAAAAAGCTGTGACTGCAAAACTGCAGTATGATGATGCAAAACAAACTTATGTAAATCTGAACACTCAAAAACTGGACGGCATTATTGCCATCGGCCGTTTTACGGAGAAAGAGATATCTTCTATGGAAACGATCAGTTCCAATCTCGTATTTCTGGATTCTTCTCCATGCGACGGAGTCCACTCCAGCGTACTCCCAGACCTGTCGCTGGGAGTACGGCAGGGAATTGATTATCTGACAGAAATGGGACACCGCCGTATCTGTTTTGCAGGTCCTGCTTTTTCTCCAAATTCCTGTGGACAGCCGGAACCCGAAACCCGAAGATCCACTTTCGCACAATACATGAAGAAAAAAGGTCTCGGTGGGGAGATGAGTTTTCTTGAATGTGAACGTTCGACAGAAAGTGCTGTCGAGGCCGTGAACACAATCCTCGACAGTAGCAGTCCCCTTCCTTCGGTATATTTTGCCGTAAACGAAAGCGTTGCCCTGGGACTTTTAAAAGCATTGGAGGAACACGGCCATAAGGTTCCAGAGGATATCAGCATTTTAAGCTATAATAATACTGTATTCTCAGCTTTTATCACACCTCCGCTTTCAAGTATCAGCCTCAATATTGAACATATGGCAAAAATTTCTGTGGATCTTGTTCTCTCCCAGGCCAGAACGGACGCTTCCTACCCTGTAAAAATCCTTGCCGCTTCCTCAGTGGCAAAAAGAGACAGTGTAGCCTGCCTTACAGAGATCCAATAATAAAGCGGACAAACTGCCTCAAATTTTCTACAAAACAAAAAACTTTCAGAGTTTCCTTCAAACTTGATATAAAAATTCCGATTATCCGTATAAATACAGCATTTGAGGACTATTCATCAATCAAAAAAGTAACTATTTTACCACGAATTTACCATGATTGAATGAGCTTTGATATGGCAAAAAAGAGCGAGGGAGATTACACAAAAAATTGTGTATCTCCCTTTTCTCATGATTACAGTCCTACTTTAATCTGAATAAATCGTCCTATGTATCAAAATTCATGTTATCATCTCTCATAAATTCCAATTCATCACTTGTCTTCTTTGATTGCCAAATAATATAAAACTCTTGTAGGTATACTTACTATTAGTAATATGATAATAAGTTTATTATATATCCCATTTGGAATTTGTATCGTATGATTCAAAAAAAGCAGGACAACTATACTACCAACACCGATATATGATATTGTATGTATAAATGATTTCAGTCGTAACAATACTTCGAGGTCTGTTTGTTTACGTGTCGTTCGATATTTTTTCATAAAATAAGTTATACTCGCAAATAATATACAGCCTATTAGTCCTTGTAAAAATCTGAATATAAAACTATTATAAGTATGTGCTAATATTATTATTAAAAAAAATGTTGTTATACCAGATAAGACTAAATATTTTTTCATAAATATTACCTTTTGCTTTATAATAATACAAATACCACAGCTCGCGCAATTACATCTGCCGCAACAGAGGGAATTCCAAGTTTAACAATCTGGCTTTTTAAAGCATCGGTAATTGTACCTTCCACATTCGCTACAATATTTAATATAGCAGAAATCTTATCATAAGTAACTACCGAAGTTATCTTTTCAGCAACTTTCTTATTTGGTATTTTTTTCGCAGCATTCTTAATTGCTTTGTTGAAAGATTTGCTACCAATTTTGTATAATTTTTTTAACATGATTTTCGCCGCTTGTTTTGCCGCTTTGGATTTAACGCCTCGTGTTTGTATTCCTACTCCATCTATATTTACACCTTGTTCATCTAATGATTTATAGAATTCTTTTTGAAAAACATTCATATCATCAAGAGACATCGAAAAATCGTCTGTATTATCTTGCAATGTTGACAATGATACAGATGGGGGTAACGTTTGTTCTTTCGCAGGCTCTGCTGCAAATGCAGTTGTTGATAAAGTGGACATAAAAATTGTCCCTGTTAATAACAGTGCTGTTCCTTTTTTAAGTTTCTCTTCATATCAAATTCCTCTCTTTCTTATTGATATGATAATATTAACAACTTTTCCTAAATTTTTAAGGCAAAAACTTACTAAATTTCTGATTATCTTTTCATAAGTTGGTAAATGCCGATATA
>OFMK01000741.1_pt1 | contig 30325 bp, 30 predicted proteins | sample 1541781 | NCBI WGS metagenome assembly OFMK01 (sample SAMN04209250, study PRJEB22552) | human gut metagenome | biome: gut; material: feces | host: Homo sapiens | place: USA: Oklahoma
ACGGTGGTGTGAGAGGTCGAAATTTCTCGCCTAAGAGGAATTTCTCCTACTCGATTGAAACATCCTGTGCTAGAATGAAGAACGTAGAAAGGATATAAAATTTAATAGGAAACATATGAGGTTGTGAAATGAATATTATCATTGTAGGATGTGGACGAATTGGTTCGACACTGGTAGAAGAATTAAGTGGGGAAAATCACGATATTGCGATTGTTGACGAGAAGGCTGATATTGTTCAGAATCTTGCCAATACTCACGATGTGCTGGGGGTGATTGGAAATGGAGCCAGTTATAATATTTTACTGGAAGCAGGGGTGGAACATGCGGATATGATCATTGCGGTGACCAACTCTGATGAATTAAATCTTCTTTGCTGTCTGATTGCCAAAAAAGCTGGAACCTGCGAGACGGTTGCCAGAGTCCGAAACCCGGTTTATCATAAAGAAATCGGTTTTATTCAGGAAGAGATGGGAATTTCCAAGGTTTTGAATCCGGAGCTGGGAGCGGCATTGGAAATTGCAAGATTATTGAGATTTCCATCGGCAATGGAAGTGAATCAGTTTTCCAAAGGAAGAGTGGAGCTGTTAAAATATCGGATACCAGCGGGATCAATTTTGAATGATATGTTGCTGGTGGATGTGAGCAATCGCCTGCAGTGCGAAATTTTGATCTGTGCGGTGGAGCGTAAAAGAGAATTGATAATTCCAAACGGGAATTTTCGGCTCAAAGAGCGAGACATCATTTCTTTTGTGGGACGCCCTAACTGCGCAATGGAATTTTTCCGAAGAATTGAGGAAAAGGAAGATCAGATCCATGAGGTCATGATTATCGGCGGCAGTAAAATCGGTTTTTATTTGTCCAATCTTTTAATATCCAGCGGTATTTCAGTGAAGCTGGTAGATCAGAGCTTAAAGCGGTGTGAGAAATTAAATGAAGAACTTCCGGATGCAATGGTGATTTACGGGAACGGAATGGATCATGATTTGCTGATGGAGGAAGGATTGATGGACTGTGATGCCGTGATTTCATTAACAAATCATGATGAAGAGAACATGTTTTTGTCTCTTTATGCGCAGAGTCAGACGGACGCAAAGCTTATCACAAAAGTACAAAAAATGAATTATGATGCAATGATTGAACGATTGGATCTTGGAAGCATGATTTATCCCGAATATATCACGGCACAATATATTGTTCAGTATGTGAGGGCGAAGCAAAATTCTATTGGAAGCAACATTGAAAATCTGTACAAGCTTATGGATGGAAGGGCAGAAGCTTTGGAATTTCATATTCAAAAGAATTCTCCGGTCATCGGGAAACCTATTCAGGAACTTTCAATTTTAGATAATTTGTTAATATGCAGTATTTATCACGACGGAAAAGCAAGGATTCCTAACGGGCAGGATCAGATCGAGGAAGATGATCTTGTGGTGGTGGTTACAACGCAAAAAGGACTGCATGATATTAAGGATATTTTAAAGAGAGGATAATGGAGGCAGAAAAATATGAATGTTGAGATGATTCGATATGTCATCGGATTGGTAATATTGTTTGAAAGTGCGTTTTTATCGCTTCCGTGTATTGTCGGTTTAATTTATCATGAAAAAAAGGCTTTGCCTTTTGGATTGTCATGCTTGTGTGTCTTGGAATTGGATTGCTGCTTATTATGAAGAAGCCCGCAAAAAAGCGTTACTATGCGAAAGAAGGATTTGTAACTGTGGCGGCAGGATGGATCATTATGAGCTTTTTTGGAGCGCTCCCTTTTGTCATCAATGGAGATATTCCTTCCTTAGTTGATGCAATGTTTGAGACTGTCTCTGGATTTACTACGACAGGTTCCAGTGTTTTATCGGATGTTGAGTCCTTGGCAAAATGCAGCTTGTTTTGGAGAAGCTTTACCCATTGGATTGGAGGAATGGGGGTTTTTGTCTTTGTACTTGCGATTATGCCTCTGGTGGGGGGACAGAATATTCATTTGATGCGTGCCGAAAGCCCCGGACCGTCGGTGGGGAAATTGGTGCCAAAAATTCGGAAAACTTCGATGATTTTGTACAAAATCTATGTGTTTATGACCATTGTCATGGTTGTGTTGTTGATGCTTGGGAAAATGCCGTTGTTTGATTCGCTTTTGCTGACCTTTGGTACGGCGGGAACCGGCGGATTTTCAATTTTAAACTCCGGATGTGCAACATATAGTCCCTATGTACAATATGTGATTGCAGTTTTTATGATGTTGTTTGGAATTAATTTTAATGTATATTATTTTATCTTGATTAAAAAATGGAAGGATGCTGTAAAATATGAGGAGCTTCGGTATTATTTGCTGTTTATCGGTACGGCAGCAGCTTTGATTACATATAATGTATATCAGATGTTTCCAACTGTGGAGCAGGCGTTTCGCCATGCATTTTTTCAAGTATCGTCCATTATTACAACGACCGGATACTCATCTGCGGACTTTAACCAATGGCCTGAATTTTCAAAATTTATTTTGGTGATGCTGATGTTTTCCGGAGCATGTGCGGGAAGTACCGGCGGTGGAATTAAGGTTTCACGACTTATCATGATGCTGAAGACGATCAAAAAGGAACTGCTGTCTTATGTGCATCCAAGGACGATCCGAAAAGTGAAATTCAATGGCAGAGTGGTAGAACATGAAGTGATTCGGGGAATGAACGTATTTTTTGTGGCCTATTTCTTTATTTTGGGATTTTCGATTTTGCTTGTTTCCTTGGATAACTTTGATTTTACCAGCAATGTGACCGCTGTTGTGGCTACGTTAAATAATATCGGACCGGGCCTGGGGATTGTAGGACCCACCGGGAATTTTGGAATGTACTCTGTGTTGTCAAAACTGGTGATGATCTTTGATATGTTGGCCGGAAGATTGGAGTTATTTCCGATGCTTTTGCTGCTGAGTCCTTATACATGGAAAGAATTAAAGATCGGAAGGAAAAAATAAGGCGGGCAAATGGAAAAAAGAAAGCAAAAAACGTCCCGGCAGAAAATGCCGGGGCGTTTTTGAAAGGTTCTATTTTGTATTTTTGAGATTCAGCGGAAATTGTTCCAAAAGATCTTTATACCGATATTTTGAAACAGGAACGGAGTCACCGTTTTCCATGACAATCTGAGTGCGGGAAAATTTCTTAATATAGTCACTGTTAATCAGATAACTTCGGTGGGATTGTAAAAAATGATACTGGCAAAAAACTTCTTTGATCGTGTTTAATTTTCCCTGAAAATAGTCGTCGTCATTCCAATATCGAATATGAATGGTTTTATTTATCACTTCCAGATAGACAATATCTTTGGGGATTAATTGGATAAATCCGATTCCTGAGGGGATTGCAACTTTCTCGGAGAGATAATTTTGATGGTAATCCTTCAAAAGAAGCTGATGAAGTTTTAAAGGGTCAAAAGGTTTTAATAGATAATGATATGCGCCGACATCATATCCGTCAAAAACATAGCGGTCTGTAGAAGCAATTAAAATCATTCGGGCTTTCATATGTAGAGCCTGAAGTCGACGGATGATATGAAAATCGTTTTCTCCTTCTTGATCAATAACATAAAAGAGCAGAAGATCATAAAAGAAAGGGTTGTTGGAGATAAAACAAGTAAGATCTTCCCGAGTGCAATAGGAGTCGAAAGAGACTTCAATATTAGATTGTTCAAATAGGTTTCGTAATAAATGAATCATTTCCTGTAAAGAGATATCATCGGTGTCGCAGATTGCTATATGGTACATTTTATTATCCTCGTGTGCTTAAAATTATAGTATAACCGCTTTCTATTTATTTATTTATTACTCTCCCACTTGCTCATTATATCATACAAATAGTTGAAATATGTCAAAGGATAGGATATAGTGTGAATAGATTTCATACGAAGGATTCTAAATGATAAAATGAAATGAAAGTAAAAGTTTGTCTTAAAAAATGAAGTTGTGAAATAAGAATGGAGGCGTTTATGAAACGTAATAAAGACTTTATGCTGCGGGAGATTGCCGGAGAGGTTGTATTGGTTCCTACAGGGGAAGCGACACAAAACTTTAATGGTTTGATTACCTTAAATGAAGTAGCTGCTTTTATATGGAAACATCTGGATGAGGCGAAAACAGAGGAAAAACTAACAGAATTGATTCTGGAAGAATTTGATATTGACAGAGAAACTGCCAAGGGAGATGTGCAGCGGTTTTTACAAGCCTTATACGAGCGGGGAATGGTCGTGGCTGAATGAAGATTGTGGATCATGATGCGTATTTCTTCATATTAAAAGAACTTATTGAGAGTGGGAAAGAAGTCAGCCTGTTGATTAGCGGCAGCAGTATGAGTCCTTTTTTAATTCATCACAGGGATATGATTTGGATCAAAAAGCCCGACAGAGATCTTCATACGGGGGATATGGTGTTCTATCAGAGAAAAACAGGGGCTTTTGTGATGCATCGAATTCACCATCGAGATTCAAATGGATTGTTCTGGATCATTGGCGATGCCCAGACAGAGATGGAGCCGGTGGAAGAAGAATGTATTTTCGGATTGATTACCAAGGTTCAAAGAAAAGGAAAACAGATCATGCCGGGTGATTTCTGGTGGGAGTTTTTTGAGCACATTTGGATTCGTATGGTTCCCATGCGCCGATGGCTCATCTGGGCATATGGAAAGAGAAAGAAATGACGGATTTTAGTGGCAGAGTGGTCTTTCTAAACATAGATTTTTTCATTATTTTATAGTATACTGTACAAGAACGAAAAAGGAGGAAGAGATTATGGGACGAGTGTTTAAGTTTGAGAATGATGTGGATACAGATCAGATTATCGCATCACAGTATTTGCTGCTGCCCAATATTCAAGAAATGAAAGTTTATGCCTTTGAATCCATTGATCAGGAGTTTTCCAAAAAAGTATCGGAGGGAGACCTTGTGGTTGCCGGTGAAAATTTTGGATGCGGTTCTTCCAGGGAGCAGGCGCCCAGTGTACTGAAAGCGTTGGGGGTTAAAGCAGTCATAGCGAAGTCGTTCGCACGTATATTTTATAGAAACGCTATTAATATAGGACTTCCTGTGATTATCAGCAAAGATCTTTACGAGAAAGTTGAGGACGGTGATCCCATTGAATTGGATCTTTCAAAAGGGGAGATTCATACAGAGAAGGAAACCCTTTCCTGCACAAAATTGCCGCCGTATATGCAGAATATTCTGGATCACGGCGGGTTAATAAACTTTTTAAATGAAGGGGAGGCATAAGAATATGGGAATGACCATTGGAGAAAAAATTATTGCCAGAGCGGCAAAGGTGGATCAGGTGAAAGCCGGAGAGATTCATACCATAGAAGTGGATCGTCTGATGAGCAATGATGGAACGACACATCTGACCATTGATATGTATCACAATCAGCTGAAACATCCGAAGATTGCAGATAAAGATAAACTGGTCTTTATTATGGATCACAATGTTCCGGCGGAAAATCCGAAAACAGCTGCGGCACATCGAAAAATGCGGAATTTTGCAAAAGAGCATGAGATTGCGCTCTATGAGGGCAAGGGCGTCTGTCATCAAATTATGGTGGAAAATTATGTATGCCCGGGAGAATTTATTATGGGAGCGGATTCGCACACTTGTACATACGGCGCGCTGGGGGCTTTTGGAACAGGAATCGGGTGTACGGATTTTCTGTATGCGATGGTAACCGGACAGTCATGGGTATTGGTGCCGGAAACCATTCGTTTTGAATTGACCGGAGAGCTTAAGGAGGGGGTCTATGCCAGGGATTTGATGCTGACAATCATTGGCATGGTTGGCGCCAACGGATGCAATTACAAGATTATGGAATTTGCCGGAGAGGGAGCCCATCATTTGAATATTGACGAGCGGCTGGTACTCTGCAATCTGGCAGTGGAAGCCGGCGCAAAGACAGGAATTGTGGAGCCGGATGAGAAAGTGGAGGAGTATTTAAAGAGCCGCGGAAGAAATGCAGAGAATATGTTTGTAAGTGATGAGGACGCAGTTTTTGAGAAAGTTTATTCGATTGATTTAAGCAAAATCCAGCCGGTTGTAGCAAGGCCGCATCAGATTGACGATGTGGTAAATGCAAAAGAAGTGAAAGACGTTGCGATCGATGAAGCATTTTTGGGTTCCTGCAATAATGGAAGAATTGAGGAACTGCGCGTTGCGGCAGAAATTCTAAAAGGGAAAAAAGTCAGCGATCGCGTCAGATTTTTAATTGCTCCGGCATCCAATGAAGTGTATCTTCAGGCATTGGATGAGGGGCTCATTGATATTTTTATGGATGCAGGAGCTATGGTTATGAACAGCAACTGCAGTGTTTGTTGGGGAAGCTGTCAGGGTGTCATTGGAGAAGGTGAAGTTTTAATTTCCACTGGCACAAGAAATTTTAAAGGTCGTGCAGGTCATCCGGAATCTTTTGTTTATCTGGGATCTGCGGCAACGGTGACAGCATCTGCCATTGCAGGGAACATTGTGACAGCAGATGAAGTGTAAAGGATGGATGATCATGGAAAGATTTACAGGAAAGGTCTGGGTGCTTGGAGACGATATTGATACGGATATTATTATTCCCACAGAATATCTGGCGCTTCCGACCGTTGAAGATATGAAGCAATATGGATTTTCTCCTCTCCGCCCGGAATTGGCAGAACAGATTGGAGAAGGAGATATAATCGTGGCGGGAAAGAATTTTGGATGCGGTTCTTCCAGAGAACAGGCTCCCGAGATTATCAAAGCATTGAAAATTAAATGTGTGATTGCGAAATCTTTTGCGAGAATATTTTTTCGCAACTCGATCAATAATGGACTGCTTCTGATCGAAAATGATAAGATTCAGGATGTTGTGAAAGAGGGAGATACCATAGAGGTGGCTCTCGGAGAAAAGATAACGCATCAGGGAGTCGACTACAAGATTCATTCTCTGCCGGATAATTTGATGGAGATTATCAACGCTGGCGGTTTGGTCGAGGCGATGAAAAAGAGAAATGAGGTGAAATAAAGATATGGGAATGACAATGATTGAAAAGATTATCAGCCGGAATATTGGGGCTGAATCTGTCATACCGGGGGAAATTGTAACTGTAAACGTTGATCGTGTTATGATTCATGATATCTTTATTCCATTTGTGGCAGAAAAATTTGAAGAGATGGGATTTGAAGAGCTTTGGGATCCGGAGAAGGTTGTCTTAATTTACGATCATATGGTTCCTGCGAGCACAACGGACGATGTACGGCATTTTAAGATTGGAGATGCTTTTGCCAGAAAATATCATATGACTCATGTACATCGCAGCGACGGAATTTGTCATCAGCTGATGACAGAGTGTGGATACGCAAAACCGGGAGATATTGTCTTTGGAACAGACTCTCATACCACAACCTATGGATGCGTCGGCTGTTTTTCTTCTGGAATTGGATATACAGAGATGGCTGCAATTTTGGGAACCGGTGAAATGTGGGTTCGTGTTCCGGAGACGATTAAGGTTGTTATTGACGGAAAACTTCCGGAAAATGTTACAGCCAAAGATATTATTTTACGATTGATCGGAGATTTGACAGCAGCGGGCGCGACTTATAAAGTCCTGGAATTTTCCGGAAGTACTGTGGAGGATATGAGTGTGGCTTCCAGGATGACAATGTCGAATATGGCCATTGAGGCGGGGGCAAAAGCGGCATTGTTTGCGCCGGATGAAAAAACCGCCCGGTACTCAGAGGTTGAATTATCCGATGTGGATTGGATTTATGGAGATGAGGACGCCGTTTATTGTCAGACAATGACTTATCAGGCACAGGATTTGGTTCCGGTGGTAGCATGTCCGTCTCAGGTGGATCGAATCCAAGATGTGAAAGAAGTTCAGGGAACCAAGCTTGATCAAGTCTTTATTGGTTCCTGCACCAATGGACGACTGGAGGATTTAAAAGCAGCAGCAGAAATTTTAGATGGCAAAAAGGTGGCAGACTATGTGAAGCTGATTGTGACGCCGGCAAGCCGCAGGGTTTACAGGCAGGCGGTGGAAGCGGGATATATGAAAATTCTTGCAAAAGCAGGTGCAATCATTACACAGCCGGGATGCGGATTGTGCTGTGGACGTGCCGGGGGAATTTTGACAGACGGGGAGCGAGTGCTTGCCACGAATAATCGAAATTTCCTTGGAAGAATGGGGACTTCCAAAGTTGAGATTTATCTCGGATCTCCAAAAACAGCAGCGGCATCGGCTGTGGCAGGGAAAATTATAGAAGCATAACGATCGAAGAGAATCCCGCAGATAAAACGCGGGATTCTTTGTTTGATACAGGGAGTAAATTTATATGACCGATATATTAATTTCATTATTTATTAAGAAAAAGGATCAGATCGAAGATGCCCAGGTTCGCAATTCTTATGGAATTCTTGGCGGCAGTGTCGGCATTTGCTGTAATATTCTTTTGTTTGTTGGAAAATTGTTTGCGGGGATGGCAACAGGAGCGATTTCCATTACAGCAGACGCCTTTAACAACTTATCGGATGCCGCTTCGTCAATCATTACTTTAATAGGCTTTGGGATTGCAGGAAAGCCGGCAGATGAAGATCATCCTTTTGGACACGGAAGGATGGAATACATCTCTGGTTTTATTGTTTCCTTAGCAATTTTGGTTATGGGGGTTGAATTGTTGAAATCTTCTGTGGAGAAAATTCTGCATCCGGAAGATATTACATTTCAAGCAGTCTCCGTGGTGATTTTAGCAATCTCGATTCTGGTAAAACTTTGGATGGCGGTATTTAATCGTAAAATCGGAAATAAGATACAGTCGGAAACCATGAAGGCAACTGCCACGGACAGCTTGAATGACTGCATTTCCACAGCTGCAGTTTTGGCAGGGATGCTTGTTTTCCGTTTTTGGGGATATAATCTGGACGGCGGGATCGGAATTGTTGTTGCGTGTTTTGTATTATGGGGAGGATATGGAGCGGCGAAGGATACTCTGGATCCTTTGCTCGGGGAGACACCGGACCCTGCGTTGGTAAAAAATATCGAAGGAATGGTTTTGAATCATAAAATGGTCATAGGAGTTCATGATATGATGATTCATGATTACGGACCGGGACGGCGAATTGTTTCTTTGCATGCAGAAGTCCCATATACGGTGGACATTATGGAGGCTCATGATATGATTGACCACATTGAAATGCGTTTGATGGAAGAATATCAATGTGAGGCAACCATTCATATGGACCCGGTAGTGACGGATGATGAGCAGACCACAAAAACAAAAAAGATGGTAGAAGGCTTGGTGCGGGAATATGATCCGGTGCTTTCCATTCATGATTTTCGGATGGTGACAGGAAAGACCCACACCAATGTAATTTTTGATTTGGTGATTCCATACGGCAAACAATATCAGGTAAAACAGATTGTAAAAGAGCTGCGGGAAAAGATTCATAGAGAAATGCCGGAAGAATTTTTCGCCGTAATCAGAGTGGACCGAAGTCATGTTGTTGAACGCAGACATTGAAATCATTATAATTTGAAGAAGTCATCGCTGATTGTGTTTTGGCGCATGGCTTCTTTTTTCGCACTTTCAGTGATTTTTGCTGCATGAGGAAGAGTTTTCTATAAAATCTTCTTGACAGTTCCCTTGCGTCACCCTTTATGATAAACTATAGAGAGAGTCAGGGGGGATGGTGATGACAAAAGATGGCTATTATACATCCGGTGAATTTGCAAAGAAGGCGAATGTAACGCTTCGGACGATTCGCTATTACGACCGTCAGGGAATTTTAAAACCAAGTAAAAAAGCGGAAAATGGTTATCGGCTTTATACAGATGCAGATTTCGCAAAACTCCAAAAAATTCTGTCTTTAAAATACCTTGGGTTTTCTCTGGAAGAAATTATGACAATGACCATTAACGACAATGACCGGGACTATATGAAAGAATCCATAAAACTGCAGCTGCATCTGGTACAAAAGAAAATGGAACATCTGAAAATGGTGGAGCAATCTTTACAGGATACTGCCAGGCGAATGGAAGAGGCAGAAGAAATTGATTGGAATGAAGTCATGAAACTGCTTCATGTCACAACGATGGAAAACAGTCTGGTAGAGCAGTATAAAAATTCCTCTAATTTGAATATTCGGATTGGACTTCACCAAAAATATTCACAAAATGAAGTTTCATGGTTTGACTGGATTTTTTCAAAACTTGCCTTACAGCAGGATCAAAGGATATTGGAAATCGGTTGTGGTACAGGAGAGCTTTGGAAAAATCATATTCATGAGATTCCCCAAGGCGTTAAAATTATCTTGTCAGATAAATCCAGGGGGATGATAGAAGATGCAAGGAGAAGGATTGGAAGTGAGTCTTTGATATTTTCTTACGAGGTGTTTGACTGTGAAGCCATTCCGTGGGCAAATCAATGTTTTGATACAGTGATTGCCAATCATCTGTTGTTTTATTTGCAGGACAGACAAAAAACTCTGACAGAAGTAAAGCGGGTGCTGAAGCCTCACGGAACGTTTTTATGCAGTACCTATGGAAGGCATCACATGCAGGAAATTACACAGATTGTAAAGGAATTTGATGAAAGAATTACTTTATCTGCTCATTCATTATATGATGTATTTGGACTGGAAAATGGAAAAGAACAGCTTCGGCAGGTATTTGAAGAGACAGAGGAGATTCTTTATGAGGATGAACTGATGATAGATCAACCGGAGCCTCTCATATCTTATATTTTATCCTGTCATGGAAATCAGCATGAATACTTAAATCATCGCTATTTGGAATTTAAAGAATTTGTTCGTAAAAAGATAGCGGCGCAGGGAACTATAAAAATTACAAAATCCGCAGGAATTTTTGTGTGCAGATAGAAAGCGAGGAATTATGAAAGTTTTAGTCACAGGAGTGAAGGGACAGCTGGGGTTTGATGTTGTAAACCAATTGGAAAAACATCATATAGAAGCAATAGGAGTGGACATCGAGCAAATGGATATTACCGATGCCCATCAGGTAGAGGAAGTGATGATGAAATCCGCACCGGACGCAGTGATTCACTGCGCTGCCTACACAGCAGTTGATGCGGCGGAAGACAATGTGGAAATTTGTCGCAAAGTAAATGCCCAGGGAACAGAAAATATAGCCAGGATCTGTGGAAAAATGAATATTAAAATGATGTATATTAGTACGGATTATGTATTTAACGGGCAGGGAAGCAGACCGTGGGAGCCAGATGATGAAAGACAACCTCTAAATGTTTACGGGCAGACAAAATATGAAGGAGAGCTGGCGGTTGAGAACTATGTAAAGAAATTTTTTATTGTGAGAATTGCATGGGTTTTTGGAGTCAATGGAAAGAATTTTATCAAAACGATGCTGAATCTCGGAAAAACACACGATCAACTGACGGTAGTGAATGATCAGACCGGATCTCCGACGTATACTTATGACTTGGCACGACTTTTGGTAGAAATGATTCAGACAGAAAAATATGGAAGATATCACGCAACCAATGAAGGCATTTGTACATGGTATGAATTTGCCTGTGAGATTTTCAGACAGGCAGGAATGAATGTGCAAGTACTTCCGGTATCCAGTGATCAATATCCGGCAAAAGCAAAACGTCCCGAAAACAGCCGTATGGATAAAAGAAAATTAGCGGAAAACGGATTTCAGCCACTGCCGTCATGGAAAGATGCACTTGAGAGATATTTGAAGGAAATAGGAGAAAGTTATGGGAAAAATTAAAGTAACACCTTGTAATATTCAAGGACTTTATGTAATTGAGCCGACAGTTTTTCGAGATGAAAGAGGGTATTTTGTTGAGACATATAATCAAAATGATATGAAGGAAGCCGGACTTGATATGGTATTCGTGCAGGATAATCAGTCTATGTCTGTCAGGGGAGTGCTCCGTGGACTTCATTTTCAGAAACAGTACCCCCAGGGAAAACTGGTTCGGGTTGTAAGAGGTGCAGTATTCGATGTAGCAGTTGATTTGAGAGCAGATTCAAAAACCTATGGAAAATGGTTTGGAGTAGAATTATCCTCAGAAAATATGAAGCAGTTCTATATTCCGGAAGGATTCGCACATGGTTTTCTGGTGCTTTCCGACGAAGCAGAATTTTGCTATAAATGCACAGATTTTTATCATCCGGGAGACGAGGGAGGACTTTTGTGGAATGATCCGGAAATCGGAGTGGAATGGCCTTTGGAGGATGAAGTGGAATTGATTATTTCTGAAAAAGACAAAAAATGGAAAGGCCTGAAAGATACATTTAAATTCTAAAATTTCCGTAAGGAGGAAGATTATGAAAGGTATTATACTTGCCGGAGGATCTGGCACCAGATTGTATCCGCTGACGATGGTAACATCCAAACAGTTGCTCCCGATTTATGATAAACCGATGATTTATTATCCATTATCTGTTTTAATGAATGCCGGAATCAGGGATATTTTGATTATATCCACACCGGATGACACACCACGATTCCAGTCTCTTCTAGGAGATGGACATCAATTCGGAATTTCTCTGTCTTATGAGATACAGAAATCTCCGGATGGATTAGCGCAGGCATTTATTATTGGAGAAAAATTTATTGGAGAAGACAGTGTTGCCATGGTTCTCGGAGATAATATTTTCCATGGACACGGACTGACCAAACGGCTGTTGCGTGCCGCAAATAAAAAAGAGGGAGCTACTGTGTTTGGATATTATGTGGATGATCCGGAGCGATTTGGCATCGTAGAATTTGATTCTGATGGAAAAGCCATTTCTATTGAGGAAAAACCGGAACATCCGAAATCCAACTATTGTGTAACCGGATTGTATTTCTACGACCATAAAGTGGTAGAATATGCAAAACAGTTAAAACCTTCTGCCAGAGGAGAACTGGAGATTACAGATTTGAATAAAATGTATTTAGAAAATGGAGAATTGGAAGTAGAACTTCTCGGTCAGGGCTTTACTTGGCTTGACACTGGAACGCACGAGTCTCTTGTGGAGGCGACCAATTTTGTAAAAACTGTGGAAACCCATCAGCACAGAAAGATTGCGTGCTTGGAAGAAATTGCATATTTAAATCACTGGATTACGAAAGATCAGATGTTGGCGGATATTGAACCGCTGCGAAAAAATCAATATGGCCAATATCTTCTGGATGTGATGGCGGGGAAATTTTTAGATAAATAAGGAGTAGAAGAAAATGAAGATCTTAGTAACAGGCGGCGCCGGATTTATCGGCGGAAATTTTGTACATCATATGGTAAAAAAGTATCCGGACTATGAGATTGTGAACTTGGATTTATTAACCTATGCGGGAAATCTGGAAACTTTAAAGCCCGTAGAAAACGAGCCAAATTATAAGTTTGTGAAAGGTGATATCGCAGACAGATCATGGATTATGGATCTGTTCGCAAAGGAACAGTTTGATATCGTTGTAAATTTTGCGGCGGAAAGCCACGTAGACCGTTCCATTGAAGATCCGTCTATTTTTGTAAAAACCAATGTGGAAGGCACTGTGGTTCTTTTGGATGCAGCAAAAAAATATGGAGTAAAACGCTATCATCAGGTTTCTACCGATGAGGTATACGGAGATTTGCCACTGGACAGACCGGATTTGTTTTTCACAGAAGAAACACCGATTCATACCTCAAGTCCTTACAGCAGTTCCAAAGCCAGTGCAGATTTATTTGTGTTGGCATACCATAGGACTTTTGGACTTCCGGTGACAATTTCCAGGTGTTCCAACAATTATGGTCCGTACCATTTTCCGGAAAAATTAATTCCGTTGATGATCAGCCGCGCATTGGCAGAGGAAGAACTTCCGGTGTACGGAAAAGGAGAAAATGTTCGCGACTGGCTGCATGTATCAGACCATTGTGAGGCAATTGATTTGATTCTTCACAAAGGAACCGCTGGGGAAGTTTACAATGTGGGCGGACATAACGAGCGTACCAATTTGGAGGTTGTGAAAACAATTTTAAAAGCATTAAATAAGCCGGAACGTTTGATTCAATTTGTGACCGACCGTCCGGGACATGATATGCGCTATGCGATTGACCCTACAAAATTGGAAACGGAACTGGGATGGAAGCCAAAATATAATTTCGATACGGGAATTGCACAGACCATCGAGTGGTATTTAAATCATAAAGAGTGGTGGCAAAATATCTTATCTGGAGAATATGCAAACTATTTTGAAGAAATGTACGGAAATCGTTTGCAGGAAAAATAAAATGATCGATCAAAAGAAAAGAAGGCGGCTGTTGTACCGGACATTCACAGCCGTTTTCATGATAATTATTTTTAGTTTTTCTGCCAAAACCGGAAAAGATTCTGCTGGCATGAGCTTTAAGTATGCAAAGAGTGCAGCAAAGCTTTTCGGCTGGCTTGGTGTAATCTCTGTGGATTCTCCGGAAATTTTGGTATTATATGCCGATTCCATTCATACGCTGATCCGCAAGGCGGCTCACTTTATCGAATATATGATTCTTGGATGTTTTACTTATCAGGCAGTAGCCTGTGATATAACGAAGCTTTGGAAGGCGGTTGGCTGGTCGCAGCTGATTTGCAGCAGTTATGCAGCTACAGATGAATTTCATCAAAGATTCGTTCCGGGAAGAGAGGGCAGAGTTTTGGATGTTGTAATTGACAGCGCTGGGGCGTTGGCAGGAATTTTCATGGCAGCCTTCTTGCATAGAATGAAACTCAGAGCAAATGCTGAAAAATGAAATCTCACAGACAGGAACTTATAGGGGAATATGGGAATACTATATTACGAGGAAGGAATATGAGGTTTTTTATGGCAGGTGTGATTTTGGATGCCGGACACGGTGGTTATGACAATGGAGCACAATACAACGGAAGAAAAGAAAAAGATGATAATTTAAGACTTGCTTTGGCGGTTGGCGAGATTCTCTCAAGGAATGGAATTCCGGTTTCCTATACAAGGCAGAGTGATATTTATCAATCTCCGTCAGAGAAAGCACGCATTGGAAACGAGAGTGGTGCGGATTACTTTATATCTTTTCATCGCAATTCAAGTCCCAATGCCAATCAATATCATGGAGTAGAGACGTTAGTTTTTGATCGAAGCGGAATCAAAGAGGAAATGGCGCAGAATGTAAATGTGCAGCTTGAAAATGTCGGTTTCCGAAACATCGGAGTCAAAGAGCGTCCGAATCTTACCGTTCTCAGGCGGACTCGAATTCCGGCAATCTTAATTGAAGCTGGATTTATTAATTCTGATCAGGATAATGAAAGGTTTGAATCACAATTTCAGGAGATTGCTCAGGCAATTGCCGATGGAATTATGGAAACCATTGGAACCGGACAGCAGCCAAAGGGCGTTTACCGGGTTCAAATTGGCTTGTATCGAAATTTTTCCAATGCACGGTATGCTCTCAATGAAGCTTTGGCGCGGGGATTTGACGGAGAAATTATTTATGAAGCTCCGTTTTATGCTGTTCAATTGGGAAGCTTTGATACATTGGATGAAGCAGTTGCATTAGAAAATCAGTTGAAGCAACAGGGATATGATACATTAGTTGTAAAAAAATAATTTGGTCCGGCGGGGATTTATTTTCCCCGTCAGACTGAAAGTAAAATCATAAAAAATGCATATATTTTATAAAAAAAGAATAAAAAATCAATTGACTTTTGGACAAAATGCTGTTATTCTAAAAGCATAGAAAGCAGAATAATCTAGTAGGGAAGATACTTCCCTGGGGTTGTCACTGGTAGTGCAGGCAAAACCAGATTTTATAAGTGTGAAAATAGGTGTTTTCATATTTATAAAATTTGGTTTTTTTTTATCTTATTGGAGAGGATTATCATCTCTATGGGTGGTAAATAAAAGGAAACTTATCTCGATAGGAGTTTAAAGTTCATTTGATATTTAGACTCCCGATGAATTCGAGAACAGAACGGACTAGTCCGTTTTGTTCTTACATAAGAATTTTGCTGCGCAACATCCTTATGTAACTACTACTAATAATATTGAACAATCATATACTCAGAGAGTATAGATTCCGGTTTTTTGTTTGGGAGAGATGATTATGAAGATTAACAAAGTAATGAATAACAATGTGATAAGCACTTTTGACGGTCAGGGACATGAAATTATTGTTGTTGGTACAGGTGTTGGTTTTCAGGGGAAAGAAGGCAAGAATATAGACGAAACGAAGATTCAGAAAATTTTTCGTTTAGAAGACCCAAAGATGACAAATAAGATGAAGGAATTGTTGATGGATCTGCCAATGGAAGAGCTTGACGTATCAACAGAGATTATTTCACATGCAAAAAGAAGTCTTGGAACAGAGTTAAATGAGAACATCTATGTAACATTAACGGACCATATTCATTTTGCCATTCAACGGTATAAAGATCATATGGTATTTCCAAATCCAATGTTTCGGGAAGTAAGACTTTTTTATCAGAAGGAATTTGAATTAGGAGAATATGCTCTGGGGATGATTAAACAGAGACTTGGAGTTTCACTGCCACTGGATGAGGCAGTATCTATAGCATTACATATTGTAAGCGCAGAGTTTGACACAAGAGTGAAAGATACGTTAAAGATTACAAACTTCATGGAAGATGTCATGGAAAAGGTGAGGAAATATTTTAAGATCGAGATTGAGCAAGATTCTTTGAATTATGAGAGATTTTTAACACATTTAAAGTTCTTATCAAGAAAATTATTTTCAAGTGTTCAGATGGATGATTCCAATGAGTCTGTACGGGAGATGATACAGCAGCTGTGTCCGGAAGAGTATGCCTGTGCCGAGGACATCGGATCGTACATAGAGAAACATTATGGCAAGACAATGACACCGGGAGAGATTGCCTATTTAACGATGCATATTGATAGAATTCGTAAAAATAATGAGAAAAAAGGAGTATAACAATGTTTGGTTCATTAAAGAAGATGTTTGAAAAAAATGCACAGCAGTTGTCTGTAAAATCACCGGAAAATGGAACAACAGTTCCCATGTCAGAAGTGAAAGATGAAACTTTTGCACAGGAACTTTTGGGACCCGGGATTGCAATAGTTCCGGTTGAAGGGAAAGTAATTTCACCAATTGATGGTGTGGTTGCAATGGTATTTGACACGAAACATGCAATCTGCATTCAGGGAGAGAATGATCTGGAAATGATTGTGCATGTCGGACTGGATACTGTGCAGTTAAATGGAAAGTACTATCAGGCATATAAAAAACAAGGAGATCAGGTAAAAGCAGGAGACGTTCTGTTAGAGTTTGATCTTTCAGAAATTACGAAGGCCGGATATGACGTCACAACGCCAATCGTGATTACAAATTTAGGAGGTTACAGAATTACAAAATGTTTGACAGGAAAAGAAGTAAAAGCAGGAGATGAGGTGATGCAGCTTATAAAAAAATAGCCTTTGGAATTTAAAAAAGAGATGGGAAAAATGGAAAACGAAAGGAGAATAAAATTATGATGAAATATTTACAAAAGCTTGGGAAAGCGTTGATGCTGCCGGTAGCATGTCTGCCGATCTGCGGTATCTTAATGGGAATTGGTTATGCACTTTGTCCGGCGACAATGCAAGGGGGAGACATCAGTGGCATTGGAAATCAAATTGGATTTTTTCTTGTGAAAGCCGGAGGGGCATTGATTGATAATATGGCATTACTGTTTGTTATTGGTGTCGGTGTTGGGATGTCGGAAAAACATGACGGAACCGGGGGCCTGGCAGCGTTGGCATCTTGGCTTATGATTACAACATTGTTGTCTACTGCAGTTGTCACAACGATTATGCCATCTGTTGCAAAAAATCCGGATGCAACACTGGCATTTGATAAGATTGTCAATCCGTTTATCGGTATTCTTGCAGGTATTATTGGATCCACCTGTTATAATAAATTTAAAGATACAAAACTTCCTGACTGGCTTTCTTTCTTCAGTGGCAAGAGATGCGTAGCTATTGTATCAGGTGTTGTATCAATTATTGTGGCAGTTATTTTACTCTTTGTATGGCCGATCGTATTCGGAGGATTGATTACTCTTGGAGAATCTATTGCTAAAATGGGAGCAGTGGGAGCCGGAATTTACGCATTCTTAAATCGTCTGTTGATTCCTACAGGATTACATCATGCACTGAATAATGTATTCTGGTTTGATACCATTGGACTTGGAGATTTAACACATTTCTGGGCAGGTGATACTTCAGCAAATGTATCATGGAGTCTGGGTATGTATATGTCAGGATTCTTCCCGTGTATGATGTTTGGAGTTCCGGGAGCAGCGCTGGCTATGATCCATACAGCAAAAAGTAACAAAAAGAAAGTTGCTATTGGATTGGTAGCTTCTGCGGCAGTTTGTGCATTTGTCTGTGGTGTTACAGAGCCGTTTGAGTTTGGATTCATGTTCCTTGCTCCTGCTTTATACTTAATTTATGCAATTCTTTATGGAATCTTTGTAGCAGTTGCAACGGTTGTCGGATTCAGAGCCGGATTTAGTTTTTCTGCCGGGGCAACGGACCTTGTGTTCTCATCCAGTCTGCCGGCTGCACAGAATACATGGATGATCATTCCTCTTGGTATTGCGGCATTTATTGTATTCTACATCGTATTCCGTGTTGCGATTGTGAAGTTTGACCTAAAGACACCGGGACGTGAAGATGATGATATAGAGGATGAGGAAAATATTGTTCTTGCTAATAATGACTTTACAACAATGGCACGGGTGATTTTAGAGGGACTCGGAGGAAGCTCTAATGTTAAATCGATCGACAATTGTATTACACGACTTCGTTTGGAAGTAAAAGATGATTCAAAGGTTGATGATAAGAAAGTAAAATCTTCTGGTGCTGCCGGAGTTATTCATCCGGGACAGGGAAGTGTTCAGGTAATCATTGGTCCGAAAGTACAGTTTGTAGCAGAGGAAATGGAAAAAATTTGTAAATAGGTTCCCAGTATTGAAAACTATTTTTAGGATACCCTGCAGTCATACGGGGTATCCTAAAAATATTGATCAAGTTTTTGAAAGTAAAATCTAATGATTTTGAAAGAATTTACAGAAAAAGTTTGAAATGTTACAATAACTTTCAGAACAGGAAGATGATGCGGAGGAAAGAAGAGGTATTGCAATGATTATAAAAAATGGGAAAGTCTTTACAAATCAGGGAACCTTTGAAGAGAAAGAGCTGTATATAGAGGGAGAGTATTTTCGGGAAACTACGACAGACCAGACCATTGTAGATGCTGAGGGGTGTTATGTGATTCCGGGGCTGGTTGACGTTCATTTTCATGGCTGTGTTGGGTATGACATGTGCGACGGAACGGAAGAAGCAATTCAGAAATTGGCAGAATATGAAGCAGAAAATGGAGTATTGGCAATTTGTCCTGCGACAATGACAGTTCCGGAAGCGCAGCTTTTAAAGGTGATGAAGGCTGCAAAGGCATTGAAAGGGACAACAGGAGCAGATCTTGTCGGTATTAATATGGAAGGGCCTTTTATTTCAGCGGCAAAGAAAGGGGCGCAAAAAGAAGACGATATTAAGGCTCCGGATGTGGAAATGTATCGGAGGCTTCAGGAGGCCTCCGGCGGGTTAATTAAATTGGTGGATCTTGCTCCGGAAATCGAGGGGGCTATGGAATTTATTGATCAAGTCAAGGATCAGGTTCATATTTCCATTGCACATACAACTGCAGACTATGATACCGCAATGGAAGCAATTAGCCATGGAGCCGATCATGTAACCCATTTGTACAATGCGATGCCGACGTTTACTCATCGGGCGCCCGGAGTCATTGGTGCAGCCAGGGATGGCGGCTGTTTTGTGGAATTGATCTGCGATGGGGTTCATATTCATCCTTCCTGCGTTCGGGCAACATTTGAAATGTTTGGGGACGATCACATTGTATTGATTAGTGATAGTATGATGGCAACAGGAATGAAAGACGGGCAGTATGAGCTGGGAGGCCAGCCGGTAACCGTGGTTGGGAACCGTGCCACTTTAACCGAGGGAGGAGCCATTGCCGGTTCTGCAACAAATCTGATGGACTGTATGAAAACAGCAGTGAAACAAATGGGAATTCCGCTGTACAGTGCTGTAAAATGTGCTGCGGTAAATCCTGCAAAATCCATTGGGATTGACCCATATTACGGAAGCCTGGAAGAAGGAGCCTATGCCAATGCGGTTTTTTTGGATCAAGAATTAAATATTGCAGCAATTATTCAAAAAGGGCAGATAAAAAAATAAAAATGTCGGAAAATACCGTCATGATGCAGAAAATACTGAGGAGGCATTTCTCAGTATTTTTTTTCATAAGCTGTAAAAAAAGCAGGAGATGATTTTATGAAGAAAGAAAAAGTTCATAAATTCGTTTCAATTGCCCTGATTATGATTTTGGCGGCAGTTGTTATAAAAGGAGTAATTAAGGAACATAGCGATTTTTTTCAGGAAAACCTATATGTTTGGAAAGAAAAAGAACCGGAGACACTTCCTATCTATTGCGTGGAGAAAAAGGAGAAAGTCCTGAGTCTTACGTTTGATGTGGCATGGGGAAACGAAGATATGGATGAAATTCTGCAAATTCTCAAGAAAGAAAACGTAAAGGCAACATTTTTCTTTTCCGGGGAGTGGATCAGCCGATATTCACAGGACGTGCAGAAAATTTATGCGCAGGGACATGATGTTGGAAATCATGGAGATCATCATAAATATATGACAAAGCTGTCAAAAGAAGAGCAGCAGGAAGAGATTCGCGGAGCAGGCGATAAGGCCAAAAGTGTGATTCATACATCCATGGATCTGTTCCGACCGCCTTATGGAGATTATAATGCAGAAGTAATTCAGACTGCAAAAGAAATGGGATATTACAGTGTTCAATGGAGTGTTGATACGGACCAAACAAATTGCAATAACGTGTTTATGCCATTATACAAAGAATAAAACAAGAAAGAAGTTTCCAATGAACGTACCTAGGTAGCCTCCGGGTCCTGGGTATTTTTATGATTTAAAATATTGATAAATACACACTAAATGTGTATAATATAATCATAAGGAGGAGAATAGGTGAAGCAAAGAGATCTAATAAAGAAACTAGAAAAAGCAGGTTTTGAGTTTGTAAGACATGGTGGAAACCATGATATTTACAAGCGAGGGGATGATGAAGAAAAGATTCCAAGACATCGAGAAATAAATGAAAGATTAGCAAAAGCAATTCTAAGAAAATGGGGATTATAAAATCTTCTGTTCTTAGTCCGTAATAAAGATAGTAATATAGGAGGAGACATTATGAAAATAGCATATCCAGTTATTTTTACAGATGTGGATACTAATATTTTAGTAGAAGTTCCAGATCTGAGGATTTTAACAGAAGCAAATGAGGAAGGAGAAGAAAAAGGAACTATCTCTGATGCAATAGAAATGGCAAGAGATGCAATTGGATTGACGTGTATTGATTTGCAGGACGAAAATAAACCGGTTCCGGAACCGACAGCAATGGCAGAAATTGATGTTAGTAAAGGAACATTTGCGAAAGATGGAAAAGGAATCGTATCATTGGTTGATGTAGATCTTACAGCGTACAGAAGAATGGTTGATAACAAAATGGTTCGCAGAAATGTAACATTGCCGAATTGGTTAAATCGTGAAGCAGAGGAAGCACATTTGAATGTATCTGGAGTGTTGAGAGAAGCATTGATGAATGCACTGGGAGTAACAACGAAAGCTCGATAGACTATACGGCTTTTGGGCAGAATCACCGGATTTTATTGCAGATGAATTTTTCCGCGAAAAGTAATATAAAAAGAAGTAACTTATCAAAGAATATTTGACAGTTTCCTTTCGAGGAAATTTTAGTAGCATACAAGCGTAGTTGTCAGAGAGTAATTTATTCTCACATCTGCGCTTATTTTATTGCAAAAAATCAGGCTGTGCTACCGGCCTTATACGGGCTACCCCTTATTTAGCTTAGAGGGTCAATTTTGTTTTTTTATTAATCAATCATCATTATTTTTTAGATTGACCCTCTAATATAAAGTGAACTAAGAAAATTATAAAATAAAGAGAAAAGGAGATATTGAAATGAGAGAAAAGGTAATTGCAATCGTGAATCAAAAAGGTGGAGTGGCGAAAACAACAACAACCTTAAATTTAGGTTCTGAATTAGCCAAGGCAGGAAAAAAGGTTTTGTTGGTTGATTTTGATCCACAGGCAAGTTTGTCAGTTGCTCTTGGAGTTCAAAACGAAGAGATTCAGACCATTGCAGATCTCATGCAACTGGAAATTCAAGATGAGCCTTTGCCGGAGAAACAGGATGTGATTATTCAGATCCATGATATGGATTTGATTCCGGCAAATATTGTTCTGTCAACCGCTGAAATTTTCTTAGTGAATGCAACCTGCAGAGAACAAATATTAAAAACCGTATTGGCAGAGTATAAGAAAGAGTATGACTATATTTTGATTGATTGCGGACCTTCCTTGGGAATGTTAACAATTAATGCTCTAACGGCGGCAGATAGCGTCATCATACCGGTTGATGGAGAGTTTTTAAGTGCCAAAGGTTTGGAATTATTGCTACAATCTGTGGCGATGATCAAACGAAAGTTAAATCCGGCTTTAAAAATCGAAGGAATTCTATTAACAAAAATTGATACTCGAACAAAATTACCTCAGGAGATTATTGAGATGATTTATGATGCATATGGAAAATTAAATATTTTTCAAAATGCAATTCCACTAAGAGTAGCCGTTGGAAAAAGTATTCGAGAGCATAAGCCAATTGCAGCATTTGAAAAAAATTCAGATGCGACAAAAGCTTATGTAAAGTTAGCGCAGGAGGTATTAGAGAATGAATAATGAATTAAAAGGGTTAGGAGAAATGTTTGGTTTAGATGAAGAATTGAGTGTGGGCGATACAGGAGCAGGCAATCAAAATGAAATTGTGGAAATAAAATTAAGCCAGCTGGTGGATTATCAAAGAGGGAATATTGGAAAAAATCGATATTCTGAGAAAGATATGAGCGATCTGGTCGCATCGGTAAAAGATAATGGGATTGTTCAACCGATTGTTGTACGCCCCTTTGTAGATGGCACATATGAAATTATTTTAGGACATCATAGAAGAGATGCAGCGATTTTAGCAGGACTTTCTGAAATTCCTTGTATTATAAGAGAAATGGATGATAATACTGCGGAACTGGTATTTATGGAATCAAATATACAGCATGGATTTGAAACTATGCTGCATTCAGAGAAAGCGGAATTGATCTATCGGAGAAATGAGGCGCTGAAAGCACAAGGGAGACGGATGGATTTGATGGAACCGGAGGAAAAAGAAGAGTATCAGACAGCGAAAGATGAATTTCATTTAAGCGGTACAACGCTGAAAAGATATTTGCGAGTTTATCAATTAAGCAGTAAATTGAAAGAATTTCTGGATCAGGGGAATCTTTCTCTGCGGAGTGCAGTCAATTTATCATATCTTCCAAAAGAATTTCAGGATGATCTGGCAGAAATTATAGAAAAGGGGCAAAAAATTACAGAGAAAACAAGTGAAGAGTTAAGACGCCGATACAACGAAAAGCAATTATCTAAAGATTTTTTGGAGGAAATCTGTCAGAAAAAGAAAACAACGATTTCAAAGAATGGTGATAATTACAAAATTAGTTCTCCAATCTTAAAAAAATTTTTCCCTGTTCTTCCAGAAAAAAAAGAAATGGATCAAATTATTGAAAAAGCTTTGAATTTATATTTTGAATTACAGGAATAGAGGTAGATTTTTTTATCATGCAATCAAGATAATAACAAACGATTCACAGAATAGGAGCGCGTCGATGGATCACGATATATTTGAAGAAATGAAAGAGAAGCTTGGATGCCAGTATATTTCTGATTTGCGTTTTCGAGAGAGTGCGTGTGAAAGGATGATGCAAACAGAGTTTTTTAAAAAATATCCCAAACAGCAGAGGAAAGATTTTTGTGATTATATTTTTGGAAAACAAAGCCGGGAGAGAGGAGATCATGAAATGTGAAAAAATATGAAAGCCAAAAATAGCAGGTGGTTTGCATACATATGTTAGAAGAATTTAGGAGATGAAATGATCAAAAAAAATGAGAGACAAAGAAACGTTTTTCCTATTCCATATATATTGATTATAATGGGAGTTATAGAAGCTTATATTTATATGTTATACCATTATTCTTATGATAAAGGAGGAGATGGAATGGGAACAGCAGAAGTTGTGGCACTGGTTGTAGCGATTTTAGGAGCTGCTACAGGAATTTGGGCACAGGTAGTTCAGTTTAAAAAAGATGGAACGACAATCAAAGATATCAAGGTAGATACGACGGATATTCGTCCAACAGTTCGAAATGTAGAAGGAGATGTAAAAAAAATCAGAGATGAGGTGGTAGAAAAAATGGTACCGGACATGAAAAAACTTCAAGGCATTGATTTATTGGTGGAAGATTATAAATATCGGGAAAGAATACGATTAGAGAAATCTGTGAATTGTAATAAGGATATTTTGCAAGGAAGTATTGAATTGATTTTTGAAGAAAATGCAAGGTTAACAAGAGCATTAAAAGAAGAACAGGAAGTAAGTCAATTACTTCGGATGGAAAATCATAAATTAAGGGATCAAGTTCGGGGGTATGAAAGACAAAATACAAGAGATTTTGAAAGATAGAGGTGGTTCTGTGGCAGTTTTTCTTTGAATATCTCAAACAGCAGAGGAAAGATTTTTGTGATTATATTTTTGGAAAACAGAGCAAAGAGAAAGGAAAACCCTAAGGTGATAAAATGAAATATCAGATCAAAAAAATAAAATACGGCTATGTACTAAGATACGAAGAGGGTAAAATTTTTTCTGAAGCAATGAAAATTTATCAGCTTGCCTTAGTAGAAGCCGGAGCATGGAAAAAGAAAGTATATTTGGTTCGAGAAAAAGATTTAGAGTGGCTTTTAAATGAAGATTGTGTCGATAAAAAAGCAAAATTAAAGACATCAATGTTAACTTGCGGTTCTTTCGACCACATAAAGTGTTGGCTGTATGATAAGGTTGCGAATAATTATCGGATGCTAATTTCAGACAATTTAAAAGAAGCGTGGATACCTGCAGAATTAGAGTTACCCAAACCTGTAAGACTTTCGGATATTTCTGTGAAAAATCCGGTTCATGTAACTTATTTGTCAATTTTTGATAAAAAGCCTCTTTGTGATCAACTTGCTGTATATTGTGAGGATGGGTCTTGGAGATGGTACGATTCACAATGTTATATTGATGATATGGAGATTGTAAAAGTAAAAATTACGGCATGGAAGCCATTACTTCAACCATACCAAAGTGTTGAAAGATAAAAATGGAAAAGTTGGGACTCCATGCGACAAAACCCGTGTTAAAATATAAAATGTAAAAGTAAAGAAGACAATCTGACAAGGATCGTATATAATAAAGTAAAGAATATATTTTCTTGGGAAATTGACCGTCGGCAAGCCATCCGTTCCGAGCTTTGCGGAAAGGGGCGGATGGGATTTATCCATCGTGTAGATTTCCTTGTTAAGTATATTCTATAAAATCTTAAAAAATTTCAATCCAAAGGGGGAAAAGATATGAGAAGATGGAAAAGAACCATGGCAGTTGCAGCAACATTGTTTTTTTCAGTAACCTTACTGCTGGCGAGTGGTGTAAGTGCAGCAAAGAAAGTTGGGACTCCATGAGACAAATACCGTGGTAAAATGTAAGATGTAAAAAGTGAAAATAAACCTGACAAGCAAATCAATATAATATAGAGTATTAATAAGATGAAAGAATAATATCTTTTACCAGGCAACTGGAAAGGGTGATTCCATCCGTTTCGGAGTCTTACGAAAGGGGTGGTGCTTATGAGTACATACGAGGAATTTATGGTAATCATAAACACGGCACTGTTAATAGTAGCCATCCTTACATTTACACATAAAAAATAGTCACCCTGCTTCTGGCCGGAACGGGTGACTATTATAGAACTTGTTCCCGGAGCGGATAGGCTTCATCTATCTTTTCCAGTTGTCTTGTTAAGTATATTATAATAGAAATCTTAAAAAATTTCAATTCAAAGGGGGAAAAGATATGAGAAAATTTAAAAGAACCATGGCAGTGGCAGCGGTATTGTTTTTTCAGTGACCTAATAAAAACTTTAAGGAGCAGATACAAATATCTGTTCCTTTTTTGTACCCAAAATCAGAAAGGAGCATTCAATAAATTTAAGAATCGGAGTCCTCCCCAGTGGAAGAACCTATGATAATAATTGGAGAGACTTTTGGAAAAGAATATGACAAAGTGAAAATTCTAGTGTATAATATTATTGGGAAAATATAGTTAACAAATATAATATCTAGGAGTACGTCAGATGAAAAAACCAAAGTCCCAAATAAACAAGATATTAGAATATTGGTATATGATGGAATTTTTGAATCAAGAAAATTTTCCGTCAGAAATAAAATATATTAAAAAGATTAGAGATCATAAAAAGAGATGTAAGAAAGGTGAAGTTTCCAATGTAAAGTATTTGATGGAATTCATGAATATTGGGGATGGGGAAATTATTCCAACTGTATCCGAAGAAGCAAAAGAATGTAGAATGAAGTGCTGGGGAAATATCACTATCTATATAGGAAAAATAAAAAGGGAAACGTGTATTAAAGAGTTAATTACGAAATTTGGAATAAAAGAAGATGATCGACCGGAGACATTAGTGGATTCCATCGCATTGGCAGCTTTTCAAGTGAGTCCTCAAGGAACATATATTGATCAATCCCTGTCTTTATCGCCGGTATTATGGGCTGTAAGCAAAGTGGAAGGTCAACAAGATCATATTTCCAAAGGGATGAGCTATGGTACATATAATAATGAGATTATGGAGTTGGAAAAATTTTTTATACCTAAAAATGACGAGGAAGAACCATATTTGGTTCGCTTAGATGATATTCATAGGTTATATGAATGTATTTATTATAAGTATATCGGAAATGTATTTAGCAAAAATTCATCTCAGATTGAAGTGGAAAAATCCTATGTAATGTTGTATCAGATGTTTTGTGACGAAAAATCAAAAACTCAATATGAGGATGATATGTACATAGGGCTGAGTAGAGGTTATTTTTTAAATGATATTAAAATGTTAATTAATCAAAATGCCCTCGGAACTTTAGATAAAAAAATGCAAGATTATATTTTAGCACTATATGAGAATTATATAGAAAAGGATAATTTCTCCAAAATTGATGTTGTCCATAGTAACAATTTAGAACAATATGAATTACATTTAAATCTTATGTTTTGTTTAGAAAATGCTCCACTTGGAAAATGGCCGTCAAAATATATGCCGGCTTTTATGCAGCAGATGGCTGTTAATTTATTAGTTGGAGAAAACACGCAAAAAATATTTAGAAGAGATGGAGATATATTTTCGGTGAATGGACCGCCGGGTACAGGCAAGACAACTTTATTAAAAGAAATTGTAGTTAATAATGTTGTAGAACGAGCTGTTTTGTTAGCCAAGTATGATTTCCCGGATGATGCATTTGAAAAGTATGAGTTTTGTAACGAAAATAATCAGATACATTCAAAATATGTACCGTGTTGGTATAAATTGAAAAATGATAAAATCAATGACTATGGAATTTTGATTACATCGTCTAATAATGCTGCTGTTGAAAATATTTCAAAAGAACTTCCTATAGGAGATAGTATATTACGAGACTTAAACACAGAGGGAGAGAAATCAGAAATTATAAAGGAACAATTAGAAGAAGTACAGCAATTATTTGATGTAACCAAGTCGGAAGATAAAGAAAAATTATTCAAATGGAATAAGGAGGATACGAGAGAACTTCCAGATATATACTTTACAGAATATGCAAATGAGCTTTTAGGAATTCAAAATGCATGGGGCTTAATTGCTGCTCCGCTTGGGAAAAAAAGTAACAATAGTCGATTCTATTATAATGTACTTTCTAATCTATCGAAAGATTTGTATGATACAAATGCAACGGTAGAGGATAGAGTGTATAAATATCGTAAAGTCCGTCAAATGTTTTGGAAACAATATAAAATTGTAAAGGATATGCAAAACGAGTTGAATTTATATACAGTATATTCAATAGAGACGATCGAAAAGATATATAAATTAGAAAAGCAAATTCAAGAAAACCAGCGATTACTGACTCATAAAAATATTGAAAAAGAGGAGGAGAAAAGAAATTTAGAAAGAATCGAAAAATCATTCGAGTCCTGTTATGAAAAATTTAAAGATATAGAATTTAGAAGGGAGACAGCAGAAAAACAATATAAAAGACAGGAAACCGAGCAGAAATCTTTAGAGGTGCAATTACATGAAATTGGAATAAAAATATTATCGGTTAAAGATTCGATTGGTTTTTTTGCAAAATTGTTTAAAACGAGAAAATTTAGAGAGGTCATGGAACAGATAGAGCTGTATAGGAAGGAGAGCGATAAGATTCAAGGCAAGATTTTTGACAATCAGACTCGCAATGCGCTTGGTAAAGAGAACTTAGATTTATTAAATGAACAATACCAGAGTTTAAAAAGAGAAATAGATGATATAAATAGTGATAGAAAATCGGTTCAACGAAATCTTTTGGAGATAGAAAATCAAGAGAATGAATTAAAAAAAGATATCAGGGAAGAAAAGATAAATATAGAAAACTGTCAAAAAAAGTATACCCAAATAATGAATGGTTTTGCTGGTGGAAAGGAAGATCAAAAAGGGATTGTTATCAATAAGGAATATATTCAAAGACTTTTTAGCAGTGAGGAAAAAAAATCAACACAAGCACAGGTGGATAATCCATGGACGACACAGAAATATAACAGAGAGCGAGAAAAATTGTTCTATTATGCAATGAAATTAAATAAGGAATTTATTCTTTCGTCAAAAGCATGTAGAAATAATTTTAGGTCGTTGGGGCATTATTGGGGATATTTAAAAGAGGGACAAAAAATAATAGAATTTTCCGAGAAGGATAAGAAGGTATGTATAACAGCTCTAATTCAAACATTATTCTTACTTGTTCCGGTTATTTCTTCGACGTTTGCATCTGTTGGATCATTTTTAAAAGATGTAAATCAGAGTGGAGCTCTTGGATTACTGGTTGTTGATGAGGCCGGTCAGGCACAGCCTCAAATGGCATTAGGAGCACTATTTAGAACAAGAAAGGCAATGATTGTTGGAGATCCGAAGCAAATTGAACCGGTAGTAACAGATGATTTGAAAATTTTAAGGGAAGCATATAAAGAAGAGGTTTATGCTCCGTATAAAGAGAAAGATGTATCTGTACAGATTTGTGCAGATATAATGAATCCTTTTGGAACATTTATAGACAATGGGAGTGATAATCCGGAATGGGTAGGATGTCCGCTGTTAGTACATAGAAGATGTGTTTCTCCAATGTATGATATTTCAAATATATTGTCATATAATGGAATGATGAAACAGCAAACAGCTAAACCAAAACCAGAGATAGAACAAACTTTTATTTATTCTAAATCACAATGGATTGATATAGGTGGAAAAGAAAAAGGAAATAAAAATCATTTTGTAAGCGAACAGGGAGTTGAAGTTTGTAATATGTTAGAAAAAGCATTTCAAAAAAGCAGTTTTCCAAATGTTTTCATTATCAGTCCATTTACTACGGTAGTGAATGGAATGAAAGAATATCTGAGTAAAAATGGTGCAAAATATATAAAAAATGTATCATCGAGTGATTTAAATAAATGGATGAATAAGAGCATAGGAACTGTTCACACATTTCAGGGAAAAGAAGCAAATGAAGTTATATTTTTGTTAGGATGTGATGACAGCAGGGCAGCTTCGGGTGCAGTCAGATGGGTAAATAAAAATATAGTAAATGTGGCAGTTACAAGAGCAAAATATAGGTTGTATGTAATTGGAAATAAAAGAGCATGGGAAAATTCAGATTGCGTAAGCGAGATGAGAAAGATTATGGAAAAGCACGAAAAATCGGAGGGAAGACCAATGACGGAAGAAGAAATCAGACAGTGAAAAGATAAGCTGGGCGTAGATGATGACTGGGATTTGGAGGTGCCAGAGGAAGAATTGTTTGGAGAGGAATTAACCGACGAAATCATAAAAGAAATTTTGGGGTGCTAAATTAGCATTTAATCTGATGACTGTAGGAATTGCGGTATATAAATTTTTACATAGAAAAGAAGTAACCATGTACTTTCTCAGGGTAACAAACGGTTACTTCTTTTGAGGGGGCAAGTGGTTTTAACCCACTCCAGTTGTCTTGTTAAGTATATTATAATAGAAATCTTAAAAAATTTCAATTCAA
>OFMK01000745.1_pt1 | contig 30262 bp, 30 predicted proteins | sample 1541781 | NCBI WGS metagenome assembly OFMK01 (sample SAMN04209250, study PRJEB22552) | human gut metagenome | biome: gut; material: feces | host: Homo sapiens | place: USA: Oklahoma
TACAGTTCCCTCCAGTGGTTTGGTTGTGTGGTTACTCCATTCTGCCACCGGGGGGGTGTATGAACTTCTTTTCATTTTCTTCTGCAATTTATTTTATATATTATGAAGATACAGGAATTTTATCTGCCTCCGGCGGCTTCTTTGCTGCAGGGCCTTCCTGCTTGAACAGGCCATCTTCTTTTCCCCCCCCTTCTGAATGGTCGCCCGCCCTGCCGCAGCTTGCCCGATGTGGCAGGGTGGTGCGCGCCTCGTGCCATTTTATCCATTTTCAGAAAAACGCCTCACCGGGGCCAGCCCCGGTGAGGCGTTTTATTTCGAGCCGACGCGCCCCTTCACTGCCCGCCGAACAGGTAGCCATAATAATCCGTCTCAATGATGCGGGCCGAATACGCAAACATATCGTTCACCCTTTGCAGGCATGCATCCAGATATTCCTGCGTGGGGGCCTTGCCGGTGCGCTGGATGACAAGGCCGTTCGCCGCATCGTAGAATATCTCGTCTGTAATAAAGCTTTTATCTGCAAACACCACGGTGGGCGCCGTGCCGCTGAACACATCTGTGCCCATCAGCAGGCGGGAGTCGTATTCAAAGCCGAACAGATTCAAAAGCGTGGGCAGAATATCCAGCGAGGAGCAGACAGTATCCACCTTCACAGGCTGCTCCATCGCGGGCGTCCACAAAAGAAAAACGCTCTCATACAATTCAAACGTGCCGTCCAAACTCTCTTTCCCGCGCAGCTCAGCATACTGCTCATCCGTCAGGCCATAGGGGTAATGATCCGGCGTAAGGGCGATAACGGTATTCTCCAGTGCGCCGGCCGCCTCCAGCTGTTCCAGCAGGCTTTCCAGGGCATATTCCAGCTCCAGGTTGCAGGCGATATACGCCTTTACCTCCTCGGAATACGGAAGGTCCTCCACCTCCTGCCTGTGCTTTGCGGCCATCATATTGCCGTCAAAGGTATAGCCCAGATGGCCGCTCACCGTCATGTAATACACATGGAACGACGGCTCGCCGACATACATGGGCACGCTCTGCTCCATCATCTCCACGTCAGATTCCGGCCACTGCCCGGTCAGCTCCAGCCCATGGCCCTGCCCGTAATAGGTGTAGCCCATGGTGGGCATGGATTTGTCCCGGTTGTAATAGGTGTAGGAATGGTTATGAAAGCCGAATGTCTGCGCCCCGCGCTGCCGGAACAGGTTGCCCATGGCAAAGGGCATCTCATGACCGATGATGTCGGTATAGCTCCATGTGCCGCTTTTGGGCACAAGGCTGGTGGTGGCGGCAAATTCACCGTCCGATGTGCTCACACCCCACAGCGGCGTGTAAAAATGCTCAAACTGGAAGCCCTCTGCGGCCATCCGGTACAAAACGGGCGTGCGCTGTTCGTCAATCAGAAATTTGGAAAAGCCCTCGGCAGTGATATAGATAAGGTTTTTTCCCTCGAACATGCCCGTATATTCATTTTTGGAAGTGGGCTGTCTTTCACTGAAATAGCGGTTCATATCCTGCAGTACAGCGTCTTCCTCTTCCAGGTCGAAGGCAATGTCCATCACATTCTCGCCGTATTCCCTGCCCGGCAGGCGTGCGGCGTCCGTCTGAGCGTCCTGCCCGGACGCCTGCTGTATTTCAAGCTGTGAAAGGTCTGCCCCTGCGGCCTGTGTGCCTGCGCCGAACACATCATATTTTGCGTTCAGCGCCATGGCGGGCACAATGCCAAGGCGCCGCGCACTGGGCACAGGCACATAGCCTGCGGTGAGAAGGGCCATGTCCTCCGCATTCTGCGCCAGCACAGCCGCCGCACACAGCGCCAGCGCCAGAAAGGCCGCCGCAGGCGCGCGGCGCGGCCCCCGGCGGCGCCTGCGCAGCATGACGCGCCGCGCCCAGGTAAACAAAACCGCCGGCTGGGCTGCATACAGAATGAGGTAACCTGTGTTCTGCACCGCCTCGGCAACGGCCACACGCCAGAATTCCAGCGCGGCGCCCAGGCCCTGGGCAGAGCGCAGGAAGTACGGTGTTTGAAAAATATTCCAGTAGATGAACTGGGAAATATGCATGATGCTTACTGCGCAGCACAGCACAGCCGCCGCGGCAAAGCCGAGTGCCGGGCGGCGCGGCAGGTTGGCGCACAGCGCAATGCCTGCCCCCAGCGCCAGCGCAAGCAGCGCCTTCTCCGCCGTGAGGGGAAGCGACAGCCCGGCGCAGGCCACCTGCTCGGCATACAGCGGGTAGACAAGGAAGAATACGGCCAGCCACCGCTCTGCCCCGCAGGTGAAAAAGCGCAGCGTATCGCGCATACTTTGGCGCAGCTTCATGGGCACAGCCCCCCTTCCTGTTACGATATGCACACCGCGGGCGGCAGTATGCCCCCATCCGGCGCACTGGATATAAACCTTATCATATCGGAATTCGGAAAATTCCGCAAGGATATGTGCTGTTTGGAATAAAAACCTGTTTTCCCTTGTGCCGTACGCGCGCGCGTGATAAAATATCCCTGTTATCGAGCATTTCCGTTCATCAGTGCTTTTCAGGGAGGAACCGGTTTGGAAAACAGTGCTTTTTCACAGTTTGGCAGCCATGTATTTGACGACCGCGCCATGCGCGCGCGGCTGCCGCAGGAAGTGTACCAGTCGCTGCGGCGCATCCGCGACGAGGGCGAGCAGTGGGACCCGCGGGTAGCCGACGTGGTGGCGGACGCCATGAAGAACTGGGCCATGCAGCTTGGCGCCACACACTACATCCACTGGTTTATCCCGCTGACGGGTGCGGGCGCAGGCAAGCACGATTCCTTCATTGACGGCGTGCGCGAGGGCGAGCCCATCACCCGCTTTTCCGGCAAAATGCTGGTTAAGGGGGAAAGTGATGCCTCATCTTTTCCCTCGGGCGGGCTGCGCGCCACCTTTGAGGCGCGCGGCTACACCGCGTGGGACCCGACAAGCCCCGCCTTTGTGCTGGGCACCACACTGTATATCCCCACCGCCTTCTGTGCCTACACAGGCGAAGCGCTGGACCAGAAAACGCCACTGCTGCGCAGCATCCAGGTGCTGAACCGGCAGGCGCTGCGCATGCTGCGCGCCCTGGGCGACACGGAGACGGTTTCTGTGCTGCCCACCGTAGGCGCCGAACAGGAATACTTTCTTGTGGACAAAGATCTTTTCGACAAGCGTCTTGATTTGAAGGTATGCGGCCGCACGCTGCTTGGTGCAAAGCCCCCCAAAGGGCAGGAACTGGGCGACCACTACTACGGCAGCATTTCCGAGCGCGTGCGCACCTTTATGCGCGAGCTGGACGACGAATTGTGGCGCATCGGCGTGCCCGCGAAAACCGAGCACAACGAGGTGGCCCCCGGCCAGTACGAGCTGGCCAGCGTGTTCAGCACCGCCAATATCGCCTGCGACCACAACCAGGTAATGATGGAGCTGATGCGCAAGGTGGCGCTGCGCCACGGCTTTGCCTGCCTTCTGCATGAAAAGCCGTTCGCAGGCGTGAACGGCTCCGGCAAGCACAATAACTGGAGCCTTGTGACAAACACCGGAAAAAACCTTTTGAAGCCCGGCCGCACACCGGAGGAAAACCCCGTGTTCCTGGTGACGCTATGCGCTGTGCTGGCCGCAGTGAACCAGTATGCCGACCTGCTGCGCCTCGCAGCCGCCTGCCCGGGCAACGAAGACCGCCTGGGTGGCCACGAGGCGCCGCCCGCCGTTGTGAGCGTGTTTCTGGGCGAGGCGCTGACAGACGTGCTGCGCGAGATAGCCGAAGGGCACCGCCTGAAGCATGCAGAATACGGCGAGGTGCTGGCAGATGTGCGCAGCCTGCCGCAGGTAAAGCGCGACGATTCCGACCGCAACCGCACCTCCCCCTTCGCCTTCACCGGCAACAAGTTTGAATTCCGTATGGTGGGGGCAAGCCAGTCCATCGGCCTTGCCAACACCGTGACAAACGCCATTGTGGCAGACACCCTGGCGGCGTTTGCCGCGCGGCTGGAAAGCGCCGCGGATAAGGCCGCCGAGGTGCGCGCTATCGTGGCGGACACCTGGCGCGACCACGGCCGCATCGTGTTTAACGGCAACAATTACAGCACCGAGTGGCGCGCCGAGGCCGCGCGCCGGGGCCTGCCGGATATTCCGGACATGGTGCGCGCCGCCGCAGGCTATATCACCGAGAAAAACGTGGCCATGTTCGAGCGCACCGGCGTGCTGACGCAGGCCGAATGCCATTCGCGCTATGAGATTACGCTGGAGAACTACGCAAAGCATATCCATATCGACGCCGCCACCATGCTGGAAATGGCCGGCCGCAGCATCCTGCCGGCCAGCCACCGGTATCTGGCCGAGGTGGCGAAGGCAGAGCGCCTCACCGAGCAGTGCGGCTGTGCCTGCGCCAGCGCCAAGGCCGCGGTAGAAAAGCTGTGTGTTTCCATTGACGTGGCCGCCGGTGCGGCTGAAGCGCTGCGCCGCGCGCTGGAGGCCATCGACACTGCTAGCCTGAACGAGGGCGAGCGCGCAGGCCGCTGCCGCGAGATGGCGCACCACGAAATGGCCGCCCTGCGCCGCGCTGTGGACGCGCTGGAAATGCAGCTTCCGCAGGATTTCTGGCCCGTGCCGGATTACAGCGCCCTGCTGTATGACCTTTGAGCCCGCTCTTTCAAAATCGTAATGGTCCGTTCCGGCGGCTGGTGCGTGCCCCCTTAGGGCCTTTTGCCTGCCGGGTCTGTTGTCGACTTTATGCGGCGGCGCCCCGCAGCTGTTTTAACAGCCGCGGGGCGCTTTTCTTTCTCCCTGCCGCATCGTTTCCAAACCGGTGCCTTTGCAGCGCTTTACCCGCTTTGCCTGGATATTTTTGCGGTCATGGCAAAAATGTTCTGGTGCCGTCGGCTCTGCCGGCAGTTTACTTACCGCAGAAAGACGCCTCGGTGCACACTTGGCTGGAAGCAGCCGGATGCACAGAGGCGTCTTTCTTTCAGCCTTTTACGTTGAAACGGCCGCTTACAGCACGAATTCCACATCGTAAAAAGCAGGGTTCAGATAAAATTTGCACCGCGCCAGCCCGGCGCTCTCCCGGCCGAACAGAACGTCCTCTATGTACAGCACAGGCTGCCCCGGCTGCACCGAAAGATGCCCCGTGACGTTTTCTTCCGCCGCCACTACTTTCACCGAAATACGTGCCTTCGCGGCCGCTTCAAAAATGCGGCGGTTCACCAGCTCGTCCGCCTGGCCCTGCCGGTTCAAATCGATATTGAAGGCACTGATATACCGCACTGGGATCTGCACGAACGAATATCCCACTGCAAGCCCTTCGCTGCAATACAGGTTGTCGCTGGCCATCACGATATCGCTGGCGCGGATGCCGAGCTTCTGCTGGGCCACCTCTGTGGGCGGCCCATAATTATAGGACATTTTTATCTCATCTACAGCCTGCAGGGCACAGTCCAGCACAGGGTTCACATGGCAGCCCAAAACAGACCTCCTGCTTGGATCATAGGTGATGAAGGTGCCTTTCCCCTGCTTTTTGCGGATCATCCGGTCTTCGTTCAGAATGGTGAGCGCCTGGCGAAGCGTATTCCGGCTGACGCCGTACTTTTCCGCCAGAGCAGCCTCGCCCGGAAGCTGTGTGCCTGCCGGATATACCCCGTCCACAATATCGGCATACAGCCGGTCATAAATTGGCACATAAGAGGGGATTGGGTTGTCATCCGTCTGTGTCACAAGGCGTTGCGCCATATCTTCATCTCCTCTACCTTCCGGTCATGGCCGTCTCTCCAGAGTATCCCAGTTTCCCCGGCATGTAAAACCCAGGCGCAGAAACAGGTCATGCCCCGGCTGCGCGTTGCTGTATACGCAAGGCTGCAGACCTTTTGCCTGCATGCGCCGGCACAGCTCTGACACAACGGCAGAGGCAAACCCGCGGCCGCGCATGTCCGCGCGCGTGGCCACACCGCCCAGCACCACTGTCTGCCGTGTGGCCACCGTGCTGTTTGCATGCGCCAGAATATGCCCGTCGGCCTCTAAAACAAGGTGGATGCCGTCGTCTGAATCTAGCCGCTGCACCAACATTTCTTTTGAGGCATACATGGCGGCAAACCCCTCTATCTGCTGCAAAAAGGCGTAAATAGCATCCGCATCACAGGGGCCGGCTTTCCGCAGCCCTCCGGCCGGGCCGGCCAGGGACGGGGCACGCCCCAGGCTCAGCAGTTTTTTATGCTGCGCCCGCCAGCCGGCACCGGCGCCCCAAGCCAGAACAGTTTCCATATCTGCCCCGCGCCCCATAATTATCATTATACCATATTCGCGGGCAATTTTCTCTACAAAAGCAGTGTCGATACCGCCGCCCCCGCTATATATCAGAAGGTTCTGATAAAAGCGCAGGTAAACAGCAGCCGGCAGGCCGCCCCGCCACATGGCCCACACCTGCTGAAAGGGTGCGGTGAACCCATACTGTTCAATATCCGCCAGCAGAAAAGTATTCTCTACCGGGGCCTTTTGCAGAAAGTGCAGCAGCGCTTCTTTGTGTTCTGGCCCCGCCTGAAAGATTCCCGTCATTTCCAAATGCGGATTGTCCATTCCGGCCCGTAGGTGATACCGTACGTTTCACCCATATTCTTTTCGTTTAGCGACAGATCAAGCCAGTTCAACTCATTGTTGTACAAAATGGGCTCGCCCTTCGCCACATAGCCGAACGAGCGGTGGAACAGCACCGGTCCCTCAAACTTCACCTCATCGTTGTGCTTCACCAGCACGTTCACCATATCACCCAGAGCAAAGCCGGCGTTCACAAAGTCCTGATAATTGATATTGGTGCCCACGCAGCCGAAGTTCGGGCATATCATGGCCACATTGCCCTGTGCGCAGCCAGGTTTCACCACAGGCTTTGGGAACGGGATGGTGACAATCTCCTCCACCGGGTATGCAGGGCCCACACCTTCAAAATCTATCAGCCCGGCAGCCAGTTTGCCGCCGCAGTAACCGAACAAATCGCGCCCATGGAAAATAGCCACGTCATCCGTGCCTGCGCCCAGAAGGCGGTTGCGCGTCTCATCTATTTCGCGCACCTCATCAATGCCGAACTTTTCCTTTACCAGCGTAAGCGAACCGTTATCCGGCGTCACCACATAATAGCCGTTGGAAGTTTTTGCCACACAGGCCCTGCGCGGTGTGCCCACGCCGGGGTCCACCACAGAGACAAAAATGGTGCCCTTCGGCCAGAAAGGCATGCTTTGGTACAGGCGGTAGCTTGCCGTCCATGTGCAGAACTTCGTCACTTCATGGGTAAGGTTATAGATTTCAATTTCAGGGTCGATGCTTTTAATCACGCCCATTACAGAACACACCGCACCGTCCTTCAGTCCAAAATCTGTGCTCAGAACAACAAATGGTTTCATAATATAAATTTTCTCCTTTTTCATATTGCGCCGCAGCGCCGGCTTTCTGGCAGCCGTTCAGCCCTGCAGTTTTTTCGTAAGCTGCAAACCGGTTCGGACTCTTTCTGTCAAAACGGGTACCACATCATAGGTTGTGCCACCAGGCGGTACATGATATAGCACACCGTGAACAGCGCCGTCGCTGCCGCCACTGCAAATGCGGCCTTGTCCATTTTTCCATAGGGCGGCTCTACATACCACGTGCGCGTTTTGTACTTGCCAAAACCGCGCAGGTCCAGCGCATCGGCGATGGTGCCCACATTGTCAAAAGTGTTCAGCACCAGCGGCCCCACAATGGAAATGATGCCCTTCAGTTTGGCGCCAAGCGTCGTCTTTTTCAAGTCAAGCTCCAGCCCTCGCGCCTGGATAGAGGCAGAGGAATTCCGATAATCCTGCATGATATTGGGCAGGTAACGCAGCGCAATGGAAAATATCATGGCCACCTTATACGGCATTCCGATGCGGTTGAACCCTGCGGCAAGCTGCGTCGGTGTCACCACAAAAATCAGCCACAGCGACACAAGAAACATGGCCAGCACCTTTACCGTTCGCACAAAAAAATACCACAGTGTCTCGGCGGGCATCACAAGGCGAGCAGAAAAACGGAACAGCTCTGTGCTGGTGCCCACAAATTCGCTGCCTATCTGCGGGTTGAACAGGTAAAACAGCACAAGGTTCACGCAGTTCAGCCCCAGCGCCACAGCCATCAGCGCCCCCACCAGCTTCCAGTTCGGCTTCAGCGAGACGAGCGCTGCCGCCGAAATTACCGTCACCGCCAACAGGATACGGAAATCGAACGTCGCAATGATGAGCACGGTAAACACGATAAACAGCAGCACCTTCACCTGTCCGCACAGCCGCTGCAAGGGCAGTTCGCCCGGTGAAAAACGCACGAGCCCATTACTGTTCACCTGCCCTCACCATCCTTTCATAATGGATAAAGTGGCGCACAAATGCCTCAGGCGGCAGCCCGGCACGCCGTGCCAGAGCGCACAGCGAAGTTTCTTTCAAGTGCGCGCGCTGCAGGACAGCTTCATTGCTCAAAACCCGGAACACATCGCCGTCAGCTATTTTTTCGCCGTCTGCCATCACAATAACCCTGTCCGTATATTCGATGGCAAGATGCATATCGTGCGTGATGAACACGACGGTAAGGCCCATCTTCCGGTTCAGCTCGTCCAAAAACTCCATAATCTCACGGTAATGGCGAAAATCCTGCCCGGCAGTGGGCTCGTCCAGAATCATCACCTTCGGCTGTGTAACAAGCAGCGAGGCGATGGTGACACGCTTCTTCTGCCCATAGCTCAGGGCAGATACAGGCCAGTTTTTCATGCCGGAAAGGCCGCACAGCTCCATCACCTGTTCAAATTTTCCGTCAATTTCCTCTTTGGAAGCACCTCGCAGGGTAAGTGCCAATGTCACTTCCTCGCGTATCATGTCCTTGATAAGCATGTGGTTCGGGTTCTGCATTACATAGCCAATACGCTCGCCTATCTCTTTGATGGACAGGCTGGCATAATCTTTCCCCTCCACCAGAACGCTTCCGTCCTTTGGGCGCCGGATACCCATCAGCATATGGGCAATGGTAGATTTTCCGGCCCCGTTTTTGCCCACCAGCGCCACACGCTCGCCCTGGAAAAGCTGGAATGACACGTCTTTCAGTACGGGCTTTTTGTCATAAGAAAAAGAAACATGCTGCAGTTCTGCTACACATGGGCCTGTCTGCCGCACCAGCGGCGGCACCGGCTGCGCGAACCAGGCGCGCAGATGATCCAGCTTGCCTTCCAGACGGATGGAAGAAATGGAATCTGGCTCGTCCTGCGGGCTCACGGTACATCCGGCATATTTCAGCGCCGTAAGGTACAAAGGCTCACGAATGCCGTTATCCTGCAAAAGGCTGCCGCACAAAAGCTGTGCGGGCGTAGTATCGGCCACGATACGCCCGCGATCCATCAAAATTACTCTGTCCACCGGGCGGTGCAGCACATCCTCCAGGCGGTGTTCAATAATGACGATGGTTTTCCCCTGCTCTTTGTGGATACGGTCTATCAATTCAATGGCCTGCAGGCCCGCCATGGGGTCCAGCGCCGCCAGCGGTTCGTCAAACAGAAGAATATCCACATCGTTGTGCAAAACGCCTGCCAGCGCAGCCTTCTGCTTTTGCCCGCCGGAAAGCGCGAACGGCACGTGCTGCTCAAAAGCCGTCATGTCCACGATGCCCAGCGCCTGCTTCACCTTTTGCAGCATGATGGGGCGGGGCACCCGGTCGTTCTCCAGAGAAAAGGCTACGTCCTCCCCGACGGTAAGCCCGGCGAACTGGCAGTCAGAATCCTGCATAACAGTGCCCACATGCGCACTGAGCTTGTGGATGCTCTGCTCACGAGTCTCCAGCCCGGCTACCTTTACACTGCCTGTAAACTCTGCCTTTGTGGAAAACGGAAGCAGCCCGTTCAGGCAGTTGCCCAATGTGGATTTTCCGCTGCCGGACGGCCCCAGAATAAGCACCTTTTCTCCCTGACAGATGGTAAGGTTGATGTCGTGCAGCGTGGGCTTTTTCTGCGAAGTATACCGAAGGGTAAAATTTTTGAATTCAATGACCGGTGTAGCCATGCTCACTCCTCAGAAAGGTTCATCTTCTTCAAATTGCGGTTTGCCATCACTTTCAGCACAGGAATGCCCAGCACAACGCTCATCACACCGTCCTTCAGGCCGGCAATCAGCCCCTGCAGCATGCCGATGGCAAGCTCGCCCTCATACCACATCATGGTAAAGATGGGCGCAATGGCGCAATAGGCAAACAGCGGGCCCACAATGGCAAGAATACCGAAAATAATCATCTGCTTTTTGGTGAAAATGCCCTCGCTGATTTTTGCTCCGTATACAGGCAGCAGGCCGATGATAAAGCCATAAACCAAGTCTGCAAGCGTCCAATCGAACCAGAAACCCCAGCCGCCTATCATATCTGCCAGAAAGTTTCCTATCATCATCGAGATGCCACACGCAAGCGGGCCAAACATGCCGCCTACAATCACCACCACAAGCGGCGCCAGGCTGAGCTGGACCTGAGTGAAAATAGGCACCTGGATAAACACGATATTCACCGCAAATAAAATGGCGCCTAGTGCCACGCCCACCACTGTCTTTGTGTTCCATTCGCCTACAAGCAGCTTTCCAATGCTTTTCTTTTCCATAATCCGATGGCTCCTTCCTCATTCTCCCCTATTGCACACAAATAAAAACAGCCATGTTCAACTTGTTGAACAAGTTGAACATGCTTTTATTATAACAACCGAAACGTTCTGCCGCAAGAGAAGGTGTGTATAAAAATTTCGTCAAATCTTGTTGAATTGCACAAAGGCATCCGGTTCCGCCTGAACTATGCGCCGCCTGCATTGGCACCTTTTGCCGCGGCACGGCTTTTTATCATAGCGTGCAGCGTTGAGCGGCACATAAAAAACTGATATAATTATTTGCAGGCCCTTCATTCCATCTGTGGCCGCAAACAGAAAGGTGGCGCACGCTTCCATGGCATTTTATCTTATCACCTTCAGCCCTACGGGCGGCACGCGCAGGGCAGCCGGGCTTTTTGCACAAAGCTTTTCAAAAGAGAGCTGTTTTGTCGATTTGACGGACAGATCGCTTGCCTTCTCCGGCATAGCTTTTTCAGAGCAGGACATCTGCCTTGCGGCGGTGCCCGCCTACGGCGGCCGCGTGCCGCACCCGGCCGCTGCACGGCTGGCACAGATGCACGGTGGCGGGGCGCGCGCCATTTTGATGGCCGTATACGGCAGCCGCGCCTATGAGGACACGCTTGCCGAGTTATATGACCTCCTCATCGCCGCAGGCTTTCGCTGTACAGCCGGCGTATCGGCTGTGGCGCAGCACTCTATTTTTCCGCAGTTTGCCGCCGGGCGGCCCGATGCAGCGGATGCCGCCCAGCTTGCCGCCTTTGCCCGGCAGGTGCGCGCCGTGCTGGACGGCGGCACGGCACCCCGGCCTGTTCTGCCGGGCAGCAGGCCTTACCGGCCTCTGAGGGTAATGGATCTGAAGCCGCGCGCGGGCACAGGCTGCACCTCTTGCGGCCTGTGCGCCCGGCAGTGTCCGGTGGGGGCTATCCCCCTGCACGCGCCCGCGCAGACGGACACAGCCCTTTGCATCGGCTGCATGCGGTGTGCCGCCGTCTGCCCCGTCCATGCGCGCCGTGTGGACGGGGCAGCCCTGGCAGCGGCACGCCAAAGGCTGCAAAAGGCCTGCGAAGCCCACAAACAGAACGAATTGTTCCTGTAAGACAGAGCGCGGGCTTCATAACCTTGTCAAAAACGGAAAGCCCCCTGCGGTCAGGACGGTTTCAGCCTGGCCGCAGGGGGCTTTCCGTTTTTGCTCACGGCTGCACTTCATGCACCTTGTAAAGGCTGCACGCAGTGTAGTCCTTTTGTTTTTCCATCTCCACTTCCATGCCGTAATGCTCGCGCAGGAAGGCCTGCTTGGTACTGACATACACAGAGTCTACCAGATAGACATTGCTGCCCGTGATGCCGCGGTACGGGTCCTCCACTCCATAGGCCGCCAGTGCTTCCACGCGGTGCGGCGCACCGGAGAGCCAGCCGCCCAGCTCCACTATATTCGAGAAAAAGCCTGCCGGGCGCGGATGGAACACATCGTTGCCCGCAAGGGAATCCAGCGTTTCCACATCCATCAGGTATAAATGCTCCTTGTCCGCGCTCATCTCATGGTACTCGGGACGGTCGGGACGGTCTATGCGGTACTGCTGCATATCCGTGCGCAGCTGCATGAAATACGGCAGGCATACCATGCACACTGCCGCCGCGGCAAAGCCCAGCGCGCGGCGGCCCGGCGCCGCACCGGCGCGCACCATCATGCACATCACGCCGAACACCACAGCCGCCAGTGTCATGGAAAACTCTACATGCCGCACAAACCGCCCCTGATACAGCAGATAGAACACCTCCGCTCCAAACACGGCCATGGTGCCCAGAAATGCCAACCTGCCCTTTTTTCCGGCAAAAAACAGCCAGGCCAGCAACACCCCGCCGAAAGCCAAACGGTACGGCCTGCCTGCCAAAAGGCCCGCCAGCGTATATACGGTGCTTTTGGCCGTTTGCACAAGGCCGGCCTGCGGCGCATTTTCGCTCAGCGCATTTAGCGCCTGCGGCGTAAACACCTCCGGCGCGTAAAAGCTCCAGCTCTTTAGCATATCAAAATCGTTTGCCGAGTAGCCCAGCACCTCAATCTGTGTTTTATCGGTGTAGGAATAGATTTTGAAATCGGAAAATTCCGTGCGCGCGGCATTGTACTCGGCAAAGCTGCGCCAGCCTCCGGTGGAATAGGCGGCCATATCCGCAGCCTTGGCCGCCCCCACCAGTGCGAACAAGGCCACGGCAGACGCCGCGGCGCGCAGGCGCGCCTTTTTATCCAGGCAGAGAAAGCGCCACAGCAAAAGCGCCGCGGCAAGGCCGCCCACTGCAAAAAAATTCTGAAAGCGCACCATGCTGCCCAGCACGGCCCAGCCGAGGCCGGCCGCAGTGCGAAGGCTCCAGCTACCGAGCTCTGCCGCCAGCAGCGCCAGGCCCACCGTCAGGTACAGGGCACTGTTTTTTGTGTACTGGAAGCTGTTGAACATGTCCACCCCAAAGGCCAGCAGCACCCCGCCGTACAAAAGCAGGCCGCGCTTTGTGCCAAGGCGCTCCATACACAGCGCGCCCAGCAGGCCGAAAGCCGCCACATTGGCCGCCACCTGCAAAAAATAGTACCAGTTCACATTTGCGGCCAGCGCATAAAACGGCTTCAAAAGCCAGCCCAGCAGCACGTTCACATACACAAGATGATGCGTATCTTCGCCATAGGCTCCCATGGCAATATTGGCCAGCTGGGCATCGTCGTTCAGCTCATACCGCAGGCCGAACACCGCCCATGTGGCAAAAAAGCAGGCCAGCGCCAGCGCCATGGCCAGCGCAGTGCGCCGCCAGTCCTTCTTTCCCTTTACAAAACCCATGTGCACGATTCTCCTTTTTATTCCGGCCGCAGCCTAACTGGGCAGGCCGTCGAACGGGTCCTCCGGCCTGGGCAGGCCCTCCCTGCTGAAATGCCTTCGGGCCAGCACCAGCGCCGCCCCGGCCAAAAACACAAGCTGCACCGCAAGCGCGGCAATGGCCGCATAGGTGGTGCCCTGAAGCGCCCAGCGCTGAATAAACGGCGCCGACACGGCCCAGGCCGCTACGATGCCGCACACGTTTGCCGCAATCAGCGCCTTCATACAGCGCATCACCGTCAGCACCATGCTGTAGAACAGCACCAGCGCTGTGAGCACCGCGCTCACCACCATGGGGGCCAGCAGATGCTGGTAAGCGCTCATGCCGCTGCCCACAAAGGTGTCAAGGCCCCATGCACCCAGAAAGTGCGCCGCCAAAAGCCCGGCGGGCAGAAGGGCCAGCACTACGGCCTGTACGCCCAGCACCGCCTTCCAGAAGCCCTTTTTGTCCTTTGCCGCATAGCTGTCTGTAAACACATTGATGAACGGGATAAACAGATAGGTCGCGCCCGTCTGCAAAAGCAGCACAGGCTGTGTCACCGGCCCGTAAATGCCGATGGCCCCGTTGCCCATCTGCTGCTGCAGCACGATTTTCGGCAGGCTGGCCGCCGTGGTGGAAAGCGCCGTGTACACCGCCAGCGGCGCGCATTCAAAAAGCAGGGCCCGCACAGCGCTTTTTTCCACCGGCTGCGGGCGGTAAAGCCCGTGCGACACGCGCATCGTGTAAGTGCAGAACAGTGCAATGTTCACCCCCAGCATCAGCGCCAGCGTCAAAAGCAGGTTGTGCGTGGCTGCCAGCACGCCCACGAATACCGCCAGCGTCACGAGGCCGCGCAGCGCATAGGTCTTTCCCACAAGGTCCAGCCGGCCCGCCTTCTGGCTGATGGCGTTGTACACGTCTGTCACCGATTCTACCATGCGATATGCATGGTAAAGGAGGATACAGGCGCACTGCAGCGCGCTGTATGCGTTTTCTGCGCGGAGGGCGCCCGCCAGCGTGAACACGATGCAAACGGCGCTGGCCAGCGCCACCGTATAGGCACGGCTGCGGATATAGCAGCTTTGCGCATATTTTTCATGTGCATCTGACACCTGGAAATTATACATGCCGTAAGAGGCAATGGAGAGGAAAATGCCCGTTGCGCTGACAGCCGTGGTAAAGATACCGGACTGTTCCGCCCCTGCCAGACTGAGAATAAGAATGCCGAACAAAAAATGGCACACCATATAGACAATCTGGCCAAAGGTGTTCCATAAAAAATTTCTGCGAAGCTGCTTTGCGTCTCCCATTCAGCGCATTCCTTCCTGAATTAAATTCTCCCCCCGCAAAACCCGCCCAAAATGCGGTTCTCCCATCTTGACACCGGGAAACTCCCGTTTTATAACGGGACACAGATACAACTATGGGAGGAATTGGCCTTGGGCGGGAACCCTGATATTTTCAAAATGACAATAGAGCGAAAAGGGGAAAAAGTTGCCTTAAGCGGCAGTGAGGCGGACGTGGATGCCTTTTGGTGCCTGATTCGCAGCCATTTAAGCGAGCTGGACGGCGCCTGCACAGATGCGCAAAGCACCCTTGCAGAAACACCAAAAGAGCCTTTGCCAAGCGCACAGGCCGTGCACACTGCTCCCAGCATGTGCGGTGCAGCACCGGACACGCCCGCACAGAAGCGCCGGCCCAATACGGCAAGGGCGCAGGTGTCTGATTCAATTAGCCTGACAAGCAATCAGCAGCGAAGCCTGTACAATTTCTGCACCCAGCATGGCCAGCTCACAAAAACACAATTGCTTTTGCTTATCATATACTGGGCGGGGCAGAATGGAAAGCCCGCGGTAAGCTGCAATTTTCTCACAAGTGCCATGAGCTTTCTGGGGGAAAATTACGATCGAAACCACGTTTACTATATGCTCAAGAGTATGCGCAGCCGCAGCGGCCATCTGGTTTCTTCCGATCATAAATTTTCCATCACGGCGCAGGGTGAAAATGCCATCATAAAGCTCATTACCGCCTGAGCAGTCAGTGTTTTGTCCCGGCACGGGCCCCGCCCGGCCGGGACTTTTTTGCTACTCCACCACCTGCGCCCCGGAGAACACACCCAGCACGCGGCGGATGGACGGCTCCTTCTGCACAAGGCTGTGCATGGCGCACAGCACGGCGCCCGCCGAGGGGGCCGCAGGCACCGCGTCCGTCCGCAGAACCTCCTGCGCCAGCACACCCGCGCGCGCGGACGGCACAGCCACCACGCCGTCCACAATATAGGGGTTATAATTTTCCGGCACAAAGCCCGCGCCGATGCCCGGTATGCTGTGCCGGCCCACTACCCCGCCCGCAAGGGCCTGGCTTTCAGCGGGCTCTACTGCAATGATGCGCACATCCGGGTACCACGCCTTCACATATTCGCCCACACCCGTGATGGTGCCGCCGGAGCCCACGCCCACCACAATGGCGTCCAGTTCGCCTCCGGTGGCCTTCACAATGGCCGGGCCCGTCACGCGGCGGTGGAACTCTGCATTAATATCATTGTTGAAATAGTTCAGGAAATACCCGCCAGTGCGCATAGCCACAGCCTGTGCGCGGGCAGCGGCGCCCGTGCGCCCGCCCGTGGTAAAGGCCAGCTTTGCGCCAAGCTCTGTAAGCAGCTTCTGGCGCGCAGGACCAATGCTGCCCGGCACACATAGCACAAGCGGATGCCCTGAATGGCCGCACGCAATGGCAAGCGCCACCGCAAAGGTGCCGGAAGAGCATTCTACCACCGGCTGGCCCGGCTTCAGAAAGCCTTTTTCCTGCGCGATGGCCAGCATGCCCTGCGCCAGGGCGTCCTTAGCGGAAAGCGTGGCCCCGCCATAGGCCAGGTACGCATACAGTGTGCCGGGCAGGCGGTGCCTTGCCGCATAGCCGGAAAGGCGCACCACCTCACGCGCATACAGCACTTCATAATAGCTTTCATGGATGCCCATACGCCCGCCGCCTGCCTTTCATTGTTTTGCGCACGCCGAAAAAAGGCGCATGCGCCATGCACTTATTATACAGTATCCACAAGGCTTTGCAAAGCCGCTTTTTCCACTTGACTTTCCAAAAGGGCTGTGATATGATAACGCTTGTGTAAAGCGAAACGCTTTACACGCATCCCATCCAAAGGGGGGCGCGGCACATGGCGAAGAAATGGGAGATTTCGTATCTGCTCGATTTTTACGGCGATGTGCTTACAGAGAAACAGCGCGACGTGATGGTGCAGTATTACAACGACGATTATTCCCTGGCCGAGATAGCCGAGAACTTCGGCATCACGCGGCAGGGTGTGCGTGATGCCATCAAGCGCGGCGAGGCCACCCTGCTGGAGCTGGAGGAAAAGATAGGCTTTGCCGCCCGTTCGCGTGTGCTGCGCGAGGGCATCAGCCGGCTCGAGGCGCTGGCCAGAGAGGTGCGCTTTTCCAACGCGGGCAGCTACAGCCCGAACAGTGCCGTGGCACGCGCCGCAGATGAGATGCTGCGAGTAATTGATTCCCTTGGGGATGTATGAGGCAAACGAAGAACGGGCCTTCGGGCCCCGTGGAAGGGGGCGCATGGTATGGCGTTTGAATCGCTGGCTTCCAAGCTGGGCGGCGTGTTCAAGAAGCTGCGCGGTAAGGGCAAGCTTTCCGAGCAGGACGTAAAGGACGCCATGCGCGAAGTGCGTGTGGCCCTTCTGGAGGCGGATGTAAACTACACCGTCGCCAAAGGGTTCATCAAAACGGTTACCGAGCGCTGCATGGGCCATGAGGTGATGGAGAGCCTCACCCCTGCCCAGCAGGTGATAAAAATCGTGAACGAAGAGCTCGTGGCCCTCATGGGCGGCGGCGAGGGCCCGGCGCGCATCCATATCAAATCGAAGCCGCCCACCGTCATCATGATGTGCGGCCTGCAGGGCGCAGGCAAAACCACGCACTGCGCCAAGCTGGCCAAGCGGTTTCTGAAAGAGGGCCACAGGCCGCTGCTGGTGGCCTGCGACATCTACCGCCCCGCCGCAGTAGAGCAGCTTTGCATCGTGGGCGCTCAGGCGGGCGCGCCGGTATTTAGGCTGGAGGGGGAAAAGCCCGAGGCCATTGCCGCAAAGGCGGTAGCCCATGCGAAGGACTACGGCAACGACATCGTCATTCTGGACACGGCAGGCCGCCTGCATGTGGATGAAGATCTGATGGAAGAGTTGCAGCGCATCAAGCAGGCCGTCGCAGTAGATGAAACGCTGCTCGTCATTGACGCCATGGCCGGCCAGGATGCTGTAAACGTGGCCAAGGCCTTTGGCGAGAGCACCGGCCTTGACGGCGTCATCCTCACAAAGCTGGACGGCGACACCCGCGGCGGCAGCGCGCTTTCTGTGCGCGCCGTCACCGGCAAGCCCATCAAGTTTGCGGGTGTGGGCGAAAAGCTGGACGATTTGGAGCCCTTTTACCCCGACCGCATGGCCAGCCGCATTCTCGGCATGGGCGATGTGCTGACGCTGATTGAAAAGGCACAGAGCACAGCCGACGCCAAAGAGGCGGAAAAAACAGCCCGGCGCATGCTGGAAAACAAGTTTGATATGAACGACATGCTGGCCCAGTTCCAGCAGCTGAAAAAGATGGGCGGCGTGGGTGCCATGCTCTCCATGATGCCGGGTGTTTCCGGCAAGGTGGATGTGGACGCGCTGGAAAACTCAAAAGAAATGGTGCATATCGAGGCTATCATCCACAGCATGACCCCGGCCGAGCGCGAAAAGCCTTCCATCATCAACCCCAAGCGCAAGCGCCGCATCGCAGCCGGTTCCGGCACGCGCGTGGAGGATGTGAACAAGCTGCTGCGCCAATTTGAGCAGATGCAGAAGCTGATGAAGCAGGTGAAGCGCAACCCCAAAGGCTTTGGCCGGCGCTTCGGCGGCTTTGGCGGGCTTGGGAAATTTATGTAGAAGGCCCTTTCCCCACAGATAGTTCCGGCGGACATGCTCCGCCGCTGCTATAAAAAATCATGTTTTATGTGTAGGAGGTGACAGCATGGCTGTTAAAATCAGACTGCGCCGTATGGGCGCGAAGAAGGCCCCGTTCTACCGCGTGGTGGTAGCGGATTCCCGTTTCCCCCGCGACGGCCGTTTCATCGAGGAGATCGGTTATTACGACCCTACGAAGGACCCGGCTGTTGTGAAGATTGACAGCGACAAGGCGAAAGCCTGGATCGCGAACGGCGCCCAGCCCACGGATACCGTGCGCGTTCTTCTGAAAAAGAACAACATTCTGTAAGGCTTTGAGGGAGGGTTTATGATGCAGGAGCTTTTGTTGGCGCTTGCCCAGGGCCTTGTGGAAGATAAGGCCGCCGTCCGTGTGACGGAGGACGAGCCCAATGAGGAAGGCGTCATCGTCTACCACCTCACCGTAGCGGAAGACGACATGGGCCGTGTGATCGGCAAGCAGGGCCGCATTGCAAAGGCTATTCGCGTTGTGATGCGCGCCGCAGCCGTGCGCGAAAACAAAAAGGTCATGGTGGAGATCGACGACTGATTTTCCTCATGCCGCAGCCAATGAAAATGGCTGTCGCAAATTTCCCGGCTTCGGGGTGTTTGCGACAGCCATTTTTATTAAAAATGATAGAAAAGCATGCAGCCGAAATGCCGTAATATAGCGGAACAAGAAAAACGAAGTTTTCAAAAAGTAATTGTTGTATGTGTAGCAGGTGCAATTTTAATTCTGCTTGTTCCTTTGATTTTTCATACTGTTTTGATAAAAGCAATAAATTAGAATTTGGAAACCATAAAATTATGAGTGATTATTGCTCTCCATAGGTTATCAATAAAATCCTCCAAAAGCCTTGAAAATAAAGGATTTATCGCAATGTGTTCGCCTTATCCTTTTATATGGTTTCACACAAGTTTACTCTTTCCCTGCCTGCTTATAAGGGCAAAATCAAGGGCAAGAAAATCTCATAACAAGATATAACAGAGTGTGGCAATCGAAGAACTGTGACATATGTGCGAATAGATTATTTTGGAGGATAACACAATGGAAAAATACATTTATGATGAAAGCAATGGCTTATGGTATGAGTTGCAAGGAGACTATTATATTCCTTGCCTTACTTTACCAACCGAAAAAGAACACAAGCCTATCGGCTTATGGGGACAGCGACACAAACGCTACTTACAGGAATATAAAAGAATGGTTTACATCTCGCTGCTCATGAATGGCAAGTTGAACAGTTACCTTGCTGACATTGACGAACAGGCAACAGAAATGATGTTTCGATTGGTTGAACAAATGGTTGATACGGAGGGTGTGACCGAACAACTCAAAGCAGAAAACTCGATGTTGTGGGTTGGAAGAATGAACGAAATACAAGCAAGGGCAAGAGAAATCGTCAATATGGAAATTATTTACACCTAAAACAAAGGCGGCAGAGATTTCTTTCTGTCACCTTTATCCGCACCCACAACACCAACCTCAAAAAGCGGCTTGCCGCTTATGCCGAGCAGTACCCCGACGAGTGCTGTAAGACTGACACATACCCTCGAAACAGGCTGCATGGAGTTTGATATTGCAAAGGAGCGTTTCTCTTTCCGTCTGACCGCCCCATACAGCGAGGAACGACGGGAAGCAGCGCATCCGCTGACAGGCTAAAATGATGTAGATTTGACTGTAATTATATGTTATAATTTTTCTGACTAAATGAGCGACAAATTTCCATTCGGTACGCTATAAAAAATAAAAGGAGAAGCCGCTTATGAAAAGAAAATGGTATGCAATAATGCTTGCACTTGTATTGATGTTCAGTGTAACAGCATGTGGAAAACCCACAGAAACTCAAAGCCCGGAACAGGGAACTCAAGGGACAGAGAATGTCGATAGCTCTGAAAAAAATGAGAAGCCAGAAAACTCTGACATTTTGGGCGGTGTCTATTCTGGCGGGGATACCCTTGTAGAAATTCCATTTGGAAGCACAATAAATGGTGAAGCAACTGACATTTTTACGGTAAAGGTTCCAGAGAATTATTGGTGTGGTGCATTTTATAATGACACAGAAGGAAAAGAACATACTGCCGATATGGCAAATGGTAATGATGTGGTTAAAAAAGCTATTGAAAATGGACTTTTAACATTAGATGGGAAAATACATAATCTTGCACTTTACAGTACTGATGGTTCATCAACTACAATACTTTATGTTTTCGCACCATATACTGAAGAAGAGAATTATGAGGTATGGAAAAATAGTTCTAAGGACTATAAAATTATTGAAAATGATAAGCATGAAGCCTTTTATTATGAATCACAAGATGAATATGTCGTATTGATTTATGATTTAGGCGAAACAGGAGTTATCCAAGCAAATTTCCATGGAAAACTTAAAGATAAAATCGGTGTAGACCAAATTGCACAAAGTCTTTATGATTTGATTACGGTAATCGAATAACTATACAGCAAAACGAAACAAGTAACCCACAAGGGCAGCCGAGAAAATCGACTGTCCTTTTTCTATGCCTATGAGCAGAAAGGAGCAACCAACCATGACAAAACCAAAAGAGAAAACCCGCGAGGAGCTGCAAGCCGAGATTGAGGACGGAAAGAAGAAAATCCGGCAGTTTGAGAACCGGGAACGAAATCAGAAAGAGAGCGGCCAAGCACTTTGAAGGCTTGGCCGTGTTTTCCACCCATTCAGCGGGACGGCGGGCGGCGGGCAAGGCCGGGTGCAAACCCGTTCATTTCAGCCTTGCCGGTTGCCCACTGTCCTGCTATTCTTCCGGGAGCGTGGATACAGCTTCGGGACACTTTGTCCACAAGCTGGGGCATAGGCAGGACGAATGACAGGGGCTTCCTATACCTGCTGCCGTTCTCTGAAAACGGCCCGCTTTTTCGCCAATTCCCATTCGCAAAAATTCATCCCGTTTTCCTGCCGGGACAAGCGGGAAGCATAAAGCACCGCGCCCCGTTTTCCCCGTCAGCTACGCCAACCGGTATAACACATTGCACTTTACAAGCAAAGTCGTGTGCCAAAAGGCCCCCCTTGACGCCCCGGCCCGTTTCACGATCTGTATATAGTTCCTTGCAAACTGAACTAAAGAACAGACAAAAGGAATTCGGATTACCCCAAGAGAAATTGGCGAAAAGAGAAATGGAAAAAAATGTGGTGTATCAAGGCAGACGGTATCGCGACGCCGCTAATGTAAACGAAGCCCGGAAAGCCTGTCTACATCAGGCTTTCCGGGCTTCGTGCGTGACTGGGGTAGCTTCGCGCTTATTGTAAACGGCAAAAAATTTAGGAAGATAAGCGGCCATTCATCAATTAGTATAACTGGAATATGTGTTCGTATCCACTTGAATTTAACTGATCATACAACTTTTTGCGTGCAGCAGCAATCTCCTTATAATACTCACGAAAACTCTTTGATATATCGTCTGCAACTTTCTTCGTAGACGGGATTGGGATTTTAATTTCGAGATAACGAGTCCCGACATCTTCGCAGTTTGTCTGCATCAAAATAATTCGTTTCCATTGTTCACGAACAACTTTCAAGGAAAATGCCCACATTAAATAAAACTGATCAAACTCATTAGGCACATTACTTCGAATAATAATTACTTCTTTTGTGAGTACAATATTTTCTTGCCCAGGCATGAGAATAGCAAACTCGCCTATGTTTTTACTTGCACGTTCTGGGGAAATTAAGTCGTATGCCTGTAGTTTTGAATCAGGTCCTTTCCAAAATTTCATAGCTAATTCTTTGGGGATCCTATTTGTAGGGTTAATATTAATTTGACCCGCACGTATGTCAGAGACTTTGATATAAGGAATATCCCCTATTCTTTGGTCTGAACTTGGACTTCCGTGACCGTTTCTAATGAGAATCTTCCCACCTTTACGTAAAGATTCAAGGGTTACCAACCTAAAAGAATTTATACCTTCAAAAAGCTCATCAATGGCTCGTTCGCTTGATTTGTCATGAAATTGTGGAACCCATACCTGGCTGTCAACAATCTCGCTCGTGGTCTTATATTCATAATATGCGGAAGACTGTGCGTCTGAGCAGATAGACTTTACAACATCAGACAATTTGTCATCAATTTCAGTTTCTGAACGTGTACCATCTTTACCAACTTTGTACTGAGTAACACCGTCTTTATTAATCCCACAAGTTGGTGCATTAATGATAAGAATTTCGTTATCTTTAAACCATCTTGGTTTATGTGGCTGATTATTCATTATGTTTCGTTCTCCCGCTTTTCAAATACATAAAAATTAGTCTTTGCTCTACAAAATCCTTGGAAAGCTTCCATGGGAATGTTAACTATTCCTCTTACAACGAATCGTTTTTCTATCCACTGTTGTAGCCAAAGATACGACTTAGAAAAGAAATACGTTTCAGGTAATATAATTCCAAGCCGCCCTCCTGGTACTAGAAGACTATGGCATCTATCAAGAAAAGCAAGGCCAATTTCTATGCTGGAGTATTCATTTGTTTCAACATTTTTTGAAATTGTAAGTCCGGCCTTTTCACCATCTCGATCAGTAATTTTTAGATTTTTACCAAAGGGAGGATTTGTGACAATGCATGTAAAACTTTGATCTCGCAACGCTGTTTGTAGATTTGGCCAATACTTTGGCCAAAGATGACTTCTAATGCTGTCACCTAAATAAGTATGTGTAGACCCATCACCTAAAATGATTAGCATTGCCTTGGTTAACTTTACGTTTATTTGGTCCTTATCTACACCATACAAGTGCCGTTGTGCCCAAGCTTTGGCATCGCCTTCATCAATGTGTGGATATTTATTCTTAAATTGCTTGAAGCACTCTAGCAAAAATGCGCCTGAACCACAGGCAGGGTCTATAATCTTATCATCATAATCTACATCCATCAACTCAACACAACTTCTGATAACAGGAATAGGGGTAAAGTATTGGCCTTCTTCCGACTTCAAACTCTCGGAGCGTAGCACCTGAAAAGCAGTAGACAACGAATCGATAGATGTATCTAACAGTTTAAGTTTACCAAGTTCATAAGCAACAAGGTGAATAGTTGCATCATCCAAATTGATGGCTTGATCCGAAATGGAAAAGAATAAATCGGTATGGGTTATTTTGATATTATCAAAGAAATTGCGAATGGTCGTTGCTGTTTTGTGCTCGTTTTCCTGTACCTGGAAAACAGCGGCTTTCTCAGGAGCGGCTTTAGCTTTCTTATCACTTTCTAGCTTAATCAAAAGTAGGTTGCAGAGCTGGTTGAGTTGATCATCACGACGAGTACTTTTAGTGTCGCTAGAGACTACATTATCTAAAAGGCGTTTGAACGTCCGTTTTAATTCCGCCTCGGTGGGAGATTGAAAATCAGTCCATGTAATGGGCTTTTCGCTTGGAAGCAAAAGATTCTCGGAAGGCCGAGGCAAGCTTGCGTTATCCAGACGCTTAAACTTTCCATCTGCTGTGCGAAATAGAGCACTGATTTCAGAACCATTAGTCCAGTATCCGGCAATTGCTCTAGGCTCAAGAGAAAGGTAGATTTCAAGTTGAGATAAACCTGCTTCGACATCAGGCTTTTTGGTTTCGAAGATTATTTTTACATGTTCCCAATCATCTATGTTATTTATATCATCAAAAATCACGAGATCAACCGGATAGGCTTCGAATTTGTTGCCTGTTTCTCGTTTTGCGGCTTCACTTGGTCTTTTAGGAATTCTCCATTCCGGTGAAGTCCGAAGCTGTTTTGCGTCCCATCCTAAAGATACTAATTGATTGACCAAAGGTATTCTGGTGAATATATTTTCTGGGCCCTGTTTTTGCATGCTTAATGCTCCTTTACTTTATATAGAAATTTTTTTCGACATAGGCGCTGACCGTCAGAGAGAAGATGAGAAATTAGTCAATATCATTATGCTTAGGAGATGCGCGATAAGCCCAATGGCCCCCTTCAGATGATTTAACCAATTTCCCATTTGCTGTAAGCCTGGATAGAATTCGATTTGCGGTAGGCGCAGAAACACTGCAAAGTGACCGGACATCTGCATTCATAATATAGGGATGTGTTTCCAGAAATTTCTCAATCTGCTTCCAACGTAATGTTGCCTTGTCCATCTTTCCATCGCTCATTTCATCACTCGTGTTAATCGCATCGATGAGCGATGCTTTGATGGCTGAGAGCATGAACTCGATGAACACGGTGGATTCTCCCGTATCGTTGGAGGTGTTGATGGCCGCATAATACTCCTGTTGACGGTCGTGGATGATAGACTCCACCGGCAGCCAGGCAAATGCCGGATTCCATTTCGAAAGCAGCAGCGTATGCCACAGGCGGCCTACACGCCCATTCCCATCAGAAAAGGGATGAATCAACTCCAGCTCGTAGTGGAACACACAGCTGCGAATCAACATGTGAACCTCGCTGGTCTTTACCCAGTCCAGCAACTCCATGACTAGATTAGGAACATACTGTGGAAGCGTGCCAAAATGCAGGACATTCCCTTCGCTGTCTACCACGCCCACAGGGCGGCTGCGGAATACGCCGGACTCATCCACCAATCCCCGTGTCATAATGGCATGGGCAGCCAGCAGGTCATCCACCGAATAAGGATCAAGTTCATCCAGTCGCTCATAAATCTCATAGGCGTTTTTGACTTCGGCAATATCCTTGGGCGGAGCCAGAACCTGCTTGCCGTTTAAAACTGCTGTCACCTGCTCCAAAGAAAGTGTATTCTGCTCGATGGCAAGAGACCCATGGATGGTTCTGATCCGATTACTGCGCCGCAGCGTGGGATTGGCAGAAAGAGAAGATACAGCGGATAGTTTCCCTACCAACTCCGCAATCTCTGCCACATAACCGATCATTTGATTGGTAATTTCAAAAGGAGGTTTTTTATTTTTCATGCAAGCACCTCAGCGGGTCGATCTTTATTGCTATTCTATCATACATCGCTCATTTCATCAATCAAAACGTCATCACATTTGAGCGATGCTTTCCTTTTCGATATGCAGAACTGCTATGATAAATTTCTAAAAGGAGGAATTTATCATGGCATCTATCGTAAAACGAAATAAAAGCTTTAGCGTGGTTTACACCGCATACCCCGAAGGCGTGAAAAAGCAGAAGTGGGAGACCTATCATTCCTACGAAGCGGCACTGCAGCGGAAGGAACAAATCGAACTCATACAGGCACAACAGAAAGAGAAACTGCAAAGTCATGCAGAAACACTCGCAGATCTTCTCCGTGAGTATGTGACACTTTATGGACAGTCCCACTGGTCCTATTCTACTTACACCAACTATGTAGCGCTGGTGGAAAATCACATTCTCCCCTTTTGGGGAGCGATGCGGCTGACAGAATTCAGCCCGAAAACGATTGCTGTACAGTACAGCAGGATGAGGACCCAGCAAAACATGACACCGCAAATACTGTCCTCTATCCATAAATTGCTGCATAACGCATTTGAGCAAGCGGTGCTGTGGGAATACGCAGACCGCAACCCACTTCATAAAGCTACACTTCCAAAATCATTTCCCTGTCCAATGGAAATGTTGTCCAATGAAGAAATCAGGAAGTTATTGCATCACAGTGGTTTTTCTCTGCTTGGGATTGCAGTTCATCTTGCATTTGCAGGCTCTCTGCGCAAAGGGGAGATCCTGGCGCTGACCTGGGGAGATATGGATTTCAAAAGCGGCTCGATTCGTGTTAATAAAACGCTGAAACGAGTGCGGAAGGATGCAATTCAGGCATTAGCCCGGGATGACATTCTCTATCAATTTCCCGCTGTGTTTGATGAGGGGCGGACAGTGATCGTCTTGAAACGGCCCAAAACCCGATCCAGTATCCGCACGGTGTACCTGCCGTCCCATGTAATCAATCTGCTTTGGGACTGGAAAAAGGCACAGACTTCTTGCGGAAAGAATGTACCGGATCTGATACTCCGCTACTCTTCGGGCAGACCATTGCAGGAAGAGGCGCTCCCAAGAATGCTGGAAAAGCAGCTTCTTACATCAGGTCTTCCCAAAGTGACCTTTCACAGCCTGCGTCACAGCAGCATCACATATAAATTGATTCTGACCGGCGGAAATATCAAGGCAGTGCAAGGTGATTCCGGACATGCCCTGACTGAAATGATTGCCGAACGGTATGGATATGTTATTGACTCCTGCCGAAAAGAGTGTGCTCAGAATTTTCAAAAAGAGTTTTATGAAGTGTTGTAGTTTCCCATTTAAATAACCAAGAGCGCCGGAGATTTTCCGGCGCTCTTGGTTTCAAGATTTCCTGATAAAATTTTGCTAATCAGAATAGATTCGAACGACAGTCCTTCCGCTTATAGGTCGTCTGCTTAATCTTCCTCAATATATTTCTTTTCCATTCTTTGCTGTCCTTTTTTATGGCACAGATAAACAAACAGCAATCCAGCCGAAATAAGAACGAATGAAGATATAAAAGTAATTGCTAACGCAGCAAGGAAATGCCAATCAAGCAAACCTGAATAATGTTCACCGTAGTCAGTGTAGTTTTTAACCCCGTTAATAGCAGTTATAACAATACTCGCGCCAAAAGCCCCCAGTACACAAAGAGTTTTACTCCTTTTGGAAGTGTCCATCAGATTGTTGCCCGTCATTATGCTTCTTATCGCAACATATATTACAGACAAAATAATAATGATAAGTTCCGTAATGTAGCTTGCATAATCGTATTTCATCACATATGCTTTAACCAAAACAGAGATGAAAAGCAGAAATACCATCACAGAATAGGCTTCACCCAATATCTTGTTTTGTACCTGAATAATGCGTTCGTCTTTTACCTTTTTGTTTTTCATTGTAAGTCCTCCCAAAATAAATCGTTCAGGGTTTTGTCAAGTGCATTGCAGATTGCAATGCAAAGTTTCAAGCTTGGATTATAGTTACCTGTTTCAATCAAACCGATAGTCTGTCTTGTAACACCAACAATGTTGGCCAAATCCTCTTGGCTCATATCTTTTTCAACTCGTGCGAGTTTTAACTTTTTATTCTTCATATCGCAATCCCGCCTCCTTTCGTTTGCGCCTTAATTATACATTATAACTTTCTAAATATCAATTATATATTGCATTAAGACTTTTATATATTGTTTTAAGAAATATATAAAAGGCGACAGCCAATGAAATGCTGCCGCCTTCGCCTTATATAAATCAATTCAGCACACACTATCTCTGCGCCCTGTTCCGAATATTATTCATAGCACCAGCCCATGCTATTGACTGTTTTCTTTGAGCGGCTCCGCCACGCTCTCCCCGGCTTTCACAGTGCCGGGCCAAGGCGCTGTCTAAGCCGATAGCTCTATGGCTTCTGCACACCTGCCGAAGCGTGAAATGCGTCACATCCGCGGCACAGGGGGCGCACCGTCCTCCAGAAGGCGCAAAAACTCCTTTGCCGCGCCGGAAAGCTCCATAGCGCAAAGCCAGCAGGCGCCCACTGCGCGCGGCGGTATGGCTGGGCGCAGCCGCACAGGGAACACCGTGCCGTCCGCCAGCTCTTTGCCGCAGAACTCCTGCACCACGCACGCCAGCCCGAAGCCGATAGCGGCAAAGTCCGGCAGAAGACCGTGGGCGCCCAGCTCTATCTGCGGCGAAAGCTGCACGCCGCAGCGCGCAAAAAACGAATCCACATAGCGGCGGCTGTTCGCCGCCTTCTCCAGCATGGCCAGCGGCTGGGCGGCCAGCTCAGCCGGGCTGAGCGTTTTCCCCTTCAGATGGGCGAAGGCGTGCCCTGCCACAAAAATATCGTGCACCTGCAAAATGGGCCGCACGCACAGCCGCTCGTTTTCCACCGGCAGGTTCACCACCGCCATATCTAGCCTGCCGTCCAGCACCTTCTGCACCAGCTGCACCGAGGTGCGGTTCGTCACCTGCAGCTGCACGCCCGGGTGCAGCGTGCGGAACGCGCTGAGAAACGGAAGGAGGAATTCCTTGGTGATGGTGTCTGCCGCGCCCAGGCGCAGGGTGCCGGCCTCCAGGTTCTGCACGCGGGCAAGCTGCTGTTCGCCCGCCTCCAGCATGGCCAGCGCGGCCGAGGCATGGCGGTATAAAAGCTCGCCCTCGCGCGTCAGGCGCACGCCGCGCCGCCCGCGTATAAACAGCTTGGCCCCCGTCTGCATCTCCATGCGCTGCACGGCCTGCGAAACGGCCGGCTGGGTGAGAAACAGCCTAGCCGCCGCGCGCACAAAGCTGCCTTCGTCCGCCACCGCCACGAATACACGGTACAGCGAAAGGTCCGCCTTCATTTTTCTCTCCCCCTTTGCCCGCGATATATGGAGCCACGCTCAATACAATATAAGAATATCTTATTATAAGTATAATATATTTTAATTTTACTTATATCTATATTTGCATTATAATGAAAAGCGGCCCGGTGTGCAAGGGCCGTTTTGCCGTTTTCAAACTTCATTTCACCAGAAGGAGCAAACACATATGAGAACTGTCGGCACCACTTCCCGCGGCGTGCGCTGCCCTGTCATCCGTGAGGGTGACGACCTTGTCAAAATCGTCACCGACGCCGTTCTCGCCTGCAGCGAAGAACAGGCCATTGCGTTTCAGGATAAAGACATCGTGGCCGTCACAGAGGCCGTTGTGGCCCGCAGCCAGGGCAACTATGCCACCACCGATGCCATTGCGAAGGACTGCGCCGCCAAATTCGGCACCGACACGGTGGGCCTCACCTTCCCTATCCTCAGCCGCAACCGCATTGCCATCTGCCTGAAGGGTATTGCCAAAGCCTTCAAAAAGGCCTATATCCTGATGAGCTACCCCTCGGACGAAGTGGGCAACCACCTGTTCGACGAGGACCTTCTGGACGAAAAGGGTGTGAACCCCTGGAGCGATGTGCTGACCGAGGCGCGCTACCGCGAGCTGTTCGGTTATGAAAAGCACCCGTTCACCGGCGTAGACTATGTGGAATATTACGGCGAGCTGTTCCGCAGCCAGGGCTGCGAGGCAGAGTTCATTTTCGCCAACGACGTGCGCGCCATTCTGCCCTACACAAAGAATGTGCTGTGCTGCGACATCCACACCCGCCACCGCTCGAAACGCCGCCTTCTGGCCGCGGGCGCGGAAAAGGTGCTGCTGCTCAGCGATATCATGACGGCCCCGGTGGACGGCAGCGGCTATAACGAGCAGTTTGGCCTGCTTGGCTCGAACAAGGCCACAGAGGACAGTGTGAAGCTGTTCCCGCGGGATTGCCAGCGCTTTGTCGACACGCTTTCCGAAGCCCTGCGCAAGGCTACCGGCAAGCAGATTGAGGCCATGATTTATGGCGACGGTGCCTTCAAAGACCCCGTGGGCAAAATTTGGGAGCTTGCCGACCCCGTGGTAAGCCCCGCTTACACAGCCGGGCTGGAGGGACAGCCCAACGAGCTGAAGCTGAAATATCTGGCGGACAACGACTTTGCCTCGCTCTCCGGCGATGAGCTGACGGCCGCCATCAAAGACAGCATTTCGCACAAAAATGCAAACCTGAAGGGCCAAATGGCCAGCCAGGGCACCACGCCCCGCCGCCTGACAGACCTTATTGGCAGCCTGTGCGACCTCACCTCCGGCTCCGGCGACAAGGGCACGCCTATCATTTTTATTCAGGGTTACTTCGACAACTTTGCCAAAGAGGCAAAATGACACATTGCACGCAAACGCGCCGCTTAGGCGCGCTGACGCAAGGATTCATCGGTTTTGGCACCTGATGCACGCAAAAGAGCCCGGCAATCCTAAGGGTTTCCGGTTACAAGGAAGTATATTTTTCAATTAGGCGGTATAGCCCCGTTCAAGGGCTATGCCGTCTTTTCCTGTTTATTGGCTTCTT